>Ga0326728_10003862_pt1 | contig 45530 bp, 37 predicted proteins | sample MB3enrmetagenome_FD_207602 | JGI IMG/M metagenome (GOLD analysis project Ga0326728, IMG submission 207602) | Lab enriched peat soil microbial communities from McLean, Ithaca, NY, United States - MB31MN | ecosystem: Environmental > Terrestrial > Soil > Wetlands > Peat | place: USA: New York...
ATCGAGCTGAAGAGCAACATTACGCTTCGGCTTGACAAGGGCGCGACGCTGCTGGGGTCCGCCGATCATCGAGACTACCCGCCCAAAACAGAGTTCCGCGAGCCCGGCCTGCAATCGCTGGTGAGTGCGACCAACGTCTCGAACGTGACGATCAACGGCGGAGGCGTGATCGACGGGGCAGGGGAAAGCTGGTGGCAGATGGCGCGGACGGTCAAGAATGCCGGAGTGATGGGGTCGGATCATCCTCGGCCGCGGCTGGTTGTCTTCGACCATTGTAAGCATGTGCGGGTGGAGGGAGTCACGATCCAGAACTCTCCGATGTGGCAGTTAGTTCCTTATTACTCCGACGATGTGACCATTCGGAATGTCAAGATTCTGGCTCCCGCGCGCTCTCCGAACACGGACGCCATCGATCCGTTCTCATCCTCGAATGTGCGAATCGATCATGTTCTTGCGGACGTTGGCGACGACGACATTGCCATCAAGTCGGGAGCGATCGGCTCAACGGGACCGGATCAGCCAAGCCGCGACATTACCATTGCCGATTGCACTTTTCTGCACGGGCACGGCCTCTCGGTGGGCAGCGAAATAGCAGGGGGCGCCCGGAATATTCGGGCCAAGCGCATACACTTTGCGGGCACGGACAATGGCATTCGCGTCAAGGCAAACCGCGACCGCGGCAACGATGTGGGCCATCTGGTCTTCCGCGACATCGACATGAAGGACGTCAAGAACGCGTTGATTATCAGCGAGTACTATCCAAAGGTTCTGCCGCCCGATGGGGAAGCCGCGCAGCCGGTTACGCGGCTCACACCGCATTTTCACGACATCGTGCTAAAGAATGTATCGGCGACGGGGAGCACGCTTGCCGGAGTGATTGCAGGGTTGCCGGAAGCGCCTGTTACCGGTGTGATTCTGAAGAACGTGAGAATCGGCGCTCAGCACGGACTGTCGATCGGCTATGCCCAGGTCACAGGCACGGGGGTGACGATCGAAGCCGGCGCGGGTCCGGCGGTGGAGAAAATGCCCGGAGCCGAGGTTTCGCTGCGCTGATCGGACGAAAGCAACCGCGGATAGCTGTACGCGAATTTGCGCAGACTGGCATCGGCCAGCGTCTTAAGGCGTTTTCACAATTACTGTAGACCTTGAGCATCTTACATCAATTGTGAAAGTGCTATTCGGACTGCGAGGAGAGATTCGCCACGGTTTTCTCGACCGCTCCACTCCCACCCATCGAGAAAATGGGATCATGCGCCAAGCCCAAGAAATACGGGCTCGATGTGCCGGGCGTACAGATTCTCAGTTACGTTCCTGGCGATGACCGCTTCGTTGGCTTCGAGCAGATCGATATACCGCCGTCCCTTCTTGGCCGCGACCTTGAAGCCCACGTGCAGCAACTGGCGCAGGCTGCTGTTGTACTCTGGCGAGCCCCGGACATGGCGCAAGGCAGAGGTGTATTGCTCAGAGGACCAGCCTCTCACCTCGTCTGCGGACGGCAGTTGGGCGGGGTCGATATCGATGACGGTGGCGTAGGGCGCGCATAACTCATCGCGGTGCGCAAAAGCCTCCGCGTAAATCTCCTTTGCCAATGCCAGCCCGTCGCCCCCGGCTTCGGCCAGGCCGATCAGTTCTTCGAGCCAGGTGGTTCCGGCGGTCTTGAGATGCACGCCGGCGTTAAGCCGCTTCATGCTGGCGTGGATGGCAGGGTAGATGGAGAACTTATCGCTGCCGGAATGAACGCTCAGCTTGAGATTTTCCGGAAGGCCAAAATGGCCAACTGCGAAGGCGATGGCGGCAAGGTCGAGCGCAAATTCGCGTTCGAACTGCGCCACCTCGCCAACATAGTCGACGCCCTTGTTGAAACGGCCGCTGAACTTGGGAGCGATCGTCTGAACCGGAATGCCCTCATCGGCAATGGCCGCCAGGATAATGAGAAGCTCAACGGGGCTCTGCGCGGCATCTGTCTCGTCCATGGAAACCTCGGAGATGAAGTTCCCTTCGCCCTTTGCGCTTGAAACCGCGCGGTAGACCTCGCCGGCCTTTCTCACAGCCGCCAGGTACCTTCGGGCTGTTTGCCCCAGGCTCTCGCGCGTGATCTCGAAGGCATCGTCGGTTGCTTCGAACCGGATACGTCCTAACAGCTCCCGGTGCCGGCTCACGAAGCTGTCGATATCGGCTGCCGGCGCGGTTTGCCCGATGCAGTCGGCAACGTCGATGGTAAAGAAGTCGCACGCCTCGAGGAAGCGATTGAAGGTCTGCAGTGTAATGTGGTCCGCGTCCAGGAAATATGCATGCCTCCACCCGAGCGCCTTGACGGCCGTGTCAGCGGCCAGGCGAGACGACGCGGGCTCGGAGCCGATGATCGTGTGCTCGCGGTTGGACTTGTTCCACACGGGAACGACTTCAATCCCACCTTCGAGAGCCTTGATGCAGGCCTGCAACTGTGCCTTGGCTTGGTGGGCAAACCTGTCGCCGACGCCGATGGAATACTTGCTGAGCTTCAAACTGTCATCCCCCATTGCCTCTCCCATCTTAAATCCGGCCAAAGTGTGCCCCGCGCGCCCAACGGCGGACTCCAAAAGCATAGCCACATTTCATTGCCTCCCTCAAATCCCAGGGAATTGCGATGTGACCCGCATGGAGGTCAGACCACAAGTATACACATTCAACCGGAGGACGCAATTGCGGCGGGTAGATTTTTCCAGATGCGGAGGGAGCGTTCAGTGTTAATCTCTTCTTGCCCAGCGTTCTATTCAGTCCGGGAAGGTGTGTACTGCCAATGCCGCGGATGCAGCAAGAAGCCCCTGAAGCCGATAGAACCATGCGTGTGGTCAACCACATCCGATCACTCATCGAGAGTGGGGCCCTGCGATCGGGGGACAAAATCCCTCCCGAGCGCGAGTTCGCTCGTTCGTTGAAAGTCAGCCGGGCAAGCCTTCGCACCGGCATCGGTTACCTGGCGGCGATGGGTGTGATGAAGGTGCGGCATGGTGTGGGAACCTTCGTTGCGGACGGCCCGCCGGAATTCGGCAAAGCCTCTTTTAGCCTGATGGGCATTCTGCACGGGTTCCAGTCCTGGCAGATGTTTGAAGCGCGGTTGATCCTGGAGGGCAATCTGGCCGCGCTGGCTGCCGAGCGCGGCAAGGAAGAGCACTATATCCTGCTGGCTGAGGAGGTTGCCGAGCTTTTTGCTTCCCTGGATAGCCCCGCGGATTATCTGATTCACGACGTGCAGTTTCACCGCATTGTTTCGCAGGCCTCCGGAAACCCAATCCTGGCCGCCCTCATGGAAACCATCACTTCGGCGCTTTACGACAATCGCCGCAAGACCGTGGACCATGCGATCGATCTGCGCGAATCGGCGGAAATGCACCGCGAGCTTTACCGGGCTATTCGGGAACGCAACCCGCTCGAATCGCGAAGGCTGATGGAACAACACCTGCGCATGGCTCAAACCGCGCAAGGAATGGAAAAAGCCCCGGACCGGAAAGTAGCGAAGGCCGGAACAAGGCCAAAGGCCGCTCGGACGAAACAAAGCCCCTCGCAGGCCTTGGCATAGGACCTACCGCTCCTCATCGTTCGAGGCAAGGCGCCGGCCGATCGGAAAGAACGGCCTTCCTGTCAGGCGCCGGTTCGTGCAGACCCGCTCATTTTTCTTCAAGTCCCCGGCTCCGAGTAAGGGGCCCGTTCAATCGATCTGCGCTCACTGGCCCGCGGATCCGCCATGAGCCGAGTGCGCAGATCGAGGTACATCGTCTCTCTTGGGGTCAAGCCGCAAGGGCTCCGATGCGGAAGGCCAGGGTGGCTGGGATCTCCGGCCTGGGCAGAGGTAAGCACGGCCCCAATCATGCCGTTGATGAAATAGATTCCGTTCTCTTGGGAACCGCGCACCTTGTCAGTCGTCGGGACTGTTTCCGGCACAGCGGGGCCAGTGGCAAGAGCTGCTCGTCCGAGAGGTTGGTTTGCAATTGCGGCCGCTGTGCCATAGGCGGAATCCTGAAAACAGCTTGCGGCGAATCATGTTCTTCGCATCTTCTAGCCCGGCAAGTGGCCGGCCCCCGGCCGCTAACCCTTTGCGGTTGCGGCCTTGAGCCCGGCGCCAAGGCAGCAGCCGCAGGTAACATCCCGCACGCCGTGACCATGCTGCCGGAGGTCTGACCATAGAATCGCCCTGCGCTTCGCACCACCAGGATGGCCGTGACCTGCGCATTCCTTTGTCTTTCTGCACATCTCATGCACAGCACATCTCATGCATCGGACGAGTTCCCTATTGAGATAATATCCCTATCCCTATCTCGGAGCTGGCCTGCTGACAAGGGCTTCGTTGGTGTGGGAGAGCGACATCGGCAATGACGTGGTCTGACCACAACGCCAGGGATGCAGGAGGCCCGACAATCCGGGCGTACTCGACATCTGGGCAGCTGATGAAAGTGTTTGGAGGAGGCAAATCGACATGAGCAACACGATCTCTCGTTGCAACCGTAATAGAGCGCATGGCACAACCCCGAGACTAGTGGGCAGTGCGCCGTGGCTGGGTTGTCTAATAGCGATGTTTTTCCTGTTTTGCGCGGGCTCCCTTCTGGGGCAACTCAGCGGCAAGGGTGCTATTACAGGCACGATGACCGATAAGACCGGAGCAGTGATCCCAGACGCCGTTGTTGCCGCTACCAACGATGCCACCGGCATTACAACCACAACCAGGTCGACTGGAGCGGGGGACTTCAACTTCTCCGACCTGGATCCGGGCGTCTATTCCGTGACCACAACCGCCAAAGGCTTCGAAAAGCTGGCGCAAAAGAACATCCATGTGAATGCGATGGAGGCGCAGGTCTACAACCCGGTCCTGACGGTTGGCGGCGCCAACATCGAGATTACCGTGACCGACGCGCCGCCGGCGCTGGAAACCAGCAACGCGACGCTGGGTTCCACCATGGAAAACGCGACCTATGCGGAGCTGCCCATCGAAATGGGCGCCTATGGCAACGCCGACCAGCGGCGCGCCACCGACTTTGTCTACCTGATGCCCGGCGTGCAGGGGAATGAAACCAATGGCAACGCAACATCCAACGTAGGCGTTGTGAACGGTTCGGGCAGTAAGGGCGCAGTGTCGGCGGTGTACATCGACGGCGTCCCCTTTTTGTGCGCGCCGGCGGCAACGGCGACCCGCGCTACGTGTGGTCGGCGATTTCGGTGGACGCCGTGGACCAATTCCAGGTGCAGACCAGCGGCTACTCGGCCATCTATGAGGGCCAGGGCGTCATGAACTACAGCATCAAGCAGGGTGGCGCCAAGTATCACGGTTCGGCGGACAAGTGGCCTGGCTGGAGTACAACGTCATCAACGCCACGGGCGGATCGACTCCCATTACCCTTGCCGCCGCGGATACCGAGACGGCCGGCATCGTCAAAGGCTCCTATACCGCCCTGGCAAGCACCGGTTTGTCCTACGCCAGCTTCCTGCTCGGCCAAGTCGACAAGGGCAGCTTTACCCAGTATCTCCAACAGGAGTTTGGCGCGCGCTTCCGCGCCATCTCGCCCTATGTCCAGGACAACTGGAAGGTGAGCTCGAAGCTGACCCTGGACCTGGGGCTGTGCTACGACTACTTCCCCAGCATCACCGAAGTGCATAACGCCGAGAGCTACTTCGATCCAAATCTCGCCAACCCGGTCACCGGCCTCAATGGAAGGCTGAACTTCACCGGCTCCGGCTCCGGCGCCTGCAACTGCTCCACGCCGGTAAACAACTACTATAAGAACTTTGGGCCAGGTCTCGGCTTGGCCTACCAGCTCGATTCGAAAACCGCGGTCCGCTCCAGCTACGGCGTCACGTTTACCCGTGGCGACGCGATGGGCGGCCTGTCAACGAGCATTGGAACGCTGGGCTCCTCGGCCGCGCCGGCTTTCTCGTCGATCAACGATCAAACCACCATGCCTCAGCTTCTGGCAGGCGGCACTGGAGCAATTCCTACCTACACGGGCGCGACGGGCGTGGCATCGGGCCCGGCCTACGGCACCGGCTACACCAAGGTGTCCGGCTATACGGGGTCGTCTTCGAGCATCGGCTATGACGATCCGGACCTGGGCAGCCGCGCTCCAGAGTACATCAGGTTGACATTCATCCTCGCCAAGACTCTCCGGTTTGCGGAATTCCCGCCTCCGATGCTGCAAAATCGATATACTACACGGGGGAGCACTGTTCCCTTTATTGGAAACGTGTTACAACTCCAACATGGCAAAGGGAAGAAGTTCGACGCCGCCTGGGCACGTGAACCTTAAAATGCTGGCAGAGCATCTGGAGCTCTCGCAGACCACCGTATCCCTGGTCCTGAACAACTCTCCCTCCGCGAAGTCGATCCCCCAGGAGACCCGCAACCGGGTCATGGAGGCGGCGGAGCGGCTCAACTACCGGCCCAACTACTTCGCCAGGTCCCTTCGCCAGAGCCGCTCGATGAGTGTGGGGGTGCTGGCCCCCGACCTCAGCGAGGGCTACTTTACACGCGTGATGAGCGGCGTCGTCGAGGAACTGACCAGCGCTCGCTACTTCTATTTCACTGCCTGCCACGACTGGAAACGCGAACTCATTGAAAAGTACCCGCGCATGCTGGTGGAGCGCGCCGTGGATGGTTTTCTTCTCCTCAACACCCCGGCCGATCACATGGAAGTGCCGGTCCCGGTGGTAGCCATCTCGGCCCACAGCCCGATGGAAAACGTTACCAACATCGTCCTCGACCATCATCTGGCCGTCCACCAGGCTCTCACCCACCTCTACGCGCTGGGTCACCGCCGCATCGCCTTCATGCGCGGCCCGCGCGCCATCCCCGACTCGGAGTTCCGTTGGGAGGCCATCCAGCAGGTGGCGCGGGAGATCAATTTGAAGATCGACCCCGCGCTGGTCATCCGCATCGACTCCGCCGGATGGTCGATGAAAGACAATTACCACCCCATGGCTCCCGAGATCGGCTACAAGCCGATGCAGGCTCTGCTCGACAAGACCCGCGATTTCTCCGCCGTCTTCTGCTTCAACGACATCTCCGCCATCGGCGCCATCCGCGCTCTCAAGGACGCCGGCCTCGCTGTACCCGAAGACGTCTCCGTCGTCGGCTTCGACGACATCCAGTCCGCGGCCTACTCCACGCCCTCGCTGACCACCGTCCGCCAGCCTCTGCTGCAGATGGGCAAGCGCGGCGCCCAGGTCCTGCTCGAGCGCATCGCCAACCGCGATAAGGAATACCCCTCCGAGATCGTCATGGCCCCGGAATTCGTGGTGCGCGAATCCACCGGCCCGGCGCCAACCAAAAGCAAAGCCTGAATGGTCGCCAAAGGCTCGAGGTCATGATGGATCGCAAGGTCTCCTCATGGGAAGCTCGAAGTCTTGAGGCCGCCGAGCGCTCGGGCGCTTCGATCCTCTGCTCCGAGCACCTGACGACGCAGCGCGGCGGCGCGATGCTGGTGACGAACCCGCTGCTGGAGCCGGCTGCGTCTGCAACGGGAAGCCCGTCGAAGAAGTGAGGCGCGGATGAGCGGGTCATCGGTTGTGGGCTGCCCGCCATCCACCGGACGGCCTTCGCGGTCCGGCATTGTCGAGAGCAGACCCTCGTCCCAATTGGACACGCAACTCCTGGCTTCTATAATGGTGGGTTGGTTATCTAGTCGGGAATCGAACTGGATTACCTGCCGCCGCTACGGCCAGCATACCCCGGCGCGCGCTCGCTAACACCGTGGTCGAGGATGGGATGGCCTGAGCCATGAGTCCGAACGGATACGGAAACACCAATGGAATGAACGACCGTTGTGAGGAGAGGATTCCGGCTATGTTCGGATTTTGTAGCGCGCGTGCGAACGTATCTGAGCAGCATAACTCGATCGTAAAGTTGTCGGCTTGCCTTGCCCTTGCTTTTGCGGTTCCCTGGGCTTGCGGCCAGGCGCCAAGTCAACCCTTGAGTCAAGGGACGGACTTGTCCGTGAATGCCGATGAGGTGTCGCTCGACTTAGTGGTTCACGACAAGAAGAATAAGCCCGTTTTCGACCTGAAGCAGGGAGAGATCGCGGTCACCGATGACGGTTCTCCAGTTACGCTCAACAGCTTTCGTCTTGTCGGCGCCGAACAGAAAAGCGAGCATCTCATCGCGCTGGTCTTCGATCGCCCTGGCCCGGTGGTCGGTACAACCCAGGAAACAGACCCGGCCATGATGAAGAATGCCCGCGATGCGGCCATGAAGATTCTCAAGATGGTCCCCGAGAAAGGCTTTTCTTTTTCCGTGCTGAGTGTCGAGGGACGGCTTCGACTTCAGGTTGGATTCACCTCGGATCGCAAAGCGCTTGCACAGGCCGTGGACGCGGCCACCCAGCCGGCAAAGACCTGGAGCGGCGGCGCCGTCAACCAGGTTGAAAAGCAACTCATCGCGGCGGCGCTGACCGGAGTGGATTCAGCGGGGAAACCTGTAAGCGCGAAAGATCGCCCCCTGGCTTTGGCGATGCTTTCGGCGCTCAATGACTCCGGCAGGATTGCGCAGAATCAACATCTTCGTCCTTTCCTCGCGGGCTTATTGGCTTTGGCGCAATCCCAGCAGCAGATCGCGCAAAGAAAGGCGCTGATCTTTTTCACTGCCTTCCGGGGAGGGAAGGTGGACTCGCGCACCGCGGATGCCATCGATTCCATCGTCGGATCGGCGAATCAGGCTGGGGAAAGCATCTATGTTGTTGACCTTGATTCCAGCGATCTCAGTACAACCCAGATGAGCGCGCAGAGCGCCAGCACCACGGGCATGTCGCCGGGCAGCACCAGTAACATAGCCCTTACGCCGGGCAACATGGGTGCGGGCAATCTTCTGCAGATGGGGAACCTGGGCAACCTCGCGCTCATGGACAATCAAGTCAACCATGACGACATGCGGCATCTGGCCGAGGGAACAGGAGGCAGTTTCATCACTCGGAATCGCTTACAGAAGTCACTGGAACGGATGATTCAGGACATGACTACCTATTACGTGGCTTCCTATGTTCCCCCGATCAAGGAATACGACGGCAAATTTCGTTCGGTCGCCGTCAAACCCCTTCGGGCAGGGCTCAAGATTCGTTCTCAGACGGGCTATCTTGCGCTGCCTCCACGCGCCGGGGCCGACTCGCCGCCGCAGCCGTTCGAGTTGCCGTTGCTGAAGATTCTCGGCGAACCGCAGTTGCCGGCCGACGTGACCTTCCGTGCCGCCATTCTGCGCATGGGCGATCAGCCCGAGGGACTGGTCAATACGCTGGCCATCGAGGTGCCTTTCTCGAGTTTGGAGATCCGCGAGGACTCCAGCACTAACGTCTCCTCGGCGAGCCTGTCGATCGTTGCGGATATCAAAGACAAGACGGGCATGATCGTGGAGCGCTTCAGCGCGGATATTCCACGCCGCAGAATACAGAAAAGCAATCGAATGGAGAGCTTCGGAGCGGTCACCATGCAGCGCCATTTCATCGATCCCGCGGGTGAATACGTTCTCGAAGCCGCCATTCAGGACCACTACAGCGGCAAGACCGGCGCGCAGCGCGTGACCTTCGAAATTCCGGGCGCATCCGGCACTCCTTCGTTGAGCAACATGGTTCTTGTCAGGCAGACGGAGCCCTTTCACCCCGAGGACGACCCCTCCGAGCCGCTTCGCCACGGAAACGACAGAGTGACGCCGAATCTTTCCGGAGTATTGGCGCCTGGCGCCAAGGACGTTTCGGTCTTCTTCACCTCTCACTCGGACCCGCACGCGCCCGAAGCCGCCACGCTCCGCGTCCAGGTACTCAGAGATGGCAAGCCTCTGGGCGGCGAGCCGATGATCTCTCGTCAAGCCAGCGGACTGGAATTCTCTTCCTACCTGACCAGCTTTTCTATCAGCTCTCCCGTGGACGGTCTTTACGAGGTCAAGGCAATCCTGAGCCAGGCGGGAAAAAGCGCGGAAACCAGCGCCTCATTCACGCTGGCGGGGGTCGAGCCGGGCGGTGAAAACGCGGCGGCTGCGGGGGTCGATTCACCTGCTCCGGCGCGGCCCGTCGGCCCGCTCGTCATCACCTTCCCGGCAAACCCCATTCAGCGTCCGTCGCCGGATGAACTCAAGTCCATCCTTGCGGATGCCACAAAGTACGCAATGGCCTACAGGGAATCGTTGCCCAACCTGATGTGCGAACAGGTGACCTACCGGTCCTTCAATCTGGATGGCAGGAAGAACTGGACGCACAAAGACCAATTTACCGAGCTATTGACCTATTTCAATCATGAGGAAAACCGGATCATGCTGGAGCATGAGTCCAACGGCTACACCAGCCACGACTACTCGGGAGACACAAGAGGCGTGATTTCGGCGGGAGAGTTCGGCGTTGCTATCTCAGGCCTGTTTCGACCCGCGTCGAAGGCTGACTTCCAATGGAAGGAAACCGGCGCGCTGGGCGATGGGACGGTCCAGGTATTCGACTATCGCGTGGCCCGCGAAAACTCCACCTTCAATCTCCGGGCCAGTTCCAAAGATGTAATAACTGTCGGGTATCATGGCCAGGTCTTCATCGATAGCGTCTCCCGGACGGTTCGCCGCATCACGCAAGTGGTAGACGATTTGCCGGATAAGTTCCCTATCCGCGCGGTGTCCGTTAGCGTGGACTACGACTATGTGGTCATCAACAATCACGACTATATGCTGCCGGTTGGGGCGCAAGTCATGCTCAAAAAGGGCCGGCGCGAGGCGGATCTGAACGAAATCGAGTTTCGCAACTTCCGCCGCTTCGGTTCCAATGTGAGAGTCCTCGACTATTCTCCTGTCGTAAACCCCTGAGTAACACTTTCAGATCTGGGAAAGCCCGCGCGGCGGCTCCCTATTCCAGCATCTGCAAATCCAGCGGCTCCTCGATCAGATAGTCCTTGCCGCGCAGGCATTCCAGCGCCCGTTTGAGCGCCGAGCTCTTGCACGGCTCGACGGTCATCACGAAGGGCAGCGCGCGCTGCGGATAGCCGGTCTTTTGCACAATGGCGCGAATGTTAATTCCCTCTTTGGCCAGCGCCACGGTAATGTCGGCGATGATTCCCGGCTTATCGGCCACGATAAAACGGATGTAGTGCGGAACCTCAAACTCCGCCCCCACCCGCGCCGGAACGGCTGGAATCCCGACCCGCCGCGATCCGTGCGCCAGCGCCATCAGGTCGCTGACCACCGCCACCGCCGTCGGGTGCCCGCCCGCCCCATGTCCTGAGAACACCACGTCCCCGCCGTAGTGGCCGGTGAGGATGACCATGTTTTCCGTGCCCCTGGACCATGCCAGCGGCGAATGGATATCGACCAGCATCGGTCCCACTGTGGCCGCCACCTGGCCCGCGGAATAGTCGGCGCGCGCCACTTGCCGGATGGTGCAGCCCAGGTCCCGAGCATAGCTGAAATCTACCGCTGACACCGCGGTGATGGGCCGGGGCGCAATCTCCTCCGGATCGATCTCCACGCGCAGCGCCAGGCGCATCAGAATGGCCAGTTTGGCGCGTGCGTCGAAGCCGCCCACATCCTCGGTGGGATCGGCCTCGGCATAGCCCTTGGCCTGCGCCGTGGCCAGCACCGTAGCGTATTCGGTTCCCTGCTCCATGCTGCTCAGGATGAAGTTGCAGGTGCCGTTGAGAATGCCTTCAACGCGCTCGATCCGGTCCCCGGCCATGCCCTGTTCGAGCCCCGGAATCACGGGAATTCCGCCCGCCACCGCCGCGCCATACTTCAGGTGTCCGCCCCGCGCCGCCGCCAATCGCTCCAGCTCCAAGCCGTGGTAGGCGATCAGCTTCTTGTTCGCCGTCACCACGCTCTTGCCCGCGTCCAGGGCCTTGCGGACCCATGCTCCGGCCGGATCGAGACCCCCGGCCAGTTCCACCACCACATCCACATCCGAGGCCAGCACCGCGCTGGCGTCCTCGCTCCACTCCACGGTCTCGGGAACCCACCCCACCCGCTTCCGCGCCACATTGCGATTGAACACGTGGGTCAGCTCCAGCCCCTGCGGCTTCGACTCCACCAGAATTCGCGCCACCGAACTGCCCACCGTTCCAAACCCAAAGATGGCGATGCGCAAAGGATTTGAAATCCGGGACTCCTGCGCAGAAACCTGTTGCGGCGATTCGGAACCATCGACTTCAAACACCGGCACTCCCTCAGGCGAGCGGATGAAGCTCGCAATAACCCGATGATACCCGACCGCGCCGCGCCGCTTTCCGGATGCACCCGCCTCATGTACCATGATTCTCAGATGCGGCGCGGGCTTTCCATCTTCCTGATTTTGTTCTTTGGGCTGGCTCCCCTGGCGGCAACGCTTGGGGCCGGCGAAGAGTCCAGCCTGCCGCCTTGCTGCCGCCGGCACGGCGCCCACCGCTGCGCGATGTCGATGCGGATCGCTGCCATGAGGGCTCTGGCAGCCTCCGGCAAGCCCATCTTCGCGGCCCCCTCGACCTGCCCCTTCTACCCCGGAAGCGCAGCCGCCTCGGCGACCCCGATTTACGGTCTTGCCGGCGTTCCGGTCTCTCTGCCCGCGCTGCTTGCACCGGCCCACTCTCCCGCCGCCAGCCGCGCCGCGGCCCGTCTGAGCCGGATTCGCACCCGCTCCGGCCGCGGACCTCCAGCAACAAGCCTCGTCTGAGAATTCCGTCGAAGACCCTCCCCGTTCCCAATGAAATCGGGCTGGGGTTTGTTCCTGTGCTGAGCAGACTTGATGCGGGCGCCGGCTGGATGAGGGCTGTGTCTCGCGCCTTCGACGCCTATCCATCCCCTACCCAGCCTGAATCCCCTGGAGGTTTGTTCTCTCATGCGCCTTTCTTCATCCTTGGCAGCAACTATCTTGCTGGCAGCTTCCCTCCCCGCGTTCGCAACTGTCTTCGCCACCGTCCACGGCGTCGTCCACGATCCCCAGCACCGGCCCATCGCCGCCGCGGAAGTCACCCTCCAAGCCGCCGATTCCGGCTTCATTCTGCGCGCCAAGACGGGCTCCGACGGCGAGTTCGACCTGCCGCAAGCCCCCATTGGTGTCTATCGCCTGACCATCGCCTCGACCGGCTTTACCACGGTCACCCAACCGGTCACCTTGGCCTCGGGCACCAACCCGGTCCTTCATATCTTGCTCCCTGTGGCCCCGGCCACACAGACCGTCGTCGTCCAGGGCGAGGTGTCCTCCTTCCCCGCCGATTCCGTCACTCCCACAACCCTTGTCACCCGCGCGGATATCGATGAAACCCCCGGAGCAGCGCGCACCATCGGCATGGAGATGATTACCAACTATGTCCCCGGCGCCTACATGACCCACGACATGCTGCACATGCGCGGCGGCCACCAGACCAGTTGGCTGATCGACGGGATTGCCATTCCCAACACCAAGATCGCGTCCAACGTCGGCCCGCAGATCGATCCCAAAGACATCGACTCGCTCGAAACCCAGCGCGGCAGCTACGGCGCCGAGGTTGGAGACCGAACCTACGGCGTCTTCAACGTTCTGCCCCGCAACGGCTTCGAGCGCAACCGCGACGGGGAACTCCTCTTCTCCGCCGGCAATATGTACACCGGCGAAGCCCAGCTTTCGCTCGGCGACCACTCCGCCGCCACCGCCTGGTACGCAAGTCTCGCCGGCTCCCGCTCAAACTACGGCCTGGCTCCCCCTGTCGCCCAAATCCTGCACGACGCAACAAACTCTGAGAGCGGCTTTCTCTCCCTCATCCGCAATCGGACCCCCAAGGATCAACTGCGCCTCAATGCGCAATATCGCCAGGATCACTTCCAGATTCCCTACGATCCCGACCCCAACGACTGGGAGCAGGCCAGCCAATATTACGAGTCCTGGGGCCTCCGCGACCGCCAGACCGAGCGCGATTCGTTCGTCCTCGCCAACTGGGTTCACACCCTCTCGCCCAAGGCGCTCTTTTCCGTCGCGCCCTTCTACCACCTCAACCAGGCCGACTACGATTCACCCGCCACCGACCTTCCCGTCTCGACCACCTGGCATCAATCCTCAAACTACGCGGGCGGCCAGGCCGACGCCCATGCGGACGCGGGACCGAATAGCTTCTCTGCCGGACTCTACGCGTTCTATCAGGGGGAGAACGACCTCTTCGGCGTTCTAATCAACGATCCCACCCTCCTCAGCCAAGGCGCAGCCTCCCAACTCAACACCCCGGCAAGCGCCAGCGGCTCGCTCTATGAGTTTTACTTCTCCGACCACCTGCGCTTAGGCCGCTACATCGCTCTGCTCGGCGGTGAGCGCTTCTCCATCTATCGCGCCGGCTTGAACGAGTCCGAAATCTATCCCCGCATCGGCGCAACTGTCGAGATCCCTCGCCTCCATTGGGTCCTGCGCGGCTTCTACGGCCACTTCTTCCAGCCCGCTCCTCTTGAAACCGTCTCCAGCTCGGTTCTGAATTACGCCGGCAGCCTGCCCTCTGGAGAGAACACCTTCACGCCCCTTCCCTCCGAGCGCGACGAAGAACACCAGTTCGGCATACAAATTCCCTATAAGGGCTGGCTCCTCGATGTTGCCAGCGTCAAGAATCGCGTCAACAACTTCCTCGATCACTCCAACCTCGGCGAATCCAACATGTACTTCCCCATCGCCGTCGATGGAGCCCTGGTCCGCGCCTGGGAGCTGACCCTGCGCTCGCCGCGACTGGCGCGCAACGGCCAGTTCCACGTGACCTACTCCAACCAGATCGCTCAGCAGCGCGGCGACATCGTCGGCGGCTTCACCTGCTCCATCGCCAACGATCCGGCCTGCGACCTCGGCCCCAACTACATCTCGCTCGACCACGACCAGCGCGAGACGCTCAACACCGGCTTCACCGCCAGCCTTCCACTGCGCACCTGGTTCGCCGGCAATGTTTACTATGGCTCCGGCTTCTCGAACGGCCTGGCCGGAGCCAACGAAGGCCCATACAACGGCCCCTATCTCCCCGTCCACGCCACCTTCGACCTCTCCGCCGGACACGCCCTCGGCGAGCGTTGGAAGCTCTCGGCCACGGTCCTTAACGCCACCAACCACCGCGTCCTGATCGATAACTCCATCACCATCGGCGGCTTCCACTTCAACGACCCCCGCCTGATCTCCGCCGAATTGCGCTATCGCTTTAGGTTCTAATCCCCGCCTGCCCTACCAAGACGGGTGCAAGCGAGGGGAAGCAAGGAACCCTGGATTCACGGTCACACCTCCGTGCCTCTGAGCGCTGCTCTCTAATAGCACCGATCGGAGGCTAACCTGATATATGTCATTCGGAGCAGCCGCCATGATCGAGCTACAGATGTTGGAAGACATGTTTTCCAATATGCGCACCAAGACGAAATGGGACGTGGACGATCCCATGCTTTGGGGCTACTTTTTCACGGATCCTAAAGAAGAGAAACTCCAGAGAGCGGCCACAGAATTAACGGCGCAGGATTACGACTTCGTCCGGATCTATTCAACCGACGACGGCACCACTCGCTTCTTACATGTAGAGCGACTAGAGGTTCACACTCCTGAGACGCTTTTCGCGAGGAACAAGCAGTTGGATACACTGGCAAAAGAATTTGGGTTGGAAAGCTACGACGGGATGGATGTTGGTCCCTCTCTCCCTTGAAGCGCTCCCCGAGCACCCAGGCCTCAGTTTTGAGATTTGAACTTCAGAATCCAGGAGCTAGCAGAGGGAGCAGAGGCCTGCAGGCCCGGGCCTCAACATCTTGCGGCGGCGCCGGCCAAGTCGGTTCATCCATGAGACTGCTCCAAGAGCCCAGAACAGGCTCTGGAAACGCGAAAGCTCCCGCACTCTTCCTGAACGCCTTTGCAGGCAATTAACCTTCGCTAGCGCACAATGGCGGTATGTCAAGCCTCTGCCATCCAGCCCTGCGAGCCGCGCAAATCCGCGTACCTCCCCGCAGGTTGCCCACTTCTTGGTGCACCCTCCCGCTCGCCGTGAGATGTATCTCATTCATTGTAAATGACTTGGGCTGATTTCTCGAAACGTTCCCCAGTGTCAAACTAGTAAACAGAAGACCCCCAAAACCACGCCTCTTTAACCGAAAAACAGGGCCTTTGGGGCCATTTTGAGCGGAAAATGCGGCATTTTGGAGTGTCGCTTTTCTCCCCGGATTCACCGTCTGGGCCATTCCGCGGGTCCCGCAAAGCGGTCCTGTGAAATTATTTTCGCGGCCTTCCCTTCATCGTGGCCAGGCCGGCGGACCCAGTGGCACGTAAGCGCCGGCTGCCCCACCGCAGGTGCTTGCAGATTATTTCCCGGCGGAGAATAAGATAAGAAACCATGGCCGGAATCTTCGACAAACTCAACCTCAAGGATCACCAGGAAATCCTGGTTCTGCACGCCCCGGAGAGCTTCGAGCCGGAGCTGGCGCGCCTGCCCGTCCTCACCATCCACCGCCACATCGAGTCGGTGCCGGAGATCCGTTTCTCCATCGCCTTCGTCACCCGCCAGGCCGAGGTGGACAAGCTTGCTCCGCAAGTCGCCGCCCGCGCCCAGGGCGACGCTATCGTCTGGTTCGCCTATCCCAAGGGGACCTCGAAAAAATACAAGTGCGATTTCAACCGCGACACCGGCTGGGAGGTTCTGAAAGCCGCCGGGTTTGAAACCGTGCGCGCCGTCGCCATCGACGAGGATTGGACGGCGCTGCGTTTTCGCCGCGTCGAGTACATCAAGTCCCGCTGAGAACTTAGTCCCGAAGATTGCCTGAGCCAACCCGCCCGCTTGCGGCCCGTCCCGGCGCGAATGGGCGGTTCTGCATTGGCGCGGGACGCCGATCCAACCGCGCGGTCCGGGTCACGCCGATCGCCCCAACATGAGAACACGGAGGAATACCCATGCAACCCATTCCCAATCCACTGAGCCTCGCACAGGCCGAGTTGCAACGCGCCGAGCACGATCAGGATTTAATCGAGATTCCCAAGCGAGCCAAGCTCGACCGGGAAGTCGAGGGGCAAAGTTTCCCGCAGCCGCCCGCGGCACGCCCCGCCAAATAGGCTGACCGTACGAGGCGGAGCGGGACTGTAAGCAAATGCCCCGGCGAGCGATTCTTGCTCGCTGGGGCACCAAGCAACCACTATTGAACCTGAAACAGCCCCGGCAGCACTTCCCCGGCCTTGCCCTCCACAACATGCGTAAACGCCGATGCGTTGAGCGGCCTCTCCGGTCCCACGTAGACCGTGCGCGCCCCGGCCTGCCGTGCCCAGTGCACAAAGCTCGCCGCCGGATAAACCGACCCCGAAGTACCCACCACCACCATCAGTGTTGCCTTCCGGATCTCCTCCTCGATGCGCTCCATCTCCAGCGGAATCTCGCCGAAGAAGACGATGTGCGGCCTCAACCGTCCGCCGCAGATGCAGCGGCTCACCTCGTCCAGGCTTCGATAAATGGTCCGATCCTCAACCGGCGCCCGCCCGCACTCATCCTCGCAGCGCGACCTGGCCAACTCCCCGTGCATGTGCACCAGCCGCGCCGATCCAGCCCGCTCATGCAGATCGTCCACATTCTGAGTACACAAGAAAAACCGCTTGCCTAGCCGTCTCTCCAAATCCGCCAGTGCAAAATGCGCCGGATTCGGCTCGGCCTTCGCGCCCTGCGACCGCCGCTGGGAATAAAACTCCCAAACCAGCCCAGGGTTGCGCTTCCATGCCTCCGGCGTGCAGACGTCCTCGATTCGATGACCGGCCCACAAACCATCCGAGGCGCGAAAGGTGGGCAATCCGCTCTCCGCGCTGATCCCCGCTCCGGTCAGCACAAACACCCGGTCTTCCACGGCGATCGAGATTTCGGTCATGGCTTTTCCCAATCAACTGGCGATTCCAAGTTTATGCGCTCCCATGTAGAACAGCGCCGGCCTTGTCAGCATCCTGTGAAATCGCGCCCTGACACAAAGCACTGGCTGTGCAGAGCCTCTTCAAGTTCAGTCATGCCACGCCTTCGATGCGTTCCCTGCAAGGGTATCGAGCCTTACTCCCCTTCCGGCGGCACCTGCTCGAGCAGCCGTTTCCAGGTTTTCTGATTTTTGCGGAAGGCTTTCTTTAGATCTTCGAGGATGCGCTCGAAATCCGCATTCGTCCGTAGGTTGTTCCACGAGGGGTTCTTCTGGAACCAGGGATAGTTCTCGTTGCCTAAGTAGATGGCGCGGCGGAGCCAGTGCAGGGCTTCGCTGCAGTCGCCCTCGACGGCAAAGTAGGTCGCCAGGCGATAGGCCATCTCGCTGTCGGCCTCGCCGGCGGCCAGGGTGTCGTCCTTGAGCAACGCGGCTCCGCGCTCCCACGCCCCCGTCTGCACGTAGCACATGGCCAGCGTGGGCACGGCAATGCGCATCGACTCGTCGTCGCGGACCACGCCTTCCAGGATTTCAATGGCCACGTCGAGGTTGCCCAAGCGCATCTGCTGATAGCCTGCCGAGGTGCGCAGCAGCGGGTGGCGCGGCTCGAGGGCCAGGCCCTTCTCCAATTCGTCGCCGGCCAGCTCGATCTGGTTTTGATAGTGATAGACGCGGGCGCGGTGGTTATAGAGAATGGGCGCGCTGGCGGGATTCAGCTTGAGGGCGCGGCTGAACTGGACGAGGGCTTCCTCGTACATGCCATCGCCGCGGAGGGCGAGGCCGGCGACCATGTGCACGTTCCAGTCATTGGCCGCACCGGCCAGCAAATTCGCAATGCCGTGCCGCGCCGACTCTTTCTCCCCGCGCGAGAGCAGCATGTAAATACGGTAGAGATTGGCTTCGGTGGAGGAAGGGTCGAGCTTGAGCGCCTCGTCGAAGGCCCGGCGCGCATGCATCACGTGAATCTGGCCTCCGAAGCCGTGGCGCACATACTGCAACTCCGAAATGCCCAGACCGGACCAGCCGGCGGCGAACTCCGGATCGGCCGCCGTCACGCTTGCGAACAGGCCATGCGCGCGGTCGAGATCGGCGCGGGAGCCGGTGCGCACCATAAACGAACTCAACAGGGCGCGGGCTTGCAGGTACTCTTCGCTGACCGGGCCGGGCAGCGAGGCCTCCCGTGAGGCAGGCCGCGCCGCGTCGATCGGGGCCGAGTCCATTCTGCTGGCGGCCGAGAGCCCGTGCAGCGCGGCAAAAACCTCGTTCGCTATCTCCGTCTGCACCGCAATCAGGTCCAGCGAGGAGACGCGGATGGCGCCGCCGGAGCGGACACTTTGGGAAGCGATGTCGAGCAGTTGCCAGTTCAGATCAAAGCCGTTTTCCGAGCGGAGAAAGCTCCCGGCCAGCACATACGAGACCAGCAGCTTTTGGCCAACCGACAGCGGGTCCATCTCGGCGATGGGCAGTTGCATCAGCGCGCTCGACGGACGGACGACAAGAGCGGGAATCCGAGCCAGCCGCGCGGCAATGGCGTCAGCCAGGGCAAATCCATAGAGAGGAGCCACCTCGGTTGCGCCCAGGTTGGCAAAGGGCAGGACCACGAGCGAGTTTTGCGGCCCACGGTCGCCCGCCGATTCCCTGAACCGTTCGGCCAACATCGACAGCAAACCGGTTGCCCGCTTCTGGGCCTCGGCGCCGGTGGTGGGCAGGCGGGCCGCCGCGTCGCCGGGAATGATGCCGGTTTCGATATCGAGGGCCTTCATGATGGTCTTGAGCGCCTCGCGCACTTCGGCGGCCGAGGCGTAGCGCGCTGCCGGAGTTTTTTCAAGACACGCCGCGATCACGCTCAGCAGCTCCGGCGAAATGCCGGGGACGATGAGGGTCAGGTCGTACGGCTCGGAGAACTGGATGGCGCGAATGATCTGAAAGTCCTCGGCATCGGGCCGCGCAAACGGATAGCTTCCGCTGGCCAGCTCGTACAGAATCACGCCCAGCGCCCAAACGTCGGACTGCACGCTCGATTGCCCGGTAACAAACTGCTCGGGGGCCATGTAGCGGATGGTTCCGCCGCGAGCCGTATATGTGGCCGCCAGAGACGCATCCCGTGCCAGGCCGGGCTTGGAAGGATCGAAGCGGGAGTCCTCGGGCGCCAGCCGCCGCGCCAGGCCGAAATCCAGAATCTTGACCAGGCCGCCGTCGGTGAGCATCACGTTCTGCGGCTTCAGGTCGCGGTGAAAGATGCCCAGCGTGTGCGCCGCCTGCAGTCCGTCGGCGATTTGTATTCCGATGGAGAGCACCAGTTGCAGGCTGGCCGGCCCGCGCGCGATCAGCCGGTCCAGCGATTGCCCCGGCACGTACTGCATCACGATGTAGCCCTCGTCGCCGGCCTCGCCCACTTCGTAGATGCCGCAGACGTTGGGGTGCTCGATGGCCGATGCCAGCCGCGCCTCGCGCAGCACCGTGGTGCGCATCTGCTCGGCCGAGAGCAGGCCGGTGCGCAGAATCTTCAACACCACCGGGCGCTGCAACAGCGTGTCGTTGGCCAGGTAAACCACGCCGCTGCCCCCGGCGCCCAGGCGGCGGAGAATCTCGTAATGTTTGATCGTCTTGCGCGCCATGGTTGCCTTCCAGTGTACCGGGCTCGCCGTCATGAGCGTCTCAACCGCAGGCCAAGTCGGGGTGAAATCCAATGGTCGGAGCGCGGTCCTAAGAGCTTGAATCTGTTAACTTCATACTGAGAATGAGCCGCTTGGGCACAGATGCAATCGCAGCGTGCGGGCGCGCCGTGGGCGCTTTGGCAGTTTGGGCGCTGATTCTGGCCGTTCACCCGCTTGACGCTCAGCAGCCCGCGCCCCCTACTCGTGAGACCCAGGAGCCTGGCGCCGGCGAGCAGGTACATACCGGAACAACCAGCGGACTCGATGCCGATCAGCGCATCCAGAACCTGTTGGCCGATCACCAGTTCCTGCGCATCGAGGCTCAACTCAACCAGCTGCCCCCGGATCGGGCGCAGTTCTATCGCGGCATTCTGGCTAACCGGTCGAACGACCCATGGACCTCGATCAAGCTTTTGGAGCCACTTGTGGATCAGGTTTCTGCGAGCGGGAACTTGGCTCATGAGAAGCTGCTGCGCAAGGCGCTCGCCGAGGACTATCTGCGCTCCGGCGAGATGGCCAAGGCCACCGAAGCCTACCAGGCGCTCGCCACCCGCCTGGATGGGCATCTCAGCGCCGACGAGCAGGACGAGATCGAGATGCCGCTCAAGCTGCTGCCCCTGGCCGCGGCCAACCCTCCCATGACCGTCGAACCATGCGACTCGTTTTCGCTCATGGTGGTCAAGAACCCGCTCGGCCTCATTGACGTTCCCGTCTTTGTGGATGCCCGCTCGCACAGTTGGATGCTCGACCCCACCGCCCCGTTCAACCTGATTTCCCACTCGCTGGCCAAGTCTGCCGGGCTCAAGGTCTCTCTGGAGAGCACGACCATCCACACTCTTACCGGCCGTCCAATCCAGGTCCGCTCCACCGTCATTCCGCGGTTCACGCTTGGCGGAAGGCTCACCCTGCGCAATGTCACGGCGTTCGTGTATGACGATGCGGATTACTACTTTCCGCAATCGCGCTACCAGGTGGAGGGAGTCCTCGGCTTCCCGGCACTCTCCGCCGTCGCCAGCCTCACCGTGACCTCGGACGATACCATCGAAGTTGAGCCCATCAAGCAGATACAGCCCGGCGCCGGGGAGGATCGAAAGGCCGTTGGCGCACGCCTGTTTATCGATGGCGACCAGATGATCGTGGCCCTTGGCGGCCAGGGGAGGGCCGGTGTCGCCCGCGACGGGTCTTCGTCGCTGGGGTGGAAAGCCGGCGAGGAGCGCATGTACGTGGTGGACGCGGGAGGTCAGCAGACCTACCTCACCTCGCGCTATTTCGACGAGCACAGCGGAGAGTTTGCCGGCCAGAAGATGGAGCTGTTCTCACTCCCCGGCCCGCAGCCCCCGCCTCCGCAGCCGGCCTATGTCGCCGAAACAGTCCCGCTGGTTGTAGGTCTTACCACCGCCCACATTCACTACATCCAGGTGCTTACTCAACCGCTCGGCTCCGCGGCCCTCGACGATGTTTATGGAGTCCTCGGCGTCGACGCTCTCGACCAGTTGCCCGCCTACACCTTCGACTACCGCAACATGCGGTTTAGCGTGAAGCCGGAGTAGTCGTCGATGGCCGGCGCGATTCCGAGACAACTCATGCAACTCCAGAAGCTACCGTTCACAGCCTCTTGACCTAACCTCATCGTGAAACGAGCCGCCTCCAATTGGGGCGGAGCCCCTGACTCCCGTGATCATCTGACAATGGTGAAGGATTGGCGACGCTTCGGACCGAAGCGATACACCGCGAAGTGGTCATCCAAAGAGGCGGCTCGCTCAATACCAAGTCGGGACATCACCGCAAAACTGGTACGGTCGACGATGGAGAAATCCTGATCGCGCCAGGCGAGCCCAAGTTGCCACGCCACTTCCAAATCCGCGAGACCGACAGGTTCAACAACCGCTATGCCGCTTCGCAGTCCTTCCCAAAATCGCTCCGCGGCATCTGGATTGAGCCGGTGATGGAGCAAAGTCCACGTTTCGACAAGAACATGATCTGTCGTCGCCAATGCCTCGCCTGAAGTCAGAATTGCCTTTGCGCGGGCATTGCTCCGATCGGAAGCGTCTGCGGCGGCGTACCAGATCGATGTATCGACGAATAGGCTCATGGCCGGAAATGTTTAACGCCCGACTTGCCTGTGCGCGGAATCGAAGGCCTCCGCAATCATGGAATCTTTACCCTTGGCGATATCGGACCCGCCAGAGACGCCAAGGTCGAAGATGCAGGTAACGTCTGCCCTTGTTTCGGGACGGGCGAGATCGCGCGCCACCAGACGGCGAACATACTCTGCCAGAGACACTCCTGCCTCGCCGGCTCGCTGGCGGGCGCGCTTCTGCAACTCGGCTTCGAGCGTAATCTGCGTGCGGACTATCATGATGGTGCCATCATAGCACAAGCCGGCCGACCGCAGATAGGCCAAGAAACTCGACGGCCCTCCGGCTGGGAGCCGAAGGGCCGCGAAGTGAGGCAGGACGCCCGATCTAAGCCTTGCCCGCGCGGGTGGGCTTGTAGCCCTCCAGCCCATAGTAGGCCACGAAGAGATAGCAGACGATGGGCAGCAGGAATGCGTATTGGATTCCGACCTTGTCGGCCGGTCCGCCGATGACGTATTGAATGTTGTGGGCAATCGCATAGTGCTTCCCGATCACTTCGGAGATCCATCCGAAGAGCGGGGGGATCACCGCGCCGCCCACGTTGCCGATGGTGATGACGCCCGAGCCCTTGCTGGTCAGCGGCCCCAGTTCGGCAATGCCCAGGGTAAAGACGGTGGGATACATGATGGAATTGGCCACGCCGCACAGCACCAGGCTCCAGATGGCGACCGGTCCGGTGGTGAACATGGCAACCAACATCAGCACCACGCCCAAGATGCCCAGACCGACCAGCATGTTCTGAGCTTTGATCACGCTCATCAGGGCGCTGCCCACGAAGCGGCCGGCCATGATGCCGAGGTAATAGAGCGTAACCAGAAGTCCAGCCGTCTCGAGGCTGCTAATGCCCTGCTCCTGGAAGAAGCGTATGGCGATGGCTGCCAGGGCGATTTCGACGCCGACATAGAAGAAGATTCCCACCATGCCCAGCACGGTGTGCGAATAGGTCCAGATATTGCGGGCCAGCACCGGATCGCCGGGGGAACCGGGACGGAAGGCGCGGGTGGTCTCGATGGCCGGCAGGTTCATCAGCATCACCGCAAACCCCAGCAGCAACAATGCGGCGGCAATGGCGATGTAAGGCCCTTGCAGCATGTGCGCCTGACTGGCGGCATCGGATACCTTGCTCGTATCGGAGAGGATGAAGTGGGCCGCGACCCACGGGGCCACGGCCGAGCCGAGAGAGTTGAAGGCCTGCGCCAGGTTCAGCCGCGCCGGTGCGCTTGACTCCGGCCCCAGAATTGAGACATAGGGGTTGGCCGAGGTCTGCAGAGCGGTCACGCCGGTGGCCAGCACGAAAATCGCCGCGAGCGTCATGGGAAAGCTCACCAGGCTGGCCGCCGGGATGAACAACAGCGCGCCCACGACCATGATGAAGAGCGAAATCACCATGGTGCGCTTATAACCTACCTTCTCGATGAGCTTGGCGCTGGGAACCGAGAAGACCAGGTAGGCGAAGAACCATGCCGATGTGGCCAACATGCCCGAGAAGTGATTCAGGGTGAAGATGTCCTCGAGCTTGTGCACCAACTGGTTGTTCAGACTGGTGAGAAATCCGAAGATGCCGAAGAGCGCGGTAACCGTAATGAACGGTCCAATGTAGCTGGGCGCGCTTGGAGCCGCCGGTGGTGTGGAACGTGTAGCCATGAGTCCTCTTTTCTTCCGCTTGCATGAATCGGGCTGGCCCCTGGAGTGCTCCCAAAGTGCCGAAACAACTTTACGCATTGGGGCGGAGGTACGTCCAGCTTAAACTGAAAAGGTTTTCAGCGCTGCGCGGATTGGGGCCTTGGACCAGGTTTTGCGCAATTCCTGAGCCGCGGCAGTTTCCCGCGCGGGAACCTTTGCCCAGTGAACCGCGTAAACGTCCTTGGCAGGCCAAATGGCAGCCAAGGAGAATCTTATGCGTACGTTCGTTTCCATTGCCGCCCTGGTTGCAATGCTCTCGCTCGCCCAACCGGCCAGCTTTGCCAAAACGCCCTCGGCTGCCGGCGCCTCCATCGTCATTGTCTTCAAGGACGGCCACACCCAGACGTTCAACCTGGCTGACATTGCGCGCATCGACTTCCCCGCCGCTCCGGCCGGGGCCGGCGGCGATAGCGCGGCCAATCCGCAGTGGCCTTCGCGCGCACGCTTCCTGGGCAAATGGGAGGTGGGCGACGGCACAGGCAGCAACTTCTTTATCACCCTGAGCGAGAACGGCGAGGCGCGCAAGTCCATGGGGAATGTCCGCGGCAGGTGGATCTATGTCGAGGGCGAGGCCCGGATCACCTGGGACGATGGCTGGCAGGATGCCATCCGCAAGGTGGGTACGATCTACGAGAAATTCGCCTATAGCAAAGGCAAGACCTTCACCAGCGACCCGGACAATGTGGCCAACGCCAAACTGACCACGCCGCACTCGATTTGAGCGCGTCCTATTACACTGGAAGGGCATGATTCCCACCCTTTCCTGGACCCCGGAAGGCGTCCGCTTCCTCGACCAGACCAAGCTCCCCCTCGAGGAGAGCTACGTGCTCGCCACAACTTATGAACAGGTGGCCGAGATCGTCGTCACCATGGTGGTCCGCGGCGCACCGGCCATCGGCGTCTCCGCCGCTTACGGCATCGCCCTGGGCGCAAAGCACGCCAAAGCCGCCACCGCCGAGGAGTTTACTCCCGAGTTCGAGCGCATTTGCGCGCGTCTGGCGGCAACCCGGCCCACCGCCGTCAATCTCTTCTGGGCAATCGACCGCATGAAGCGGCTGTTTGCCGGTTTGCTGTCTGCCGGCGCAACCCTTCCCCAAATCCAGGGAAAGATCCTTGCGGAAGCCCACGCGATGTACGAGGAAGACATTGCCGCCTGCAAGACCATGGGCGCGTTGGGCGGCGCGCTGCTGCCCGATGAGGCAGGCGTCCTGACCCACTGCAACGCCGGGGCTCTGGCCACATGCGGCTACGGCACGGCTCTTGGCGTCATCCGTTCGGCCGTCGAGCAAGGCAAGCGCATTCACGTCTACGCCGACGAGACCCGTCCTTTTCTGCAAGGAGCGCGCCTCACCGCCTGGGAACTGATGGCAGACGGAATTCCCACCACCGTCATCTGCGACAACATGGCCGCCAGCCTCATGCGGTCGGGCCGCATCCACGCTGTTGTCGTGGGCGCCGACCGCATCGCGGCAAACGGCGACGTGGCCAACAAGGTCGGCACCTACAACGTCGCCATCCTCGCCAAGGAGCACGGAATCCCCTTCTACGTCGCCGCTCCTTGCTCCACCATCGATCTCGCCACCCCAACCGGAGACACCATCCCCATTGAGGAGCGCCCGGCCATCGAAGTTACCCATCACGGCGGCAAGCAGCTCACCCCCAACGGCGTGGGCATCTGCAACCCCGCCTTCGACGTGACTCCGGCCAAGTATGTGACCGCCATCGTCACCGAGCGCGGCGTCCTCCGCGCGCCCTATATCGAGTCGCTCCGGCGGATGGAAGGGGCTCTCGGCTAAGCCCATCCATCTACACTATGCCGAAGAGTGATTCCTGGCCTATCCATCTTCCGCCTGCGTGAAAAGTCCTTGGCCCGCGGCATCCTGCTTTCGCTCACCGCGTTCGCGGCCAGTCTGCGCATGGCCGGCTTTCCCGACATCGATGCGCTTCACGGCTCGCCCTGGCAGTGGCTTCTGGTGCCCGTCGTCAGTTGGGGGATGGTCGAGCTGGCGCGCTGCCTTCGCCGCAAGTGGAGCCTCTACCACGCCGGCGTTCTCATCCTGCTCTACTCCAACCTGATGATCCTCGCCCTGGTGCTGTTCCTGAGCCTCTACACGTAGAGCGGAGATGCTACAGCGGTTTCACCATTGCTGTGTCCGCCACGTTGCCGCGCAGCCGCTCTTGCGTGCAATTACCATTCAGCAGCGCATAATGGCTGCATGTTAACCCCCGTCTGCCGGACCCTCGCCAGCTCGACGCGCTGCCCAAAAACAGACGAAAACCCCGTTTATCCACTATCCTGCACACAGAATCTCCGCTTTCTTTGCCGAATCTTCGCTTTGAATATAATCATAAGATGCTTATAATCATAAGGTTACAGAAGAAACTTAAAGTAATGCCCAGTATCTCAATGGTAAACAGTGACCCCCTAATAACCGGGGCTTTTGGTCAAATAAGAGGCCTTTTTGTATGAATTTGAGCGAAAAACACGCAGTTTTCGAACCGCGCTTTACCTCTGGACCTGCCGCCGGGAATGTATCGAATTGAGACACTCCAAAGCATCTTCGCAAGTCCCGCATCCCGGGAAAAAAGCAAGCGGCGGCCGTGAACGATCTCAACTGGACATGCAATTTCCGGAAACGCCGTAGCCGCCAGAGGAGCGCGAGCAGGCTCTGGTGTAAGCTGTGACTTTATCGTCAATCGGTCTTACCACCGCCCACTTGATTTCGATCGACTCCATCTCGCTTGGAAGGGTGCAGCTCATGTATGTGCGTAGGCCGCTTGTCCTCCTGCATCTTTTGCCGCTCGTTCTTTCCGCCTTAGTCTTTACCCCAATTGGCGCGCAGAATTCCTCTCAGCCGGCCGTCTTTGGCTACAACGACTTTTCGGCCCAGGCCAAAATCGAAGAAAAGTTCCTTGCCGTGCCGGACTCCAAGCTGGCTGGACAGCACCTCAGGATCCTCACCGCAGAACCGCACCTGGCCGCCACGCCCGAGGATCGCAAAACCGCCGACTACGTCGCCCAGAAGTTCCGCGGCGCGGGGCTCGATACCGAGATCGTCCCGTACCGCGTGCTGCTCAACCAGCCCAAGGAGGAGCGTGTCGAGGCCTGGGACTCGAGCGGAAAATTGCTGATGAGCGGACCCACACGCGAGCACGTCGAGGGTGACCCGTTTGAAGACGATCCCCGCGTGGTGATGCCTTTCCATGGCTCTTCGGCGTCGGGAGATGTGACCGGCGAAGCGGTCTACGCCAACTATGGCCGCCTGGAGGACTTCGATCAGCTTGCCGCGCAGCACATCGACCTGCACGGCAAGATCGTCGTCGCCCGCTACGGCGGAAACTTCCGGGGCATCAAGGTCTATATCGCGGAGCAGCGCGGCGCCGCCGGCCTGATCATTTACTCCGATCCGCAGGACGACGGCTACTTCAAGGGCGACGCCTGGCCCATCGGTCCCTGGCGGCCCGAGACCGGCGTGCAGCGCGGCTCGGTGCAGAATCTTTCCCAGTATTCCGGCGACCCCGAAACCCCCGGCGTGGCCTCGACACTCGACCTGCCCGACTCGGCGCGGATTGACGCCGCCAAGTCCGGCAACCAACCCCACATCGTCTCCATCCCCCTCAGCTACCACGATGCTGCGCCGATCCTCCAGGCCCTCAAAGGCCCCGGCGCGCCGCAGGGGTGGCAGGGTGCGTTGCCCTTCCGCTATCACCTGGGCCAGGTTGGCGGGCAGGGCGGCGTGAAGGTCCACCTGGTTAGCCGCCAGGACTACCAGCGCCGCATCATCTGGGATGTCATCGGGAAGGTCGGAGGATCTGAGTATCCCGACGAGTGGGTCATTGTCGGCAATCACCGCGACGCCTGGGTCTACGGCGCCGTCGACCCAGGCAGCGGCACCGCCGCCATGCTGGAAGCGGTTCATGGAATCGGCGCGTTGCTCAAGCAGGGTTGGCGTCCCAGACGGACGCTCATCTTTGCCAGTTGGGACGCCGAGGAAGAGGGCCTGATGGGCTCAACCGAATGGGTCGAGCAACACATCGACGAACTGGAACGCGCCGTGGCCTACTTCAATGTGGACGTAGGCGTCTCCGGTCCGGATTTTTCCGCCTCTGCCGTGCCTTCGCTCAAGCACTTCATCCAGGACATCGCCCGCTCGGTTCCCAGCCCTCTCACCGGCACGGTCTATCAACAGTGGAGAATCAAAAGCGCCGAGGGCAACGAGCGCCGTGCCTCCAACGCCCCGTCAATCCCCGGCGAAGAGGTACACGTGGGCGACCTCGGCTCAGGCTCCGACTTCACCCCCTTCTTTCAGCACGCCGGCGTGCCCTCCGTCGATATCGGTTCCAGCGGACCTTACGGCGTCTATCACTCGGTCTTCGACAACTTCGCCTGGTACATCCAGAACGCCGACCCCCACTTCGTCTATCTGCAGGAGATGGCCCGCATCTTCGGTCTCGAGGCCCTGCGCATGGCCGACGCTGACGTCCTGCCCTACGACTATGTCAACTACGCCCGCGAGATTTCCGCCTATCTCGACGCCGCGAAGCCGAAGGCCGCTGAAGCAGGTCTGACCTCACTCGAATTCGCCCCGGCACAGGCCGCCGCCGCCCGCTTTGCCGCCGCCGCCCGCAAGGCGTATGCCCTTCAACTCAATCCGTTCGGCGACCTGGCCAGGCTGAATCTCGCTCTGCGCCAGACTGAAACCGCGCTTCTCGCCGCCGCCGGCCTGCCCAATCGCCCCTGGTACAGGCACACCATCTTTGCCCCCGGCGAGTTCACCGGCTACGCTGCTGTTGTGATTCCCGGCGTCAATGAGGCCATCGATGCAAGAGATGCGAATCGCGCCGCGCAGCAGTTGACCGTCCTCACCCAGACGTTGGACCGCGCCGCAAACACTCTGGAGTCTGTCCATTGACAGGAGAATGGCAGAGCCCGGGGCCGATCCCGGCGCGCATGGCTCGCATGCGTTATCCTGCATCGGGGGCTGTCTCGCCAGCGGGTCACTTCCCATCTGTGGGCGTAGATGGTTACCGCGGGGGCATGCTCTTCGCACCAGGGACTATTTTCTTGCCCTGCGGGGTCGAAGAACTTCTTTGGATGTCGCTTAACATCGCGAACGGTGGACGCAGGCATTCAAGGTTTTCCAAGAGGAGTCTCATCCAATGGTCGATTTCCTGGTCGGTCTCGCGTTCGTTGCAATGATCTTCACTCCGGCGCTTGTAGCCTCAATTCAGCATGCCCACCACCGCGATGGCGACCTCTAGCTTGCTCATTGGTCACTTGCTGAGGAGGAGTCATCCTTTCTTGGAAAGCGCCGCACCACCACCCCTTCGGGCCAACCCGAACGCAAGATCGTTATAGAACCTCTAAAAAGCGCGCATTGCCCAAGAAAAAGCCGGGAAGCTTGCCTCCACACCTCCCCTGTTCAAGCAGTCCGAACGCATTTCCATCTGTTCGTCACGTGGGTCTTTGCGTGAGATATGGGACTGCTGCAGGTTCGCGCGGGCAGGCTTTTGAGTCCAGGCTCTTTCCTTCGCTGGTTGACCCCGCCTTGCAAGCCTCGTATCGTTAGAGATTGACTATGAAAATCTCCCCCAATGCCTTGCGGATCGGGATTGCGGCTGCCATTATCGTTGGCACCATCGGCTGGCTGGCAATCACCGGCGCCGAGAGCAACAAGAGCTACTACGTCACCATCGCCGAGCTTGGCGGGATGGGCGACAAGGCCTACCACAGCCAGTTGCGCGTCGAGGGCTTCGTTGTGCCTGGTTCCATTGAACACAATGGCCCACACGTCAACTTCGTGCTCAACGAATTTGAGAGCCACTCGCCGAAGGCCGCCGCTGGCCGCCTTCTGAAAGTGATCTACAAGGGCTCTGAGCCTCCCCCGGACACCTTCAAGGACGACTCCCAGGCCCTGGCCGAAGGCTCCTATGGCCGCGACGGCGTCTTCCATGCCACCGTTCTCCAGGCCAAGTGCGCCAGCAAGTACGCGCCTTCGCAACCCGGCCAGACGCCTGGCAAACCAGCCCTTGCCCCCGCCGCCAACCCGCGCGCTGCCGTGGCGGCGTCCGAGGTTCACTCGTCCGGCCAGACCGCGCAAAACTGATCGAATGACCGCGCCCGCCTCTGTGCCTGATCGTTCCAAGCTCTGCGCCCGGCTCGATCGAGTCTCCAAGCTGTTTGAATCGTTCGCTGCCTTGCGCCAGGTCTCGGCAGAGTTCGAGCCCGGCCGCTGCTACGTCCTCGTAGGGGAAAACGGCGCGGGCAAGTCCACGCTGTTGCGCATTCTCGCCGGTCTGCTCCGCCCCAACTCCGGCACAGTGACGGTCTTCGGCTCGATCGAACCGCATAACGCCCGGGCCCGCATCGGTTACATGGCGCATGCCGCCATGCTCTACGACGAGCTCACCGCGCAGGAGAACCTGCGCTACTTCGCCAGTCTTTATCCCGGCCGCAACTGCCTCAATCCGGCCGAGGCCTTGCGACAGGTTGGCCTCGACCCGGAGCTCGCGCGGACCCTGGGCCAGTACTCGCAGGGGATGCGGCAGCGCACTTCGCTGGCGCGGGTGCTGCTGCCGGTCCCCGAGCTGCTGCTGCTCGACGAGCCCTTCTCGAACATGGATGTGGAGAGCGCCCGACAAATGGTCGAACTGCTCGCGGGGTTCCGCCAAGGCAACCGGACAATTGTGTTGACGACTCACCAGCGCGAACTGGCCGCACCGATCGCCGACTGGGTTTTAACATTGCACGCTGGCCGCGTGGCGTCGTTTGAACCGGGGTCCCCAGCGACAGGTCTTCGTCGCGGGGGTGGTGAGCCGGGAAGGCCGATCCTATGAAGACCAACGGCGCCCGCTTCCTTGAATCCCTCGGCATACCCTTCGAACTTCAGGAGTATGAGGTAGATCCAGACGATCTCTCCGCCGTTACCGTGGCAAAAAAGATCGGCATGCCTCCCGAGCAGGTCTTCAAGACGCTGCTCACCACCGGAGGGCCGGGGAGCTACCTCTTCGCCGTGATCCCCGGCGTCGCCGAACTGGACTTCAAAAAGCTGGCCAGGGCCGCCGGACTGCGCAAGGTGGAGATGGTTCCGCTCAAAGACGTACAGCCCCTCACCGGCTACATCCGCGGCGGCGTCACCGTCTTCGGCGCAAGAAAGCCCTTCCCCGTTTTCGTCGACGAGACCGCCATTCTCTTTGACAAGATCAGCGTCTCGGCGGGAACCCGGGGAACCCAGCTCGTTCTCAAGCCTGAAGACTACCTCCGTGCCGCCCTGGCTCTCGATGTCCCGGTCCAGACCGCCGACCTCACCAAGGACGCGCCAAAGTCCGCCGGCTTGGAGAGAGATGTGAAATGACCAGCGCCCTTTGGACCCACCTGGTCAAAGACTTGCGCATCGAGTTGCGCACGCTGGACGCCCTTGTCTCCATGCTGTTTTTCTCGCTGCTAGTGGTCGTGCTCTTCTCCATCGCCTTCGACCCGCGCGGGGCCTTTTCTCAACAGATCGCCGGCGGCGTGCTTTGCGTAGCCACCATGTTTGCCTCGGTCAGCGCCCTCAACCAGGCCTGGGCGCGCGAAATCCGCCATCAGGTTCTCGATGCCCAGCGCATGGCCCCCGCCCCCGGCGCTGAGCTCTTCCTCGCCAAGGTGATCGCGAACTTTCTCTTTGTCACCGTCGTTCAGGTGATACTGGCGCCTTGTTTTCTCATCTTCTACAACCTGCACATCGCGGGCCAGGCCTGGCTGCTGGCGCTGGTTCTCCCTCTCGGCACATGGGCCTTGGTCGGCAACGGCATCTTCTTCGCCGCGCTCTCGATCCGCAGCCGCAATCGCGAACTGCTGCTTTCGCTGATTCTCTTCCCCATCTTCATTCCCGCGCTCCTTGCCATGGTGCAGGCCACCACCGCCATCCTCACGGGCGAAAGCGACCCGACGCTGTGGATCAAGATGTTGCTGGGCTACGACATCGTCTTCACCACCGCCAGCCTGCTGCTGTTCGATGTGATCTTCCACGCGGAGTGACGGCTTCATCCGCTGTTCGACGCAGCCCCGCCTCGTCCGTCGTACACTGAAAAGGTTCGATTAGGATTCCCCAATGAAAAAAACTGCAATCGGCCTCTACGTTATTGTGACCATCGCGCTTATGGTGTGGGGTTACTACCAAGCCATTTACGTCGCTCCCGACGAGCAGACCATGCACGAGGTGCAGCGTATCTTTTACTACCACGTCCCCACGGCGATGCTCTGCTTCCTTTTCTTCGCCATCAGCCTCGTGGGTTCCATCGGCTATCTGGGCTGCCGGCGAGGCCGCCCAGATTGGGCGCAGGCCTTTGACGCAGTGGCGCTGGCCGGCGCGGAGGTCGGCGTGGTCTACTGCACCGTTGTGCTCATCACCGGGCCGCTCTGGGGCCGTCGCGCCTGGGGCATCTGGTGGACATGGGACGCGCGGCTCACCACCACCCTCGTTCTGTGGCTCATCTACGTCAGCTATCTGTTGCTGCGCCGCTTTGCCGCCGGTCCGCAAATGCAGACGATGGCCGCCGTGCTCGGTATCTTCGGCGCGCTCGATGTGCCCATCGTCTACATGTCCAATCGCTGGTGGCGCACCCAGCATCCGGCCCCGGTCTTCGGCGGCGGCGAGGACTCCGGCATCAAGGACCCGGCCATGCTGGCCGCCTTCGGCTGGAACGTGCTGGCCTGGTTCGCCTGGGGTGTACTCATCCTCGCCCTGCGCTACCACGTCGAGCGCCAGAGCCAGAAGATCGCCGCGCAGGAAGCGCAGGAAGCGTTAGAGGCCTGAACTTACAGAGAAAACCGTTCCAAGACGAGGAAGAAAATGGATGAAAGAGCGATTCTCGATCACCAGTTCACGGTAGCCGCCTACGCCGCAACGTGGGTGATTCAATTGGGCTATCTGGTTTGGTTGGGCCTCAAATGGCGCGCGCAAAAGCGCAGCCAGTCCAGCCACAGCCACGACTCATAGAGCCATTGTCCGTCAGAAATCCACGTGCGCCCGCACCGAGCCTACCCAGGCGGGGCCGCGGTCGCGGTTGTAGCCGGGGTTGGCGATGTGCTGCACATCGAGCGCGTAGAACAGCCCCTTCCACGCGTGGAAGTTGTAATAGCTTTCAACGATGTTCTCGCGGCCGTAGTTGAGGTTGCCGTCGCCCAAGAGAAATCCCAGGCCACCCACCTTCAAATACTCCTGGTGGTCGCGCTTAATGGCGTTTGAGACCACCGCCAGGCCGACCTTGTCGATCGGACGATGCCAGCGGGTCCCGGCATAGTCCGCGCCGGTGAGGACCGTTTGGTCGACCTCGGTATAGGCAAAAGACTCGTGCTGGCCCTCATTCCAGCCGAAGCGGCCGAAGATGCGCAAATCCTCCGTTAACGCCTGCTCGGCGTTGTAGCCGAAGCCGTACTTGAGCGCGCTGAAGTGCTCGTGCAGCGTGATGTCGGGCGTCTTGTCAGTCCCTGTTAGAAACGCTTCTACAGCCTCGCGGTAGGTGCCCATGTGGGCCCGGTTGGCGTAGAACAAAACGCGCTCGGTCCCTTTGCGGTTCCGAACGAAGCTGTGCCGAAGCTCGAACTCGCCGTTTTCCCCGTGTGCGCGGCTGAAGGCCCAGTCCATGTCGATGCCGTTGGCCACGGTGGGCATGGCGAAAAGGCCATAGCGGATCGACCATGCGCGGTCGTCGTACTCGGCCATACCGCCCACGGAGTAGCCGCGCGTGTCGGCCGCGTAGTCCCACGCCCCGTTGTTGTCCAACGTCCAGTTCATGAACTGCAGGTGCGAGTCGGAGCCGGGGCCGTTGACGTCGAAGAAGTCGGGCAGGGTAAGTTTGCCTACGCGGAACTCCACGCGGCGCAGTGGCACAGTGGGGGCCAGCGCAAAGGGCCCTGGATCCTGGGTGGCAGTCTTCCGCGTGAGCCCGATGACCTGGTGAATCTCGTAGCGGGCCAGGTAGGGTGTGGAACCCAGGTTTGGATTACGCACGACGTCCAAATTGGTAAATCCGGCCAGACCCAACGCTTCGCTCAGGCCGCGGCCGGCGGTGCTCTCGATGTCCAAGATCAGATCGGTGTTGTAGCGGATTGAGCGGCTGGGGCGGAGAGCTGTGTAGAGTGTGCCCAGCAGGGAGGTCTTGTACTCGGCCGAGTTGCGGAAGCTGTTCGGCCCCTCATAGAGCTCGTGAAACGGCAGCCGGCCTTGATAGATGATGTTGGCCTGACCGGAGATCCACCAGAGGCTGTCTTCGGGATGGGGAGCCATGGAGACGACGGGAGAGTCCTGCGGCTCGCGGCGGACGGGGCTTCTGTCGCCGGGTTTACGTCCCAGGCCGTTACGCTGCGGATCAGCGAGAATCAGCGCGGAGCCTGACTGAGCAAACCCCTGCCAGGGCCCTGTTTGCGGCTGGGGCTGGAGCTGCGGCTGCGGCGCCGAGGGGAGGGGATCGAGAACCTGCGCGGCTGCCTCGCCGGTCCCCAGCATCAAAGCCGAAGCCATCCATAGCGCTGCGGCAACGCTTGACAGCGCACGGCACGGACGGGGCTTCGGGCTGGGAGCAGCGAGAGGAAACATGAAAGCACCTAGGGATGGGAATTAGATGGACTCAGGGGAGTAGAATAGGCATCGAAGGATACCCCCACCTGGTATATACTATACCCCCTATGGGTATTGTCAAGAGGAGAAGCACCATGATCGGACACGAGCGCGAGAGGATGAAGTTGCTGCAGCGCGTGCGCAAGCTCCGCGGACAGTTGGACGCCGTGGAGCGCTCGCTGGGGGCCGGGGAAGACTGCGGCGACCAGCTTATGTTGTTGGCCGCGGTGCGCGGGGGCGTGAACGGTTTGATGGGCGAGGTGCTTGAGGACCACATCCGGTTTCATCTCACCGGCGGGTCGAAGGAGCAGATTGCGCCGGAACTGGCCGAGGACCTGATCGACCTCGTGCACTCTTATTTGAAGTGAAGATGCTCTCCGCAATTGCCCCATGCAGTGGCTCTTGCCTATCTTAGTCTGCGCGGGGGACGGCAATTGTTAAGGTCTGGTTGATTCGTGTCGGAAAGCAGTAGCAAAGTCCGCGGATCGCCGGCAACCTTCGCTGAACCTCCACGCGCGTCTCATCGCGCCATGCGCGCATGGCGCCCTTCGCTGTCCGGTCGAAACGGCAAGGCCGATCGTCTTCCCCGCCTAAGAGGAACTGACCGCGAATTGGCGATATTGAGAAAAGATGCATGCTGCAAGAGTTTTGCAGACGATTCCGTGAATTTCCGCTATCATTCGGAGTCATCCGGTGTCTGGCCTCAAAAAACTACCTGGCCAGAACAAGAAAGAGGTCAGTCATGGCAAATCCCCCGCGCAGTAGTTCCTCGTCCGTCAAGCCCCCGCAGTTTGCGGACCAGTCCCGCGTTGTCCTCCCAGGGAGCGAAAAGGCAGCAGCTCCCACAGCCGTCCACGTGAAGGACACGCCTGCCAAGTCGAAGGTCACCGTCTCAGTCATCCTCAAGCGCAAGGAACCCTTGAAGATCAACAAGCGCGGTGGCCGTTCTGCCGGCCCGGCTCGCGTCTCCCGCACCGAATACAAGAACCGCCATTCTGCCGATCCGGCCGCCATCAAGCTAATCCGCGCTTTTGCCAAGGAGTTCAACCTGAAGGTCGAGGCGGATCCCACCGCGGCCCTCCGCCGCACCGTTCAACTCACCGGCGCGGCCTCCGACATGCAGAGGGCTTTCGGCGTTTCCCTTGCCCAGAAGACCATCGGCGGAACCGAGTACAGAATTCGCGAGGGCGGCATTCATCTGCCGGAATCCCTCGTTGGGGCCGTGGAGGCGGTGCTTGGGCTCGACAACCGGCCCCAGGCAAAGCCCCACTTTCGCAGCCGCGAGCCCCACGCCGCCCCCTCCAGCTATACCCCGCCCCAGGTCGCCCAGGCCTACAAGTTCCCCGCAACCGCCAGCGGTGCCGGCCAAACCATCGGCATCATCGAACTCGGCGGCGGATACCGCGCGGCGGACCTCACGGCGTACTTCAAGACGCTCGCCATCCCCGCGCCGTCCATCACCGCGGTGAGCGTTGACAAGGGCAAGAACGCCCCCTCGAATGCGAATAGCGCCGATGGCGAGGTCATGCTGGACATTGAAGTCGCCGCTTCCGTCGCTCCCGGCGCCAAGATCGCCGTCTACTTTACGCCCAACACCGACCAGGGCTTCATCGACGCCATTACCACTGCGGTCCACGACACCAAGAACAAGCCGAGCGTGATCTCCATCAGTTGGGGCGGGCCTGAATCCAGTTGGACCGCGCAGTCGATGACCGCGCTCGACGCCGCCTGCCAGGCTGCGGCGGCTTTGGGCGTCACCATCACGGTTGCCGCCGGCGACGACGGCTCCTCGGACGGCGGCTCCGGCAACAACGTGGACTTCCCCGCATCGAGTCCGCACGTCCTCGCCTGCGGGGGAACCAAGCTCGTTGCCAGCGGAGCCACCATCGAGTCTGAAGTAGTTTGGAACGAGTTAGCCAACAACGAGGGCGCCACGGGCGGCGGCGTCAGCAACTTCTTTGCGCTGCCCACCTGGCAGGAGAATGCGAAGGTTCCGAAGCCAACCGGCAGCACTGGTGGCAGGGGTGTGCCCGATGTGGCAGGAGACGCCGACCCGGCCACCGGCTACACCATTCGCGTGGACGGCAAGACCATGGTCATCGGGGGCACCAGCGCCGTTGCTCCTTTGTGGGCAGGCCTGGTCGCCGTGGCCAACCAACAACTGAAGACCCAGGTGGGCTTCATTCAGCCCGCCATCTATGCGGCCAAGGCGGCCGCCGGGTTTAACGACATCACCCAGGGCGACAACCCGGCGTTCTCTGCCGGTCCCGGATGGGATGCCTGCACCGGGCTGGGCTCGCCCAGCGCCACAAAGCTGATCCCGTTGCTAGCGCCCGCCGCGAAGTCGACGAATGCTCGGAAGAAGGCGGCCAAGAGCGCTCATGGCGCGGGAGGCGGTAGAGGTATTGGTGGGGGGCGCTAGGCGATCGACCGGATTGTGAGGCGAAGATGGCTCAGAATCGCAGTCAAGAAGTCAGGAACCCAGTAGGTCTCTATGCCGGCCCTTCGGAAGCCCTGGAAGCGGTGATTGCCGATTTCCAGTACTGGACGGGCCGGCTCACTGAGACGAGCGCTCAGATGTCGTATGCCGTAATCGGGGCCAACTGGATCGTGTTTGGCTCGGTTAACGCGATTCTCGGCAGCATCTGGTCGAAGCTCTCACTTCTGGCTGTTTTGCTGGGCCTAGCCACGGGCGTTGTCGGCACATGGTTACTCTGCGAGGCTCACAGAAGACGTGGAGTGTACGGCGATAGCGATCCTGCAAGGTGGGCTACGGAGTTTCATAAGTTCGCCAACAAACGCAGTCCTTGGCCTTTTACCGCATTTATTGAATGGACGGCTTCATGGACGCGGAACCTGAAGGCTGCGTTTGCGTTGCTGGGTGGCGTTTTCCTGGTTATCGGAGCTATCCTCAAGTCGTGATCGACAGACCGGGGCACATCCGGCAGACCAAGACCGCCGATTCCAGGCCAATCCGGCCGGGTGTCTCAGGGTCTTGACAGGTGGCCTGCGACCGGGTTCATCTCAGGGCTCCGAGAGTACATTCCGCCTTCATTTGTACAGGGCGGCAAAGGCGTCCGCTTCCTTGTTCAGCTCCTCGGGACTGACAGCGTGGGTTGAAAGAACAACACGGTAGCGGAAAGTTGCCGACTCATTCTTCTCCAAAGTGAAGTTCAAGGCCGTCTGTTTGGGATCGAAAACGCTCCGCCCCAAGGGGTTGGCGGCAAAGAGACCATAGCCGCGCGCATGCCAGTATGTTGGGTAGCCGGGGTTGGCCGGGTGGTCGAAGATCGCAACGGATGCGGTGTGCTCCCGCGTGTGCCCGGTCAGCGAGCACCAGCGTCCCCGCGTCGACCAGACAGCCATGCCGGTGGCGCCTTCACTGGTGCGGTATTCGCCCGTTGCGGGGTTGGCGCCACCATCTGCCGGGGCAGCGTCCACCTTGGTAGGATTCCCGTTCGAGTCCATGAAGATGCCGCCTTTTTCCTCCGGCGATTCGAGCCACCGGGCCACGCGCAATCCGAGCAGCCCATCCTTTTCGTCACCGAAGACCACACGGTCGAGTGCCGTGAGAGTCATGACCTGGTCGATAACTCGGGCAGTACCGCGGTTCTCAAAAATGTAGCGCGTCCTCTGGTCCAGAATCGGCTTATCGTTACCGTCCACCCAGACTGACTCGACAATTAATCCGCCTTGGCTGGCGCCGCTCCTGGTGGCGACAATCCTGGTGTGCCGGATCGTGCCCATCTTGGCGCGGTTTTCCGGCTTGATCGCGTCGGAGTTATTCCAGAAATCGAACCCGTTGACCTTGGCGTAGTTGAACCAGAGGCCAGCGTGGTGCGGATGATCGACCCGTTCGCCGGGCCGGAGGTCGAGCGGGTAGCCCCGCGTGACGGTCACGCCATCAGCATCGATCAGCGGAAAAAGAACCGGTTTTTTGAGGGTGGTGGGCCAGATGTAGGAGGTGAAGGGTTGGCCGTCGATGGTGACATCGACGCGGCGGTTTGCCTCATCGGCAACCAGTTGTACCCCCTTGCCCGGAGGGGCGGCGAATGCGCTCGCCGCCAGCAGGACGATTGCAGCCAGAAGCCCGAGCCTATTCATAGACCTTGCCTCCCGCGATGACCTGCTGGGTCTTGTCGTCGAAGGTGACCTTCTCGCCCGTTTGAATGGCAGCGACGTTCATGCACAGCGCGATCGAGTGGCTGTAGCCGGCCTCGATCGAGGCATTGGGCGTCTTGCGCGAGCGGACGCACTCCATCCAGTTGCGCATGTTGGCCGAGGTTTGTGGATCGCGCCCCGTATCGGCCGCGGTTGAAGCGGCCACCACGTTCTCGGAGAGCGAGAAGCTCGGCAGCAGGTTGGGCTGCATCTTCATTTCGGCGGCGGAGCGTGCGGTCAGACCACCGGTGGGGGTCACCGTCTGCTTGTCCATGTCGATCATGCCGCCGTTCGAGTAGTAGAGCTCCTTCACCCCGCCTGCGGAGTTGGTGAAGCGCGACGAATACTGCACCTGAAAGCCCTTGGCCGGGTCGTCCAGCGGACCGTAGTCGAAGACTGCGGTCATGGTGTCCCAGTTCTGGCGGCCGTCCTTCCACAGGTAGATGCCGCCGTTGGCCACCACGCTGCGCGGATGCGGCAGCCCGGTGAACCAGTGCACCGTGTCGATCTGGTGCACCAGCCACTGGTCGGGAATCCCGGACGAATACGGCCAGAACAGGCGGAACTCCAGATACTTTCGCGCGTCGAACGGCTCATAAGGCCGGTTCAGCAGATAACGCTTCCAGTCGGTGTCCTGCTCTTTGAGCAGCGGGACAACATCAGGCCGGCGCCAGCGGCCCGGCTGATTCACATTCCACGTCATCTCCACCATCACGATATCGCCGAACTTGCCGGACTGAATGTATTCGGCGGCTTTCTGATAGGCGGGCGTCGAGCGCCGCTGCGTTCCCACCTGCACAACCTTGCCGGTCTTGTGCACCGCTTCGCGGAACTTGCGCGCGTCGTCCATGGTGTGGGCGGTGGGCTTCTCGACGTAGGCGTCGCGCCCCGCATTCACGGCTTCCACGCCGTGCAGCGCATGCTGAAAGTCGGCGGTGGCCACCAGAACCGCGTCTACATCCTTACGGGCATAGAGATCGTCGTTGTTGCGCACGGTATCCACCGGGCTGCCGCTCAGCTTCTGGACATAGGCAGCGCCTTGTTCGCGGCGCAGGCTCCACAGATCGGAGATGGCCGCGAACTCAAAATTCATCTCCTTCGCGTGCTCAAGAAAGGCGGGAATCAGCGACCCCTTCATGCGATCGCCGCAACCGACGACCCCAACCCGGACGCGATCGTTCGCGCCCACGATGGCAGCATAGCTCTTTGCATTCCACGAGACGGTGGCAGCGGCCAGTGCCGCACCGCCCGCCTTCAGAAATTCCCTGCGATAATTTTGATTTGATTCCATGATGTACACCTTTGGAGTTTGGCGTTCGTGAGGATTCTACTTGCGCATCGTTCGATTAGGTAGGAATACGGTTCGAGTGTAGAACTCGAACCAAGTGATCGGGGCGCTTCGGTTTCCTTAACCGGAAACCGGAGCGCCCCAATTTGCCGATCCCCTGGATCGAATCGAGCTAGAAGTTGATCTTGACGCTGCCCTGGAAGACTCGCGCTTGATTGAATGTTGCCGAGACCTGGCCAAAGGTCGACGACGTAAGAACGGCGGCGCTTCCGGTATTGGCGGGAAGCGAGCCGGTTGTCGCACTGGATGGAGGTTGGAAGTCAGGATGATTCGGCACATTGAACGCTTCCAGCCGGAGCGTTGTCGTCCAGTTCTCGTGAATCGTGAAGATACGCGAGATCTGGGCGTCGAATTGCAGCGCGCTCGGCCCGCGGAAGGAGTTCCTCCCGATGTTTCCGTAGGTGCCTAAAACAGGGCACCCGTTCGCAACATAGGCTCCGTTCGTTCCCGTATTGCAGGTCGGGTTGGTGATCTGCACAAAGGCAGCCGGGTTCAGGTATTCGCGGTTCGCTTCCCCCGGAGCCTTTTGGAACTTTACTTCGGCATAGGGGCTCACGCCGGGCAGCAGGTTTGGACGATCGTTGCCCACGTCGGTCAGCGAGTTGTCCTGACCCGATGTGACGGTGAAGGGCACGCCGCTTTGAATGTGGAAGAGCGGCGCAAACTCCCAGTCATTGACGAAGAGTTTCTCAAGACGATTCAGATGATTGTTAAAGGCGCTCTTGGCGACGAGCGAGACGTTCTCGATGTGGCGAAAATCCGAGCCGCACGGGCCGTAGTCCATCCTCAGGTTGTTCGGATTCTCGACCGTCGTGCTGGCCAGATCGCCTTGGGCATCCTCGATATCCAGGCACTTCGACCAGGTCCAGTTGGCCAGCAGGCTGAAGGTGTTCGACATGCGGTGCTGGATAGAGGTTATGAGCCCGTTGTAATTGGCAGTGCCTTCGTCGCCTACGATTACGGAACCGCCGCCGCCGCCCAGGTACTGATTGCCGCCGATGGCGCCACCGGCTGAATTTGTGCCAGCGGGATTCTCAGTCGTCAGCAGGAACCGCGACGTCTGGTTCGAGGTCGTGGAGCAGTTGGTTCCCGCGGCGCCGGCCTTGACCGCTGCCGGGCCGGTCGTCACGATGCCCGTGCAGCCTGTTCCGCCCGCTCCCCAAACCCCGGGGATGAAGACAGCCGGGCTAATCGGATAGCCCAGGGGATCGTGCCGGGTTGTGTTGCCGATGTAGTCGACCATCGCCTGCCAGCCGTGCCCGAATTCACGTTGCACGCTCAAGGTCCACTGGATCGTGTAAGCCGCCTTGAACTGCGCAGGCATCACGATGTACTGCGACTGCGGAAAGTACAGAGCCTGCGACGGAGAGGGGATCTGGGGTTGCGGAAAGGGACTGGTCGTGAACTGGCCCTGAGACCACGGCGCGCTGAAAAGGACCGGGCCCGTCGAAGACGTCTGTGTATTGGTCACTGCCGTGGCAAATGGCGGATTTTGCTGGTTGCGCTGTGAGGTAAAGAAGTTGGGATTGTCGAACATCATCGCGCCGCCGCCGCGCACCACAGTCTTGCCGTTGCCCATCGGATCGAACGATATGCCGACGTTGGGCGAAAGTTGCCACCAGGAGTTCTTGGTGAATTGACGGCTTACGCCCTTGTCGCCATAGTAGAGCGCGCCGGCCGGAGCATTGGGGTAAACGCTGCTGATCGTATTGGAAAGAAAAGCGGCCTGGCTGAACTCGACACCGCGGTTGAAGTAATCGTGCGGCATGATGTTCGGCCCGTAGCGCAAGCCGCCAATCAGCGTCAAGCGCGGGGTGGCGTGGTAGGTGTCCTGGCCGTAGAGGCTGGGAATCGGACCGCGCAGCGCATTCTGCTGCTGTTTGCTCTGCTGGAATGGGCTCGATGAACCGAGCGTGCCCATCAGGAAATCGAGATTCTGATCGCCGATGACGGTGCCTCCCTTGGGTCCACTGCCACTGTATTCGCCGTTGAACGTGAAGATACCATTGCCCTCGTAGGCGTTGCCGATATTGAGCTGGTTTTGCACCCATTCGCCGCCAAACGCGATCTGGTGTCTTCCTTTGACCCAGGTCACGTCGTCGTCGAAGGCCAGCGTGTTGTCATTGAAGTGAGCCACGGAGTTGGTGCCGCCGCCGATCGAGAATTTGCCTTCGGACATCTGCAGTCCGTTCGGCTCCACCTGGTAAACAGTGACGCCCAGCGTTGCGGCGTTGATGTCGTTGGGCGCGTATCCGCGGTTATTGACGCGGCGCAGGATGGAGATATGCGCGGCATTCACGATATTCGGCGTGATCGTGTACGCATCGCCGAGAGTAAAGTTCTGGACACGCTGGATGTTTCCGGATTGCGTGGTGATCAGGATGTTGGTCGGCGAGAAGTACGCGGGGAACTGATAGCCGTCGACAAAGTAGCGGCCGTAGAGGTTGTTATTGGAATTGATCGTGTAATCCACCCTGGTGGTGAACTGATTGCTGGTGAGCGCATACGGAATAGCGTAGAAAACAAACCCGCAGTTTTTGGGATCCAGCGCCGAATTGATGGGAGGCAGGTATGTCTGCAGCTTCATCGCAGACGTGTTGTACGTGGGCTGCGACGGATATTGATTGCCGATCAGTTTCGTGCCGGTGAGCGGATCAAGAAGCTGGACAGCATTGCCAGTCGAGTTGCACGGATTCGTACCCACGCCGTTGTTCACGGCAGGATTGCCGTCTGTGGTCGACCAATTGCCAGCCAGGTTCTGCGCCGTCGGCACCGTAGCCTGCGTGCTCGCTTGCGACTGTTTCGCGACCCAACGCTGGTAGGCCGCGAAAGCAAACATCTTATCGCGCTTGATGGGTCCGCCGAACGTGCCACCGAACTGATCCTGGTGCAGTGTGTCGGGCGTTGACGAGAAGAAATTCGTGGCGTCGATATAGTTGTTGCGGATGAATTCGAACCCTTCCCCGTGATATTGGTTCGTGCCCGACTTGGTGACGACGTTGACCATGCCGCCCACGTGGCCGCCATCCTGCGCGCCCAGATCGGTGGACTCGACGCTGAATTCGCTCACCGCGTCGGGAATCGGATAAGGCAGGTTGCCGTTGGCCATGTAGTCCTGGTTGTCGCCGCCGTCGAGACGCCAGAGGGTGGTGTTGCCGCCGCCGCCCGCAATCGAGACCGAAATGGTTGCGTAGGAGTACTTGCTGCCGGTGAAGTCGCCGGCCGGCGCGAGATTGGAGCCGCCGGATAGCGTGATCAACTGGGTCATCTGGCGGCCGTTGAGCGGCATCTCATTCACTTCGTTTTGGTCAATGGTTTGCTTGAACGTCGCATCCTCGGTCTGCAGCGCCAGACCCTCGGCGTGGACTTCAACCTTGACGTCCGCCCTGCCCACCGCCAGGGTGGCGCTGACGGCGATGCTGCTGCCGACTTCCAGCACGATGCCGGTCTGCACGTAGGTCTCAAACCCCGGCGCGGTCACGCTGAGGTTGTAGGTTCCGATGGGCAGGCCGGGAATCAGATACACGCCCGCCTTGTCGCTCTTGGTTACGTGGTTGACCTGCGTGGATGTGTCGGTTGCGGTGACCGTTGCGTTCGCGACGACCGCCCCGGATGCGTCCGAAACGGTGCCCTGAATATTGCCGGTTCCGGCGATTTGGGCGCTGATTCTGGTTGCGAACAGGAGTACGGCTGCGCAACAGAAAACGGTCACCCAGCGGTTGACGATCCTCGATCCTTTTGACCCTGCAAAACTCATTGAAGCCTCCAAATGGTTGTCAGTATTGAAAGAGTATTTGCCCGTCACAGTGCGGCGCGTTTCCCGGCTCAATAGCAGAACCCAAGAGAACCCACGTTCGTATCGGAATCCTCAGCCGCGCGTGCCGATCCTGGCATGTATATAGTGGTCGGACCACAGCTGTCAAGCAATATTCGGAAAGCGGATTTACATATTGAATTTATTTCAAAGTGACTAGCTAAGTTCAAGAAGACAAACGATTGAAGCGATATGTGGTCAGACCGCTGCTAGCTGGCGTTACGATCGCGTGGGATTACCTCCTTCTCCTTTTACGTGTCTTCGTTGCTTCGTGCCATCTCCCATTCCCACCGCGCCGGCGCCAGAAAAACGGCGGTGTAGCACCAGCCGATCTGCCGGCTCCGATTCGACCCCCCGGTGGGCGGGAATCATTTCCGGCGTTGAAACAGGAGTTGCCTTGCCCGGCGCACCGCGCAGCACACGAGTCGGCCTTCCAAGCTATATGCGCGGGTGGGTCAGTGCGGGCGCCCCGGCAGAACAAAATGCTCCGCGCAGCGCGGTTCATAGGAGTCGCCGGGCATTTTGACCGGGCTGTCATAGGGAGCGGGTTGGCCTGCAATCAGCCGCTGCGAGTAAAGCGCCCGGCTCCCGCACGAGCAATATGCTATGCACTCGGTAACGCTCCCGCCATAGGCATTCACCAGCCAGGTCAGGTTGAGCATCTCCCCGAAGGGCAGGGCGCGAAAGTCCAGGTCGAGCCCGGCGATGAGAAGGTCATGGCTGGCATCGAGCAGGCAGCGGGCGAAATGAAACAGTTCCTCCACGAACTGCCCTTCATCGATGGCAATACACTCCACTTTTTTGCCGATCTGTTTCTCCCTTGCGGTGATCGCCGGAAGAATTTCCCATGGGTCTTGCGACTTGAACTCCAGGGCATCCATTTTGCCGTGGCCTCTGGGATTGCGGCTGACGACGACTCCCGGCCCGCCCTTGGTGTCGTCGCTGGGCTTCAGGACCAGGACATGCTGGCCGGCGTATTGGCGGCGCATGTCGGCGCGGCGCAGCAGCTCCGCAGTCTTGTTGCTGCGCATCGGACCCAGCAGCAGTTCGAGCTTGCCCGGCATGACTGCGCCTTCCCATACGAACGAGGTTCTTGTACCGGCTTCCCATGATAAGGCCTGTCCGGCAAGGTTTGGCGGAGTCGCAGGTTCGGAGATCCGGAACTGGGAAACCCGCCGTTGAAAGTGTGGGTTTTAGGGGGTTTTGGGCATAAAAAGGGGGCTCTTTGGGCTCAAAAAGGGCCAAAATCGGGGGGTTGTAATTACTGATTAGTTAATAGGGTGGTTTTGTAAAGCATTCATTATGGGGTAGTTACTGGAAATGGA
>Ga0326728_10003864_pt1 | contig 45520 bp, 41 predicted proteins | sample MB3enrmetagenome_FD_207602 | JGI IMG/M metagenome (GOLD analysis project Ga0326728, IMG submission 207602) | Lab enriched peat soil microbial communities from McLean, Ithaca, NY, United States - MB31MN | ecosystem: Environmental > Terrestrial > Soil > Wetlands > Peat | place: USA: New York...
GGCATATGAAGAGCTTGTATAGATTCTTTTTACCCCGAATTGCGGGCGCTAACGTGGGCACGGACTCGTAGAACTCAAGGTCCGCTGAGACGTCGTACCCCAACTCCTCGCTGGCAAGGACATCATACGGAGGATTACCAATCACGGCGTCAAACCCGGCAGCCTCCAGCCGCTCCACAGTCCGCGTCGTTCCCGCACGCGGTCCGAAGAAGACTTCGGGAAACTCCAGCTCCCAGTGGAAAAAGGCCTTCTCGGCGGCACCCTTTGTCGTGGTGTCGATGATTGCACGGTCCTCAGAGGACAGCGACTTGATCGCGCCAGGTTTCTGGAACCATTCATCTGCATGTCCCCGCCGGAAGATGTCCAGCGCTTTCTCGTTCCCAAACCACTGGCTGGTGTAAACATTCAGCATGCGTTTGAAAGGGGCTAGCGAGTCACTAGCCTTGAGGTATTCACGGCGCGATTCTTCGACCTGCTTTGCGGTCACGTCGGAGAGTTCACTGATCCGTCGCATCAAATCAGTGGCCGACATGAGGCCGGCAAAGCGGGTCCCAAAAAGGTCAAGTTGGGTCGCCCCTTCGATGGCTTTCTTGGATTCATCGATCGTGGCGCCAATCAAGGAGTTGCCAGGCTTCAAATGGTGGTCCAAGAAAGAAAGCGGGGCGCCCAGGGTGAAGCAATCGAGCCACAGGGACACCTTGGCGAGCTCCACGGCCATGGGGTTCAGGTCCACGCCGTATGTGCAGCGTTTCAGGACGTGGCGCTTTAATAGATTTACGTCTGTCAGGCGTCCCCGGTCGATCACGACGCCCTGATCTTCCATAGCATCAAGAATCTTCCGCCGGGTTTCACTCAGTTCGTACTGGATGGGATTCCACGGAAAAGCGTTGAGAAACCGCAACATTCGGTCGGTGACGAAGTCCACGGTTTCGACAAGGAAATGGCCGGACCCCATGGCCGGATCGAGCACCTTCACGCTGAAGAGTTCGTCCACCAGGGCGCGGGTCTTTAGGTAGGCTTCTCGCTCCGGGTCATCACTCTTCCCCAGCGCTTTTCGAAGGGCGGCGGCCTTTTCCCGCTCTTTCGCCAACCTCTTCTGAGCTTCCCGGAGCCTGGGCCGCAGGGCTTCAAACTTTTCTTCCAGTACCGGACCGACCGTACTCTCCACGATGTATTTCACGATGTAGTCGGGCGTGTAGTAAGAGCCGGTGGCTTTCCGCTCGCGCCGGTCGTTCTCCAGATATACGTCGCCTTTCGAATAGGTTCTCTCTTCGGCGTCTTTGCCGCGGCCCTTGGTAAGAACCTTGAGTTTCTTGTGCTTGGCCTCGGCATAGGTGACTACTTCTTCCGTCTTTTTCCCTTTGATGACGGCCATTTTCTCGGTCGCAACACGGAGCTTGAACTCCAGCAGGCCTTCATAGATCGAACCCAGTTGACGGACACCCAGCGATTTGTAGTCGATGAAGACCAAGTCACCGCGCTTTTCATCCACGTCACGGGCCATCAGGTCGAGCCCAAGCGCGAGGAAACGATCCGGCAACTTGTGCCTTGCAAGGAAGCGGGCGTGTTTGGCTTCCTCGCTGGCATCTTCGTCATCGACCGTGGTCAAAAACAGTCCGCCGTTGTATAGAGGAACATTCAACTCCTGGTTGCCCTTATCCACCACCCGGCAGAGTTCGAAAATCCGGTCGTAAAGAGCCGTGGAATCGTTCCGATAAGCGTTTTCAAGGCCCTTCCGGACTTGGTCTTCAAGGGTGCCGGCAGCTATGGCGACCTCTCCTTTTATCTTGGTGAGGCTGGCTGCGCGGTAGCCATGTGTTTCTCGAACCGGCAAGAGGTCCCGGGACTCCGCGTAGAGCAAAAAGAGCAATCGGTAAAGAAAAGTGAGCGTAGCCTGGAAACAATCGGTGAGTTCAGCTTCGCGTTGTTGATCCGCGAGGGTAAGGAGCCGTGCCGTGCCGCCCGCCTCCTGAATGAAGCCCTCAGCGAAGTGTGGGAAGATTTCCTCGAAGACGCGGTCCTTCAGGCGGTCGCCGAGGCGTCTCGCGAAAGCCTCACTGTCTTCCAGCAACCGGTCGAGGAAACTGAGGTTTTGTGCTTGCCCTTCTGGCTGCACCGGGGCCTCGGGAGCGCGGATCTCCAGCTCGCCACCGAAGTTGAGCCTTTGTGCCAGTCCTGCGCCCGGTACGGGCTGAGGCACGAAAGCTGCTGCCCGAAATAGAAGCCAGAAGTAGCGGAAGAACTCGTTGGGATCGGAAGACGCCAGTGCTTCCTCCAAGTCAATCTCGTAGTAGTTGGTGGCGCGGGAATGAGCCTTGACAGAATAGAGCCGCCACACCTTGCCGTTGGTGACAATGGCCCACGGCGCTTCTGCTCTTTCGAGGAGGCTCACGACGGCGAATGATGGGTTTTCTTCCGGGGTCTGGGAATCGCGTGTCTCGTCCTTGCCATCGAGCGAGCGGCCCCAGACGTACGCCAGGCAAACGGCCAGGGGCTTGCCATTAGCTTTGGCCCCCGGGGCGAACAGGTGATAGTCTGGGTCAACTTCGTCGCTGGTAGTTGACTTGCCTGGGCGAGCCTCAAAGCCGAGAGCAGTCAGCACCGGCTCGAACAGTTCATTGCGGAGAGAGGATTCCGGTTTCCCGGTGAACTTCGCAGGAGAACCGGCATAGAGTTCGCGAAGACGCTTGTAGGCAGGCTTGGGGTCCTCAGACCACTCAGGCAGAGACCGCAGGCGCTCATTCAAGTAGTAGTCGGAGAAAAGGGCGCGATTGTTGAAGAACTTTTCTGCCCACTCCGCGACCGCGTAGGCGGACAGGAGCTTATCAAATTGAGCATCGGCGTCCCCCTCGGTGAACGTGAAACGGCGAAGGACCCGAAGTTCAACCGGGCCCGGATTGCGCCGATTGACTGTGAGACTGCGGGGTCGGATGCCTACCTGCCGCGTGCCTATGCCTTGCTCGGCTGCCCCAGGGAGAACTCTCTCCAAAAGCACAAAATCCAGATCCTCGTAATCGCTGGTAAGAACCACTAGAAACTGTCCTGCCCGGTTTCGGAAGGCCCGTGCGATTCCTTGCAGGTTGGCCTGTGTTACCGACTTGAGTTCTACCAGGTAGACCTGGAGAGTGCCATTCTCCTGGTCGGCAATACGCTCGATGTGACGGATTTGCCGTTGTAGGGTTTCCCCGGTAATGCCCATCGCTTGTGGAGTCTGTTCAAGGCGAGCATCAATGCTGTATCCCAAGCTGCCCCAAAATGCCGCCAAGCCATCTTTATTGGAGAGAGCTTGAATGTCGGATGGTCGAAGGTCTCTGTCTTCGTGCATAGGCTGAGCCGTCGCAAAGCCTCCTAATCCAGTGTCGTATCTTTCACAACTGTTCGTTGCGCATTATATACCGCTTAGACTCAGATCGGCGTTCGTGCACCCCAGATTTCGTCATCAGCTTCTTTTCAGCCTCTAGGGCAGTCGAGAGGTTGCTTCCTATAATCCCGAAGGTGGGATAGACCATTGGACCTCGCTTTCACCCAGAATTCAAACGGACCTATTTATCTGGGGTGATCCATGGTCCAGCGGCAGTCCACTTCCCGCTAAAGGTCCTTCCCGCGCTCAAAGCCGTTGCCACGGGTTGAAGGAAACGCGCAATCGCCAAAAGTACTTCTGCGAGGTCCGAGGAGGTGTCGAGCCGGCTTTTTCGGATGAATCCGTGCCACTGGGCCTTCTTTGTTGGGTCATCCGAGAATTTGGCTGTCAGGCCAACCGGTTCGGGAACAATTTTCGTTCCCCGATTCGAAAATGTTTTTGCGACGGCCTTGCCAAGTGTCTGCCCGTCGAAGTCGAACTGCCGAGATAGAGTCCAGATGTCAAAGTAGTCCTTCATTCGGCTGTTAAGGATGCCGAGGGTGACCACCGACTCAAATTTCTCGGCGACGATGCTCTCTTTGCTGTAGCCGCGCAGGCGCGGCGCTGGAAAATCGAGGATGGTTGGGTATTCGATCTGCTGGGGAGCAGGAACGATCACATCTCCGAAACCAATATCGAGCTGGAGAGTCAATCTGGCTGTACCCAAATTCGCTTGGAAACGAATTCGGACGCCTTCGTAGTTGGCGTCCTCGGCGATTCTTGCGCCCTTGACAGTATTGGCATTGAAAATAAGACCATCGGGCTCGACCGGCTGGGCGCAAACTTCCTTTGCGATTGCCACAATCCTGTCGACCTGATTCGTAGTCTTGCCCAGGAGGTCAATATCCATCGTCGGGCGGTAAGACTCGAGTTTCCAGGCTGTGAACATAAGTGCGCCCTTCAAAATGAACTTGCCAGCATGAGGTGACTTCGAGAGGCGATAGAGGAACCTTTCCATCACGTAATATTGGAGCAGTTCGTTGAACGGGCGATGGGTTTGGCGAGACTTGTCCAGAAGCCGTTGGTGGACCGAGGCGGGAATGTTGGTGGGTGTTCGTTTGGTCAAACCAGCGCCTCCAGGTAGGGGCGCATCACTTTTGATACGCGGCAGGCCTCGGCGGCTTCGAGCAGGGCGTCAAGGTTCCTCTTTCTTCTCTCAAGATAACGTTTGAGGGCCTCGCGCGCGGTGTCCATGCCTATTTTGTTTCGGTATTTGAAGCAGTCGGCAACGGTCTTCTCAGGACTGTACACTCGGACTTGCGTGCCGTCGAGTTTATGCGCTTCCAGACCGAATTCGAAAACTCTCTTGGTGAACCAGAATAGCCGGATGGGCGGGTGATCAAGGCGCGGCGGCTCCGCTCCGCGTGGCAGGGCAAGATACACCTCGTGCGGAATCTGCGTCGTCAGTTCGTGGAAGGCGAGCGCAGAGATTAGGCAGATTACGCCGCTGGGGATCTTTATAGCCACTGTAACGAGATCGGGGTTCCCCAGGGGAGGTAGATCGGAGAGACGGTAAAGGCCTCGGCCTAGGCTCGTCAGGTTCCCGGAATCGCGCATCCTGTACAACGTTTCGGGGTGAATGCCAAGACGCAGTGCTTCTTTCGTCCTGAGCACACCTCCGTGATGCAGGAAGATGCTCCTGGCGCGGGAGGGCCGGTCTCTCGTCTCTCGCTGCGAATGCATGCCAGATAATATTACCAGCAATTGTGAATATGTGGAGGTGAATTTATCGGAGGATCGGTCCACTCACTGTTTGTGGCGGGTTCTTGCGAGTTGTCTTTACCATAGTGTTCCTGCCATGTTTTCAGCTTGGTACCGATTTACGCACGGTATAAGAATGTGCGCCAGCGCCCGCGAGTCTTCCCCCGGTTGTGATCAGATATTCCTCACGAATAGGACGCTGCCCGAACCAGCATTCCAGGATCTCGCGTGTCCCTGCGGCATAGCGGGTCTGCGTGGAGAGCGAGGTTCCGGAGGTGCGCGGCGTCATGCCGTTGTGGGGTATCGTCCGCCAAAGATGATCAGCGGGAGCCGACTGCGGAAACCAGACATCCCGGCGTAGATTGCAAGCTGGCCGCCCTCCAGAGCGCGTACGAATGCATCGCGATCACAGGCTGCTCCAGTTACGTTCATTTCTCACAGCAGGGAGTATCCCCGCAGTAAAACCTCTCCGACGTTGTCGGGCATAACCCCGTCCTGTCAGTTCTCAGTCTTGTGGCAGTTCTTAAACGACGGTCCGCCAGTCCTCTCACAAAACAACCGCGCGCTCAATGTTGCTTATAACCGGTTTGTGGCGCGGAGTCCTCAATTCATTATGAAAGGGTATGGCCGATGACATCTGCATCCGGATTGGGCGGAGATTGCGAAAGCTCCGAAAACAGCGCGGCTGGACGCAGGTTCAGATGGCAGAGGAATTCGGGCTGGATAGAAGTTATTTGGCGGATGTGGAGCACGGAAAAAGAAACGTCTCCGCCCGCAATTTGGAAATCATCGCAAACGGTTTCGAGCTGACCCTTGCCAGATTCTTTAGCAAGATATAGCGTTCGGACCGGTTCGTTGGGAACATGATGTCTACGCTCCGTCACCCGCCGGGCCCGTTGTAGCCGTTCTTATTTCCAGGAATGGGGTACAAGCGCATGAGAGCTGACACTCTTCGATACTCCAGAGGACAAACCTCGAGGACTCGCGAAGCTATCATTTGCGCAGTCGCCGCGATATGTGTCATAGGCGCGGCCCCCCAGCCACTACATGCTCAGCAGAAGCAGCAATCTGCGGTGGGACTGCTGCACCACGCCATTTATCTTGCTGAACTATACAACTGGGCGGCTGCCGGGCCGGAGTTTACTCAAGCCGAGAAGATATTTGCGGCGGCAGGTGATGAAAGGAATGCCTTATACGCTAAGCTGGGTCGGCTGCGTTCAACTGCGGAGCAGGGTAAAGTGCCGGCGATCTCAGCCCAGCTTGAAACAGAACTGGCTACTAACCCGCTTCTTCTTCAGGACAAACAGCTCCGGATGTTCTGTTTAATCGTGAAAGGTGACATCGACGACGAGGTTAATTCCAGTGCGATGGGCCATGACTGGGAGCAAGTACAGGCGCTCGCCACCGGGCTAGGCAATACAAAATGGCAATATCGAGCGCTCGCTCAACTCGGTTTGGTGGCCTTCTACGAGGGGGACTTGGCGACTGCTCGCAAGAACGTCGGCGGCGCGTTAGCTGCCGCCACAGCTGCAAATGACGCCGGCGCCCAAATCCGGTTTTTGACGGTTCTGGGAACTGGATTGGTTTACACGAAGATGTTCGAGCAGGCGATTCCTTATCTCGAGAAAGCTCTGCAGGTTGCCAGTTTGACTCCCGATGCCGGCTATCAATTTTCAACGAATGAGGCGCGCTTAGACGCGCTGATTGGCTTAAAGCAGTTCGACGCGGCGCAAGCCCTAGCCGATGATATGCTGAAGCATGCACGAGAACAGCACCGGATGGAACACGAGGCGCTGACTTTGATTGAGTCCGCACCCCTCGCCATAGCCCGGGACGACTGGAAGGGCGCGGTGTCTGGTCTTGAGCAGTCCCTTGCGATTTCCAAAGCGGGTGGATTCATGGGGCAGCAGGAGAGGGCAGAGTCATTGTTGGCAGACCTGTATCTCCAACGGGGCGATCTGCCACAGGCCAAACGCTATGCCGCACTCGCGGCCGCGACGACACAGGCGAACGGCGATATCTGGTCAGTCCCGGAGCGACTGCAAGCTCTGGCCGAGATTGAGATCAAGCAAGGTGCGTTCTCCGAAGCCGACCGTACGTACGACCGCGCTGCCACCTTCGTCGATTCCACCATAGGTAACCTCTCGGCTGTCTTGGATAAGACCGCTCTGATTAAGTCATCCAGTGAACTGTACTCGAAGCATTTCTGCCTGATTGCGCAGCATTTCAACAACCCGGCCAAGGCTTTCTCGATTATCGAGCAGGTTCGTGGCCGCGTTACCACGGACATGCTTATGGCAGGCTCCGTGACGCCGCAGGAGGCAAGGAAGCAGGAGCGCGCGATTTCCCAACTGCAACTCAAGCTGATGGCCGCGCGGTCGACCGTTGAAGAACGTAACATCCGTGACCAGGTCTTTATGGCGGAGCAATCTCGGTGGGTCACACCGGACGTCAGCATCCTGAAAGCTCGGGCGCACACGCTAGTCGGGCTGGACCGAGTCGAACGGAGCCTCAGTCCGGCATCACTGATCCTTGAGTACGTTGTGGCGGACCCGCAGTCGTATTGCTTAGTGGTTTCGCACGGCGGTTCCCGGCTAGTCCCCCTAGTTGGCAGGGAGCAAATCAATTCACTCGTCGTGGCTTATTTGAATGCGGTCAAGGCGAAGAAGGCGGCGCGCGACGAGGGGCGCCAACTTTACGACGTTTTGCTCCGCCCAATCGGCGAGGCTGCGAAAGCAGAGACTCTCGTCATCATTCCTGACGGACCTCTGCATCTGGTTCCTCTCGAGGGATTGGTTGACGGGTCAGGGCGATACGTTGTCGAAGCTCACACCGTCATTAATGAGCCGTCGGCAAACGCGTTCTATCTACTCGCACAGGAGAGGAGTCGCCCCCGCACTTTCTCACATATGCTCTTGGGAGTGGGCGGTATCCCGTACGACACGACCGCATTGAAAGAGGTCTCACTGACCCGGGGTTACGATTCGGATAAGCTGGCGAACCTGCCGGCGTCGCAGGATGAGGTGCTTGCTGCCGACGCCGCGCTCCATGACCCGACCGATACTCTCTTGCTCGGGTCGAAGGCTACTGAATCGGCCGTGAAGCACGCGGACCTGGCGCAATATCGCATCATTCACCTTGCCGTTCACGCCTTTGCGAGCAATCAGGATCCGAATCGCTCGGCCTTGGTTCTGCTGAGCGATCCAGCGTCGGGCGAAGACGGCTTCTTGCAAGCCTCAGAAATTGTTCAGCTCCGTCTCAACGCTGACTTGGTCATCCTTTCGGCGTGCGACACCGGTGTCGGGCTCATCGAGGGAGAGGAGGGCATTGCGGCGCTCTCCAGGGCTTTCCTCCTGGCTGGGGCGAAAGCAGTGGTTTCCACGCTATGGTCCATCAACGATAATTATTCGCTGGTCGTCATGAGCAACTTCTATAAACACCTCGCCGCACATGAGCCAGCCGCTGAAGCGCTCACGCACGCGAAGCGGGACACACTTCGGGAATTCGGCCCCGCTGCAGCTCCGTACTATTGGGCTGGCTTCATATTCCAGGGCGCGGCTGATCGTGCCATATCCACTCACGAAAATGAGCAAAACCACCACCATGTCGCCCAATCCGCAGGAACGCGCCAAAATCCTGGCGTCCATTAAAAAGGCGGTCCTGAAGCATCACATCAACGTCGGCGGTGTGAGCTACGATGCGTGGACCGCGCTTGTCGATCAGCGAACCCCGGGGCTGCTGCAAGCAGAAACCAGCCTGTTCGAAAGTGGTGTCAAAGATCTTCTATCGGAGCTTAAGAGCAGCCATATCGCCTTTTTTCACGAAGGTGGAAAACAGCTCCTCCCCCAACATACGCTTAATGTGACCCTTCGCAGCTTTCCTTCTGCTGGCAAAGAGCGCTGGTTTTTCTTGGATGTCTTTGAAGGCGGTCCGGCCCACGATGCGGGTGTAAAACCCGGCGATATGCTACTGGCCGTGAACGGAACCGAATACATTCCCCCGATAATGCCACCTTTTGATGTGGGGCAGACGTACGATTTGAGAATTGCCGACGCCAGCGGTGAGAACATTCGCCACGTGTCGGCGAAAGTGCCAAAGAGAAAAGGTACGAGGTCGCGTCCACCGATCGTTGAACCGAAGCCCCTTTCGCACGCAATGGTTGCGCCAGGCGTTGGTTTAGTGAGGGTGACGTATTTCCCGGGTGAGTTAGGTATTGGGTTCGCCAACGCCTTGGATCCAGTGATGAAATCTCTGAAGGAAAGCGGGGCAAATCGGCTCATTATTGACCTGCGAGGGAATATAGGTGGTGGTTTGGGTCTGGCAAGGCTTGCGAGCTATCTGTGCCCGGGCCAAATCCCGATCGGATATAGCTTGACGCCCGGACGTCTGCGCAAAGGGTACAAGAAGGAGGACCTTCCTTCCGTCCCGATGCCGCAGACCCGGCTGGGACTTCTCTGGACTCTGGGACGCTTCACATTCCGCGACAAATCCCTCTTCTTGCTTACTCAGGGTCTGGGCCCTCAGCCCTTTCATAACAAGATCGTCCTGCTCGTGAATGAATGGACCAATAGCGCGGCCGAAATGGTGGCGGGTTTCGCGGCCGAAAACGGCTTGGCCACTATCGTTGGTAAGAAGACGGCCGGCAATGTCCTCGGTGCGGCGAATTTCAAGGTTGGCAGTGGGTACTGGGTGCGCCTGCCCATATTTGGCTGGTATACGTCAAAAGGAGAGTGCCTCGAAGGTAAAGGAGTTTCACCTGAGGTTGTGGTTGATGTGGATCCCGCTCTCCTGAACAAGGGCACCGATCAGCAATTGAACTCGGCAATCGAAATCCTGGGCGGGACGGAGACCCATTTGAAAACCCCGGCAGGCACGCTCGGTGAACACTTTCAAGAAGCGTGAGCCCCAATGCGGCACGACGTGAACGGCGTCATGTAACCGAGGGGCGGGAGATGTGTTCTCACGAGCCTAACCTCACAAGGCTGTTTGAGAAGTGCGGGCCAAGCCCTGGCCAGCGGACTTTGGGACTCGCCTGGGTACGCCGAGCCCGAAGTTCGCGCCACTGCGTATGCGTTTTCAAGGGGTGCCCTTCCAGGGTTTGTTCTGCGGGTCAGCCGGACAAAATCCCCCATGCCCTCTACAAACTATCAAAGACCCGGTTAATCATTACGTCGCTACCTAGAAATCGCAAGAATTGAAATGCCTCATCCGGCGCAGCGTCGGATTTGATCTTTTCTTGCAATTGTGTGATGTCCCCTCCGCCGCACAAAGCCAATCCCCATTCGGCAGCGGTTTGGCGGTCTTGGTCCGTGACTTCATTCCTGACGAAGACGACAGGAAGAATGCTCCCGGTCTCGCGGCCCAGGTGCTCGCGTAGGTCGCTCGCCCGTTTCACAAAGTCTGAGAATTTGTCGGCCGGGTTCTTAAGAGTGCATTCTGCGTAAATGATGTGCTCTGTCCCAAGCGGAGTGCGCATGTAAGCTAAGAGGTCTGGCAGGCCCTCCTTAGCAGCCTTGCCGAACCAGAGCACGGTGTACCCTGCTAACCCCAACAGGCGTGCAACGCCAAGTTCAAAAGGGTTCACATTTTTCAGACTTATGTCGTTGTAGAGAAAGTCTGAAAGTCTCGCTTGGCCGGGGTCGAAAAATTCACATATGCGGAGCAATATATTTTCCCAATCAACGCGGAGTGATAGTTGATCGACGTCCATCTCCACATCTAGAAGCCGGGCCTCGACTCCGGTGGCACCCGGAGGAATCGGAATACTCTTCTCGAATTGGCCGGGTTTTCGGGGGTTGCCGGCGGGAACGGGTTCTCTCATCGCCTTACGCGCAGGCAGCCATTCAATCACAAGCTCCGGGGTTCCGACATACCGCATGCTGAGTTTTAAGGCTTTTTCCTTGTGCTTTACTTCTCCGCCGAGAAACCGCGCAGGCAATTCGGCGGCCAGTTCGAAATTAGGCGACTCCCCGCTAAACGGCGTGAACTGCAAGTCGAGTGTTGCACAAAGCCCAGCAAGTCCGTTGCATGGCGGGTCGTGACGGCGAAGCCGTGTGTCTATGTCGCGCCAAAGGTTTGCCGGAGGGAAAGAACCCGAAGGTGACCCGGCACCACGCACAGACCACACGCTAGGCCACTCCTCCTGACGATTACTTCCGGGCCTTCTTTTATGTACAGAAGGTGGGTGCCAGGAATAAGGCTCAGAACCACTCGGTACAAGCCGTACGGAATCATCGGCGAATCCTGAAATGACCATCGACTCCTTGAGGTTGCCTATGAGCCTATGAAGCGCCTTCGCTTCAAGGCGCCCCGCATACGCTCGAAAATCATCGAGATCAACAATTCGCTTGAAGATCGGCTCCGGTTCGGGAGGCTCCGTGCCGAGGGTAGCGTTACCAACAACGTGAACCCAGTCGGTTCCAAAGCGCACCGCAATGCAGGCGAACCTAATTGAACTCCAGTGAGTCCCGTACGGGTCAATTCTTGCTAAGAAATCGTTGAGACAATCAGAGTCAGCAGCCATGATACGTTTCCTTTTAGTCCATTATTGCACCCATACGATGCTGTTGGTGGAATCCGTATTTTGTACTCGCTAAGGAAACATCGCAACCACAGGCCAAGGAACAGCCAGGAACTTATATTCTCGCGGACCCCATCGCCTCCTCGGTGTTGATCCGACGAGCAAAAGCTTCGCCTTTCGTAGTTGTCGAAGGCTCGGAACTACTCAGAGAGTGGGGCGTGCGGCACGTGGGAGTAGATCGGAACCGGTGATGCCTCGCGCAGGCTGATCGGCTGATCGACAGCTATCAGTCGTAGGTCCCTGTCGGCATACGTCCCCACAGGCTCGCGACGCTGGGGGCGCGCGTCCTCACTTGAGGACCAGCGGGATGTAGGTCCAACTTCGACCCTGCCGGCGGAAGGCAAGCAAGTATAAGCCGGGGCTGAATTGTCTCAGGTCAACTCGCACCCGAAGTGTGGCTTTGTAGTTTTCGAGCGTTGCCTCTTGTTGTGCACTCCAGATGGGTTGGCCAGGTTCCCGAAGCACCTGCACGTCATACATTCCAGGCTCACTCCCAACGGGCAGATAGAGTGTCACGTCGAGGTATCCCTTGGCCAGTTGCAGAGGAGGGTTCGGTGCATTGCCTTCGGGTCCGCGAAGGGTAGCCCAGTTAGAAAGATCTATCGTCACCGGCTGCAAGTGACCTGGTCCGACTGGATTCCTGACCACGAACCAGACCACGATGACGGCCGCAAGAAGAACGCCGGCCGCCACGGCGGCGACTCGCTGTAACCTCTGCCTTTGATAGTCCCTGCGAAATTCGGAGAACTCACGTGTGCAGGGCGAGCAGGAACTGAGATGATAGATCCAGGGCTCCGCTTCCTCGAGCGTAAGTTTGCCGGAAGCTATCGCTCTGAGGATCTCGGAGCCAGGACAACCCCGCCGCTCAGGGTTTGGGTGGCCCTCAAGAAACGTGCGCCTTAGCACCTCTCGAAGTCGCCTTTCTTCATGCTTGGATAACACGGCGATTGTTTTATCCTTTGCGCAAGGTCCTCGGATCGCTCACTCTGGGTCAGAGTGTTCTCCCGAGGGCTTTTGGAGCAACTTTCGAAGCTTTCGAATTCCATATTCAAACCGCTGTCTAGCCTTTTCCTTTGTCAGCCCGAAAAGGGTGCCAATTTCCTTCCACGAAAAGTCATGGGAATAGCACCACGCCATGGCCTGGAACCAATCATCAGTCCGGTCCAGTGCTTCTTGAAGAGCAATCCTGGAGTCAATCGTTTCGGCCCAGGACGTGTCCTTAGCCCCCTCCACGTTAGCCAGATCGTCGGTATCGGGGACGAACTCTATGATTTGTCGTTTCTTGCGTTCCCCTGCGAGAAGTCGTTTCAGACGGTATGAGAATATAGCAAACAAATACGAATCCAGATCAGAAATCTTCGCGCTCCCAAGTTTCTCCATCGTCCGCAGCGCGGAGGAAAGGGCTTCCTCCCAACACAAGGTCGCAATACTCTTAGGATCATAGGGAAGACCTGTCTGGTCGGAGACTTGCTTTCCAACGGCAGCCAGAGCAGCGGGCCACAGACGCCGTGAGGCCTCCAGGAGTCGCGCCTCATTCTCCGTTGGTGCCCTGCCCGTGATTCTCGCCGCGAACAAAGGCCAGTTCTCGTCCATGACCTCGTTCCTGAGAAACTTCGGAGGAAACTTGTCTAATCCTAACTGGTCTGACTACCAACTCTGGTTCGTTCTTAGATGAAGAGTGTCACAACTGCAGCCAAGGTGTCAATGCAGACACTGACAATATGTCAACGTTGGTGCTTGCAGAAATATTGAACTGCCATTCATCGCTTTTGGTCTCCCGATGTTCCTTAAATAGGTGAAGGCCACCCTTTCCTCTTTTCCTGAGCGCAAGGATTTTGATCGTGGCCTACTTGACCATTTTTCAGGTCCATTGGGAGGAGCACTTTTCTTGGAAATTGGACAAGGATCAGGAAAACAAGCAAGAAGCGATCGCTCGCCGCTTATAACCCCGGAACAGAATGGCGATGCGGGACTTGATGGAGGAAGGAATGAAGCGCGCAAGGACCCTGTGGTGTGGACCCCAAAGCTAGACGCGATAATCCGCGAGGGCTACGCACGAGGCTGGTCTGGGGCACGGGAAGCCATTAATAAAATTCAGAGTTTGCATCCCAAATGGCGCAGCCACAATATCTGGGAGCGAGCGAAAGAACTCGGCTTTGATCAAAGGTACGTCCAAAAGCGCCCGCCATGGTCGGCTGCGGACGATGCGTTGTTGCGCGATTTCGCGCAAGAGCAATCGGCTAGGATGATCGCTCGTTTGCTCCACCGAAGCGAGAGGTCAGTGCGGTGGAGGTTCGCAATATTGGGCGAGAGCTGCAAGGTTGAAGATAACTATTCGCAGGAGGACCTAGCGAGGGACTTGCGCGTGAGCCCGAGGACAGTACGGCGCTGGGAAGCGGCAGGGTTCCTGGAGCGCCGCGACGGGCGGATCACTCACGAATCATTAGAGGAGTTCTGTAGGAAGCACGCTTCGGAAATAGACTACGACGCACTCGATAGGGAGATGCAACGCTGGCTGAGAGAGGATGCGGGTTTCGTCCCGGCTCGGAAGCAGCCGAAGAATGGAAACGGGATCCTCAAACATCTTCACAAGGTGGGCGTGTGCGCTTGGTGTGGCCGCAAGACACGTGGGAACGCCCATGGGCGGCACGTCGAAGCATGCGCTCGAAAAAACGGCTCGAGTGAGGGCATGGAAGGGTCAGGGAGTCAGACGGCTGTCGATCGTTCGCCGGCTGGCCCAACGACAAAGTCGTCGGCCGCACAGCGCCATTCCTGGAATGAAGGGAAAGCTTCGAGGGGACTACTTGACCAATGATCGTCCCAGTAGAACACCCAGTAGTCTACGGTCCGGACGCTTTGCGGGTGCGCTCGCGCTTCGTAGACGACCGCGTCGAACCAGCCCTCTTGTTGCATTTCGCTGAAGAGACGATTCTCGCCCCATTCAAGAAGGGCTTTCCACCTCCTGGTGTAATCCTCCGGCGAGAGTGTGTTACGAAGTTCTTCGTCGCATTCAAGGAAACCTGGACAGCGGCGTTGTAACTCCTTTGCTACGGCGTCAGGGAATTTGGCATCTGACTCCAACAAAGACCGCAACCAGTAAGTGAAAGCTTCCCACTCCATATATTGGGCCACCGCTGCCGCGAAGCGCTCGGGACCAACCAGCCTGGAAGTCTTGACGATCTGACGTTTGTCCTCCGCCATCTCGAATGCGTCGAGAGCTTCGTCAGCACACTGCTCGGAGGCTCTTCTCCACTCCTCGAATGACGGATAGGCGGAAGGATGCTGTAGTTTCCATTGCGCCTCGCAGTGGAGCGAATAGGCGCAGTCCCGCACGAAGGCAGGATCTCGGACCGCGTAGAAGGTAACTGCCCGCAGCCACCCTTCCTCCTTTGCTTGGACGAGCACATTGGTCTCGAACCATTCGAGTACTCGCCGGTAGAGGAGTGGGTCCTGGTGCATTATCTCGGATGTTCGTTCAGATCCCAAAAGCCCAGGGCAACGTTCATCGAGAAGCTTCGCAAGCCAAGCGGGGACTCGGCCCTCGGCTTCTGCGACCGCGCGCGCCCACAGGCAGAAGGCGTTCCACTCGACGTATTGCTGTCTCGCTTCCAGAAGGCGTTGCCACGGTATTCGCCTCGCTTGCCGGTCAGCTTCCCTGCGAGCCATCTCTGACACACATGTCTCCGCCTTACTGGTTCGCACCGTTCGGTGTGTCGGGCTGTCCACCATTATTAAGTCAACGCCTTTTCCGCATCAGGCAAACCCAGGCTCTCGGCGGGTTGGGGCGGTTAGATCCGAAAGAGCCTGAAATAAGAGAGCGGATTTCGAAGTAGGGCTCGACAGCGTAAACAATTTCTCTGGCGGTCCGTTGTGGCGGACCAGGGCCATCACGTTGTTCATCCGCGTTGCCAAGAACACTCAGCCATAGGCCGTCTTCTTCTAAATGGCGGTTTACGTTTTCAGCAAAGCTGTTCCGCTCTTTATCCGAACCCATTGTATGAAAACACCCTCGATCGAATACAAAGTCAAATGGCGCCCCTTCGATATGGCTTGTGAGAATGTCGGTTACCAAAAAGGTACATTTGGTATTGGCCTTCGAAGCTTTCTCCTTGGCCTTCTCAATTGCAATCTCTGAAGTGTCAATTCCTAAGACATGGAAGTTTTGTTGGGAAAGCCATATCGCGTTGTCGCCAGTTCCGCATCCGATCTCCAACGCTTTACAGGGTTTTATGGGCGTCGTGGTTACGGTCTGAATAAGATTCGAATCAGGTTTGCCAATATCCCAAGGGGTGTCGCCTACTTTATATCTTTCCTTGAAACGGTTTTCTTCTGCCATCGCACCCCCTTGCAAGACGGGCCGTCTCACTCCAAAAAGGCCCGACCGTCCTCAGCCCCGCGCTCGTAAGAACCGAAGAGCCCGCTTTCGAGTTCTTGGTATTTTAACTCAGGAAAAGCTTCGGTGCTTCCGAGAGCCAATCTACATGCCGATTACTTATAGTAACGTTATCACCATTATGTGAGAGACAAAGAGACATACTGTCTCTTGACAGGGCCTGGCAGCGGTGTTACACCAAGGTCCGTTTGCTGCGTTCCACGGCGTGGAGGTGGCGGTGTCCCGACCCGGGTCTTCTTGGATTGGGTCCGTGATTCTTCGCGGAGGCTTCCCCACACCTGTGGCTGCATTGTTCCCGCCCGCACATGCATCCACGCAAGCTCTAGTTCTCCTGACCAAATTTGAAGGTGTCATAGGCCTGGGTGTCCGTACGGTCTCGTTAGAGATCGGAAAATAACTCTGCCTTATGGAATTTTTCAATTTCATACGTTATGACAAGTAGCGCACAAGTGGCGCCCGCGATTCCTGATGAAGAAATCGTGCGCCGTTTTCAGGAAACCGGGAGCAGCGACTGCTTTGCGGAACTCTTCGCGAGGCATCGCAAAAAGGTGTATTTGGCGTGCCGAGGGTTCTTTGCCGATAGTGCCGCCGCGGAGGACGCAACGCAAGAAACCTTCCTCCGCTTATACCAGAAGATGTGCAGCTTTCAGGGTGGCAACTTCTCGGGCTGGCTCATGCGGATCGCGAAGAATGTCTGCATCGACCAGTGGCGGAAAGGCCGAGCGGAAGTTGGACTTGACTGTGAACTCCCGCCGGAAGGGTCAGCCGTGGAGGCGCGGGAAGAAACTCCGGTTTTGCATTTGATCGTTGAGGAGGTGTGGAAAGAAATGACTATGCTTCCTCCTGACCAACGACGTTGCCTGGAAATGAAAATCCAGGGCTACTCCTATGAGGAAACCGCGGCTGGCACGGGCCTTTCGATTGAAGCTGTGAAATCCCATCTGCAAAACGGACGGCGGAGGCTCTGGGTGAAAATAAAGGGGATCGTTTAACCGAGATGATCGATTGGAACGAGGAAAACTTCTTGGAAAAGCTGACGCCAGAACTGCTGCGAAAGTGCGGCGGGGCAACTGGTCACTGCCCGGACGCCGAGACGCTCTGCGCGGTAATCGAGGGAGAGGCTCGCGGGCCGGAGCGGGATGCCATAATTGAACATTTATCGCAGTGCGCGGCATGCGCCGACCTTCGGGGTCGCCTCCTTAACTTCGAGAGTGTAGGTCCGCCCGATCCGGAGGCGGTGTGGAATCACACGCAGATTCGGCTTGATAACTGGCTGGAGGGCTTCCTTCGTTCAGAGGGTGCACATTCCGGTGCTGCAAAAGGGGGCAAGCCGTACGCGAGAGTTTCTGGCTGGGAGAGTATTTCGAACTTCTTCACTTCCGGGAAAGTCATCTGGGCGTTGGGCGTGGCTGGGGCGCTCGTTTTGATAGTGGCAGCTCCTCTGCTACTGGAATACAGACGAGCGCGGCTTCCTCAAGTGCAGGTAGCAGCCCGCGCACCGACTCCTCCGAAGCCGCCCGCGAACGCTGCGTCCGTGGAAAAGCCGCCCGAGAAAAGCACAGAGAAGCCCAAAATAACGCCCCAAGAGGAGGCACTGCCGAAGGTTGGAAACAACCTTCCTTTAAGGGCAGAAAGCACAATTCGACCTAAGCCGGGCGGGCGAATGGAGTCGGCCGCAGCACCAGCCCCAGCCCCTGCGGACCACAATCTGCCCCGCCAGATTGAAGAGGCTACACCGCCACCGCCTCCGAACCCAGCCTTACTTTCTGCTCCCCCGGACCGTAATCTCCCAACTGAGACTGCAGATGCCACGGTGCCACCGGCCACGAGCAACTCCGAGAGGGCACCGATTTCTTCTCCGCCGGAGCCGGTCCAACACCCAACCGGAAGATTGGCACCGATCACGCCTAGCTCTCCATCTGTGCGAGGCGAGCGCGCCGCCGAAACCGCGCAGACTTCTGGCACGGCCTCTTCGGTTGGCCCAGCGGCGCCGCACGCGCTGTCCCCCAGGCGGGCGATGTCATCGGGAATGACGTCGTTAGCGATCTCTCGGACAGTTGCGCCCGCATCCGGGGCAAGAGCGGAGCGTTCACCCGCAATTTCTCCTCCGCCGGTTATCAGACTTGACGCCGGCACTCGCGTGTGGATCGCGTTGAGGTCCACCCGTCCGCTGGGGGATGGCGTATCCGAGTTCCGGGGCTTGGTGCTTCTGCCGGTCACACAGTCTGGTGCGGTGTTGCTCAGCCGGAACACTGAAGTTTCAGGAACCATGACCGTGAGAAATGGCAAAAGGTCGCTTCAAATACTGGAATTGCTAACGGCCGAAGCACATTACAGGTTGAGAAGCGCGAGCGGCAAGGCCAATCTGCGTCTACTGGGAGCAGGAGGGGCGGTGCAGTTCGATGCTGGTCAAGTGCTGGAGATGTGGCTTGCATCAGCTTCGACTTATGAAAAGGCGCCAGGCATGGACCTGCAACCACAGCAGCGGAAATAAGAGATGGGCAATGAAGAGATATGTGGAATTTTCCTTTGCCGCACGTTTTCTATGGTGGTCGCACAAAACGCACATGATCCGGGAGGACCGAATGAATTCAAGCAAATTAAATCGCAACGTCTCGTTCTTATGTTTCCTACTTGTGGTTTTACTGACCGTTCCCGGAGTGGCCGGCGCCGGGATGGATAAGAAGACGAGTTCGGCACCGACACCGCCGCCTCAGAAGCAGCAGGCCCCGCCGCCGAAAGCGCCTGCGCGGGTTCAGCCGAAAACTACGACCGTACAGCCACGGATCACCCACCCTGGCGGTTCTGGACCAGGCGGCAGGCCGGGGCCGTCAGGCCCGCGAACGAATACTGGCGGTGTGAAGCCGGGCCCGAGCGACGTGCCTTACGCGGGCCGCCGCGGCGAACAGGCGAGGGATTTGCCGGGAGGTCGAAAAGAATTCCACAATGCCAATGGTCAAACCGTAACGACCAATGCGCGCGGCCAGGTACAGCGGATTGAAGCTCCTCGCGGGTTGGCAGGCAACAACAAGATGGTGATCAATCGGTCGCCCCGTGGAGGGAGAGTCGTGGCAACGGGGCGTCCTGGCGCTCGTGTAGTCAGCTTCGGGCCGCATCAAGGATTCGTGGAGCGCCCGTTGCGGCCGGGTTATATATCGCGAACCTACGTGCGGGGCGGGCGTCCGTATGCGCGTGTGTATCGTGAATACCGCTACCGCAACGTCGCATACTACCGCTACGTGCCGGGCGTCTACTATAACAGGCGGTTCTACGCCTGGGCTGTCACCCCCTGGGGCATGCCCGTCCGTTATGCGTGGTCTGGGATGGCGGTGCAGGCGCCATGGTTCGGCTTTTATTCTGGCTACTTCACTCCGTATCCGGTATACGGCTCCCCGGATATGTGGCTGACCGACTATGTGCTCGCGGACAACTTAAGACTCGCCTACGAAAACGAGCAGGCGGCCAACGCAGAACAATCCGCACCACCGCAGACCGACGCGCAGGCGACCGCCACTCCGCTTTCGCCGGAGGTTAAGACGCTGATCGCCCAAGAGGTAAAGGAGCAAATCGCGGCCGAACAAGCTGCGGCTGCCAACACCCAGCCCGTTAATCAGGGGGCCACGCCGAGCAACGAACAAGCGCCGGAGGCGTTGAGCCCTAGGCAGCACATTTTCGTGGTGGCGAGCAACCTGGACGTGGCGGCGGCCACTGGCCAGCAATGCAGCCTCACTCCGGGGGACGTGCTGATGCGCAAGTCGAACACGCCGGATGCCAACCAAAACGTCACCGCCAGCGTTGAGAGTGGCAAACAAGGTGATTGCACCAGCGGCGACGATGTAGCGGTATCCGTCCAGGATCTGCAGGATATGCACAACCATTTCCGGGAGCAGATCGATTCCGGGCTTGATCAGTTGGCGAATAATCAGGCGAAAGGCCTGCCGAACGGGCCGGCGGCTGGGGCACAGCGGGTGGCGGAAGGGACCGCAGACCCCGCGCAGGATGCGGAATCCCAACTCAAAACACAAGACGATGACGCCGTCAGACTTGAGTCTCAGGTGAACCAAACCGGGACCTAGCCGACTTCCCAGAGGGCAAAGTGTGCACTGCGTCGGGTGGCGCTTACATCGCCGTGGATATATGCGCTACCGGGGACGAACAAGGCTGTCGCGCTCGCAAATGATTTCGGGCCGTCTTTGTAACAAATTTCCGACGCGACCCGCCGAGCTGATCAAAGAAGGCGGCGATTGGAAGATCGACCAGTAACTTAGCCCTGTGAAAATCGGTGCTTTAGCACCGGTCCAAATTGCCTTTTGGCTTGTTTAATTGAACCGAGGAGGTTATCGAAGTGAATACACGCAGCCTACTGGTCGCATTAATCGGTATCCTAGTTTCCATCAGACCGCTCTCCGCCTTGCCAGGTCAAGCGCCCAACACGGGCGTTGAGCGGCAGCTCCAGTCCCGGTATCGCGCGGCATCTGTCGACGCGAACGGTACAGTCGTTCGAGCAGGTACCGTCCTCGTCGTTGCCCAGGATGGAATAAAGGCAAATCCCCCGTCGGGCGATATTTATTGGTACAACTCGCGTAAACCGGGCAATCGCATCAAGTACTCGGTAGTCTTCGAGAGTTTGGCCGGCGAGTTGAGTTCCCAAGTGCGGCAACTTCAAGTTGGAGAAAAAGTCCTCCTCACACGGCTTCAGGTTAAGCCGTCCGACGTTACTTTCTATGTGCAGACCTACGCTGATAATCCTAACGACAGCCCCTATCGAGCGTGCCTGGTGTTCCAGTTCCAAAAGAAAGGCTTCGTGGAGATGGCGAACTTAAAGGCGATTCAGGACTCGATCGATGAGGTCTTCACCTTAGATAACAGTAGTGAAACGGCGGCTGCATCCCCGCCGCCTGGGGAAGCGCCAGGCGACACAAAACCGGGAGAAGCTCCGCAAGCTACGGCGGTGACACTCACGCTTCCTGCGACGTATGTCAGCGCGCAAGCCGTCGCCGACCAACTCCATTTGAAGGCTGACCACTCATTCTCGCTGCAAGAAGCCGGCCAGACCTATCAAGGCCACTTTTCCGTCAATGGCGCCACGTTGGAACTCACTATAAGCGACTCGAACACCAAGACCGCAGCCACGCTCCAGGGTAATATCCTGACGGATAGTAGTGGTCAGACGTGGGCATTGCGTCAACCACCCGCGGGAACGGCTCGAGGTACTGCGATGCTTCAGAACGACGACGTCATCAAAATGGTCAAGTCGGGTATCAACGATTTGTTTATCATCGGAAGAATTAACGGCTCCGAGTGCCAATTTGATACATCAACCGATGGTCTCATCCGGCTGAAGCAAAACGGGGTTAGCGCGGCTGTCCTTAAGGCGATGCTCGCGACTGGGAAGTAGACCTATGGTCGGTGGCGGAAAGTAGGTTATCGAAGGTTTAGCTTCATGTAAGTTCTCTTGAGAGAATATCCGAAATTATTCGAGGAGGTCCAAATATGAAGAAATCTCAGTTATTTGTCGCACTCATCGCCACAGTTGTTCTAAACGCAAGCTTGGCCGGCCTTCACGGCCAAGCGACGAGCCCGAGTATCGAGCAGCAATTGCGGAAGCAATACGTACTCACGCGAGTGGGCACCAATGGCGTCGTCGTGCAGACGGGAACGGTCTTGACAGTCCAGGCAGACGGGATCAAGGCTAATCCCGCCTCCTATTTACTGTTTTGGCCCAATAACTACAAAAAGGATGCCGGACGGGTTAAACAACCAATGATGACCGCAAAATCTGGCATATCGAAGGTAAATCGGGAGGAATTGCGTTTTCTCCAAGTTGGAGAGAAGGTATACCTCGTGCAGATGGAGATCAAGGATGCGAATGTCGTCTTCGGTCTTCAGTCCTGCGGCGGAGCTAACCAGAACGATATTCCCTATCGCGCGGAGGTGAGCTTTCAGCTTGGAAAGGGCTATTCGAACGCCAGCACTTTCAAAGATATCCAGGAAACGATCGGGCAGGTATTCGCTATTGATACCGCTATGGCCAGCCAGGGATCAGAGCAAACGCCGGGGTCATCAGCAGTGCCCGCGTCGGTTGCACCTTCTCCCGCGGTATTAAGGCTTCCTGCCACTTACGCCAATGCTCAAGCTCCAGCGGATCAACTCCAATTGAACGCTGACAATTCATTCTCGCTGCAAGAAGCCGGCCAGACCTATCATGGTACTTTTGCCGTCAACGGCAACACCGTGGAACTCAGCATCAGCGAACCGAACATCCCCAAAACCACGGCCACGCTCCAGGGCAACAACCTCACAGACAGCAGCGGACAGACGTGGGTCTTGCGGGAACAATCCGCAGGAACGGCTCCCGGTGGAACAAAGCTCCAGAACGAGGACATCATCAAGATGGCCAAAGCTGGTTTCGACGATGCGATTATCATCGCGAAGATTAGCAGCTCCAAATGCCAGTTTGACACCTCAACAGACGCTCTTATCCGGCTGAAGCAAAGCGGCGTCAGTGCGGCTGTATTAAAGGCGATGGTCGGAGCCGGGAAATAGGCCGGCGGGCGAAAACCGTCAGTCTCGGGCGGAAGCAAATCTACGTTTACGAAGACCTGAAGGTAACCTTCGATGAGGGCAAGGCTTCGGATGTCCAATAAGGTCAGCCTCGGGGCGGGCGGTACAAGTTGCTGCCTCCGGCGTCTTGGCGACCATTTAACAGGTTATTGAACAACTCGGCGGAGCTAACTCTTGACGAGGTATTCGCAATGAGACAGGCACCTGTAATCGCAGTCCAAGTCGCCGTCTTGATAGTTGCCGGGTTTGTTTCTGGTTTCGCGGCGGCGGCGCAACCGAAGGACCGCCTGGACTCGACGAGCATCGCACTCGCCGGGCCCGAGGCGGTGGACTGCGGCCGCGTAGGGCCGCGCGGCGATCCCAAAGAGGCGACGGACTGTGCCCTGAACGCGTTTTCTCATAAAATACCATTCCGCGTCCGCTACGACCTTCAGGGAATTGACTCATTCCCGGCACTCGGCATCGTAGGTACGCCAGATGCGAAGCTGTACGAGCTCCATTTCGACAGTGACGCTATGGGACGTGGCCGCCAGTTTGGCGCCCAGACGCTTCAAACACTGGCGTGCCCGGACCCGCCAGCTCTAGTTCCATCCGGAAATCGTCTAACTTGTTTCCCGAACGGGATCCCTTTGAAATCCTCACCGTCCCCAACCGAGATTCGTGGCGCCGCTATGAATCGCGCCGCCGAGGCAGGCGCTCGCGAGACACTCCTGGGACGGCCGGCGCCGGATTTCACACTTCCGAATCTGGATGGCGAAAAGGTTCAACTCTCCCGCCTGAAGGGCAAGGTCGTGCTGCTCGATTTCTGGGCCAGCTGGTGTGGGCCTTGCCGGATGTCTATGCCCAAGCTAGATAGCCTCTTCCAGGAATTCAAAAGCCAAGACGTGGTCATCATGGGTGTCGACGCGTATGAGGCGGAGCAGACCATCCGTACCTTCATCCGGAAGAACCAATTCAAGTTCCCCGTCCTGCTGAGCGCTCGGAGTAACCCGGTCGTCATAAACTATTCCGCCCTGGCCATACCCGCCCTGGTGCTCATCGATAAGAATGGCTTTGTGGCCGATTACGCGGCAGGGTACGGCGCGGACACCGAGGAGATGCTGCGGGCGGATCTGGCCCGTGTGTTAAGCGCTGACTACGTTCCCCCGAAGCCGGCCGCTGCGACTGGAGCCGCCGGAACTGCGTCCGGCGTGAATTGGCCTGAGCATAAGGCGACCGCCGATAGTCACCCACAGGGTTTCCAGCTTTATCAGCGCAGCCTAGGGTCAGGCGGGGTTGGGTACGCCCTACAGGGCTCTTACGTTGTGCGGCCTCACGAGATTCTTGTTAGGCTTGACGCAGACCGCATTGTCGCGCACGAAGCGGTAGTCCTTCACTACCTTCGAGTGGGAGTTTGTGGATATTCCGATGGGCACAGGGATGATGTGTTCGCGCGAGATATCTCGCTGAAGGAGACCCGCCTCACCGCCGGAAGTAGCTACACTCTGGAGGCAAGAACCATCAGAATCCCGTTTGCGAAAACTCCTCCCGTAATGAACTGCCTGTGCAGCATCCTTTCCGGGTCGGGCGGAGATGCCGTCGCCGAGGCGCTTGGGTCGATTTTGATTCCTCCTCGTGAGGCCACACGTGCTTCCCACCAGACCGCGCGAAGGGAGTATTGGAGAAGCACGAACCCAGCCCAGTGGTCCGATGGGGAGACCCAAGAATTCCTCACGAAGTCGCCATGGGTGCAGTATCTTCGTGATTTCAAGGTGCCGTCTGATGTTGTGTTACGACCCGGTCGTGCGGCGCTCGTTCCGGCAGGCGACGTGGCAATACGGTGGGAGAGCGCCCCCCTGGTGCGCGATGCCCTCGCGCGGATCGAGTCGAAAGAGTACAACGACGCGCTGGCCAGCTTCGCTAAGGACTACTACGTAATCGCAGTAATCCACATGAGGATGGGAACGGGGCATCACGGCTTATCGAGTCACTGGAGCCGGGAGCAGGAAGAAGAGGTGCGCAATGCTAGAGCAGCCCAAGCCGGACAGCCGCGCTTGATGGGCCCATCGGGCCCGGAGGAGGCGCGCAACTGGGAAGCGCGTCAGGTGTTTTCGTCGAGTTGGTTGTTGAGGCCCAGCTACGAATCGGTTTCGCCCGCCCGTGTGGAGTCCGGGGAGAACGCGGAAGGTAGGGTCGACCTGCTCATGTTCCCGCGGGCCCTGGCCTTGGAGCATCTCGATTGGGACATCGATGTCAAGGCGGCTTTCCGTGCAGGTTTGGGCCTCTCAACCGTTACGGTGGGATTCAGTTTGAAGAACTTGGGGGAGGGCTTCGAGCAAGGCCTGTGACCCGGCGTGCTAGTCATCTTGGACCTCATCGACTTGTGCAAAGGAGTGTACCGTGAACACCCCTCTGTTCTAGTCCCGATCTGCTTCGTCCTTCCCTTCGGAAAGTTTTCCTGCCAGGGACAGTAAGGAGTCGGATAGTGCGCGAGAAGAATGATCCATTAGCTGGCACGCAAATACTCAAATTCCGGCACTACCTTGAAGGGTATGTCTGGCGCTGTGACCTGGCCGGCAAGCTGATCGATCAATTTCGTTGAGGCGTTGCCCAGGAATTTCACGGCTTCATAGATGTAGGGGATCCCTTCGGGTTTGAATCCCATGAGCCTCGCGCAAGTTGCATCCGCGGCTACAGGATCATCTGAAAGCACAATGCTGTGGAGCGGCCGGGAGGTCCCGGCAAGAGGACCGTTCCCTTCCATCGCCACGATGCCATCGGCGATGACAAAATGAATCGGCGCGGTCGCACAGATGTCAAGAATGCTCTGCTGGATTCCGCTCCAGTGCAGGATGTTCTTGGGCCAGCCGTACTTTGTGCCTGGGACAGCGCCAAACATGTTCTTCATACTTAGCGTGACACCCGACCAGTGATGGGTTTTCACCTTGGGCATGGAAACGATGAAGTCATGGCTGAGCACTGTCCGTGGGAGAAAAAGATGGCCCAGGCCAGTGTAGTTTGTGCAGAGCTTGATCTTAACCAGCTCATCTCGGTTCAGATCAACAAAGGGAATATGCTGTTTGGCGAGTTCGTTTTGGAACCCACTTTCAAAAAGTACAAGTTGTGTATCCCTCTGGTGCCCCGGGCCTTCAGCCACGGTGACAGAGCGAGCACCAAGCCGCCTGAAGCACTCCGCGGCGGCACTGACTAGAACGGGGTGGGTGTTGACGTTAACTCCAGGCACGAAGTCTACAAGATTCGGCTTTAGGAGAACCGACTTTCCAGCGATATTGAGATAAAATAACCGGAGGGCGCTCATCAAGGTCCCTTCAAGCCGTTCCGAATACTCGTCCGCTCGCACGATGGCGACGCGTGAACGGGCGGGTCGCCGGACTCGGTCGTATTTGGGCAGGAGAAAGGGAACGGCAGTCGCGGCTCCCGCGGCAAGTCCGAAAGAACCGGCTAGCAAGCTTCTTCTTGTCATGCGATCACCTTGAAAACGTTACCCTGGACGAGGCAATCAATGGCCAGGCTCACCGCGGCCAGGGTGGTAGAATCCGCGAGGAGGCCTGGATCCCCCAGAGCGCAGAGGCGATCAACCAAAGCTTCAACGGGCCGGCCGTAGGCGTCCAGAGCCAGGATGGACCAGGCCAAGCTCCAGGGTGCGGAGCGAGTCTCCGCTGTGCGCTCAAGCCAATCGAGAGCGGACGCGATTGCGTCATTCCTTCGTTCTCCGCCCAGGGCAAGCAGGGCGATGGCCGTTGCGTCCAGATGTGGCGAAAGAGGAACCCCGTAAACTACACCATTCCCGGCATTCCAGCCCCCGCCGGGACAAGCGCGATCGAGCAACATCTCCTTGCCACAGCGGATTCGGAAACTGACCCGGTCTGGCTTGCAGCAAACGAATGCCTGCTTCAGTGCGATCATTGACAGGGCTGTGGGAATGACCCAACTGCAAGTCCCAGTCTGCCACGGCCAGCCGAACTTGTTGGGATCAAACCGGACGTGAGTGTCCGTCGTCCTAAACTTCCATCTCCAAAGCCAGTGTGATTCTCTTCCTTTGGAGCTCAGCAGCCATTCGAGGCCGCGCTCTGTTTGAAGCACCATCTCGCCACTGTTGACGAGCGCGATCACCGCCAAGGCCGTTAGACCTGAACCGTCAGAGTCGTCACCACTGAACGCCGGCCAGCTTCCGTTTGGGTTCTGCATACCGAGCAACAACTCAAGGCCGCGTGACCGGCCTGGGCCTGAATCCCATCGCAACGCCAGCAAGGAAAGACAAGTCGGCTCGAGGGCAGCCTGCCCCACCGTTGAGCCATAACTCCACCCTCCCCCGGAAAGCTCCTGTTTGATGAGGGCACTCTTCAACTCCGTCCGCAGCGCCATATCAATCATGGCTTTGTTGTAAGGGAAGATGTACAGGCAGTCAAACGAGCCCCCTGCTTCAGGCTAGAAGGTGCTTTGGGCACTGGGCGAGCGGTCTGGTCAAGCTTTGAATACTACGAATTGCCCGTGTGCCAATGCATGCAAGGACGACCGGAAACGTGGTTCTCACATTTGTCGACCCGCAAAAATAATTTGTGAAGTCGGCCCAGGTCGCTGAAAAGCGCGTGGGGCTTGCCTTTGCTGCCTCTTCGCGATTGAGATGGGTGCTGGGTACCAACTTCAAATGGCCACTTCAAGGAAGATTGCAGTGTATTTTGTGCCTTCGGGAGGCGCTAAACGTGTTTCGATCAAGAGAGGAGCTCTCCGGCAAGCTGCGCGAGGCCAAGTATGTCATCGACGAGGTGACTCTGGAAGTCGTTTATCTCGCTTCCCGCATGCAGAAGCCGCTGCTTGTCGAGGGGCCGCCCGGCTGCGGGAAGACCCAACTGGCATACGCAGTGGCTGACGCAGCCGGCACGTTCGTGGAGCGTCTCCAGTGCTACGAAGGCATTACCGATGACAAGGCCATCGGTAAGTTCGACGAAGCCTTACAGAGGCTCTTCCTCGAAACTCAGGGAGATCAATTGAGCAGCGACTGGGACTCTATTCGCAAGCGCCTACATTCGCTCGATTTCTTCGCTGAAGGTCCCCTGCTGCGGGCTTTGCTTTGCCGGGACCGACCTTGCGTGCTGCTGGTAGACGAACTCGACAAGGTGGACCACGAATTTGAAGCATTGCTGCTGGAGATCTTGAGCGCTTGGCAGGTGACGGTCCCGAAGCTAGGGACCATCAAGGCGGAAACGGTTCCTTTTGTGGTTCTGAGCTCGAATGAAGAGCGCCGGCTGGGTGATCCTCTGCGAAGACGTTGTTTTTATTTACGCGTGGAGTACCCGACCGTGGAACGGGAGGCGGAGATCCTCGCCGTGCACAGCACAGATATGGACCCCGCCTTACGGGGGCAACTGGCCGGTTTGGCACGGGCGTTGCGCGGGTGGAGTCTCGAAAAACCGCCGTCCATCGCAGAAATGCTCGACCTGGCGAGAGCTCTCGAGATCATGGGAGTGAGCGAAATAGAACCCGACCAACGGGATGTACTACTCGCTCTCCTGGCCAAGACTGAGGCCGACCGGAAGCGTCTGCTGCTGCGCGCCGGATTCGATGGCTTGGTCGCGGACTCGAAGAGATATCGTGACGAGTTAACCGTGGGGAGGAGGGTATGAAAACGGGCGGTAGGGTATTGATCGTTTTATTTTGGTTCGTCGGTATAGCGCGAGGAGCCGAGCCCACACCGTTGCGCGATTATTCGGCTCGTTGTGCCGAGTATTGCGCGAGTGTCTATCAAGTTCCGGTTGAGTTGGTGGACGCGGTGATCGAAGTGGAGTCGAATTGGCAGCCTTATGCGGTTTCGCCAAAAGGCGCCGCTGGCTTGATGCAGTTGATGCCGGCGACCGCCGTGAGACTTGGGGTGCGGAATCCATTTCAGATCGAGGAGAACGTTCGCGCCGGCGTTAAATATCTGGCTTGGCTAATGCATCTTTTCAGAGGCGACCTAAGACTGGTGACAGCAGCTTATTACGCCGGAGAGTGTGCGATCCTCGCGAGGGGACTCGAATACTCTTCACCGGATGTTTATAGCTACGTCAGCCGTGTGGCTCGTCTTTATCGCACGAAAAGGGTTGAGAGAATGCGACAGGTGGCCGCAGCTAGGGTCGGCGAAAGGAAACGAGGTGATCAATGAGCACGTTTAGTAAGGCTTTCGTAATCTGCATCTTGTTCGTTTTCCGGTCGGCAATGGCGCAGGTTCCCGAGGTCAAGCCGCGGGTGCTGACCAAACTGGAAATGGATGGGAAGGTCACGGTAGTCGAAGTGGCTGCACACTTTGTAACGGCGATCCGCATGCCGGAAACCGTGAATTCAGTAGTCGTCGGCGACCCGACACTATTCAAAGTCGAGCACTCGGACCGGGAGCCACAACTGGTGTTTGTCAAGACCCTTACGGAGAAGCCGGCGGAGACCAATCTACTGATTTCAACGACTCACGGGCGCGAGGCAAGCTTGCTGCTGGTGAGCCGAGGGGAACAAAAATCAAACGACCCCGAAAACGTGGACCTTCTGCTCAATTACAAACCTGCCAGAGGCTTTCTAATCGAGCCGGATTACCCCTCTGCGCTGGTAGCGAAAACTGTGGAAATAGGATCGCCCGGAGCGACTGCCGTGCCCGCAGCTCTTGAGACAGCAAGCACAGGCGGGGCGGCGATGGATGTCAAGCAAGCGTCCTCCGTCGCACCAGACCCACCGGATGCCCCCGTACCGACGGGGTTGGATGAGCTTCTTGCCCGGCAGGAACGGTCTCCATTGCCACCACTCTACGGCGAACATGTGTCGGCGGAAACGGCCACCGGAGACCGAGTGCGCGCCGGCGTGGGCGAAGTGGTAGATGGCGGAGGGCGGGTCATCGTGCTGTTCTCCGCCCTTAATCCAACTAACCGCAGCATTCTGATCATGCCGCCTCAAGTCCAGCTTGGAGGCAAGGTCAAGTCAGGGAAGATCATTCGGCGGTCTCGCTGGACGATAGCCGAACAGCTTCCTGTGCTGAATTTTCGCTTGAACAAGCGCCGTTTGGCGCCTGGTGAGCGCGCAGATGGGGTGGTAATCTTCGATCGCCCCCCCTACAAACAATCGAACGAGACGCTTTTCTTGCAAATTGCCGAAGCGGGGGCAGTGGATCACCCTGCCTTGGCGCCCATCGGTTTTGGCATCAACACCTTGAAGGAGGATTCTACCCATGGAGAGCCCATCAAAGGAAGATAACACGCTACGCACGACGCCAGCGGAGTCACGAGCCGATCTGGAGGAAGCCGCGGAACCACAAGCGGCGGATGGAAAGCGCGGGATTCAATGGCGCGAAATCATCCGCCAAGCGTTTGAGAAGGCGCGGCAGACCCAGCAGCCTAGAAGCAGCCGGCGCGAACTCAGCAAGGACAAAAGCAAGTCGCTCGTGGTGCTGGGTGGTGCGGCCGTCGCTATGCTCTTGCTGTTCCTGGGCATATTCTCTTCGCCTCAAAAGGCGAAGAAAACAGTGGGACAGGCAGGCGCGCCGGACCTGGGCCGCCGGATAACGCCCGGCCAGGAAAGTGGCCAAAGCGGATCTGTAACGCCCATGTTGAACGCCGAGGTAAGCGGCGACGAGGCAGTGAATCGGGGCGACGTCACACCCGACGAGATCGGGCGAACGGCGCGACCGGGTCGGCCAAAGGCCCCCGCCCCACAACAAGCAACTCCGCAGTATCAGCTGAGCACGATCGATTTCAATCCAGCCCCACCGGAGCCAGGCCCGCCCCAGCCTCGCCCACCTGACGAATCCCCGGAAGCCGCTCTGCGTAAGCCGTCGCTGGTGTTTGTGCGGGGGGCAGAGACTGGTGCTGCCGGAGGCGCCCCCATGAGGTCAGCCGTCCTCGAACAGAGCGATTTCGCCACTTTGCTGCCTCCCGGCACCCGCCTCGTAGCGCGGTTGGAATCGGCGGTCAGTACGGGCTTGAAAGAACCGGTTGTCGCGGTGATCGAGTACAACTTCGAGCGTGAAGGTGAGATCGTGGTGCCGGCGGGAGCAAAGGCGATCGGCCAGTTGCGTCAAGCGGACCGCTCAGGGAACGTCGATATCCGGTTCGACAGGCTGGAAATGCCGGATGGAACCACTCAGAGGATGGACGGGGTAGCTATGGACCTGGCGTTTCGACCGCTTAAGGGGTCCGTGTCCGGAAAGAAAACAGGGACCAAATTCCTGGTACGGACATTCACAGGTCTCGGCACTGTCGCCGCTTACCTGGTCGGAAATGGGGGCAGTAGCGGATTCTACGGGCCGCTTTCTGAGAGCGCACTACTCCGGGAACGGGTCGCTAACAACGTCGGGGTCGCAGGCGATGAGGAGTTGAACGAGCTGGCTTTCAATCAAAACATCGTGGTGACCTTCCCTGGCAACACCAGGTTCTACATAGTGCTGGGGACCGGCGCCGTAGGCCGTGACGCAGGAAGCAGACAGGCGGTCGCACCCGTTCCTGCAGGGTCGAGAGTCGCCACAACGCCGAGCCTTGAGGAGCTCCGGCAGTTGATGCAACTCAGGCAGGAGCTCAGCGCGATGTATCAACAGACCGACACAACTACAGCGACAAGCGAGACGCCCCAGTAGATTGGGAGAGGAGGGGGTCCGGAACTAAAATGCCGCCAAATTGGAGACCACTCGAGATGAGGGTTGGCGCCGCCCGGTCCAAGGGGCTTATGTTCATGGGGAGAGTCAACGACATCAACCTCTCGCCCTTTCCTTGACTTCTAGTTCTTCCCCGTCTGTTGGCGGATGAGATCTAATGCTTGCGGTCCAGATGGTTTCATTTGCACAGCAAACTTGAACGTCAATCCGGACCGGAGCCGAATAGACAAGCTGTACTGTCGATTGTCAGGCACGTCGTCGCCGTGAACGGGCGCCTCAGGGGGTGTAACAACCCTTATTGCGTCCTTGAGCGAAAAAGCGAAATGGTCGTCTCCGCCGTTATACGCAAACGTATCGCCGGAAATTTGGATTACGCCCTCTGATTTCCTTTTGTGATGAATGTAGAAGGCATGATAGCGCACCGACCTGTCAGCGGCGGTAGGCACGGCGGGGCCAGTTTCCGCCGCTGGTGGCGCGATATACGATGTGGCCGTTCCGCCCCTTCCGTCTGGAGCGGCTGCTTCCTCTTGACGCGCCTGCTTCTCTAGTGCGCTAATCTGATCTTCTATCTGCTGTCGTTGTTTCTTTACTGCCTTCTGCTGCTCCGCCAGCGCCTCAGTCTTTTGTTTCACCTCTCTGGCTTGCTGTTCCTTAGCCGCGATCTCCTGCCGCAATTGAATCACCTGGCGTTCTGCCGCCTGCCGCGCCGCCCGCAGCTTCACGAGTTCGACAAGCACTACCTTCTGCACCGGGCTTTCCAGATTAACCACGGTTTTCCAGTGGTCTTTGCCGTCTAAACTCACCGCAGTCACCAGGTGCTCGCCCAAGCTCACCGAGACTCTGGTCGTCTCTCCCGCCTTGAGCGGTTGCTTCGACTGGTCGTCGATGGCAAAGGTGCAGTCCAGGTCGGATTGCAGAAGAATCGTGGCGCCAGTTGGAGGCGGTGCTTCCGAACTTGAACGATCGGGCTGACGTCGGGGCGCAGGTGGCCGCGATTGTTCCGCGGCGCCGCCCGAATTGAAAAGGGCCGTGCAGAGGAGCAATGCTATGTATCGGGGGGCGTGTTCTAGCGTTCCGTAACGATGTGGCCTACGAGCCATCGCGTCAGTCAGCCACGGTTTCGCAGCGCCGCGACCGGCTGGGTACTGCCCTGGTGTCACACAAAGAAGGAAACATAACGAAAGTATGGAGTACATACTCGACGCGCTAAATCTCTCAAGCCCCTCCGATGTCTGCTGATCAATCTCCTGGAGGGCTTCGGGACAATGCAGTGCTGCCGGTCACTTACTTTGGGCCATGGCGCGATTGATCGCGTCCATCAGGCTGCCGTAGTTGTTATAGGTTGCGAATCGATACCGTTTTCCGTCTTTAAGCCGAATTTGCAACCCGGGTCCGAACTTGTTCGTTGCATAAAGACTCGATTTGACATCCTGCACGTCGCGGAACACGAAGTCAAAGGACACCTTTTCGTCCTCGGCCCTGAAGCTGATTTCTGCCTTTCCGACGGTCATCGTGCCCCAATGAGCCCTGAATGGCACATACGCAACTCGAAAAGCAGGGGTTTTTTCAATGCTTGGAACCGGCATAAGAGTTCCGAGGGCGTTAACCTGATCCTCATTTCGTTTCCGCTGTGTCCCCACTGCCGCTTGCTGTTGTTGTGACGCCTCGGTCTTCTCTCTCAGCTCCTTGACCTGCCGTTCCTTGGCCGCAATCTCCTGCTTCAGTTGCGCCACTTGTCGTTCAGCGGCCTGCCGCGCCGCCCGCACCTTCACCAGTTCGATGAGCACGACTTTCTGTACTGGTTTGTCCGCGTCCACCACGGTCTTCCAGCGATCCTTGCCGTCTGCGCTGACGGCGGTGACCAAGTGTTGACCCAAGGTGACAGAAATCCTGACGGTATCTCCCGCCTTGAGCGACTGCTTCGGCTGGTCGTCAATCGCGAAGGTACAGTCCAGGTCGGACTGCAGCAGCATCGCGGGTCCCGTCTCGGGCGGTGGGTTGGCGGTGGGACGGATACCCTGAGGCGCGGGTGCAGGCGGTTGCGACTGGCCAGCAACTGCACCGGAGTCCAAGAGGGTAGCGCAAAGGAGCAACGCTACGTACCGGACGACGCGTTGGCGTGTCTTGGCAAGATCAGGCCCGCCAGTGACCAGGCCAAACAGTTCACTTATCATTTGGATCCCTCTCAAGTGAGCGCGCCCGCTTGGAAGCTCCCCAGCCTGGAATGGTAGATAAAGCTATTCTTGGGCCTGACAACTTACTCTCGTCAGGTCCCACTTAAAGTTGAATCTGGCTGACGCGAAATCTATTAATAGATGTTCTCGGTTTATCGTGCCTGTCAGTTGCGTTGGAGTTGGAGAGAGGCCTTGCAACTCTGCGTGAACGGAATTGCCGTCACACGTCCAGACTCCCTCAGCCGCCGCTATTTTACCGGACTTTGTACCGCACCGCCTGTTAATTGGATATTCCCGCATTCGCCTGTCTTGCAAGAATTCGACACGAATTAACTTTCCAAGCCCGTACTCCCTGCCGTTGTGCTCGACGAACAGCCACCCTTCCCAGGTGCCCACCGGCGTACCGGCGACTTGCCGGCTACCGGAATTATCCTGTGCGGCCACGACCGTTGCTGGCCGTGAACCGGTGTTCTGCTGCTCCGCCAGCGCCTGGGTTTTCTCTTTCACCTCTTTCGCTTGCTGTTCCTTGGCCGCAATCTCCTGCTTCAGTTGCGCCACTTGTCGTTCAGCGGCCTGCCGCTCCGCCCGCACCTTCACCAGTTCGATGAGCACGACCTTCTGCGCCGGCTTGTCCACGTCGACCACGGTCTTCCAGTGATCCTTGCCGTCTGCGCTCACGGCTGTGACCAGGTGTTGGCCTAGGGTGGCGGAAATCCTAACGGTATCTCCCGCCTTGAGCGACTGCTTCGGCTGGTCGTCAATGGCAAAGGTGCAATCCAGGTCCGATTCTACGAGCATCGTGGGAGCAGCCTGAGGTAGCGCCTGCGAATTGGAACGAGCGGACTGAGGTCGGGGCGCGGGCGACTGCGATTGTCCCTCAACGAGGGCAGGATCCAAGAAGTTTGCCAAGAGGAACAATGTTGCGGACAAGACCACACCGTATAGCGTTGTCGTGCCGTGCGGCACAAAATCAATCTGCGTGGTAAGGTCAGTTGGCATAACGAACCACCTGCGATCGAACTACATAGGAGTTGGCCAACTTCTCGGACTAAGAGAGCACTAGCGCCAATGCCAGCAGATATCGTTACAGCGCGCCTATGAGCGTGCTTTCAGTCTTTTCGACACCCTATTGTAGTTCGCCTTATATTTCGCGCTTCTAGGATCCAGCTTCCGTGCTCGGTCATACTGCTCTAAGGCTTGCTGCAGGGAGCCCTCGTGTTCGAGGGCGGCCCCAAGGTTGTCGTGAAAGCCGGCAATGGACGCGTCTAGCCGAACCGCCTCTCGAAACTCATCAATAGCGCTATTCCAATCACCTTGGTTTGCGAGCGCGCAACCAAGGTTGGTGTGTGCGTAGGCATAGTCCGGCTTCAGCCGAATTGCCTGCTGCTCTTCCGCAACGGCCTCCTTCGGTCGTCCTTTAATGATGAGTGCCAGCCCCAGCGCAGAGTGTGCCTCCGCGTTGTCGGGCCTGATGCGAAGTGCCTCCTGATATTCGAACATGGCCTCGTCCCACTTCTCTTGGACGCGAAAGACTTCCCCGCGGCGGAAATGAGCATCGGCTTGCGAAGCGTCCTCATGACGCGCCCGTTTCTGCAATGCGGCGATTTCATCGTCGATTTCTCTTTGCTTTGTCGTCACTGCTGCTCGTTGCTGTTCCAGAGCCTGAGTTTTCTGTCGGTCCTCTTTGCCTTGCTCCTCCTTGGCTGCGATGTCCTGCTGCAACTGCAAGACTTGACGCTCCGCCGCCTGCCGCGCCGCTCGCACCTTCACCAGTTCGATGAGCACGACCTTCTGCGCCGGCTTGTCCACGTCCACCACCGTTTTCCAGCGATCCTTGCCGTCGGCGCTCACGGCGGTGACCAAATGTTGGCCCGAGGTGGCAGAAATCCTGACGGTATCCCCCGCCTTGAGCGGCTGCTTCGGCTGGTCGTCGATAGCAAAGGTGCAGTCCAAGTCCGACTGCACCAGCATCGTAGCTCCCCCTTGTGCCGGGGCGGGGGACTTAGAGGGAGTGCTTTGACCGGCGGTGACAAGTGGCTTCGACTGCCCCGCAATGCTGCCGAGGCCTAGGACGATAGTGCATAGGGACACGCCCAGACGAAGCGCCATGACTTGTAACGTCTGGCGACCGCGTAATCCGCCAAGACTATTGCACCTTGGTTCTGGCAACATCGAGAAACCTCCCCTCATAATGGGCGTAGATTCCTTCGATGGCGGTCCCGCAGGCGAGAAGGGCAGCCAGATTAAACGATTCTATCGCATGGTTGGTTTTCATGGATTCACACGATCCCTACGGCCCACGCGATGCCTGTTGCGCCTGCAAAATCGCGTCCCTTATCGTTTGGAGTTTGACCTTCGGATCTTCCGAGGCGTAGAGGCCCGCTCGGCCGTCAGGCAAGTCAATCCGCAAAAGACGATTGAGCGTTGAGTACGACACCTTGACCTGATTCAGCGGGAAGGAAAAGGCCAACCGGGCAAACCCGCTATCGTCCTGGAACTTAAGAAGCCCGGCAGCGATTTCTAGCGTCCCACAGTGGGGCCTCACCAAACATATGCGAAAGTGGGTTGAATGCAGCTCTGTTCCACTGTCTGGAGTGTGAGGGGCCTCCCCCAGGTTCGTACCCAAACTTGCACCCGATGCCGTCCCTTCCTGATGCGCCTGTTTCTGTAGTGCCTCAATCTGATCCTTAATTCGTTTCTGCTCTGCCGCGACCGCCGCCTGCTGTTGCTCCAGCGCCTGAGTTTTCTGTTTCACTTCTTGGGCTTGCTGTTCCTTGGCCCCTATCTCCTGTTGCAACTGCGACACTTGCCGCTCCGCGGCCTGCCGCGCTGCCCGCACCTTCACCAGTTCGATGAGCACGACCTTTTGTACTGGTTTGTCCACGTCGACCACGGTCTTCCAATGATCCTTGCCGTCAGCGCTCACGGCCGTGATCAAATGTTGGCCCAAAGCCGTGGGAATCCTGACGGTATCTCCCGCTTTGAGCGGCTGCTTCGGCTGCTCGTCGATGGCAAAGGTGCAGTCTAGATCTGACTGCACGAGCATCGTGCCTCCCCATTCTGGTGGTGCGCTGGGCTTGGAGGGAGTAGGTTGAGCCCCGCGGCCAGGTGGCCGCGACTGCCCTGCAACTGCACCGGTGTCCAGGAGGATCGCACAGAGAAGAAACACCAAGTAAATCCTCGACGGCTTCGGGATTCTATTGGCGCACGGATCGCAACGAATCAGGTTCGCTGGTTCAACCGTCGAGGTTAAACCACGCAGGTCGAGCGATGGATCAAACCGAGCAAATTCAGTGCAGGGCATCGAAGTCGCCTTTCTGATCGCCCCAATGAAGTCAGGCATCAAGCAGTCCGTCAGCATCGGCGTCCCGCTGTCTCGTAAGGTGTCATTCCACCAACTGGCTTGGCCCGGTCACTAAGGGGCCGCCCAAGCCCCTCGCCCTATGGCCCTATTTTGATTTGCCAGAGGCACAGTGCGCTGCATAGTTGGCAGGGGTGCTGAACGTCTCTGTTTTACACGATAGTTCACAAAGACTCGGACCTGTGAGGGGGCTTGGGGGAGGACAAGACTTACAGAGTGCGATTCTTTCCGCCATAGCATTGCAGACGTATGCGCTCCAGATTTGGCCAGCAGGCTGTGACTGCTGCGTACCACCCGACGATTTTCTTGCGGTATTCAGCTCGTTGAGGGTCTGAAAGACGCTACCCAAACTGTTCCAGAACGAGCCCCGCTGGGCGCTGCCCACAGTTGCTGGTGTATTGGATTGAGCGCCAAACGCCGAAATATAGCTTCCATCCGAGTTCTTGTCGCACGTCATTACGTTATAAAAGTTCGAGTCTGACGGCAGTGCAGAATACTGGGCTTCAGCCTGTGCGCACCTTTGCAGCGCGGCAATGAAGTCGGGATTAATACCCGAAATGTTGGCGATATCCGAGATGCTTTGGTTGAGGTAAGTGCCTTGGGGTGTCCCCTGAGATTGAGCCCCTCGCAGGGCGTTCTCCGCGTCTTGCAGGTTTTGATCAGCTTGCGCTGCTTTCTCGCGTAACTCATCTAGTTGCGCACGTAAGTCGTCGGGTGTCACCAAATCGTCTGAGGGGGTGACATCGAGACTCCCGCTGGGCGGACTAGGCAGCGCGTTCCCTGTTTCGTCCGACGAGGGAACCAACTTCCACGTGTTTCCTCCGTCGTCACTGTAATACGGCCCCTCCACGCGGATCGACTGAGAAGGTTCGGGAAGCGGCTGCAACTCGGTAGGGCCCGTGAGCTGGGACCCAATGGCTTGTTCAAGGTCTTGAATCTGTTGGTTTTGCGGGGATAGGGTCTGGTTTGGGTTTGCTACAGGGGCTCCCAACGGATTGGCGCTCGCGCCGGCCCCAGGCGATGGAATTGCGAATTCGCTGTCGTTTGGACTAGTGGGGGAGACGATGGTCACGTTGTTGGTGGGGGGTTGGAGCACAAGGGGTTGACTCTGATTTACCGGAGCTGCGGGAGGTGGCAACTGGGCTGCGGGGGAGGTCATGTCCGGCTCGCCGGAAGTGGTCCCGCCAAAAGTATTGACGAACCGCTCAGACAACGAGGCGCCAGATGTATCGATCGGCGTCGGGCCCTGAATTATCGCCCCGCTTGAATCAGGATTGAGTGCGAGTGCCAACAGCCCAGCATGATTCGTTCGGCCCAGATCAACCCATTCGGATTGTCTCCACTCGCTCACGGACAGGGATGGCTGCGATGTATCGTCTGGAGTCATGTCTGCGATGTGCACGTCCCAGGGAGCAAAGTCCGGCAGAAATGAACTGCCAAGCACGTCTTCCGATACCTTGAACACCCGGATATTGTCGCTCGCCAGAGATTGCGCGACATTGGCATCTGCCACCGTAACCAAGGGGGTTGCAGGATAATCACCGGTATTCACGATGACCGAGCATCCCATCTGAACATAAGAGCAAGCGTTCTTTGTCGTGTCTGCATAACTTCTAGGATCCACCAACGTAAGCTGGTTGACAGGGAGTTCGCCATTCTCTCCCAGGTTTACAATGGCGTTCGTGAAAGCCCTTCCTCCGTTGCTGCCCGCGATTACGTTTACCGTAATCGTGTCCGGCTGCTCGACTTCGAGCTTGTTCAAGGCATGTCCCAAGGATTCCGTAAATGCCTCGACATTGTCCTCGGTGTGGGAGCCAAACAGGAAGCTATCGGCGTAGCCAAGCGTGCCCATGTCCTCACGCTGCAGAACTTCTATCGTCGTAGCCCCTTGGCCGGTTGCATTCGCGATTGCGGCCTTGAGAAGGCCGGTATAAGAATCGGTGAGTTGACTCCAGCCCTGAGCGTCTTGGGGGATCATGTAGGCTGGCGGCATGTAGATCTGGACGACTGGCCCTTGAGAGAGGCTTCCCATAACTCCACCGTTGCCATTTGGAATCCAGTTGTTTATCCCACGGTCAGTCCAGTATATGGTGATCTTGCTGCTGGTCTGTGCGAAGGCGCATGCAGGGGGATGAGAAGCTGAATACAAGATCAGCGCGAGCAATGCCAACCATTTCAAGCTTATGACTCGATGCAAAATGCGCCCAGGGCAGGCGTTCGTTTCGGCGGGCATGGACACCTCCCAACGTTGACTAGAAACCTTGTACACCTCGGCAGTTCGGCTGTCAAGTACGCGACCACCCCCTTACGCGCCGACGCGACCGCGCCGACAGAATTGTGAATTCTTGTCGATACTCTCGTGGGGCTGTCGAGCAGGCGCTCGTCAGCGTTGGTTTCGACGACTTGCGGTGCAGCCTCGTCGGCGCGGCGGGCTCTACACTTAACGTAAAGCTCCACGCCGTCGACATTGCACACGAAAAGAACACAACAGACTGTGGTACGCAAGATGAAAGTGCGTTTCCTGAATCTCCTCCTGAGCGAGTCGGCTCTCACATCTGTCGACCCGTGAAAAACATTTGACACGCCGAGTCCTTTTCCAAGGGCCAGCAGTCGGATCGTATCGCCTGCCGTCGAGGAGGTCATCGATGCCACCCTGGTTCTCACAATCGCCGACCCGCGAAAAATAATTCTCAAAGTTGGCTAACCCCGCTGAAAAGCGCGAGTTGCTTGCCTTTCCTACTTCGTCATGATTGAGGTGGACGTTGCATGCAGGGTGAGCGCGCGATCCTAGCAAGAGGGCTAATAGCTTGAGTGAACCTCTCTGTTTCCTGCCCGTCTTTTCCTTCTCGCAGTATTCCGACCTCATTTGACGCAAAAACAATCTCTGATTATTTTTCGCAAGTGCGTACCGTTGTTCGGCAGTTTTCACAAGCAAAACAACGGCAGGCCGGAAAGGAGGGTACCGATTCATGCGCATGAAGTGGGACAGGGCACTCAAGAAGCCGCTCGCGGTGGGCGCGATTTGCCTCGTGCTGGCTGCGCAGTATGTCCTGGCTCAAAACCTGGGTCAAAACCCACAATTCAACGTAGCTGTTCAAGGTCAAACGGGGGCGCAACCGGAAGGTGCGTTCCTCAACTTCATCAACTGGGTAGGCAACGTGATCGCGCCCGTGGGCGCGGGCGGGGCGGTGCTGGGGGCCATCATCGCTTGGCTCACAGGTCGGGGCTTCGGCCGATGGCTGTTTGCGGCCGGGGCGTTGCTCGCGGTCTCAGGCGTTACGCGATTGATTGAGTATTGGATCACAAACGGAACAGGAGGTGTCACCTAGAAAAAAGAGAGCGGGAATCCCCGAAGTGAAAGGGGCAGGCAGCCCTCCAGCTTGAAGCGAGGGTTGCCTGCCACAAATCCAGCAATTGAATTCATCTTTTGAGCGAAGAGTTAAAACCATGGCCGTGCCACAACTTTTGAACGATATCGTGAACGTTTTACTACTGCTTGCGCCTTCCGCGGCAGTCCTGTGCCTGGTACTCGCGGGCATCAGCCTGCGGCGTGAAGGCGGTGGGACGAGCTTCCTGATCGGTGGGGGTTTTACGAAGTGGATTTTCTGGGCAGTCATTTTCCTGACCCTCCAGCCGCTGCTCAGTTGGTTCAGTTCGTTCGGGGTCGGCGTGCCGCTGCCCGGGGGTGGAGTTGCGAGTTCCTGGCTTTCGACTTTCCAGTCGGGCGTCGCGAGCTTTGTGACCAACTTTGTGGTCAGGCGGCTGGCAATGACACTCGCGGCATACTTTGTGCTGCGGGCGATTCTGGACTCGGCCGCAGGGGAGCATCCCCTGCCGTCGATTTTGACCGCCATGTTCCTGCTCGGCATCCAGACGACTTACAACCTTCTTCAGAGCTACAACTCCGGAACGCAGTACGCGACGGCGGATGTACTGGACAGCCTTTGGACATACCTTGCCGGCACTATTATGCCGATCGCGGCGGGACTGGCCATCATCGGGGCGATCATTAACGTGGCTACGCGACGGCCGGCGCTTCGCCTGGTAGGTGTCGCTCTAGGTTTGTTGTCGGTCACCGCCATCTGGAAGTTGGTGTTGGCCATGGCGGCATAGAGGTAGAGCGGATATGTCTTTCTATAACGGAATCCTGAACTTGACCAATTGGAGCGGCAACGTGATCCTGCCCACACTGGCGGGCTTGTTCATGGCCATCGGGATCATCCAGTTCTCCAAAGGCAAGGAGTACTCGTATGCGATGTACGGCGGGTTCATGTGCCTTATGGCCTCGGGACTCTTGCGTGCCTTCGAGACTTTCGCTTCGCAGCGCGCCTGGAACGACCCCAACCTGGTTTGGGCTTCGGTAGTCAGCATCGTGGACTGGATCTGCAACGTACTTCTGCCGATTTACGCGGCCTTGCAGGTGGCCGCCGGAGGATTGCAACTGGCCGGGGTAACCAACCGGCACCAGCCGATCTCATGGATGCGGCACTTCGCCGCCGCAGGATTGTGTCTGCTGGTGTCGGGATTGCTTCGGCTCGGCGAGTTCTTCGTAACCCGAGGAACAGGGGGAGTGACCTAATGGGAGGAAATCATGGCGCTTGATGTGACGCCTGTTTATCGCAACTTACGAACTCGAGTAACGTTCCTCGGACTCGAGGCCGAGGACTTGTTTGCCATCCTGGCGCTGGCCGTGGTCACTAACATCCTCGGCCGGTTCCTGAAACGCGAGATGTTCGGCCTGCCTATGAACATGATCATGCAATACCTGGTCCCATTGCTGAGCATCCCCGGCTTGATGTTGTTCAAGTACGGAAAGCAACGAGGGTATCTGCTCGATTGGGTAATGTTCCATTCCAGGCCCCACGTTTATTCAGCGCTCGAACACGACTCGCAATTGACACGCGAATATCTCCAGCCTGAGGAGGAGATATGCCGGTAACACTTCAAGAACACGAGAAGTCACTCTCCGCGCCGGCGCTCTGTGAGCAGTTGCGTATACGGGACCTGCTGGATAACGTCGCCATTCAAATTGATGGCTCGTTCGTCGCCGGTTACGAGCTCGGTGGAGTGCACTCCTATTATGCGAGCGACGAGATGAGGAATCGGGACAAGAACGGGCTCGAAGCCTTGGTTCGGTCGCTGCCGGAGCGCTCCATGCGTATGCAGGTACGATTTGAGATTGCCGAAGGCTATGGCGACTTGGTCAGCCGGTACAACCGGGAGCAACGCAACGAGAGCCCGGTGTTGCAAGCGGTTGACCGAGTCCACGCCGACCTCTGGCGACAGAGAGACAGCGATGGGCTGTACCTCCGTCATATACTTCACGCCTATTTCATCTGGAACCCTAGAATCCACCACCAGTCGCCGGACCTCGAGTGGAAGAAAAAGATGCGGGGCTCAAGCGCCAGCCTTTCGGCTACCAAGTGCATCGAGCGGACGCGTCGCGAGCACGAGGACCTACTGGCGGAGTTTAACAGTTTGATGTCCGGTGTCGAAGCAACACTTCAGGCGACCGGCATGGCGATACGTCGAATGCCCCACGACAGTATCTTCCGCGAGATCAAGCGGGCGCTTTATCCGGTAGGGGACGATGGCGTCCCTTACCGCCCTCCTGAGAGATCGCTCGTGTACGACAGCGCTCGGAGCCAGATGGCCAACGTCAACATTGAGGACGAAACGGACGATTACCTCAAAATCGGCGGCTTACTCTACTCCTGGATCAGCCTGAAGGATCTGCCCGATGCCACCTTTCCGGGCATTTTACGTGAGCTCATGTTGATGGAGTTCCCCCTAGTCGTGAATGCGGAGGTGATTCTTCCCGACCAGGCCAAGATGGTGAAGCACTACAAGAGCCGGCTGCGGAAGATGTCAGCAGCACAGAGAGATTTTCATGGCGGCTTCCGAGTCAATGTAGACGCCCAGGTGGCGGAAAAGCAGTTGATGAAAGTCTTGCAGGACCTGATTTCAAGCTCGCTCAAGAGTTGCCAGATGAGCCTGACTGTTGCGGTACGAACCTCCAGGCCGGCGCGCAGCAGGCTGGAACACGTGGAGGCCGAGCGGACCCTGGCAGACCGCCGGCAGCGGGTGCTCCATGCGATCGCCCGCATGAACGGGAGCCGTGGAATTCCGGAGAGTCTAGCTCAGAAGCGTCTGTTTTTTGGAGGGCTTCCGGCGATGGCAGGGGAAAACAAAAGAGAGCTTGACGTGCTCACCCTTCATGCGGCGGACCTGTTACCTGTCGAGATGCCATGGGAGGGGACACCGAACTCGCCTCTCATGCTTTTTGAGACTCCTCATCACCGGTTGATCCCATTTTCGCCGTTCGATTCGAGCTTGGGCGACGCCAACATGCTCATCATGGCGAAAAGCGGGGGTGGAAAGACCTTCATGGCCCAGCTTTTCCTCGTCATGATGGCGCGCGCCAACCCTCTTATTTCCATTTTGGAACGTGGTGATTCCTATCGGCCGCTGGTGGAACTGATGGGTGGCCGGGTGATCGAAGTGAACCTTGAAGGCAGCGAAACCCTAAATCCCTGGGATTTGCCGCCGGGCGAAACCTCCCCCGGAAAAGACAAGATCGCATTTCTCAAGAACCTGACGCGGCACATGCTGGGTGACAGCCCCGGTTCGGACACGTCCCTTCTTGACAACCTGATTAGCGACGCTATCGCACGGACCTATAAGCGTTGCGCCATCCGGTATTCCAATCCGATCCCCACATTCAATGACTTGCGGGAAGAGCTGGCGCAATGGCGGGATGAGGAGCGGATGCAGCGCACGATAGATGAGGCCAAGCTGGCCGCGATCAAGTTACGTTCGTGGACGGGAGAAAAGGGTATCTACGCCAAGTTGTTCGACGCCCCGACGTCGCTCAAGATCGACAGCAATTGGCTGTTCTTCGATGTGGAAGGACTTAGCTCTGACCCGCGTCTAGAAACCGCCATGAGCATGCTGATCGCCAATGTGATGGCGACCAGGGCGGCGGGAAGGAAGGGACAACCCAGCATCACCGTGCTTGACGAGTGCTGGTCGCTGCTCGATTCACCCTCCCTGGCGCCGGAAGTCGTGCAACTGTTCCGAACCGCTCGCAAGCGGAATTCCAGTGTGTGGGGCATATCGCAGACCGTGGAGGATTTTGTGGGCACCGAGCTCCAGCCCCGCGAGCATGGCCCGGGCATCCTGAAGAACGCGACCACCAGGATCGTCGGCCAGCAGCCGGGCGACGTTGGTCCGCTCGCGACTCACCTCTCCTTGAACCCGGTGGCGCTTAATGAGATCAAGCTGTTCAACGCGCCACGTAAAGGACAATATGCGGAAGTCCTTTTGGTCCTCGGCGACAAGGCTGACACCACGCAGACGATACGGATCGTGCCCACCCCGATTGACTACTGGATCTGCACAACTTTTCCCAGGGAGCGCCGCTACCGCACTTGGTTTCTAAAGACTCGCCAGCATCAGCCGTTGCTCGAGTCTTATCGCGAGCTGGGACAGAAATTTCCGCAAGGCCTGGCGGATGTACAACCTCTCGCCGAGGAGCTGTCCGGGGAGGTCAATGCAGCTTTTGCAGAGGCTGGAAGGTAAGCATCGTGCGCGATTGAGGAGGTCACATGACGTTTTTGTTTTTCGTAATCTTTTCTTGGTTTGTGGTGAAGGCCAAAACGCAGCGGCAGGTGCTCGCGTTGGCGCTTGCGGGGACGACAGCAGCAGTGCTTGTCGCCCCTCCGCGTGTTCAGGCGCAGAGCAGCTTGGTGGGGGCTATCCAGGCGGTTCTCAACGTGATCAACGGAATCATCCATACAGGACTCACCTCCATAAATTCCGTTAGAACTGCCATCAACAATCTTTACCAAAACGTCGTCTGGCCGGTTCAGCTAATTAACCTGGCTCGCCAACAGGTTACGCAGATGATCGCGCAGTATCGGAGCTTGATGTGGGGCATCCTCAGAATCAATGTGGCGAGCGCGACGCTTCCCCCAACCCAGCAGTTGGAGCGGGTCATAAGAGACCAGCAAACGGGCGACTTTGCCCTTTTGACGACAAGTTATGGGAATGCCTACGGCCCGGTACCGGTTTCGACCGCGGCGAGCCCCCCTGACCGCGCCATGACGGATATGGATGACGCCATGGCTCTCGACACTCTGAAGACCTTGAAGAAGACCGATGAAGCCGGGACCCTCGCGTTGCAAGCTGGAGACCAACTGGAGGGCGGAGCCGGCGTGGCGGCGCCCGGCTCGTCGCCCTTCCTGACTGCCACTGCGGTGGTAGCCAGCATCCAGTGCCAAGCCCTGACGCAGAAGATGCTTGCCGCTGAACTTCGGCAGGAGGCGGCCCGTCTGGCGCACGAGAGCGCTCTGCTCAAGCGGAGCACAACCTACACCGGCCAGGTAGGCGACCAAATTATCAATCTGCTAAAGCGCAACTAAGCGCTGATGGAGGGAAGAAACGTGAAAAAGGCTTTGAGCATAGGTTTTGAAAGGTGCAAGTGCGGTCTCCGTTGGGCTTGGGGACACAAGCTGCGAGTGGCAGTATTGGCCCTTGTCCTTGTGTTGCTCGCGCCGCGGCAAGTCAAAAGCCAGCTCTTGGATCCCTGTTGCGCCGTCCTCGTGGCGGGGCTCACCACAATTTCAAGCACCATGAGCAATGTGATCGGCGGGGGGTTGAACAGTATCCTCACTGTGGACCGGGCCATCCAGAACTTCGAGCAAACGGTCGTCTGGCCGCTAGCGCAAATCACCCAAG
>Ga0326728_10003866_pt1 | contig 45484 bp, 44 predicted proteins | sample MB3enrmetagenome_FD_207602 | JGI IMG/M metagenome (GOLD analysis project Ga0326728, IMG submission 207602) | Lab enriched peat soil microbial communities from McLean, Ithaca, NY, United States - MB31MN | ecosystem: Environmental > Terrestrial > Soil > Wetlands > Peat | place: USA: New York...
GCCCCTGCCATACGACCAGAAAAACGATTTTGAATTTCAAATCGTTCCCGAAGTCAGTGGCCGTATCATACTGGAATGCAATAGGTTACAGGATTTTCTGGAAAAATAGCCGGACAGCAGTGATTTCCCTGAGGGGCTTGACGTACTTTCGAAACTAAACCAACTGAGAAGATGTGGTTGTCGAGATGGATTTGAGTACATAACAGGAGCGCTACAGCAGGACTGGATTCGGCGAACAGGGTGGTGCATTGTTGGGTGTCCGGAATGTGGAGCCGCCCCCGGAGTGGCTTGCTTGGGATTTCAGCCAGGCCGTCAAAAGCGTACGCAGATCCACGTTCATGAGGGGCGGCGCTCAGCGGCTACGGGCGCGGGTTTTGGCAGCATCGGCTGGCATACCTTCAGACACGGGTGCCGTACTCTTTTGAGCGGGCTGGGGACGCCGCTCGAAGTCAAGCAAGTCCTTATGTCTCATGCAGATATCGCAACTACGATGAAGTATGGAGAGTCCCCAATGGTGAATGGCCGTGAGGCCGATAGCCAAGTCGTGAAAGAGATTCTGATGAGGCAGTCAGTAGTATAGAGCCCCAAAATCCGAACGGACGCTGGGCGCGTCCGAATTCTGAATGGGTTGGTTTTGGGTTGGCCTTTGGCCTAATTGGTTGCGGGGGCAGGATTTGAACCTGCGACCTTTGGGTTATGAGCCCAACGAGCTACCGGGCTGCTCCACCCCGCATTCACAGTCTAGCAACTTGCGGGGTGGGGGTCAAATCGAGCGCCCGGGGCGGAGGGGAAGCGCAGTCGCAGAGGCGGCCAAGCGCGGCGCTTTCGTGGAAGCCTAATCCCTGTTAACATATAGGTCATATCGACCCGGCGAGCGGGAAACCAGAAGAGATTGCAGCGAAAGAGGTTACACGTGGCAGATACGACCAATGTCGAAGAGCGCGAAGAACGCAAGAAGCTGAAGCGGGCCGCCCGCAAGAAGGCAGCCCCCAAAGCGAAGCAGACCGAGCCTCGCGGTTCGAAGAAGAAGAAGGTCAAGAAGCTGGCCCGCGGTCAGTCCAAGCGCTAAGCGTAAGCTGTGCTAAAACAAGGGGTTTCGATACGGCTGCGGGGCAGTTCGGCGCGGAACCCCAGACTACCTTCCCCTCCCGATGGCCTTTCTCTCACCTGTGTGCAAAGGCCAGCCTGTGTGGCCCCGATCCTGGCAGTAAGGATTCCCCTGGGAAAGCCCTACCTGCCGGAGCCGGCCAGGACACCGTGGTTGCGGGAAGCCCTTTACCCACAGGCGTCCTGCCCGGCGCAGGACTGGGAGAATCGCCCTGGCCAGCCAACTGTTTGCCCGCAAGTCCATCGATAAGCTGATTCTGGAGTCGGAAGCTCCGGAGCAGTCGCTGAAGAAGTCTCTGGGGCCGTGGTCGCTGACCGCGCTGGGCATCGGAGCGGTGATCGGCTCGGGGATCTTTACCGTAATCGGCACGGCGATGGCCGGCCAGCAGTTCGCCACCCCGGAGATCGGCAACACGCCGCTTTTGCACTACGTGCTGCACCATACGGCGCTGGCCGGGCGTCCGGGCGCGGGACCGGCGCTGGCGCTCTCGCTGGTGCTGGTGGCCATCGTTTGCGTCTTCACTGGCCTGTGCTACGCCGAGATGGCCTCGATGATTCCCATCGCCGGTTCGGCCTACACCTACACCTACGCTACCCTGGGCGAGTTGGTGGCCTGGATCATAGGCTGGGATCTGATTCTCGAATACGCCTTCAGCAATATGAGCGTGAGCGTGGGCTTTGCCGCGCATATCGTCGATCTGCTGGACTGGTTTGGCTTCCATCCTCCCGCAGAATGGATTTCGCCGGCCTATCTGCCTACCGGGCTGCAGGATCTGGCGGGAAACGACATTTACCGCTCGGGTTGGCACTTCGGTTTCAATATCCCCGCGTTTTTGGTGGTGATGCTGCTGACGGTGTTGCTGGTGCGTGGCATCCGGGAGTCGGCCCGCGCCAACAACGTTATGGTGCTGGTCAAGATTGCCGCCATTCTGGTCTTCATCTTTGCAGCCGCCAGCTTTGTGAAGCCTCATTACTGGCACCCCTTCATGCCCAACGGGTGGACCGGGGTGTTAACCGGCGGCTCCATCATCTTCTTCACCTACATCGGTTTCGACTCGGTTTCGACGGCCGCCGAGGAGTGCAAGAATCCGCAGCGCGACCTGCCCTTCGGCATTCTGGCCACATTGGTGGCCTGTACCGTGCTCTATGGCGGGGTAGCCATCGTGCTCAGCGGCATCGTGCCCTGGCAGTCGGTGATGGGCGACGCGGCGCCGGTGGTCAATGCGCTGAAACGGCTTTCGTTGCAACCCGGCGGCGCCAACCTGCAATGGGTGCGGCTGTTTGTGCTGATCGGCGCCATGCTAGGCATGATCTCGTCGATTCTGGTCTTCCAACTGGGCCAGGCGCGCGTCTGGTTTGCCATGTCCCGGGACGGATTGCTGCCCAAGATCTTCAGCCGCATCCATGCGCAGTTTCGCACCCCGGCGGTGGCCACCTGGGTGGCGGGGTTTGTGGTGGGAATTCCCGCCGGCTTGCTGGACATCGGCACGGTCTCCAACCTCTCCAACATCGGTACGCTGTTTGCTTTCGTGCTGGTCTCCATCGCGGTGCTGATTCTGCGCTATCGCGAGCCGGAGCGCCCGCGCAGCTTCCGTGCCCCGCTGGGACCGATCTTCCCGGTACTGAGCATCATCTTCTGCATCGTGCTGATGATGGGCCTGGAAGTGATGACCTGGGCGGCGTTTTTCCTGTGGTTGCTGATCGGTTTGCTGATCTACTTCTTCTATAGCCGTCATCGCTCGGAGTTCGCTCCGGTGCGATAGACACTTGCGGCGCTGAATCAGGGTAGTCCCGGGTCTGGATTTTCAGACCTGGGAGACCCTGAGCCCCAATCCACTAAACTCAAATTATGTCGGACATTTCCGCTTTCATCCGCCGGCTGCCCAAGGCCGAGTTGCATCTACATCTCGAGGGGACCATCTTGCCCGCCACGCTGGTGGAGCTGAGCGCCCGCCACGACGCGCGTCCACTCACCTTGGACGAGGCCGAGGCGCTCTATCGCTTCGAGAACTTCAGCGGATTTCTGGAGGCATTCAAGGCCGTTACCGGGCGGTTGACCGAGCCCGAAGATTACGAGCTGGCCGCCTGGCGGATGATGGAGCATCTGGCCCGCCAAGGGGTGGTCCACGCCGAGGTGTACATCTCGGTGGGGGTGATCTACCGCTGGCGCAACCACGACCCCGCCGCCTTGGAGCCGATCATTGCCGGGCTGGAGCGGGCCCGGGAGCGCGCCGCGGACGAACTCGGCCTCTCGTTGTACTGGATCTTCGATGCGGTGCGCCATTTCCCCGTCGAAGAGGCGGAGCGGGTCTTCCGCAAGGCCATCGAACTCAAGCCGAAATACCCTTCGATCATCGGCATCGGTCTGGGCGGCGACGAGCGGCGGGCTGCCTCCGAGGCGTTCCATGAGCTTTTCACGGAAGCCGCCCAGGCAGGGTTGAGGCTCACCAACCACGCCGGCGAGACAACCGGCTCCGGGGCCATTTGGGAGGCCCTGCGCATCGGCTCGGAGCGCATCGGCCACGCGCTCTCCGCCAGCCAGGACTCGGGCCTGCTGCTGGAGTTGAAAGAGCGGCAAACGCCACTGGAGTTAAACCCCACCTCGAATGTGCGCACCGGGGTCTGTCCGTCGATGGCCGCGCACCCGCTGCGGGACTACTTTGATCGCGGCCTGCTGGTGACGCTCAATTCCGATGATCCCGCCTTCTTTGGCTCGGATCTGGTGCAAGAGTATTTGCTGGCCCACCACGAACAGGGATTTACCGTGCATGAGTTACGCCAACTGGCGGTGCATTCGATGCGCGCAAGTTTTCTTCCCGAAGCGGAAAAGGCTCGCTGGATCAAGCAGATCGACACTATTCAGTAAATAGAATCGGGCTTCGTCGCCGGCCTCGCGCCTGACAGTTCTTTGCCGGTTGCGGTATTCTGCTTGCGAGGAGAGTGAGGGCTATGTCTACAGAACCGGAGACGCTTGTACCCGCAATCGAACAAAATGAGGAATCGAGCAAGATGCGGGTCATCGGCTGGTTTTCTTTTGGCATGGCCGTTGCTGCGCTGAGTATTCTGGTGGGCCGCGAACTGCGCAACCGCTACAAGTTCAAGCGCCGCACTCCCTACGACTTCTACGCCAACGCCGGCGAACACCAGAGCAGCGAGTTTGGTGTAGGGATTTAGGGCCTGTTCACACTACCCAGTCGCCGCCCAGCGGGGTAGCTAGATTGCCTTGCTTGAGAATATGCAACTGCCGCCTATAGGCGGCAGTTGCTGTTTGCAGGCGGCAGCCAACAATGCAGAGCAGAGAGAAGTGCGCTCGACCCGATTTCTGCCTCTGTCTTTTCCACCCTCCAGACGAAGACCTGTCCGCAGAAACCCCGGCGTGCGTTAACCTTAGTTTCTATGGGCCGTATCCGCGTACTTTCCGATCAGGTGGCCAATCAGATCGCGGCGGGCGAGGTGGTTGATCGTCCTGCTTCCGTAGTCAAGGAATTGCTGGAGAACGCTCTGGACGCCGGGGCCAACCGCATCCGTGTGGACGTCGAGGCGGGGGGGCGGAAGCTGATCCGGATTGCCGACGACGGTTGCGGCATGAACCGCGATGACGCCTTGCTGGCCTTCGAGCGCCACGCCACCAGCAAATTGCGCTCGGCCGACGATCTGCTGGCCATCGCCACCCTGGGATTTCGCGGCGAGGCGCTGCCCTCCATTGCCAGCGTGGCGCGGGTGACGCTGGAGACAGCAACCGGGGACGCGGCAGAAGGTGCCTCGGCGGGAACCCGCATCGAGATTGCGGGCGGGAAGATTCTGCATGTGGACGACGCCGCCCTGCCGCGCGGAACCACCATCACCGTGGCCGACCTCTTCTTCAATACCCCGGCTCGGAGGAAGTTCCTGCGCGCCGAATCCACCGAACTCTCGCACGTGACGGCGCTGGTGACCCACTATGCGCTGGTATATCCGGAAAAGCATTTCGAGCTGCTCTCGGCCACGCATACGGTTGTGGCCGCGCCCCCGGTGGCGCGCACCGCCGAGCGCATCTATCAGATATTCGGCAAGGAGACGCTGGAGCAACTACTGCCGGTGGCTGCAGAAATGCCGTTGCAGCGCGGCGGATTGCCAGATCTCCCCCCCTGGAAGCAGGATCCCGATCAGCCCCGACGCGACCCCGGCCATCTGCGCCTGACCGGTTTCTACAGCAAGCCGGAGTTGCAGAAGCTCAACCGCAACTCGATTTATATCTTCGTGAACAAGCGGCTGATTCGCGACCGCTTGTTGTTGCACGCCATCGCCGAGGCCTATCGCAACGTCATTCCCCCCACCAGTTTTCCGGTGGTGCTGCTGTTTCTGGAGATGCCTCCAGAAGAGGTGGATGTGAATGTGCATCCGGCCAAAACCGAGGTCCGCTTCCGCCAGCAAGGCCTGGTGCACGACTTTGTGCGCGACAGCCTGCGCGCGGCCTTGATCGAATCCCGGCCGGTGGCGGGATTTTACGGCGCGTTGAAGGCTCCGCGGGCCAGCGAGTCACTGATGCCGCCCGCGGTGTCGCCGCTTCCCGGTTCGCCGGACGAGCTGCAGGAGTCCGAGGCTTCCGCTCCGTCGCCCGGTACCCGGGCTGGCGACTACGAATTCCGCCTGCGCCCGGCGGGGGAGGCGCCCGGAAGATTGCCTTTTACCGAGCACCGCGCGGCGCCGGGAGGGTGGACGCCAGGGCAGAACTGGGACCAGATTGCGGCGGCGCTCTTTCAACCCGCCACTCCACCCGAAGCAGGCCACGACGCTGCTCCCGAGGCCGGCAGTTGCGGTGGCGCCCAGTTCCTCGGCGAGACTCCGCCCAGCCCCGGAGCCGCCGCGGCCACCCACCTGATCGAGATCGAACAGGCGGCCACCAATCTGAACCATTTGGCTTCTCTCCGGCCCCTGGGCCAGTTGCGCGAGTCATTTATTTTGGCTACCGGCGAGGACGGCCTGTGGATAATCGACCAGCATGTGGCACACGAGCGCATTCTTTTCGAAAAAATCTTGCGCGAGCGCCAGGTCGAGCAGGTGCAGCGGCAGCGTCTGCTGATGCCCTTGCTGGTGGATTTGAAACCCTGGCAGATGGTCGTTTTTGCAACCATCGCAGAGGAGCTGGAAGGCAACGGATTCGAGGTGGAACCCTTTGGTCCGCATACACTTGCGGTCAAGGCAGCGCCGGTCGGGCTGGCCGGAGCGGAGTTGGAGAGGATGCTCGCTGAGGTGATCGAGCAATCTTCCGTGGAATCCGGACAAGCTGAGAAGAATGAAGATCTTGCCACCATGCGGGCGCGCATTGCCGCCTCTATCGCCTGCCATGCGGCGATCAAGGTGAATATGCCGCTCGACCAGCAAAGAATGGCGTGGCTGCTCACGGAATTGTCAAAAACCCGTCATCCTACCAGTTGTCCCCATGGACGGCCAATCGCTTTGTTGTATTCTTGGAAGGAGATATATCGGGCCTTCCATCGTATTTAGCGCAAGTGGGAAGGTGGCACCCTCCTCTCAGGGGACAGGGTTGCCCGGCGTGAGCGCCAGCCTGGAAGTGAGGTTTTTCTTTGACATCGGAGCAATTGGAAGCAGCGCGCGCGGAACGGATGCGCCAGAACGGACACGGGACGATTACCCTTGAGGACGCCCGGACGTGGATCGAGGAGACCGGGTTGTGTCTCTTTTTGCCGAGGCGGCAATTTTCCTCCTCCATCGCCCCCTCTTTTGTCGAGGCCGTTGCCGGCCAGCGGGACGCTACTCCCAACCCCCCACAAATTGCGGCAGCGGAAGAGCTGTTAGTGCGCCTGGAACTGGACGGCGTGGCGGTTCGCTTGAACCTCCTCGGACAGCCCGGCGAGCAACCGGATTTTGTTGTCGCCGGTTGGGTGCTCCCCTATGTCTACGCACTCCGCGGTGATCGCGACTGGCGGCGCACTCCGCAACTGACCGGTTCCCGGCAGGTTTCTCCGCTGGCGGTGCAGGCCTACAAGTTGCTAGAGGCCAACGAAACCAACCTCTCCGAACTCACTCATACCCTGGGCCGGGAAGTCACCGAGGCCGCGGTTCTGCGCGCCATCACCGAACTCTGGCAGCAACTCCGGATCATTCCCGTCATTGACGCCCCCGGCAAGTCGGCGCGCTGGCAGTTGCTGCGCCTGCGCTTCCAGAAGGCCATTGCCGAAGGCGCTTCCACCTCGCAGGTTACGGCCATCTCGGTTCTGGCCTCGATCTATCTGCAAGCGGTGATTGCCGCCACCATGGAGGAAGTGGAGATCTTCCTGTCGCCATTGACAGCGCGCAGCAAGGTGCGCGAGGTTCTGCGCGGTCTGGTGGCTACCCGCCAAGTACACACCATTTCCATGGGCCATGCGCCCCTGTTCTACGTGGCCGGCACCTTGCCGGAGTTCTCCGTACCCACCAGCATCTACGCCAACGCTTCTCTCCCCGCCTCGGCCTATTTCATGCTCGATCGGGAAGAGGGAGAGGAAGCGAGTGCTGCACCAATGCAGGAGGAAAGGGCCGTCGAAACGGTTTTTACTGAGCAGCCGGAGACGATAGAAAAAGAGCATGGTAGCACGGCTCCTGCTGCGACGGAAAAGCCTGTCGAGGTTCAACCCAACGCCGAGCCCGCTCCCAGGGCCACGGCCAAGCCGGAAGCGGCGCGTCCCCGCTTCAGCCGTCCCACCGAACGCGCTCACGAGCGCAAGCCGGCGCACGCCTCGACGGGCAGCCGTCCGGTGCGGCGTTCCGGCTCTGATTCCCGCCCCGCCAGCGCCGGCTCTTCCAGCGGATCGCGGCCGGGAGCAGGCGGACGAAGCTCATCCTCGGCCCGTCCAGCTTCCGGCAGCCGCTCCGCTTCGACTGCGCGGTGGAGTCCCAACGCACCCGGCGGCGGCCATGGCAAGCGTACCGAGGGAGCAGCCAGCCCGGGCAACGGCCTGCATCCCGCGCCGACAGGCGGCAGCCGCCCCGCCAGCGGCACAGGCTCCAAATCCGCTCCACCGGCCTGGAGCCAGCGTCCGAATCATGGCAACGGCGCCAAGCCCGCAAGCAAGTCTGCGGCGCCCGCCCGTAACGGCAGCGCCCCGCGCGGAGCCGGCGACGCGCGCAAGGACTCTCGCCCTAGCGTTCGCTCCGAAGCCCGTCCCGCGGAACACGGCAGCAGCCGCAAACCGGCGGCAACCGCCAGCGCCCGCCCCACGAGTGGCAAGCGCTTCGCTCCCAATGCGCGGCCCAGCGCCAGACCCAGTCAAGGAACCAAGAAGCGCGGATGAGTACGGAAACCCTGCATCTACCCCCGCCAGCGCCCCGGATTGTTGTCGCCATCGACGGCCCAGCCGGGGCGGGCAAGAGCACTATCGCCCGCCATCTGGCCCAGCGCTTTAGCCTGCTCAACCTGGAGACCGGGGCCATGTATCGCGCCTTTGGCCTGAAAGCCCTGCGTGCCGCCATTCCTCTGGATGAAGCCGCGTCCCTGGAGGCCTTGGCTGCACAGACCAGCATCGGCCTGGAGCCGGGCGAAGACGGCAACCGCGTCCTGCTCGACGGCGAAGATGTAACCGCCCTGCTGCGCAATGCCACCGTCACCGATGCCGCCTCACGGGTGAGCGTGATCTCTTCGATTCGTGCCTGGCTGGTGCGGCTGCAGCAACAGATGGGAGAACGGGGAGGAGTGGTGATGGAAGGCCGCGACATCGGCACGGTGGTCTTTCCCGATGCGGAAGTGAAGATTTTTTTGGACGCCGATCCGGCGGTGCGCGGCCTGCGTCGCTTCGATCAGCTTGGACCCGCCTCGGCGGCGCCAGCCGAAGAGGTGATTCGCGAACTGCGCGCCCGCGACCAGCGCGATCGAAACCGCGCCGATTCGCCGCTGCGGCCCGCTGCCGACGCCATTTTGCTGGACTCCACGCACATGACCCTGGAAGAAGTGCTCGAGGCTGCGGAAAAGATCGTTTCGGAACGGATCGATTCCATCCCGTTCTGATCCTCTTCCGGCGGGATTCATGCACTGCGCGGGGCCAATCGGTTAGGCTTTAGGTGTATGGAAATCACCTGCACCCGCTGTCACCAGACCGTCCTGGACGGCAACTGCTTCTGTCCCAACTGCGGACTACCGCAATTGACCTATGCGGCCGACGGTTCCACCGGGCCGGCCCCCAGCGAGCCCTGGAGCGAGGTGGTGCGCGACGCCGGCTCTATCAACTGGAGGGCGGCCATCCGCGTGGCTCTGTTGCTGGGCGTGCCGGTGGGAATGCTCTGTTCGCTGCTCTCGCCGGTGGGTGTTTTTGGCTTGATCTGGATGGCGATCACCGCCGCTTGGGTGGTGATGCTGTATATGCGCAGTCAGCAGTCGGTCTGGATCACCATCGGGGCGGGAGCGCGCATTGGCCTGGTAACCGGCGTTCTGGGCGGATGGACGGCCATCGCTACCACCGGCATCAGCCTGTTTGCCATGCGCTTTATCTTTCATCAGGGCAGTTTCTTCGACGATTTCTGGCAGAACCTGGCCAGCCAGCAGTTGCCCCAGCAATGGGCGGCAATGGGCGTGGATGCGCCCACCATTCTGCAGACCCAGAAGATGCTGCTTTCTCCCGAGGGCCGCGCCGGCGCCATGCTCAGCACGGTGATGGTTCTGGCCGCGATTCTGGTTCTCTGCGCGGTCTGCGGCGGAGCCTTTGGAGCGCGGATGCAGTCGCGGCGCCGCCGGCCGGGGCTGTGAAGCCAGATTTTCCAGGCCCCCGGCGCGCATGGGCGTGGCTTTTCGCCTGCGGAGCGATCGCTCCATTCCCGCAACTTCGGCAACACGGGTTTAAGCGGTCTACTGCCGGTCCTTCACTTGCCCGGCAAGCCCAACCCCTCGTATCATCCTGCGAGAGACCCTGCTGCAGTTAAATCTATGGCAAAGGCATCGCTGTGCGCTGCCGGTCTCTGGCAAGAACCTTTCAACCGAACCTGCCGTGTGAGACTGCGGCGAGAAAGCATCCATGAGCGAAGCACAGAATCATCCCTCCTTGCGCCTCAAGGGGCGTCTGCTGTCGGCCTCCGAAGTGGAACGAACCCTGGTGCGCCTAGCCCACGAGATTGTTGAAAAGAGCAATGGCAGCGGCGATCTGGTGCTGATCGGCATCAAGCGCCGCGGTGTGCCGCTGGCCGAGCGGCTGGGTAAGCTGATTTCCGCCATCGAAAAGCGTCCCATCGCTACCGGCGTACTGGATATTCAGTTCTACCGCGACGATCTGAGCACCGCCGATGTGCGCCCGGTGGTGACGCCGGGAGCGCTGGGCTGCGAGGTGGAAGGCCGCGATGTAGTGCTCTGTGACGACGTGCTCTATACCGGCCGCACCGTGCGCGCTGCCCTCGACGCCCTCTTTGACCACGGCCGTCCGCGCCGGGTGCAATTGGCGGTGTTGATCGATCGCGGCCACCGCGAACTGCCCATCGAGGCCACCTACGTCGGCCGCCGCATTCCCACCAGCAGCCGCGAGATCATCGAGGTCAAGTTCCAAGAGGTGGATGGCGACGAGCAGGTGGTGCTGGTCGAGCGGGTGGAGGAGTAAGGCAGCGGACAGCAGACAGACTCATTTGGTTTACGAGCATCTGCTCGCTGTTTTCCATAGGCCTTCGACTGTTTGCTGTGAGCTATCTGCTGTGAGCTGTTTTCTAACCGGCCCGGAGCCCGGCGCTCCGGTGAAGATTCCGCATGAATGCAACGCCTGCCCGTCGCCCCCTTCAGCCGCCCCCCGTGGCCGCCACGCCCTTCCCTTATTGTCCCGGATCGCTGCTCTCGGTCGAGGGTCTGAGTGCGGAGGGCGTGAGTCAGATTCTCATTCGCGCCACCGCGCTGGAAACCATGGCGCCGCTGGAGCGTACCAGGATTCTGGCCAAACGACGCGTGGCCCTGCTCTTCTACGAGTCCTCGACCCGCACCCGCACCAGCTTCGAGCTGGCCGCCAAGGGCTTGGGCGCCGACACCACGCTGGTCTCCAGCCTCTCTTCGAGCATCGAGAAGGGTGAGTCGCTCAAAGACACCGGGCTGACGCTGCGCGCGTTGGGCGCCGAGGCCATCATTCTGCGCCACAACTCCTCCGGCGCGCCCTGGCTTCTGGAGCAGGAGACCCATCTGCCGGTGCTCAACGCCGGCGACGGCATGCACCAGCATCCCACCCAGGCGCTGCTCGATCTGCGCACCATGCTGGCCCATCTGCGGCCGGGCGTGGAGCAGGTCGACGGCGGGACGCTAGCCGGAGTCACGGTCTGCATCACCGGCGACATTCTGCACAGCCGCGTGGCCCGCAGCAACATGCTGCTGCTGCCCAAACTGGGCGCACGAGTGATCCTCTGCGGCCCCAAGGAACTGCTGCCCGATCTAGCCGCCCAGGCGGGGCCGGGAATCGTCATCGAGCGCGATTTTGAAGCCGCCTTGCGGCAGAGCCAGGTGGCAATGATGCTGCGCATCCAGGCGGAACGGTTGGCCGGCCTGCAAGTAGATCTGGAAGAGTACAAAACGCGCTACCAACTGAACGGAGAGCGGCAGAAGGCGCACGCGCCGGAAGCTGTCGTGCTGCATCCCGGCCCCATCATCCGCGGCCTGGAGATTACCGCCGAGGTGGCCGATGGGCCGCAGTCGGCGATTCTGGAGCAGGTCACCAACGGTGTCGCCATCCGCATGGCGGTGGTGGAGCGGGCGCTGACGGCAGGCAATGAAGGAGGCCGCGCATGACGGCACTTTTGATTCGTGGAGGCCATCTGGTTGACCCGGCCGCCGGTGTGGACGCGCTCAAGGACGTATTTCTCAAGGATGGCCGCGTCGCCGAGATCGCCGCTCCGGGCAAGTGCAAACTGGCCAACGGATCCGATGTCCTGGATGCGACTGGGCTGGTGGTGGCGCCGGGGCTGATCGATATCCACGTCCACCTGCGCGAGCCCGGCCAGGGCTACAAGGAGACCATCGCCACGGGAACGGCGGCGGCGGCGGCGGGCGGCTTTACCGCAGTGGCGGCGATGCCCAACACCAATCCGGTGAACGACTCGCCGGAGATTACCCGCTGGATGCTTGGGGCCGAACGTGGCGCCGTGGTGCGGGTCTTTCCCATTGCGGCGGCCACGCGCGGCTCCAAGGGCGAGGCGATCAACGATTATGCCGCGCTGAAAGCGGCCGGAGCGGTGGCCGTCTCCGACGACGGCAAGCCCATTTTGAAAGACGGCGTGATGCGCGAGACGCTGGCCGCCGCGGCGCGGGTGGGGTTAAGTGTCATCCAGCACGCCGAAGACACGCGGTTGACGCAAGGGGCCAGCATGAACGCCGGCATTGCCGCCTTCAAGCTGGGCCTGCGGGGCATGACGAACGAGGCCGAATCCAGCATCGTGGAGCGCGACATCCGTCTGGTGGCCGAGCTGCGCGACTCCCGCGCGCATCTGCATGTGGCCCACGCCTCCACCGCCGCGGCCATCGCCGCCGTGCGTCAAGCGCGGCGCAACGGGCTGCGCGTCACCTGCGAAGTGGCGCCGCATCACTTCCTGCTATGCGACGAGCACGTGGGGATGTACAACACCAACGCCAAGATGTGTCCTCCGCTACGCTCGGCCGCCGACCGCGACGCCATGATCGAGGCCATCCTTGATGGGGTGGTTGATGCCATAGCCACCGATCACGCCCCGCACGCCGTGCATGAGAAGGAAGTCGAGTTCGAGCGTGCGCCCAACGGCATTCTCGGCCTGGAGACCGCCTTGGGGCTGAGCCTGCGCTGGCTGCACAAGGAGTGGAAGCTGCCCTTGGGACGCGTTCTGAGCCTGCTCAGTGCCCAGCCGGCGGCCCTGCTGGGGATGAAGGGTCGGGGAACCCTGGCGGTGGGCAGTTTTGCCGATGTGACCATCTTCGACCCCAAAACCGATTGGACCTATCGCGCCGCAGAGAGCTATTCGAAGTCGCGCAATACCCCCTTCGATGGCTGGACGATGCTTGGCAAGGTTCACTGGACGATCAGTGAGGGACGAATTGCTTACGCTGCGCCACCGGCTGTTTAAGTACACCCGCCGTCACATGCCGCAGGCGGGACTCGGCGCGCTGCCTGCCGGCGAGGAGAGCCGCGGCCACGAGGGCGTAGAGCCGCAGCAGACGGCCGGGGGCGAAGACCAGCCGCCGCGCATCGAGGAGTGGACGGTCGCCGCCGAACCCCCGCCTCCGCCCTGGGACCAGGAATTTTTCTCTACTCCGCTGCCTGCCGCCCCCCCGGTGGAGATTCCCTCGGCGCCCCCACTCAAGGCGGAAACGCCCGTCCCACCCAAAGCGGAGATGGGTATTCACAGTGCCAACGTAAATCAATATGCAGACGCGGGAGCGTTTGCTAGGATGACTGGCATGAACCAGCCCATCATTCTCGTCAGCGGCAGCAAGGGTGGCGTAGGCAAGTCTCTGACCGCCATGGCCCTTCTGGACTATTATTCGGCCAACCACAAATACTTGAAACTGATCGATGCGGACACCAACAATCCCGATGTATGGCGCTGCTATGGGCGCTCGACCGAAGGCGAAGTGGTCGACTTGGACGATGTCGAGGGGTGGATACGGCTGGTCAACATCTGCGATGCCACTCCTTTCAAGTCGGTGGTGGTGAACACGCCGGCACAGAGCAACATGGCGGTCAGCAAAAACGCTCAGATTCTGGTTGATTCGCTGCGCGAACTGGGCCGCCCACTGATTACGTTGTGGGTCATCAACCGCCAGCGTGACAGCCTGGAACTGCTCAAGGACTACCTGCAGCACATGAACGGCGGCGTGGTGCACGTGGTCTGCAACGGCTACTTTGGCGAGGAGAGGAAGTTTGAGCTTTACCGCGATTCGGCGCTGCGCGAGTCGGTGACGGCGCTGGGCGGCAAGAGCGTCTACCTGCCCGATCTGGCCGACCGCGTGACCGACGAACTCTACGGCAAGCGCACCACCCTCTCCGATGCGGCGCAGCAGTTCAAGCTGGGCGACCGCTCCGAGTTGCAGCGCTGGCGCACCCAGGTGGCGGCCATGTTCGGCGAGATCGGGGTATAGCCAAGGCCACTCCCCGTCAGCCCTTGCGGCGGTAGAGGATCTGGAACTCGAAGCCGGGATTGGCGGGGAAGATGCTGGCTACGTGACGCAGACGCTCGGCCAGGGCGGGGGCGGCCAGCAGCGGATACTCCCGCTCGCGCAGATCGTGGTAATCGAAGTCCACGGCCAGCGAGAGCATGTAGATGGCCAGCGCGTCGGAAAAAGAGGACTCGAAGTAGGTGTTGCGGGAGCGCTCGTCGATGCCCTTCTGTCCGGTCCGGCTCTCTTGGGCGCGGCGCCGGGTCTCCCAGGCGTCCTGGCTGGTCTCGCCACGCACCTGGGCCTCGGCCTGCGACCAGGCCAGGGTGGAAAAGCTCTCCGGCACGCCGGCGGCCTCGACAAAATTGTGGGCCACATTGATGAAAAACTCGAAGGCCAGGCCAAAGCGATCCTCCACTAGGCGGGTGGAGAGAAAGACCGCCTCGGTGGAGCCGAAGCTCGCATTGCGGTGACAGATGGCGCGATCACCCAACTCGACGCTGTAGGACGGAGCGATCAGAACATCGCCAGAATCGGCGATGGCCAGGGGAACGAAGTAGTAGGCGCGGCGTTCCAGCGCGGCCGAGAGCGAAGCGGGCACTGCGCCCACCAGCCGCTCCAGATCGTTGTCCGGGAGGCGCGTCTCGCCCCAGGTCGCGTAATGAATGCCATTGGGGGCCTGGAGCACGCCCGTCTGCGTGGCGACCTTCTCCGCGTGCCAAAGTTCGATCTGTGCGCTGCTGGCCATCAGTGAGTATTCTACGGCATTCCCGCGCGCAGTAGAGGGCCGCGTAAACGTGGTTTCGACTTCCCTGTGCTATTCGCTATTGGGGGCGCCGTAAAAGGCTTCGGTGCCGGCAAAGAGCTTCTCCGCCCGGCCGCGCAGAATGCGGTAGAGAACGAACTGGCGCTGGGTGGCGCCGCGCAGCTCGAAGAGCAGCTCGCCGCGGTTGTCGGCCAGCGCGTCCACGGCGTCGATCAGGCGCAGGCGTGGCGTCTCGTCCAGATGGCTGGCGTCGCCGACGCTCTTCAGCAACACCAGCAGGTTCCCATAAAGATCGGGTTGGGCCACCAGGGTGGCAAATTTCTGCTGCCCGGGGGGAGCGTCGCTGTGCGCCGATAGCACCAGCGTGGCGCCGGAGCCGTAAGCCAGTTCGAAGACTCGAAACTGCTCGTCCAGCAGCGGGGCGGGCGGCGGAGGCTCCTCCGGCTCAGCCGGCTTGAGCGACTTGCGGCTGCCGATCCGCTTGGGTTGCGGTGCGGGTGCAGGGGGTGGAGGCGGATTCAGCCCCAGGGCGTCGCGGGCCAGATCTTCCAGCGCGGCCTTCATCTTGGCTTCGTCCACGGGATCGGCCCAGGTAAAGCTCCAGGGGTGCTCGGGGCGGGATTTGGCGTCGGAAACGGCGACTGCCTGCTCCATCTCCGCCGGCAAGCCGAGCAGCGTGGGTGCAACCTGAGAGCCCTCATCAGAGGGTTTGCCCCTCTTGAGGCGCGGCCGGTCGGGGTCGGCGCTGTCGTAGGCAGAGACGCTGCCCTCCTCGTCTGGCTTTTTCTTGTTCTTTTTCAATACCGGCCGGTCGGAGTCGGTAGACGAAGCAGAGCTGCCGTTGGCGGCTCCGGCGCGGTCTGTGCTGTCGTCCGCCGATTTCTTGCGCAGCACGGGGCGGTCGGGATCGGAGGGAGCGCCGGCGCTGCTTGCGGAGTCAGGCGAAGAAGCAGAGCTGTCGCCGGAGTCATTCCTGTGCAGCTTGGGCCGGTCGGGGTCGGCGTCGGAATCGGCCTGGGGCACCGGGCTCCCGGCCGGCGGCTTGCTGCCCGCCCCATTGGAATCCTGGGAGTTGCTCGAATCGTCGGCAGGGTGCTTGCGGTGCAGCACTGGCCGGTCGCTGTTCTCGTCTTCAATCGGCCGCGGTGTCTTCGTCTCCGCTTTGGGCCGGGTGACCGGCAGGGGCTTGGCGACGCCGTGACCTACCCAGCCGCCCATCTCCTGGCCGGCGCTGCTCACGTCGAAGACGCCGGTGGGCTGGCCGTTCCGCTGAATCTCGTACTCCACATTACCGGCTAGGGCCAGCGGCACGGGGCGGGCCAGGTAGATGCTGCCGTCCTGTAAAACGCCGCCATCGAGCAGGGTTACGGGAACCAGGCGGCTGGCCTTGGGGTGGTCCGGATCGCCGTTCCACTCCAATACGGCAATGGCGCGCATTTCGGGCGCTTCCGGTGTGGATTTGGCGGTCTTGGCGGAGTATTGCGCCGCCAGCGGCAGCCCCGCCAACAGTCCTGCCGCTGCCAGCGCCATCCGCCCATTCGCGAAAAATCTCTTGCGGTGCAAGGACATCTGCCCCATCCCTCGGAAATAATGCAACCTGACGGCCATTTCCGGCTCTCTATCTACCATACGAGGAACTTCTCCATGCAACTGAACGAGACAGTCGCCGATTTCACCTTGCAGACCGATGAAGACCGGACAGTCAGCCTCTCCGACTACGCCGGCAAGCCCGTGGTTCTCTTCTTTTACCCCCGCGCCAACACTCCTGGCTGCACCATCGAAGCCTGCGGCTTTCGAGATCAGTTCCAGAAACTGATCGAGGCCGGAGCGGTGGTGCTGGGCATCAGCCGCGACACGCCCAAGGCGCAGGCCAAATTCCGCGCCAAATACGAACTGCCCTACACACTGCTCGCAGATGTAGACGAGAAAGTCTGCAATCTGTTTGGCGTCCTCAAGGAAAAGAACATGTACGGCAAGAAGTGCTGGGGAATCGAGCGAACTACCTTCGTTATCGGCCCCGATCGGACGCTGCTGCACATCTTTGCCAAGGTTACCCCGGCTGGCCACGCGGAGGCGGTTCTGGCGCTGATCGAGGGTTGGAAATCCAAGCAATCATGATCCATTGACTCTTGGTTGAGCCGCAGAAATACACAAGCAGGTTCTTCGACTTCGCTACGATCCGCTCAGGATGACAGGGCACTAACCTTTGTGCGACAGCGCAGTTCGCCCCATCGTAACTCGGCGCGTCGAGTCGGACTGCTCGAGATGACAGCGTGGTGGTGGTTCAATCCTCGCAGGACGTATCAATGATGCATCGAAAGCCAGGAATCTCTCGCCAAGCCAAAGGAGAACCGCGGTTGCCGGGCCAGCTTCTGTCGCGGGCATTTTTTGAAGCGCCGCCGGAGCAGGTGGCGCCGCGCCTGCTCGGCAAGTTGCTCGTGCATTATGGGCCGTGGGGCGTGCTAGCGGGCAGAATCGTCGAGGTGGAGGCCTATCTGGGTCCGCACAACCACCCGCCCGACCCCGCCGCCCACTCCCATCGCGGAGCGACGCCGCGCAATCGTGTTCTCTTCGGCCCCGCTGGCCATGCCTACGTTTACACCATCTATGGCCGCTACTTCTGCATGAACATCAGCTGCGAGGCGGAGGGGCAAGCCGGCTGCGTCTTGCTGCGCGCGCTGGAGCCCCTGTTGGGTTTGGACGAGATGGCTCGCAACCGGGGGCTGTCTGCTCAGGCCAAACCCAAAGACCTTACGGCCGGCCCCAGCCGCCTCTGTCAGGCGCTGGCCTTGACCCGCGCCGGACAGAACGGGCTGGATTTGCTCGATCCGGCTTCCTGCCTGCAAGCGCGAATGGACGACTTCCTGATCGGCGAGGCAGTGGTCACGCCGCGCATCGGCATTCAGGAAGCGGTGGACTGGCCGCTGCGCTTCGCCCTGCCGGGGAATCCTTGCGTCTCGGGGCCGAAAAATCTCACGGGAAGAAAGTTTATTGTCGATTCATAGAGAATTCAGCATGTGGCCCGTAGGATTCGTTTGTCCCTCCCTAAATCCCACGCCTAAGGAACCTTCCCCGATGAAAGCAACTTCCCCGCTGATTGCCGTCGTTTTTACCGCGCTGGCGCTGGCCACCGTCTACGCCGTCTTCATCGTCCTAGATGGCGCTCCCGTACAGGCGGCACAGGCCGTGCCGCCAGCCGCCACCGTGCAACTCCCCGCGTCCAAAACTTATCCCGCCCCCACCAATCTCAAAGTCCTGCCCAAAAGCCTGAGCGGCGAACAGGTGCACGAGATCATGGAGCAGTGGGAAGGGGCGCTGGGCGCGCATTGCAGCACCTGCCACACCGCCGACCCCGGCAACCTCGGCCCCAACGGCAAGCCGCGGTTGAACTTCTCCGACGACGCAAAAGAGGAAAAAGCAACCGCACGGTTGATGTTCACCATGACCGGGGAGATCAACAAAAGCTACATCTCCACGGTCAAGAACTCCGGCGCTCCGGTGACCTGCGGCACCTGCCATCGCGGCCATCTGGGGCCGGAGCCCTTCGTGGCTCCCGAGGGAAAGAAGGCAGTGGCCGCCGTGCCTCCGTCGAAATAGATTCGAAGCCCAGGTTATCGGCCAAGAAAGAGCCCCGCCCAGGAGATCCTGAGCGGGGCTCTTGTAGTTGCCGGGGAAATGCCTAGCGCCGGCCCTGGATGGTACGCGGCCCGCTACCGGGTGGTGTCTTCTTGGCGGCCCGCTTGGCGGCGATCTCGTGCAGTTCCTTGCCCAGGGAGGACTGGTTGATGGCCAGCTGAATGGCCAGGTTGATGACGTTGCCGGTGCCCCAGTAGAGGGCCAGGCCGCTGGCGAAGTGAATCATGGTAAAGCCGAAGATGGCCGGCATCATAATGGCCATCATGCGCCGCTGGTTGGGGTCCATTCCCGGCGCCGGGCTGATCAACTGCACCACCAACATGCCCACTACGATGATGGCGGGCAGAATGTAGAGCGGATCGGCGCTGGAGAGGTCGTGCAGCCAAAACCAATGCGCCTGGCGCAACTCGACGGCGTTGGCCAGCACCCGGTAGATGGCGTAGAGCAAAGGCATCTGGATCAGCATGGGCAGGCAACTGCCGTACATGTTGACGCCTTCCTGTTTGTACAGCGCCATCATCTCGGTGTTCATCTCTGCCTTTTTGGGGTCGGTAGGCTTGAGATGTGCGTAGCGCCGCTTAAGGGCGTCCACCTTGGGCTGGATGCGGGCCATCTTCAGCGAAGACTTGAGCATGAACCAGCGCGTGGGGAACATGCACATGTTGATGATTACAGTGACGATGATGATCGCCCATCCCCAGGCATTGGCACCGCTCAAGTGGCTGTGCAGAAAGCGCAGCGCCAGATACATGGGCTTGGCGATCACCGTCCACATGCCGAATTGAATCAGCGGAGACAGGGTGGTCGTGCCGGGCTTGCCGTCGGCTCCAGTCACGTGGATGGTCTTCAGCACGTCCAGTTGCTTGGGGCCGGCGTAGAGGCGCAGGCGGGTTATGCCGCTCTCGTCGCCCATGGCCAGCCCGAGCAGGTCGGCGGGCTTCTTCTGGCTGTTGGGATCGCTGAGATCGCTGGGCAGATCGATGCTGTTGTGCAGCGTGACCGTGGTGATCCGCGAGGGGGTGTCGGGCAGGAAGGCGGCGGTGAAGTACAGATCTTCGACGGCGGCGTACTCGTAGGGCAGATCGAGGGTGGCATTGCCGGCGACTTTGGAGACCTTGGCCGTATCCTGCTTGCCGTCGATGGACCAGGCGAAGAGGGAACTGGCGGAGAGCCGCACCTGGTAGCCGCTGCTGGCCCCGGTGTGGGCGGGCAGGAACTCGTCCATATCGCCCAGCCCGGCCGGCCAACTGAGCAGCGCCCGCACCGGCGCGCCGTTGCGGGTGACCTGCGACTCGATGGACAGCACGTAACTCTGGTCGAAGCGGATGGTCTTCACCGCATCCAGGCCGCCCGCAGCGTAATGGAAGGTGAGGGAGCTGGAGCCATCCTTGGCCACCTGGATGTCGCCCCCCGCCGAGGTCTGGTAGAGAGCCTGGTTGAGCTGGTCCGTCAGCCCCTTGTCGTAAGTGAAGAAGGAAAGCGGCAATCCGAAGCGGGCGGCGGCCTGGGGCTGCACCAGATCCAGCGGCTTGCCGGTGGAATCGTTGTAGTTCTTCAGAATCCAGTGCTCGATCTGGGCGCCGCGATTGGTGAAGACGAGTTTGTATTGGGGGTTCTCGACCGTGGTTCTGGTCTCGGCGGCAGCGGCGATGGCGGCCACCGGCCCCAGCGGCACGCCGGAACTCGGCGCGGCGGCGGACTGTGCGCTGCCTGCCGGCAACTGCGCCGGGCCGGACGGCTGTGTCTGGGATTGGTTCTGCGCCGGCACGTTGGGCGTGGCGGGCTTGGGCTTGAAGTAGTCGTAGCCCATCAGGATGACCAGGACCACAAGCATCAGGGCCATGGTGGTGCCCATGCTGCCGCCGCTGCCGCTGCTCCCGCTGGAGCCGGGCGATTGAAGATTGGGATTGCGAATTTCTGCCAAGGGAGACGTCCTGTCGGTTGAGCCTGTTGCGAGGCGCTGTTTAAGATCTGTACCTGCCAAGCCGGCAATACGAAGTGCAAGGCGATTTGGTGCGGCGCCGCCGCTCTTCCTATGGTAATGGCTGGTGGGGAAAATGGCGTGAAATTGGAGCGGCAGGTACCAGATCCAAACCGCCGCGGGAAAATGGATTGCAGCGCAGCAGCCGCCAGACAGCCAAAACCACCCCGCGCAGGGGGCCATGTACGGCGATGGCCTGCATGGCGTACTCCGAACAGGTAGGCAGATACTTGCAGCCGCCGGGGCTCAAAGCGTGCAGAGGCGGCGAAATCCAACGCTGGTAGAAGCTCAGCAGAGCCAGCAGCAGGCGGGTTGTCATTCCTGCACCTGCGGTGCAGCAGCCGCCTTGGGCTTGCGCCCGCGATTTTCGTTGGGGCCCGTGGTATTTCGCGGGAAGGAATCTGCGCTATTCGGCTTCATGCGGGCCGCCTCGCTGCGGGCCTGTTGCAGGATACGCACGATCTCCGCTTCAAGTTTCGGGAATTCTATGGTCATAACCGCACGGCGGGGGTGGAGGATGAGATCGCAACCGTGCGGCAAGAGATCCACATGCAGGCGCAAAGCCTCTCTCATGCGCCGCTTGATGCGGTTGCGTTCGTGCGCCTTGCCCAACACCTTGCCGGCGGTCAGGCCCACGCGGGGGCGCGAGGGCATCGGCGTGGCGGCCGCCGGGGGCGACTGGGGGGCCAGAAACCAGCTCATGGAGGCGGATTGCCGCTTGCGGCTGGCAGCGTAGGCGCGCTGATAATCGGCGTGCTTGCACAGACGCGACGCGACCAGCGAACGCGACGAAGTGGGGCGCGAATCGGCCTGGGAGAAAGAGGTCATGGTTGTGCCGAAGGAAGGAATGGCCGGGAGGACGGCGGGGAGCTCGACCTCCGGCGCAAACAGAGCGGCTGGGAGTTAGTCGCGGAAGCCGGCACTGACGGCTACGCGCTTGCGGCCGATGGCGCGGCGACGGCTCAACACGGCGGCGCCGCTGTTGGTCTTCATGCGGGCACGGAAACCGTGGGTCTTCACGCGCTTGCGGCGATTGGGTTGAAATGTGCGCTTGGGCATGGAAATGCGCTCCTGTTTCCTAGTATCAGTCTCAGCCTTGACGGCAAGATTCAAGTGTATCGTAAATCGCCGCGGGAAGCCAGCGGCGGGGCAGGGAGGGCAAGACGGAGCGCCCCCGCAGGGCTGTTCCGCGGGGCGAAAAGGGAGACATCCGGAGCCAGGACGGTGGTCGGACCGGGATGAGAAAAGGCCGAAGAAAAGCGGTTTTCGCTGGGTTTTTCCTGTGACTCCGGTAACTTTTCGAGAGGCTTTCACCGCTTATGGTGCAACCGTTCGTTCATGAACCTGGGTTATGTGAAAGACTGATTGAAACACCCCCGAAATGTGCTACCATCGGGACCGTTCAAGAAAGTAACCCAGCGTCCCACGGTAAGAGTTTCATCCCAGGTCCCAAGCAAGAATCGGGGGCCGGCCAACGGCGATCAGGTAGTGAAATGGACCACCGGGCGGAAAGCAACGTGCTTTGCGTCGGGGTCCATCCATTGCCCCAACCGGGAGGAAACCATGCCGGCAGTAGAGAAGCGGCGCGGGCAAGGATTATGGCAATGGCATTCGCAATTTCGCCCGCAACGGCAATCAACCCCTGGCTCCAGATACTTGCTGCCTTAGAAAAGAAAGTGATTCGCCCGTCGTTCGAGACCTGGTTCAAGCCCACCAAGTTCAGCCACGTGGCGGGGCGGACCCTGTACGTCCGAGTTCCCTCGCCCGAGTTTCAGCATATCGGCGACAAATACGGCGATCTGATTCAGGAAGCGATCGACCTGCAATCGTTGGAGTATGACGACGTTTGTTTTGTGACGGTCGAGGACGATCCCTCGATTCCCCCGCAGCGCAAGGATGGCGGCTTCGGCCCGGTTCCCGCCCATGCCCCCTCGGCGCCGGCCCCCGCGCCGGTGCAGAAGACCTTCGACTGGACGACGGCAGCTCAACTCAACCAGCGCTACACCTTCGACGCCTTCGTTATCGGCAATGGCAACCAGTTTGCGCGTGCCGCCGCCCTGGCCGTTGCCGAACGCCCCTCGCGGGCCTATAACCCCTTGTTTCTCTATGGCGGCGTGGGTATGGGCAAGACCCATCTCATGCACGCCATCGGCCACGAGGTGAAGCGCCGCCAGCCGGTGGCCAGCATCTGCTATGTCTCGGCGGAGAAGTTCACCAACGAGATGATCACCTCCCTGCGCAACGACCGCATGACCAGCTTCCGCGACCGCTTCCGCTCGGTAGACGTGCTGCTCATCGACGATATTCAGTTCATCGCCCAGAAGGAGCGCACCCAGGAAGAGTTCTTCCACACCTTCAACGCCCTGCACGAGAGCATGAAGCAGATCGTCATCGCCAGCGACCGCCCCCCCAAGGAACTGGCGGAGATCGAAGACCGGCTGCGCTCCCGCTTCGAGTGGGGTCTGATCGCCGACATTCAGCCGCCGGATCTGGAGACCAAGGTCGCCATCCTGCAAAAGAAGGCGGAGAGCGAATCGGTGGCCCTGCCCATCGACGTGGCCATGTTTGTCGCCCAAAATGTGCGCACCAACGTGCGCGAGTTGGAAGGGGCCATGACCCGTCTGATCGCCTGGTGCCAGATGAACCGCGTCGAGATCACCCTGGCCACCACCCAACAGTGCCTCAAGCAGTTCATCGACATGCAGGTGCGCAAGGTGAGCATCGAGGCCATTCAACGCGCCGTGGCCGAGCAGTTCGGAATGCGGGTCACTGATCTGAAGCAGAAGAACAACTCCCGCAACGTGGTGGTGCCGCGGCAGATCGCCATGTATCTGGCCAAGCAGTTGACCGAGGCCAGCCTGCCCGAGATCGGCCGCCAGTTTGGCAACAAGCACCACACCACGGTGATGCACTCCATCGCCAAGATCGACGAACAGCGCCGCGCCGACAAGGATCTGCACCGCATGTTGAACAAGCTGCAAGACGGCTTGAACGGCTGACGGCATTGGCTGATGGACAGTAAAGCCCACACCTCTGATGAGATGTGGGCTTTCTATTTCGGGAACTGGGTCAGGCTCAGGACATTCTTGTCGGGATCGTGGAACCAGGCGACCCGCGCTCCGCCCGGAGCCGTCCATATGCCCTGCGGGCTGGCGTCGTTGAGTCCGGGATAGCGAAGAAAGACGATACCGACCGCCCGGAGTCGCTCGACTGCGCTTTCGATGGATTCCACCTCCCAGCCCAGGACCGTGGAAGGTTCGGGATGGTGCTCGGCAAGCGGGGTCAAGCGAAGCATGATGCCGTTGGCGTCGAAAACCAGCGCGAAGGGTTTCTCGTCTTCGACCACGCGAAGGCCAAGCAGGCCTTCATAGAAACTGCGCGCCTTTGCCAGGTCTGCTGTGTGGACAAAGGCGATCAGTTTGCTGCCACCGAGAATTGAATCCTGGGTCATGATTCACCTCTGGGGATGCTTCTTCACTTTTCTTGCCGTCAAGAGGCTAGCGGCGGGGACGCCCGCGGTCTGGGCGTCTGCCCTCGGGGCGGCGGCTGTCGCTGTAGCTGCGCGGCTTCATCGGTGCGGCAACCGGCAGGTCGGTCTTGCCCGCCGGGTAGACCGCCAGAAAGCGGTCCTGGCCCTCGCCATTGCTGGCCGTTTCGACGCCGGCGATGGTGCGGAAGGCCATATGAAGCTGCCGCCGCTCCCGGCTGTTCATGGGCGGAAAGGCGTAGGGGATGCCGCTCTTGAGCACCTTCTCGGCGACCGTCTCGGCGGTCAGGCGTTGCTCCGCGGCCTGCAGAGCCTTGAAGTTGCCGGCGTCGAAGCTGACCAGGTCGCACTCCCGCTGATCGAGCCGGAGCATCTGCGCGGCCACCGTCTCCAGGGCGCGCAGCAGCTCGCCGTTGTGCTGGGTAAGCAGCGGCACGTCGGGGCCAACCAACTCCACGCAGAGCTGCGCATCGGTCGAGCCGTCGCCGGCGGAGATGCGGTATTTGAAGCGCAATCCCCCCAGCTTGTTGAGGTTGGAGAGGAAGGAGGCAATCTTTTGGGCGGCCTGTTGCAAATCGTCGATGGGCATAACAAGTTAGTATCGCAGAGCCGGGCGGCAGTTGGGGCGGCCCGGCGCCGGGAAAGTACCTTGAAGAGCACGGAATTTCCATTGGCGGGAAGATTTCCGCGGGGCGATAATCGGTGCATGGCGACCTTGCCCCTCTCGGAAAAACCCTGGACCGTGCACGAATACCTCTCCACCAACTGGAGCCCGGACCGCGAATTCGTCGACGGGCGGATCGAGGAGCGGAACTTGGGCGAGTACGATCATGGCGCAGTGCAGGCGCATCTGGCGCATTACTTTTAGCTTCATGGCCGCGAATGGGGTGTTTGCACCGCGACCGAGGTGGGGATGCGAGTCAGCATCGCCCGCTTCCGCATTCCCGATGTGCTGGTGGTGCGCAGGGATGCTTCCCGGGAGCCGGTACTGACCCATCCTCCGCTGCTGGTCATCGAGGTGCTCTCGTCGGAAGACTGCATGAGCCGGGTGCAAGAACGCATCGACGATTTCTCCGCTTCGGCATCGAGAACATCTGGATCGTCGATCCTCAGCGCCGAATTGGCTACCGGGCAACCGCCGAGGGCCTTGTAATTGCCTCCGATGGAGTGTTGGCGATTCCAGGGACGCCCATCCATCTGGAACTGGCCGGTCTCTTCGCCGAACTCGACCCGGCCGAACGGTTCTTTGTATAGAAAAATGCTTTGGGGGTGGTTCTACGTGCGAAGAAAATCGGGCTGAAAAAACATCTGTTCAAAAATAAAAGTCCTTGGTGGAGAATTGCTTTTGGCGCGTTTTTCCTCATTCGTGGAGTCAGGAGTCTACTGATAACTGGAGTGATTGTGCCAAATGGTACAGCGAATCCCCCAGAACTGGCTGGGTAGCAGGCAAGTGCAATACTGATCTGCTTGGCGGGAGCAGGTCTCTTGTACTGGGGGATCGAAGTTTTTCGGGAAGGCAGACCCAAGTAGCCTCAGGTGACCGCATTTCTACTGAATGCCGCGCACACCGGGGGTCAGGTACTCAGGTCCGACGGGGTCGGTCACCGACTCGGCAACGATGCGGTCGATCTCCGCCATGGCCTCGGTGTCCAACTTCCAGCCCATCACTCCAGCCACGGCGTCAAGCTGCTCGGGCCGCTTGGCGCCCCACAAGGCGACGGAGACACCGGGCCGGTCCAGCACCCAGCGGGCGGCAAGTTCCAGGACGGACTTGCCGAAACGTTCCTTGGCCAAAACGGCCAGTCTCTCGACGGCAGTCATGTATTGGCCGAAGCGCGGCTCCTGGAACTTGGGATCGACGCGGCGAATGTCGCGGGCGTCAAATTTCATTCCCCGGTGAACCCGGCCGCCCAAGAGGCTGCGGCAGAGCGAGCTGTAAGTCAGAACAGCAATGCCGTTTTCCTTGCAGAACCCCAGAATATTTTTGCGCTGGTCGGAGCCCTCCGCGCCGAAGGCGGGCTCGCCGCCCGCGTAGGACTCTGTGCAGGACTCCGCGAAGGACCGCTCGAAGAGGTTGTAGGGAGGCTGATTCGAGGCCAGCGGAGCGACGGCGCGGAACTCCTCCATCTGCGCTACCGAGAAGTTGCTCACTCCCAGGGCGCGGACCTTTCCCTGGCGGCGGAAGCCGTCGAGCAGTGCGGCAGTTGGGGCGATGGGAAGCAGCGGGTCGGGCCAGTGAATCTGGTAGAGATCGATGAAATCCGTTCCCAGGCGGCGCAGGCTGTCTTCCAGCTCCTGGCGAATTCGCTCCGGGCGCGAATCGGTATAAACGCCGTCATCCCAACCCAGGCCGGCCTTGGTGGCGATGAAGAAATCTTCGCGGCGGCCATGGGCGCGGAGGGCCTGGCCGACGATCTCTTCGGCGCGGCCGTGGCCGTAGATGGGCGCGGTGTCGATGAGGCCGATGCCCCTTTCCAGGGCTCCTCGTACGGTGGCGACCGCTTCCCGGTCGGAGACCGCGCCCCACTCCATCCCGCCAATAGCCCAAGTGCCCAGGCCGATGCGCGAAACTTCCCTGCCGGCAATCGTGGTGGTTTCCATAGAGGTCATCTTAATCCGTGCTTGAAGTTGCGGATGCTACCTTGGGCAAAGAGATTTTTGCAACCGACGTTTTTCGGGGACAGGGGCGGCAGTGGCTTTTTCGATGCGCAGGTTCTTTCCACTCATTATTTTTCTGGCGGCGAGCGCGGTGACGCAGCCCATGCGGGCGCAGGGCGGGCCACCGTTCATTACCGACGATCCCGGCACCCCGGGCAATCGCCACTGGGAGATCAACCTGGGCTGGATCGGCGACCACAACCCGGCGCATGCCAACTACCAACTGCCGGACTTCGACATCAACTACGGCTGGGGCGACCGCATCCAGCTCAAATACGAGTTGCCCATCGCCGCGGCTACGGATGGCAACAACACTACTCGCGCGGGTCTGGGCGAATCCCTGTTGGGGGTGAAGTGGCGGCCCTACGAGCACCACACCGCCGGCGAGCCCAAGAGCGACGAGAACATGAACTTCTCGCTGGGAACCTATCCGCAGGTCTCCCTCAACAACCCCACCAGCGCGGTGCGGCGGGGCGTGGTCGATCCCGGCCCTCAGTATTATCTGCCCGTGGAGGCCACGACCAGACTGGGGCCGATCGGACTCAATGGCGAGGTGGGCCGCTGGATCGGAAACGCCCATGTCCCCAGCCGCTGGGGGCGGGGGCTGATCGCCGGCCACGAATTCAGCGAGCGGCTGGAACTCTACGGCGAGATCTACGACCTGCAAGACGCCAACCGCGTGGACGGCGCGCCCAAGCAGCGCGAACTGACCCTGGATCTGGGCGGCCGGCGCTCGCTGGACAAGAGCGGACATCTGCGGCTACTCTTCATGGGCGGCCGCGGAATTCAGGCTGTCACCCGGCAGAATAGCCAGCCGAACTGGATTGCCTACCTGGGAGTGCAGATCCTGCTGGGGCCGAAGGATGCGGAATAATGCCATGGGGAGCTAGAGATGACCACTGACGAACAGCAACCGGAAGAGCTTTTCCCGAATGAACCCGTCGAGACGGAGGCGATGGAGCAGGCAGATCCCCTGGCGGAGGAGTCGGCGCCCGTCGCAGCTGCGGTGAGCGATTTACCGCAGCCGCCCGCGGGCCTGCCCTACCGCTTGAATGCAGCCCAGGCGCGGGTGCTGGGGGCGCTGGTGGAAAAGGAAGCCACCACCCCGGACTACTACCCTCTCTCCCTCAACGCTTTGATGAATGCTTGCAACCAGCGTTCCAACCGCGAGCCGGTGATGGATCTGGACGAGGAAGAGGTTCGTCTGGCATTGCGCATCCTTGAAGACCGCAAGCTGGCCGGGCGCGCTCGCGGGGCAGACGGTCGCGTTGCCAAGTACGAGCACTGGCTGGGCGAAGCCTTCAACTTCAACCGCGCGGAGACGGCGCTGGTCTGCGTGCTGCTGCTGCGTGGACCGCAGACCCCGGGTGAGTTGCGCGGCCGCACCGAGCGCATCCATGCGTTCGAAGAGATCGGCGAGGTGCTGGCCGGACTGCAAAAGCTGATGGAGCGCACCCCGGCCCTGGTCACTGTGCTGCCCCGCCAGCCGGGAACCAAGGAGTCGCGCTACATGCACCTGTTTTCCGGCCCGGTGGCCGGCGCGGTTGCCCCGGCAGCGCATGTGCCGACGCCGCAGTATCTTGCCGCGGCTCCGGTGGCCTACGCACCGATTGCCAACCTCGATGCCAGCGCCGAAGCGCGCCTCGCCCAGGTCGAAGCGGCCATGGCGGAATTGCGCGTGCAGATGGCGGAAATGCAACGCAGATTCGACGACCTGTTTGCGTGATTGGACCGGCAGCGCACTTTCTCGGGTAAAGTCGGTGGGTTTCGTTCTCAAGGGGAGAAAGGCAGGAACATGCTGAAGCTCAAATTGCTGGTGCCATTTATCGGACTGGCAATGATCCCGTCCGCTGTTTTGCCGGCGCAAGCGCCCGTTGCGCCGCTGCCGGCGCAAATCCTCACCGCCAAGAAGGTCTTTATCTCCAACGCGGTCAGCGAAATCGATCTAAAAACCTGGAGCGGAGGCTCGGCTCAACCCTATAACGAGTTTTATGCGGCCATCCAGAGCTGGGGACACTATGAAATCGTGGCCACCCCAGGAAATGCAGATCTTATTCTTCGGCTCGGTTATTTCAACCCCATCACTGGAGTGATTGACCATTCTCTATGCGTAAACAATTGCGCCGTATATTCGCCACAAATCAGGCTGGAGTTATTGGATCCGAAAACCAGCATCGATCTGTGGACGATCGCTGAAAAACTACCAGCGGTGGACAAAAACCATCGCTCTGCCGATGCAAATCTTGTGGTTGCAATCGGCAGTCTTGTAAGCGATCTGAAGGTGCTGACGGCCCAGCCAGCGGTCTCTGCCAAGTAGCCGAATTTTTCAGGGATTGCCCCGCGCTGCACCCTTGCGACCGAGGCAGGTTGAACGGGAGCGCAGTGAGATCGAAGCATTGCAGCTTCAATTCTGGTTTCGAATCTCACGGCTAATGCACCGGATCGCCCGGCTCATCCTAGTCGGCCGGCTGCCACAACTCGATGGGATTGCCTTCTGGATCTTTGAGGCGGGCAAAGCGGCCGAAGGGCTCCGTGTCGGGAACAAGGACGACCTCTATCCCGACTGCCTGCAACTGTGCCACCATGGCGTCGATGTCGCGGACGCGGAAGTTGAGCATCCAGCATTTCTCCGCGTCTCCAAAGTACTTGCTGTCCGCGGGGAAGGGCGCAAACGCAGTCGGCCCTTCCTGCTGGCGCCATTCTGAATCTTCGCCGCTGGTGGGTACAGGATTCACGCCAAGGTGTTGTTCATACCACTTCGCCAGCGCGGCAGGATCGTTTGAACGGAAGAAGAAACCACCGATTCCCAGCACCTTTTCCATAGAACCTCCTTCGCCGAAGTTCGTTTGCGGACTATCCTACAGCAGTTCGTGGCCGGCGAACCAATAAGCAATCTCGAAGGCCGCGGTCTCCTCGGCGTCGGAGCCGTGGATGGCGTTCTCCTGGATCGAGCCCGCGAACTGCTTGCGAATCGTCCCGGCGGCGGCGTTGGCCGGATTGGTGGCGCCCATCCGTGTGCGCAGGTCGGCGATGGCGTTTTCCTTCTCCAGCACCATCAGGAAGAGCGGTCCGGAGGCCATGAAGGCGCACAGATCGTTGAAAAAACCTTTGCCCTGGTGAACGGCGTAAAAGCCCTTGGCCTGGGCCAGGGAAATGTGCTGCTTCTTGATGGAGACGATGCGGAATCCGGCCTTTTCGATCTCGGCCAGAATGGCGCCGGTATAGCCCTTGCGGACCGCGTCCGGCTTGACGATGCTGAAGGTGCGCTGCGCCACGGGGGGTGCTCCTTGGGAAAATCTACTGCGCTTTTATTGTAGCGGGCGCCATGCCGCAACTACCTGCGCCTGGCCGGGGCAATCTGCTAGAGTTTCCGCATGTTTCGTGTCGCCGATTCCACATATCGTTCCGTTGAAAGTCAATCTTGCGAAGAACAACCGCAGGTCCTTCGCTTCGCTCAGGATGACAACTCGGTGGTTAAAGGAACGCCGGCTTTCATGCCTGGAAGCGATCCGAAGAGCCCAAAGTACTCTCTCCTGCTTTCGGCCTTTGTCTTGGTCGCTGGATTGGTTACCGTTCCAACGCTTTGCCAAAGTGCGCCGCAAGGCACGCCCGCCCGTGCGGCAGCACCGGCAACAGCTCCCGAACTCAAGGTCTTCGATCCATCCCTGATCGACAAGAGCGTGGACCCCTGCGAGAACTTCTATCGCTTCAGTTGCAATGGATGGTTCCAGCGCAATCCTCTGCCCGCCGATCAGGTGGCATACGGACGCTTTACCGAACTCTTCGAGCTGAACCGTCAGCACTTGCGCCAGATTCTGGAAGGTGCTGCGCGCCCGGCCCCCACGCGTAGCAGCAATGAGCAGAAGATCGGCGACGAGTACGCCAGTTGCATGGACGTGCAGTCCATCGACAAGCTGGGCCTGCAACCGCTCGAGCCGGAACTGAAACACATTGCAGAGCTCAAGAGCCGAGAGGGCCTGCCCGCGCTGCTGGCCCATCTGCACACCATCGGCGTGGACGCGTTTTTCGCCATGGGATCGAGCCCGGACTTCGCCAACTCCAGCCAAGTCATCAGCTACTACGACGCCGGCGGGCTGGGACTGCCGGAGCGCGACTACTACACCCGCACGGACGCCCAGTCTGTCGAGCAGCGCCAGCAGTACCAGGCGCATATCAAGAAGATGTTCATGCTGGCCGGGTCGGGCGAAGCGCAGGCGGAGAAAGATGCGGCCACGGTGTTGGCCATCGAGACGCGGCTGGCCAAGGCCACGCTCACCATGGCCGACCAGCGCGATCCGCAGAACCTGAATCATCCCACCGACGTGGCCAGCCTGGGCAAAGTGCTGCCGCATTTTTCTCTTTCCGAGTATTTGCGTGAGCTGCATGGTCCGGCGGCCGGCAAGGCCAACGACGCGCAGCCCCGTTTCCTGGCCGAATTCGACGCGCTGCTGGCCGAAACGCCGCTGGGCCAGATCCAGACCTATCTGCGCTGGCGGCTGTTGCATGCCTACGCCGGAAGCAGTCTGCCCCAGAGCTTCGACCGGGAAAACTGGAACTTCTACGCCCACACCCTGAACGGCGCGGAAAAGCAGCAGGAGCGTTGGAAGCGCTGCACCAGCCGGGTGGACAACGAACTGGGCGAAGCGCTGGGCCAGGTATACGTCGAGCGCTACTTTCCGCCCAGCGAGAAGCAGCGCACGCTGGAGATGACCCTGGCTATCGAGCAGGCCATGGAGCGCGACATCGACAGCCTGGACTGGATGAGCGCCGCCACCAAGATCAAGGCCCGCGAGAAGCTGCACGCGGTGATGAACAAGATCGGCTACCCGGAGAAGTGGCGCGACTATTCCACCGTCCAGATCGTCCGCGGCGACGCCCTGGGCAACCAGATGCGGGTGCATGCCTTCGACGAGGCGCGCGATCTGGCCAAGATCGGCAAGCCGGTGGACAAGCTGGAGTGGCAGATGACGCCGCCCACCGTCAACGCCTACTACGACCCGCAGATGAACAACGTGAACTTCCCCGCCGGCTACCTGCAGCCGCCCTTCTTCAGCGGCAAGGAAGACGATGCGGCGAACTACGGCGATATGGGTTCGACCATCGGCCACGAACTGACCCACGGCTTCGACGACGAGGGCCGCCAGTTCGACAAGGATGGAAATCTGCTGAATTGGTGGACAAAGGAAGACGAGCAGAAATTCAGCGACCGCGCCGATTGCATGGTCAAACAGTACGACGCCATCGAAGCGGTTCCCGGTGTGCACTTGAACGGCAAGCTGACGCTGGGCGAGAACCTGGCCGATCTGGGCGGCCTGTGGCTGGCTTGGATGGCCTGGCAGGATCGCGCCCAGGCCGCGCATCTGGACATGAACGCCAAAATGGACGGCTACACCCCCGAGCAGCGCTTCTGGATCGCCTACGCCCAGCAGTGGTGCACACAGACGCGGCCGGAGCAGTTGCGCACTCAGGCGCAGAGCAATCCCCACGCTCCCGACGAGTATCGCACCAACACCGTCTTACAGGATCTGCCGGAATTCGCCAAGAGCTTCAGTTGCAAGAAGACGGCGGCGATGGTCGTCCCCAAGCCTTGCCGGGTTTGGTAAGAACAAATCTGGAAGCTATCTAACAAACAGGTTTTGAAAGGGCACGGCTTTAGCCGTGCCGCAAAATGCCCCTGTACATCCTGGGCTTTAGCCCCTGAGGAACGCCTCGAACGGACTCAAGAGGTTTATGAGATGGACTCTAAAAACGAGGCGGAACTTCTTAATGCTCAGTTTCGTAATCGCCGTATAGAATGAGGGCTCACTGTGGAGATTCTCGAACCGCTTTTCGAGCTGATTGGCGAAGCCATTTTTGAGGTTGCTGCCAGTATCGGGGTAGAACTATTGAGCAGCATGGGTGCGGAATGGCGCGGCGAAAGGACGCCGTTATCGATCATTGAGAAGCACGTTTGCTAACCAGATTGGAAACCGGCAATCCGCCCTTCTCGATTAACATAAAAATGCCAGTACGCCGCCAAGCCTGAATACCGGATACTCGATCAAGCAGGTATATACAAACGAACTGTCACCCTGAGGTAAAGATGATCCCGGAAACGATGAAAGAAGTGCTGAAGCAGGAGGGCGTGGTGGCGATTGCCACGCTGGGTTCGGATGGACCGCATATGGTCAATACCTGGAATTCGTATATTCAGATCTCAGAGCGCGAAGAACTGCTGATTCCCGCGGGCTACTTCCACCAGACCGAAACCAATATCGGCTTCAATCCACAGGTGCTAATCACGCTGGGCAGCAGCAAAGTGCGCGGCCTGAATGGCCCCGGCACGGGATTCCTGATCAAAGGGACAGCCGCATTTCACAGCGATGGAGAGCTGTTCGAAAAAATCAAGTCACGCTTCAAATGGGCCCGGGCGGTTCTGGTGGTGACGGTTCAATCGGCAACGCAAACGCTTTGAAGACCGGCGGAATTAGGATGCCTTGGAGGGGTAATAGTGCAGGGTGCCGAAGATGCAACTTCCTTCTATTCTGCCTGCCTCTTCGATCTGAGCGGTCATTTCGTCGCTGGGAAGGATGCATTGCTCAGAGCGGCGGCACTGCACGATGCTCAACACCGTCCAGGCGCGGCGGCCCAGAATCGTCGTGACATTGGCGCCGAACTCGGCAGCGGTGCGTCCCCAGGCGACCACATTGGTGTAGCACCGTGTGTCGCCCACCTCGTTTGGCGGCGTCAGCAGATGTACTTGCGCGGTCCACAGTGCGTTCATGAAAGACAGCTCCTAGCTTCTAGCTGCTAGCTTCTAGCCCATCCTACAACAAGGAGCCGCATGGGCAAACCATGCGGCTCCTTCACCCGAAAGAGAGCTAGAGGCTAGCAGCTAGCCGCTAAAAGCTTATCTTCCAATCACCTTGGCTAGCATGGAGCCGATCTCGGCGGGAGAGACGACGACGTGGATGCCAGCGGCTTGCATGGCCTTCATCTTGTCGGCCGCGGTGCCCTGGCCGCCGCTGATGATGGCCCCGGCGTGGCCCATACGGCGCCCCGGAGGCGCGGTCTGGCCGGCGATGAAGCCCACCACCGGTTTCTTCACATATTGTTTGACGAACTCCGCCGCGGTCTCCTCGGCGGTGCCGCCGATCTCGCCAATCATGATGATGGCTTCGGTTTCGGGATCGTCGTTGAGCAGGCGCAAGGCGTCAATGTGCGTGGTTCCAATGATGGGATCGCCGCCAATGCCGATCGCGGTGGACTGCCCGATGCCCCGCTGAGTGAGTTGATAGACGGCCTCGTAGGTCAGCGTTCCCGAGCGGGAGACGATGCCGATGTTGCCCTCCAGATGGATACGACCGGGCATGATGCCGATCTTGGCCTTGCCGGGCGAGATGACGCCGGGGCAGTTGGGGCCGACCAGCCGGGACTGTGAGCCCTTCAATTTTGCCCAGACCTTCACCATATCGAGGGTGGGAATGCCCTCGGTGATGCAGACGATCAGGGGAATGCCGGCGTCTTCGGCTTCCAGAATGGCGTCGGCGGCAAACGGCGGAGGCACAAAGATCATGGTGGCGTTGGCGCCGGTTTCTTTGACGGCGTCGGCCACGGTGTTGAAGACCGGCCAGCCCTCGTGGATGTTGCCGCCCTTGCCGGGGGTTACGCCGCCGACCACGTTGGTTCCATATTCGGCGCAGCCTTTGGCGTGGAAGGTGCCTTCCTTGCCGGTCAGGCCCTGCACGATGAGTCGAGTTTCCTTGGTAACAAGCACTGCCATCTTATGCCCCCACTCCTGCCGCTGCGGCTACTACGAGCTCCGCGGCTTCCTTCATCGTTGCGCCTACCAGGAAGTTGAGGCCGGAGTCCTGGAGAATCTGACGGCCCTCTTCGACATTGGTGCCTTCAAGCCGCAGTACGATGGGCACCTGAACGTGCAGGTTTCGGGCGGCGGCCACGACGCCGGTGGCCAGGCGGTCCACCCGGAGAATGCCGCCGAAGATGTTGATGAAGATGGCCTTGACCGCGGCATCGCTGAGCAGGATGCGGAAGGCCTGCTCGATTTGTTCTTGGGAAGCGCTGCCGCCAACATCGAGGAAGTTGGCCGGGCTGCCGCCGGCGTACTGAATGATGTCCATGGTGGCCATGGCCAGTCCGGCGCCGTTGACCATGCAGGCGATGGAGCCATCCAGCTTGATGTAGTTGAGGGCGAACTTGCTGGCCTCGACCTCCAGCGGGTCTTCTTCGGCGGTATCGCGCAGGGCCTTGATGTCGGCGTGGCGGAAGAGCGCGTTGTCGTCGAAGGTCATCTTGGCGTCGAGGGCAAAGAGCTTGCCGTCGGTGGTGGTGATGAAGGGATTGATCTCCAGCAACGAGGCGTCGGTCTCGATGAAGGCCTTGTAGAGGCTCTGCAAAAAGGCGACCGCCGCATTGATCTGGGTGGGGGCCAGGCCCAGGGCGAAGGCCAGCTTGCGCGCCTGCCAGGCACCAAAGCCCACCGCCGGGTCGATGTTTTCTTTGAAGATGGCCTCGGGAGTCTTGGCGGCGACCTCTTCGATCTCCATGCCGCCGGCCTGGGAGGCCATGAAGACCAGCTTGCCGGTGACGCGGTCTAGCACGATGCCCAGATAGAGTTCGCGCGCGATGCTGGCGGTCTCTTCGACCAGCAAACGCTGCACCTTCTGGCCCTGCGGGCCGGTCTGGTGGGTGACCAGCGTCATGCCCAGAATGTTTTTGGCGTGCAGGTCGGCGTCTTCGCGGCTGCGGGCCACCTTGACGCCGCCGCCCTTGCCACGGCCGCCGGCGTGGATCTGCGCCTTGACCACAACGCCCGTAGCGCCTTCGTGAAAGAGCTTGCTGGCCACCGCCGAGGCTTCTTCGAGGGTGTTGGCCACTTCGCCTCGGGGCACGGCTACGCCGTAACGGGCGAGGATTGCTTTTGCCTGGTACTCGTGAATCTTCAAGGGTCGACCGTCCTGACCGCTGCTTGGGGGGATCGGGATCGAGCCCGGTGTGCGCCGGGCCGAAGAAACCGTGTCAGCGGTACCAAAATACTATCCTGCTGTGCGAACGAGCGTAAACCAGCACCTGCGGTGCGGCGGACGCCTTCGGCTGGTCCACTACGGGACTGGGGCCATGGAAGATGGGTCTTGCCTGAAGTGGAATACTCGAAAAGAGATTTTGCCGAGTATGCGGCGTTCTGAAAACGGGGCGCTTCCAGGCACGCATGAAACAATTGCGCGGTCTCGGCACGAACGCTCAATGCTGCCAGCTCTTGTACACGAATTCGAGGCTATAACCGTCGAGGTCCAGGACATTGGCAGCGTAGTAGCGCGGGTCGTAGTGGAGTCGAGCGCCCGGTGCGCCGTTATCCGTGGCTCCCGCAGCTATTGCAGCGGCATAGGCAGCATCCACTTCGCTGGTGCCGTTGGCCACGAACCCGACGTGTGCTGCGCGACTGTCTGCGTCCCCTTGCCTTAGCCAAAAGAAGATGCGGCCGTTTGCCCCAAACCCCTTCAGATCCGGGTGGCCAGGCGGTCCGTCTTTGCCGTCGTAGTCGACGCGTTTGGTGATGCCGAGAGGGGCTAACACCGCGGTGTAGAACGCGATCGAACGCTCGACATTTCGAACAGAGAGAAAAACGTGATCCAGCATTCGCGGCCTCTGGCCGTGCAGAGATGATCGCCTCTGCAGGATATGCCTATTTATGCAGATATTACTCTTGAAAAGCGCCGCAGAGTCAGGATTGGTATCGTACCTGGATTGTCGGCAGCCCTAAGAAGGGGTTCGTTTGTTACGGACTTTTTACCGAGATCGGCTATTCAGCGGCAATGGCCTCTTGTCCATCTGCCCGGATGGCAGGCCGCGTAACAGACGTTTGCCGCACCGCAGGCGTCGGGTGGTTAACATAAGGGTATGGCTACTGTGAAAGAGCTTTTGAAGCTGCTGGCCGAAGATGGCGCGGCGATGACCAGGGAACAGGCGCGGGGCGCGCTGGGCGAGATTCTCGACGGCGCTGTGCCGGATGTCGAGACGGCATCGCTGCTGGCGGTGATGGCCACGCGCGGGGAACAAGCGCCGGAACTGGCCGGTTTTGTCGAGGTGATGCGCGAGCGGGTCACCCCGGTTCCGGTCAACGACGCTGAACGAAGAGAGTTGGTCGATTGCGTCGGCACAGGAGGCGGAGGTCCGCTGACCTTCAATATTTCTTGCGGCGCGGCGCTGGTGGCGGCGGCGGCCGGGGCGCAGGTGGCCAAGCATGGCAACCGGGCGGTGACCTCCCGCTGCGGCGCAGCCGACGTGCTGGAGGCGCTGGGCATTCCCATCGACCTCTCACCCGAACTGGCCGTCGAATGCCTGCGCGAGACTGGCTTCATGTTCCTCTATGCCCCGCTCTACCACCCGGCCATGGCCAAGCTGGGGCCGCTGCGCCGGGCTCTGGGCTTCCGAACCATCTTCAACCTAGTTGGACCGCTGACCAACCCGGCCGGAGCCCGCAACCAGGTCGTCGGCGTACTTTCGCCCAGCAAGGTGCTGCTGGTCGGGCGCACGCTGCATCAACTTGGCGCCAAACGGGCCTTCATCGTCCATGGCTCGGACGGGATCGACGAACTAACCACGACGGGCGAGTCGATTGTCGCCCGCATTCTGGAAGACGAAACCGGGGCTGCGGCCCTCAAAGCCTCCCGCGTTACGCCGGAAATGGCCGGGATTTCCCGCGCCAAACTCGAGGATTTCATTGGCGGCGACATCGAGACCAACCGCGGCCTGCTCTACGACGTGCTGACAGGAATCCCCGGAGCACGGCGAGAGATCGTGCTGCTCAACGCGGCTGCCGTGCTGGTGGCCTCGGGCCTGGCCGGCGATCTGAAGCAAGGCGTGGAACGCGCTGCTGAAGCCATCGACAGCGGTGAAGCGGCGGCCACGCTGGCCAAACTGCGCCATTTCGGAGAAAAGCACGGGACGCGGAAGTAGAGGGCAGGGGCGGACCGAATCGGGGCTATGCTTTGGCAGAAGCCCCGGTTGGGAGGTTCCCATGAGCGCGACCGCGATTACTCCCCGTCCATACGACCCCATGACGGACAGCACAGAAGCCGCGACGAAGCCCGCCGTGAAGACCGCGCAGGATTTGCTCGACCTCTTTGATGCGCATTGGCTCCCAAGGTAGATTTTGCCCGGGAGCTTGGCCATCTGGGAACACTGACAACGCAGGACCTCTATCGAATCTTCGATTGGGCCGGTTTTCCCGAAGATTTCATGGCTGATCGCGAGGTCCACGTGCCGCTGGAACTGGATCTTTTCTAATGCTCCTCCGGTACATGCTGGATACGAATGAGATCAGCTACCTGCTGAAAGGCCGGATGCCTGGGTTGCGGTCCCGATTTGATAGCGTTGTCCCTTTCGCCGTCGGCGTCTCCGCGATTGCGGAAGCGGAAGTGTTGTACGGGATGGCGCGCAAACCTGGCGCCGCACGGCAGCAACTTGCCGCGAACGCCTTCATCGCGACCTTCAAAAGCTTTCCTTGGGATGCGGCGGTGGCCCGCGTCTACCGGCAACTGAGGGCGGAGCTGGCGCGCAAAGGCAAGCCCCTCAACACCGAAGACCTGATGATCGCCGGCACAAGAAAGGGGTTGCGCCTATCGGCTCCATTCGGCACGAAAAACGACAATTCCCACGTAGCGGTCCATCCAGGCGGCCTTTTCCGGCGAAAGGGCGCGGAACTCCTGGGTGACGGCGGGCTCCTCGCAGGCGGTCAGGCGCAGGCCGGTCGCAGCAATGGCGTTCAGATAGTCGCTGATGCGGGGCGTAGCGTGTTCCAAAAAGATCGCCGGGTTCCATGGGGATGGGTAGCGGTAAGACTCCGTCTTCTGGTAGGCCAGGCCGTGGCCCCAGCCCTCGATCTCGTTTTTCAGAATGGCGAAGCGGAAGGGATGCGGAACGGAGAAGACCAGCGCGCCTTGGGGACGGAGCAGCGCGGCCAGATGGCGCACCGTGGCTGCCAAATCCTGCGCGTACATCAGGGCCTGGAAGCAGACGATTTCATCGAATTGCCTCCGCCGCAGGGCGGGATGATGGGGCAGGTCTTCGAAGCTGCCGCGTTGCAACTCCAACCTGGGGCAGACGGCGTGGGCCGCCCATTGCTCTGCAAAACCAGCGCTGGGGTCGAGGCCGAGGACCGCGGCGGCGCCATTTTCGGCGAAATGGCGGGCCTTGTCGCCGCTGCCACAGCCCATGTCGAGAATCTCTTTTCCCTGGTATTCGCCACAGAGGCGCAACTGCGCCGGCCATTCGATCAGCCGGTCGGCCGAAACCTGGCGCGAGGCGGAATAAGCCCGAGCCAGTTGGTCCCAGGCTGCTTGCGAAGCGAGGTTGCCCGTTTGTTCCTGCATAGCCCGATGATAGCGGCGCGGAAGCGGACTGACGCGGGCCATCACCGCCTGGCGCAAGAAAAAGGCCTCCGAATTCGCCCACTACCGATCCCACTCAGGGCCAGACCACGCCCTCCATAGAGGAGGCTGGGAGTTGCCGGGGCGAGTGAATCCTCAGGTGCGGCCAGGGCATCAAAATAATAGTTGTTTGAACGAATAATATCTGCCGCTACGGCCAGAGATTTGCACAAATGGAGGATTTCCCATGAGCGTCTACCCCCATCGCCAGCCAACCCTCTTTCTTCCCCACGGCGGCGGGCCGTGCTTCTTTATGGATTGGAGTTGGGGCCCGGCCGATACATGGAAGCCGACGGAGCGTTTTCTGGCAGGTCTTGCGACAACCCTGCCGGAACGGCCGCGAGCGCTGCTGGTGGTGAGCGCGCATTGGGAGGAAGCGGCGTTTACGGCCAGCGCTGGCGCGGCTCCGGAGTTGATCTACGACTATTCCGGCTTCCCTGCACACACCTACAATTTGCAATGGCCGGCTCCGGGCGACCCAGAACTGGCGGGCCGGACGGCCGAGCTGCTGGCGGCAGCCGGATTGCCCGCAGCGGTGGATGCGCATCGCGGCTTCGATCACGGAGTCTTTGTTCCCCTGAAGGTAGCTTTTCCGCAGGCCGGGATTCCGGTGGTCGCACTCTCCCTGGCGGTTTCTCGGAATGGAGAGTTCGACCCGCAGTTGCATCTCGACGCCGGCCGGGCGCTGGCGCCGCTGCGCGAGGAGGGTGTCTTGATTGTCGCCAGCGGGATGAGCTTTCATAACTTGCGTGCCTATCACAGGGCGGAGACGGTGGCGCGGGCGCGGGCCTTCGACGGCTGGCTAAGCAGGGCCGTGGAATCGCCCTCCGGAGCGCGGGAAAAGCTGCTCTCCGACTGGCAAAGCGCTCCCGATGCGCGTTTCGCTCACCCTCGCGAGGAACACTTTATTCCTTTGCTGGTGGCGGCGGGCGCGGCAGCAGGAGCGCCGGGCAGGCGCATCTTCCACGATGAGCCCATGGGCGCGGCGCTTAGCGCCTATCGCTTCGATTCCTATTGATACGGCCTGCAAAGGCAGACACTCCGCGCCACGTCCTTGACGGCTTCTTGGCGTTAAAAGTTGGAAACTGCCTTGCGTTGCATCGGCGCCAGGTGAGCGGCGTGGCCACCGAAAGCGGTTAGGCCCAGGCGCAGAAAGAGAGCAAAGATCTCTCCCAACGGAGAGTCGGAAGTAGCGGCCGGCTTGATACAGGCGCCTACCGCTCATACCAGCGACGGCGGTTTCCGATCCTCAGTCCGGCATCGATCAGGATGGCCAGAATCGAGATCGACATGGCCAATTCGACCCGCGCGGCATGCAAAAAGGCCAGCCAGCCGGTGCGCGGGCCCAAGGGAAGAGCGAAAGGCCCCACGGGCCTGCCGAGCAAAATGGGCAGCTTGGTGGAGACCAGGGCGGCAATCATGATGGTCAAAAGCAGCAGAGCAGCTTCACCGGTGTAGAAGTTGAGCAGAACGGCGAGGCCGGCGGCGATCTCGGCGCCGCCCACAGCCGGCGCCAGGACGCGAGAATAAGGCAGACCGATGGCGGCGAAGCTGGCTGCCCCGAACTCGGCGGGAAGCGCAAACTTGAGTATGCCTTCGAAGATGAAGACCAGGCCCACAATCGCCCGAATGAGGATCATGGGCAGTTCGCGGCGCATCGATTCCTCCCGGCGCGTGCAATGTGGTGGGAAAGCGCCCGCATCCGCGGCGGAAACGGGCCAGCATAGAGTTCCGACAGGAGAAGCATACCGCAGGCACGGGATAAGTGTGGGAAAAGAAAAGCGCAGCGCCCCCGGCGGCGAACCTTTGGGCGGGGTGCGGCGAGATTGCCTGGGGAAAATCACCGCTCCCAGGATCGCCTGTTGCGAGAAAGAACGTCTAAAAGTGCGGTTAGTCGAGGAAGTGGGGCGTACTCCCGTCCCGTTCCGGTAGACTGTGTTGTGGGTTCCAATAGGAATTCTTCCGCGCCCGCGCAGGCCGAAAGTGGCGGGGAATCAGGGCGGAAAGACAGGATTAGGGGCATCTTTTCGCAATCGGGCAGGTTCCGTCGCGACCGCCGCTGGCAATGGGCGTGGCTTGAGGGAGATAGCCTGAGGGGTTTTCCCGATTCGAAAAGCAGCTTTGCGGAGCGTTGCGTGCTCAACCGGTTTGGGTAGGGTGGGTGCGGTCCAATATAATCAGTCTTTCGTCGAGGCAGGACCAGATTTTCAGCATGAGGGTGTCTATATTCTTCCCGTGAAGCGTAACCTGATGTCGAACGATGCACCGCACCAGTACTTGTGCTCTGTTCAGGGCTCCGGCCCGGTGAAGATCCAGCACACTTCCATCCCCCGCGCCCGCCAGACGGTGAGTCGCGCCGCCAGAGTGTGCCGCCTCGCCGGGGTGCTGTTGCTGCTACTGTTGGCGATGAACGTTCCGGCGGCGTTGGCCCAGCAGGGACAGACGATCGAGCAGATTCGGGTGATCGGCAACCGCCGCATCCCCAAAGAGACGGTGCTGGCGCGTTTGTTCACCCACGTTGGCGACACCTACGACCCCACCTCCATCGAGCGCGATTTCAACTCTCTGTGGAATACCTCGTACTTTGAAGATCTGCGCATCGAGCGCGAAGATTCGGAGAAGGGCGTCATTCTGAACGTCTTCGTCCGCGAGAAGCCGACCATTCGCGAGATCAATTACAAGGGCTTGAACGCCGTCTCGCAGTCGGATGTGCTGGACCGTTTCAAGAAGGAAAAGGTTGGCCTCTCGGTCGAGAGCCAGTACGATCCGACGCGCATCAAGCACGCCGAGACGGTACTGAAAGACATTCTCTCCGAGCACGGTCACCAGTTCGCCACCATCAAGACGGAAGTGAAGACCATCCCTCCGGCCTCGGTACAGGTGAACTTCAACATCAAGGAAGGTCCGACGGTGAAGGTCGGCCAGATCCGCTTCACCGGCAACGAGCACTTGAGCGGCCTGGTTCTGCGCCGCTCGATGAAGAACCTCAAGCCAATCGGCATTCCCTACTCGATCGTCTTCGAGAACATCTTTGCCCAGACCTTCGACGCCGGCAAGTTGGAAGAAGACACCGAGCGGGTGCGTTTCGCCTTCCGCGACAAGGGCTACTACAACACCGCCATCGAAGAGCCGAAGACGCAGATCCGCGATCAGGGCGGCTTGAACTGGTTCACCTTCCGCCCCAACAACGGCAAGCGCATCGATATCCTCATTCCGGTGGAGGAGGGCGCTCGCTACCGGCTGGGCAGCATCACCTTTACCGGCAACAAGGCGGTCTCCAACGTCAAGGCGCTGCGCGGAACCTTTGCCGTGAAAGACGGCGAGTGGTTCAACGCCACGCTGATCGGCAAGGGTCTGGAGAATCTGAAGAAGGCCTACGGCCAGTTGGGCTACATCAATTTCGGTGCCATCCCCAAGCCGGTCTTCGACGAACAGAAGAAGACCGTCTCGCTGGTGGTGGACATCGACGAAGGCAAGCCCTTTTTTGTCTCCCGCATCGAATTCCAAGGCAACACCGTGACCCGCGACAAGGTCATTCGCCGCGAACTGATGCTGGATGAAGGCTCCGTCTACAACTCCCAGTTGTGGGAGTACAGCCTGCTGCGCCTCAATCAGTTGGAGTATTTCGAGCCGCTCAAGGTGGATCAGGACTCCGAAGCCCATCAGGACGCCGATGCCGGCACCGTCGATCTGCTGCTCAAGGTCAAGGAAAAGGGCAAGAACTCGATTGGATTGAATGGCGGCATCAGCGGCCTGTCCGGCGCCTTTCTGGGCGTGAACTACCAGACCAACAACTTCCTCGGTCTGGGCGAGACACTGAGTCTGCAGGGCAACCTGGGCAATGTGAGCCGCCAGTTTACCTTTGGCTTCTCCCAGCCCTACGTGCGCAACCGCCCCCTCAACGTCGGCTTCCAGATCTTCAATCAGAAGCAGGATTTCAACGCCGCCAAGAATTATCAGGCCACCAACGGCGCTTCGGTGAACTTGACCGCGGCCCAACAGTCGCTGGCCCAGAACTACAATCAGGGATCCACGGGTCTGAATTTTTCGGTGAGCTATCCGCTGCGACGGCACGCCTTCCAGCGGGTCGGCCTCACCTATTCGCTGACCAAGTCGTCGATCACCGCCTTCAGCACCGCCTCGCAGACGCTCTTTCAGACCATCAGCTTCCGCTCCGGTATTCAGGGATCGAACGCGCTGGATGGGATCATCAACAGCTCCGCCTCGTTCAGCTACATCTACAACACCATCAACAACCCCATGCGCCCGCGCAGCGGCAAGGAATACACCGCGGTGATGCAGTTCGCGGGCATTGCCGGCAATGTGCGCTATGTCTCGCCGATGGTGGCCTACAAGAGCTTCCGCCCCATGCACTATTTGATGCCCGCGGCCGACGGTCGCAATGTGCTGGGCTTGCGCGCGCAGTTGGGCTATGTGCAGGGCTTCGGCGGCGATGTGGCTCCGCCCAATAACCGCTTCTTCAGCGGAGGCGAGGGCGAGTTGCGCGGCTTCGATGTTCGTGGAGCAACGCCCTACGGTTATGTGCCCACCCGGGTCAACGCGCAGCTGACCAATCCAGATGGCAGTTGCGTGCCTCGCGATCCCAACAATCCGCAGTTGAACCAGTGCATCCAAGTGCCGCTACCCATCTATGGCGTGGCTTCGATCGGTGGCGACACCAGCCTCACTTCCAATGCCGAGTACCGCATACCCATCGCCGGACCGGTGACCTTCGCCTTCTTCACCGATTTCGGCATCGATGCCGCGGTCAATCACGGCCAGTTGAAGCAGAGCCCGGAGGGTTTTGCCTCGTTGACCGCGCCTCTGTATGGCTGCCCGGTCTACAATAACGGCGCCTGTCAGGGCGGCATACCCGGATCGCAGGTGGGCTTCAAGCAAGACATCCGCCCGGTCAGTGGCACCAATTTTGTGCCCCGTATGTCTTCGGGCGCTGAGCTCTCGGTGATCATGCCGGTCATCAACGCGCCCTTCCGGCTCTATTACGCCTACAACCCGCTGCGCCTCTACGAGCGTCCTTTCTGCAACGATGTCATTGTCGGCGGCAACAAGGGAAGCTGTTCGGCGGAGCTGATTACCCGCGACATGTTCCCGGTGGGCGGCGCAGGCGATTACACTTATGGCGAGGTCATGTCGGCCTACGGCGCGCGTTACCTTTTCCGCGAGCCACGCAAGACCTTCCGTCTGACGGTATCCACCACCTTCTGAACCATGCCAGACGGCAATCCCGATCAGGGCCGCTCCTTGGAGCGGCCCTTTTCCTGATGCGTCAAGCAACACCCGAGCCGCGCTGCGCGCCTTCCGGGGCAGGCACACGTGAATATCGCTCGAAAGCGTCTGTCATCGGTTTGACGCTCCTATCTGGCCCTCCTATAATCCATCTAGTTCCTGCTGACGTTTCCGTCCGCGACTTTTCCTGACTCAGCGCCGTCCGGCGCCGGGATGCCAAGAAAGACGCAGGTTTCTCAGAAGGCACCTCACCGCGCGGACACGCCCGCACAGGAATTCCGAAGGAGTTTTACATCCACATGAAGCGTTCGCTTGCAATGATCGTCACGCTGGCCTCGGGTCTTACTTTGAGCCTCGCCCTGAGCGCCAATGCCCAAACCCCTGCCGCGGCGCCCGCCGGCCCGGCCAAGATCGCCGTTGTTGCCTTCCAGGTGGCTGTGGCCCAAACCAACGAAGGCCAGCGCAACTTCGCCGACCTGCAGAAGAAGTACGATCCCAAGCGTCAGCAGCTCAAGGCTCTCAGCGACGATCTAGACGGCCTGAAGAAGCAGTTGCAGGCCCAGGGCGACAAGCTCAGCGACGTCGAGCGCGCCAGCCGCGCCAAGAGCATCGACGAGAAGGAAAAGAAGCTGCAGCGGGATGCCGAAGACGCGCAGAACGATTTCCAGCAGGAGATGCAGGAACTGTATAACGGCCTGGCTTCCAAGGTCTACGACGTGCTCGCCGGCTATGCCCAGCAGCAGGGCTACACCCTGGTTCTGGACGTGGCTCAGCAGCAGAGCCCGGTAATCTACGCCAACGACTCGACCAACATCACCAAGGCAGTGATCGACGCCTACAACGTGAAGTCGGGTGTTCCCGCGCCTCCGGCACAGCCGGCGTCCGCGAGCCCCGCGGCGCCCAAGGCAGCTCCCAAGGCTCCCGCGGCTCACTAAGATCGATCCCAACACCAAGCGAGAGGCCCCGCCAAGCGGGGCCTCTCTTTTGCGCGTGCGCCCATCATGGGCGCACTCTTACGGGTGGAAGTCCCGTCGTGAGCTGGTCACAGTGAGCGAAGTGAAGCGCAACTGCATGAGGGCGACCGATTGTGGGGAGGAAGCGTGGATCGAAGCTGCGG
>Ga0326728_10003868_pt1 | contig 45463 bp, 29 predicted proteins | sample MB3enrmetagenome_FD_207602 | JGI IMG/M metagenome (GOLD analysis project Ga0326728, IMG submission 207602) | Lab enriched peat soil microbial communities from McLean, Ithaca, NY, United States - MB31MN | ecosystem: Environmental > Terrestrial > Soil > Wetlands > Peat | place: USA: New York...
GCAGACCAGGAAGTAAAGTTCATCGCCATGGAAGCCGTAGCCAAGATGGTAGCCCCAAAGTGTGCTGAGCAAATGGATAAGGAAGGTGATCGCGCAAAAGAGGCCGGCGATGAACAGAGCGGTACGCAGCGGTGTTCGCACGGGGATGGGCGAAAGGTCTTCTGGCAAGACTATAGACTCCCGGGATGTACGGTTTCTTGTACGTGGGCGGAATTGGGATCGTTCCATGATTTCATTTCGCTTCCAACTATAGGTCGAATCTCTCCGCTGTGCTTGCCCCGGGGTGCTCGCATTTGGGGACCCGGGAGACCACCGCCCCCACCCCAAATCGAGTGAGGGGCGAACCGGGCGGAAAGCCAACCAACCGGCCGCGGCCGGATCGCCGGCGGCATTCTCGACGGCCCGCTGGTTGCTTATCCCACGGCATCCCGGCAGCTTCCTTGACAGTCCGTTCAGTCTGGGAGTAATTATGATACGTCCCCCGAAATATGCGTTCCCGCGCACAGTGCGCGGATCGGGTCGGGTCGTACGAATCTTCCCGCCGCCCCCCGCTCGCGCGGACAAGGCGCGGGTTGCCAGGAGGAATGATTGAGTATCTTGGTAGGAGTCATCAAAGAGACCTTCCCAGGCGAGCGCCGCGTGGCCATGGCCCCGCGTGTCATGGACATGCTTGCCAAGGTCGGCGCCCAGTTCGTAATTGAGCGTGGCGCCGGATTGGAAGCTGGTTTCACCGACAGCGAGTATGAGGCCAAAAGCGCGCGCATGGTCGCAACCGCGGACGATGTCCGCCGGGAAGCCGAGATCTTGCTCCAGGTCCGCGTCGACGACTCGCCCTCGTTGCGGAGCGGCCAGATCGTTATCGGCATGTGCGATCCGCTGTCTGAACCCAAGTTCATCGCAGAGATCGCGAAGCGGGGCATCACGCTCTTTTCCATGGAGCTGATTCCGCGCATCACCCGCGCCCAGAGCATGGACGTGCTCTCGTCGATGGCCACCGTGGCCGGCTACAAGGCCGTTCTGCTGGCCGCCGTCGAGCAGCCGCGCATGTTCCCGCTCATGATGACCGCCGCCGGGACCATTCCTGCCGCGCGCGTCCTGGTGATCGGCGCTGGCGTGGCAGGCCTTCAGGCCATCTCCTCGGCGCGGCGTCTCGGCGCGGTGGTGAGCGGCTACGACGTGCGCGCGGTCGTCAAGGAGCAGATTGAGAGCCTCGGCGCAAAGTTCGTCGAGATCGACGCGGGCGAAAGCGGCGAGGGCACGGGCGGCTACGCGAAACAGTTGAGCGAAGCGGCCATCGAGCGCCAGCGCGAAGCCCTCGGAAACGTCATGAGGGATATGGATGTGGTGATCACCACCGCGGCCGTGCCCGGACGGAAAGCTCCGCTGCTCATCACGGCGGCCATGGCCCGCAAGATGGCGCCCGGATCGGTGATTGTGGATCTGGCGGCCGAGCGCGGCGGCAACTGCGAGCTCACCAAGCCCGGAGAAACGGTGATCGATAACGGCGTGTCGATTATGGGCCCCGTCAATCTGCCCGCCACCATACCGAATAATGCCAGCCAGATGTACGCTCGCAATCTTTCCACCTTCCTCAAGAACATGATCACCAAGGAAGGCGCGCTCAACATCGACCTCTCCGACGAGATCACGAAGGAGACGCTGGTGGCGCGGGACGGCCAGGTTGCCAATCCGCGCGTAGCTGCCCTGCTGGGCACGACGGAGAAAGCATGACACACAATATTGAAATCGCTTTTCTCAGTGTTTATATCTTTCTGCTGGCGGTGATTCTCGGACTCGAGTTGGTGCGGCGCGTCTCTCCGCTGCTGCACACGCCGCTGATGTCGCTCACCAACGCGATCTCGGCCATCTCGGTGGTCGGCGGCATCCTGATCGCGGGCGAAAAAGATGTGCGGACACTGCCGCAGATCCTCGGGCTGGTGGCCGTAACCGCGGCCATGCTCAACATCGTGGCCGGCTTCATGATCACCGACCGCATGTTGAAGATGTTCCGTCGCGATACCAGCAAGGGAGGTAAGCGCTAATGGGCGGCTTTATGCAATCGTTCTGGATGTACGCTTACTTCGTAGCGGCATTTGCCACCGTCTTCTCGATCAAGTGGCTCAGCCATCCTTCCACGGCGCGGCGCGGCGTCATCGCCGGCGAAATCGGCTTCACGCTGGCCATCATCGGCACGTTCCTGCGCGTCGAAGTCTCGCCGAGCCACTACGTCAGCATCCTCATCGCCATCGCGATAGGCGCCATGATCGGCGCTCCCATGGCCAAGCTGATGCCGATGACCTCGGTGCCGCAGTTCACCGCCCTGTCGCACGCCTTTGGCGCGCTGGCAGCGGCGCTCGTGGGCACGGCCGAGTATTACCTCACCGACGCGCCCCCGCACGGTTTCACCATCGTCGCGCTCATCGTCGAGGTGCTGCTCGGATTCCTCACCTTCACGGCCAGCCTTATGGCGTTCGGCAAGCTGCAGGGACTCGTCCCTTCGCCGCCCATCACCTATAAGGGCCAGAACTTCGTCAACCTCACCTTCCTCGCCTGCGGCGTGGTCCTCGGCATCTGGCCGATGATCGCAACCGCGCCGATCTGGGTGTTCCCGGCCTTCACGGTGATCGCGCTGATCTTCGGCGTCATGTTCATTCTGCCCATCGGCGGCGGCGACATGCCCACCGTTATCGCGCTGTTGAACTCCTTTGCCGGAGCGTCGGCCTGCGCCATGGGCTTTACCCTCGGCAATCACCTGCTCATCATCGCCGGCGCTCTCAACGCCGCATCCGGCTTCATCCTGTCGGTGATCATGTGCAAGGCGATGAACCGATCGTTTGCCAACGTCCTGTTCGGCGCGTTCGGCCAGGCCAAGGAGAAGTCCGGCGTCAAGGGCGAGGCCAAGCCGGTTCACAGCGCGTCGGCAGAAGACGCGGCGATGATGATGCTCAACTCGCAGAAGGTCATCATCGTACCCGGTTACGGCATGGCGGTTGCCCAGGCCCAGCACAAAGTCCGCGAGCTCGCCGACCAGCTCATCAAACGCGGCATCGACGTGCAGTTCGCCATCCATCCGGTAGCCGGACGCATGCCCGGCCACATGAACGTGCTGCTGGCCGAGGCGGACATCTCCTACGACCGCCTCCACGAGATGGAAGACATCAACCCCGACTTCGCCGAGACCGACGTGGCCCTGGTGATCGGCGCCAACGACGTGGTCAACCCCGCCGCCCGGCACGACAAGACAAGCCCGATCTACGGCATGCCCATCCTCGACGTCGACAAGGCAAAGCACGTGATGGTGATCAAGCGCAGCATGAATACTGGCTTCGCGGGTATCGAGAACGAGCTTTACCATGACGACAAAACGCTGATGCTCTTCGGCGACGCCAAGGGCATGGTTGCCGATATCGTCAAGGAAATCGGAGCGCAGTCACCCATGTCTTCCTAGACGCGGCTCACAACTTCGCAACACATCCCAACCCAGCGCGGCCCACATGCCGCGCTGGGTTCTCTTGCCGCATCTGAGAAATCGTACGAAAACCTGATTCGTTGACTCTTCTATTTCGTGATCGTCTCTCTGAAATGGCCCTGGCCTCTCACACCATTCCTTAACCAGTTCTTCCCCTTGTGTTTCTTGAAGAATCGGCGTGTTTCTCAACAACTTGTTGGCAGTTTTTTGTCCGCTGGTGCGGGTACAGTGATCCGGTCCCGCAACCTGTCTGCGGCGGAACTGCGCTACACTATCTCTTCACCGGCACATAAAGCTTGAGACGGGCAACGATTCTGCCGGGAACCGGGGTGTATCCGATGAAGAAACTTCTCGCATTGAACCGCAGCGAAATTGCCATCCGCATTCTGCGTGCGGCAAGCGAACTTGGCCTGCGCACCGTCGCCATCTTCTCCAAAGAGGACCGCATAGCTCTTCACCGCTTCAAAGCCGACGAAGCTTATCTCATAGGAGAAGGCAAGGGACCGGTAGAGGCGTACCTCGACATCGAGGGGATTTTGGCGCTGGCGAAGGAGAAGGATGTGGATGCCATTCACCCCGGTTACGGCTTTCTTTCCGAGAACCCGGAACTGCCCCGGGCCTGCGCGCGCGCCGGGATCACCTTCATTGGCCCCAGCGCCGAACTGCTCGAAGTGCTGGGCGACAAGACCGCCGCTCGGCGCATGGCGATCAAGGCCGGTATCCCGGTTGTGCCCGGAACCGAGGAGCCCGTCACCGACCCTGAAGAGGCACAGAAGCTCGCCGCCAGGATAGGCTTTCCGCTGATCATCAAGGCTGCCTTCGGCGGCGGCGGCCGTGGCATGCGCGTTGTCGACAAGCCCGAAGAGTTCCTGGAAAAGCTGAACGAGGCAAGGCAGGAAGCCGCGGCAAGCTTTGGCAACAACGCCGTCTTCCTGGAGCGCTTTGTGCGCCGCGCCCGCCACATCGAAGTCCAGATCCTGGGCGATCTTCACGGCAATGTAATTCATCTTTATGAGCGCGACTGCTCTGTGCAGCGCCGCCATCAGAAAGTAGTCGAGGTTGCGCCCGCCGTAGCGCTGGCTCCCGCGATCCGCTCCGCTCTGGCCGAGGCCGCGGTCAAGCTTGCCCGCTCCGTCAATTACTCGAGCGCAGGCACGGTCGAGTTTCTGGTAGACGCCGACACCGGCGAGTGGTTCTTCATCGAGGTGAACCCGCGCATCCAGGTGGAACACACCGTCACGGAAATGGTGACCGGCATCGACCTTGTGCGCTCTCAAATCCAAGTGGCGCAGGGTTTGGCACTGCACGGGGCGGAGATGAACCTGCCGCGGCAGGCGAAGGTGCCGCTGAACGGTTACGCGCTGCAATGCCGCATCACCACTGAAGACCCGGCCAACAACTTTGTTCCCGACTACGGCAAGCTCTCCACCTATCGCTCTGCTGCCGGCTTCGGCGTTCGACTCGATGCCGGATCGGCTTACGGCGGCGCGGTAATCACTCCCTATTATGATTCGCTGCTGGTCAAGACAACCGTTTGGGGCAGCGACTTCAGGCAAGCCTGCCAGCGCATGGACCGCAGCCTGCGCGAGTTTCGCGTCCGCGGCGTCAAGAGCAATATTCCATTCCTCGATAACGTGGTAAACCATGACGATTTTCAGCAGGGACGCGTTACCACGCGCTGGCTCGAAGAGACGCCGGCCTTGTTCCATTTCGTGCAGAGGCGCGATCGCGCCACCCGGCTGCTCAGCTACCTGAGCGAAGTCATTGTGAACGGGAATCCAGCCGTTCAAGGAAAGCCTGCGCCCAAACGGATCGATCCCGCCCCCATTCCGCGACATATTCCCGCGGCCCCTCCCAGTGGCACCAGGCAGATTCTCGACGCGTCCGGCCCCGAAGGACTGGCGCGCTGGGTGAACGCTCAGAAGCGCCTGCTGCTCACCGACACCACCTTCCGGGACGCTCATCAGTCGCTGTTGGCCACCCGCGTGCGCACTTACGACATGATGGCAATCTCGAACTTTGTTGCGCACCGGCTGCACAGGCTCTTCAGCCTGGAGATGTGGGGCGGAGCTACGTTCGATGTGGCCATGCGCTTTCTACACGAAGATCCTTTCGTCAGGCTGCGGCGTCTTCGCGAGGCCATTCCGAATATCTGCTTTCAGATGCTGCTGCGCGCTTCCAATGCAGTGGGCTATACGGCCTATCCCGACAACGTAGTGGAGGAGTTCGTCAAGGAGGCCTCGGCGCAGGGCATCGACATCTTCCGTATCTTCGATTCGCTCAACTGGCTGCCCAATATGCAAGCCTCGATGGAGGCGGTGCGCAAGACGCGCTCGGTCTGCGAAGCCAGCATCTGCTATACCGGCGACATCCTCGACCCCAGGCGCGATAAGTTCTCACTGAAGTACTACGTGCGCATGACCAAGGAACTGGAGCGCATGGGCGCGCACATGATCGCAATCAAAGACATGGCAGGACTCTGCCGTCCTTATGCCGCGGAGAAACTGGTTCGGGCATTGCGTGAGGAAGTCGGCATCCCCATTCACTTCCATACCCACGACACCAGCGGCCTCAACGCTGCATCCATTCTGAAAGCCGCCGAGGCCGGTGTTCACATCGCCGACGTCGCGATTGCCTCAATGAGCGGCCAGACCAGCCAGCCCAACTCGAATTCAATTGTTGCCGCGCTGGCCAATACCGGGCGGGATACGGAAATCGATCTCGATGCGCTCAATCTCTGCGCTGACTACTGGGAGACGGTGCGCGAGTACTATGCTCCGTTTGACACCAGCCCGAGCGCGGGCACGGCCGAGGTCTACTTCCACGAGATGCCCGGTGGACAATTCACCAATCTGAAGGAACAGGCAGAGTCCATGGGTCTGGGAGCCCGCTGGCACGAAATCGCCCGCACCTATGCCGAAGTCAACCTGGCCTTTGGAGATATCGTAAAGGTCACGCCTTCCAGCAAAGTGGTGGGCGACATGGCCATCTTTCTCGTCAATCACAATCTGACCATGGCGCAGTTCGAGCGCATGGATGCCGACCACGGATTGACTCTGCCGTCCTCTGTCATCGATATGTTCATGGGCTCGCTGGGCGTACCTGAAGGCGGCTGGCCCAGACATCTGCAAGAAATTATCCTGCGCGGCGCGGCGCCTCAAACCGGCCGCCCCGGCGCACTTCTAACGCCGGTCGATCTCAGAGAGACTGCATCGCAGTTGGAGAAGAAGATCGGCCGCCACACCTCGCACGACGAGGTGCTGAGCTACCTGATGTATCCCGAGGTCTTCCTCAAGTTCGCGCAGAACCAGCAAAAGTGGGGCGACGTCGAAGTGTTGTCCACGCCCCTGTTCTACTACGGCATGACCAGCGGCGCCGAGGTCAGCATCGAACTCGAACAGGGCAAGGTACTGGTGCTGAAGTTCCTCACCATCGGCGAGCCGCATCCCGATGGAACCCGCACGGTATTTTTCGAACTGAACGGCCAGCCGCGAGAGGTCACCGTGCGCGACCGCAAGCTGGATGTGAAGACACCTGCCCGGGCGAAGGCAGACCTGGGCCAACCCAGCCACGTCGGTGCTCCCATGCCTGGCGTAATCTCCAGCATCAGCGTGGAACCCGGCAATACGGTGAGCAAGGGTGATCGCCTTCTGGTGCTTGAGGCCATGAAAATGCAGAGCACCGTCTACGCAAATTTTCCCGGCAAGGTGAAACAGGTTCTGGTGAAGCCAGGCGAACAAGTCGAGACTAAAGACCTGCTGATGGTGATTGAATAGTCTTCCTGTGCGGCCCAGCAGCAGGCTATCGAGCAACCAATTCAAGGCGGATCGTTATTCCGGCGTAGCTTTTTCCAGCATTTGCGAAGAAATGCGAAAGCAGCAACCGATTTATGAAGGCGCATCGGGGCCGGAAGGAATTGCTCGCCCTGTAACTCCTGCTCGTCAGTTACCACTTGTGCACTACCCGACACGTTTTTGACGCAGCAGCCGTGTTGGGTGCTGCACGGCCGTGGTTCCAGCAATTCACGATAACGGAACCAGAAGTGAGTCCGCTGGAATCGTGCCGGCAATCCATGCGGTAGAAGAAGAATCTGAATAACAGCAGTCCTTTCTGTCCGTTACAGGTTCTCTCTAGGAATCTGTTGAAATAGGCGCGGTTCTGATCTGGCGGTTGTTCGTCCATGCGCGACTCGGCGACGCGGTGAGGAAGCATCTGAGCAGCTGAGATCGTCTTCGCCGGCCGCGGAGCGCGAATAGGGCGAAATGGAGCGAGTTCGCCGCAGTGGCTAAAACGGATGCTCTTGAACGAGCTGATCCCAACAAAACATTCTTTGTCGTGCAGAGGACGCCTTGTCGTGAAAAACAGGGGGAATAGACGGAATAAGTGCGACAATTACGACCAGGCGGGACAAAGAAGAATCGAATTAAGCTCTTTATTATCTATGGCTTATTATTAGATTCAGACGGATACATGAAGCTCTGGCGGAGAGAGTGAAGTTTGTTCTTTCTTCGCCCCAAGGGAAATTGCAAGTTACAGAAACCACATTGCCAAGGATGCCGTAAAGCCCATGAATGCCCTGGCTCCTTGCCCGCCATTGCCCTCCCGGGACTGTCCGCGGAGATCTCCGGAGTTGGGCGCGCTTCCCTGCCCCGGAGCCGTCTATCTCGGAAGGTTGTGAGGGCTGTTGGGTTCACACAGGCACGTTACCGCCTGAAGCCGTAGGAATACCTGTACGCCCTCTAACCGTGCGCCGATTCCTTCCTCTCGCTTGATCGGTCAGCGCGTCTTGTTCCGCTGAGAAGGCACGATGTCGTATGCAGATGCAATCTCGCCGTCAGGGTGAGTTGCAGTGGCGTCTTTCGGCAACCAGGAACGCAGATACTCTACATGCACCCTGGAAGGCGAAATGGTGACCCGAACACGCCCTGAATTGGCAATCACCTCGCCCGATTGATAAGCGTCACGGTTATACAGGGTGTATGTGGAGTCGGCAGGTTCGGCGAGGGCCTGGTAAGTCACGCCATCCAGTTGCTGATGAGCAAAAACGTGGTCGTGCCCCTGAAAGAAGATGGTGACGCCGTACCTGGCCATGAGCTGTTGAATCGGCGCCTCCCAGCCGGGGCGATGCTGTGAAAAGCCGTCGACCCCTCGCTTGTCCTTGCCGCCCCATTCGTACTGGCCGGCCTCTTCGATTCCTCCCCGGCCCGTGCCCAGCACATGATGCGCAAATACAAACTTGTACTTTGCCTTGCTCGACGCCAGAGTCTGCCGGAACCACCGGTACTGCTCTTCACCCAGGGTGACATCCCAAAGGTCGCGCGTCTTCTCTCCGCCGCCGAATACGTTGTCAACCGGCGTTGGCGAATGCCAGTATGGGTCGATGACGACGAAGAGGGCGTCTCCCCACGTCCAGGAATAGTAGTCGTGCACCAATCCGATCGATGGAACCGGCGTGCTGTCTCCGGTGTAGAACCCATCCGGCAATGGCTCCGAGTAATACTTGTTTCGCGCGGTCCCTGCCCATACTGCTACGTTATTCGGAGTGCCGTCCAGATTGGCCGCCGCGGCCTGCTCATGATTTCCGTTGACGAGGAAGACCGGCGCGCTTTGGCCCACAATCGCGAGGAAAGGACGTTGCAGCTTGTAGCGCTGGGCGACGGTATCGGCGTTGACGGTGCGCAGGGTGTCGACGCTGAAGTCGTCGCCGATGGTCATGTAGAAATCGGGGTGGTCGGCAGCGGCGGCGCGGAGGGTCTGAGCGTAGAGCGCGGGATCGAACTGCTGCGGACGTTCGGGGTGCGAGTCACCCTGTATCTCAAAGACAAAGGAGCTGCCGGCGGCGCGCTGGGTGTGGAAGGAGCGCTCGGGGGCTGCGGTGAACTCTGCGTTGCCAGCGCTGCGATAACGGAGGCGATAGAAGTACTGCTTGTCCGGGGCGAGTTGGTCGAGGAGCAACTCGGCGGGGTTGCCGGGATCGAGGCGGACCGTGCTGGTCTTCAGCGTGTAGACACCGGATGACTGGCCGTACTCGATGTAACCCTCATCGCTGGCGGCGGAGAGGATGTTTGCGGTCACGGATCTGTCTGTGGGGCGGCCGAGGACGATGGAGAGGCGCTGGAGATCGGCGATATCGGCGGGGAGTTGCGATTCGTCGAGGTCGCGCCTGGGATTTCTGCCTGCGCCGGACTGCTGATTGCCGCGGTTTCCCTGTCGCGGACGGGGCTGGGGATCGGCGGCGCGCTGGGGGGATATCGCGATGGAGCCGTTAGCGTCGATGGTGTAGGCGTACGCGACTTGGCGGTTGGCGATGCCGCCGCGCTCGTCCGCGGGAAGCGCGGAACGGACATACTCCGCGCGGACCTGGCTGGGCGAGACGCTGATGCGCATATGGCCCGAGCTGCCCAGGATGGTTCCGCTGGTGTAGCCGTAGTCGGCGGCGCTGGGCGGAGGGCCGGGGCGTGGGTCGCCGGGCTGAGGCACTTCCTGGTAGGCGATGCCGTCAAGGGATTGCGCGGCGAAGAGATGGTCGTGGCCATGAAAGACCATGGTGACGTGGTTGCGGACGAGAAGGGCGTGGATGGGCAGGTCCCATCCAGGACGGTGTTCTTTCAAGCCGTCACTACCATCGTGATTCTTTCCGCCCCATTCGCCGAACCCGGCGGCCTCAACGCCGCCGCGGCCCTGGCTGTCAAAGCCTCCGACCAGTTGATGAATGAAGACGAACTTGAACCGGGCGTCGCTGGACTCGAGGGTTTGCTTGAGCCATTTGTATTGATCGATGCCGAGGGAGAGGCCCCAGTTGTTGTCGCTGCGGTTTGCAGTCGAGTACCAGTAGGGGTCGAGGACGATGAAGAGGGCGTCGCCCCACTGCCATGCGTAGTAGTCCTCAAGCAGGCCGGCCTCGGGATCGCGCGCGGAGTTGCCGGTGTAGATGCCGCCGGGGACGGGGTTGGGGAAGTAGCGCGTGCGCATGGTGTTGGACCAGACGGCGAGCGAGCGAGGATCGCTGCCGTGGCCGCGGGGAGCTTCTCCATCGTGATTGCCGATGGCCAGAAAGAGCGGTGCGGAAGCGGCGATCTTGCCGAGGAAGTACCGCTGGGCAATGTACTGAGTGGTTGCGTTGGCGCGGTTGAGGTGCTTCTCCGACATGAAGGTGTCGCCGAGATCGATGTGGAAGTCGGGGGCGTCGGCGGCGGCATTGTCGAGGGTGCGCTGGTAGAGGGCGAGGTTGGTGTTGCTGTCGAGGTGCGAGTCGGCGGTGACCGTGAAGGTGAAGGTGCTGCCCGGGGGGCGACGGGTTTGGAAAGAGCCTTGAGCGAGAGGAGCTTTTGTGGCTACGTCGCGGAGCTGATAGTAGTAGCGGGTGCCGGGGTTGAGGTGGTCGATCAGGATCTCGCGAGGCTGGCCTTTTTCAATTCGCGTGGCGAGCGTTTGCAGGTGGAGATCGTTCTGGCTGGTTCCGTAAGCAACTTCCGCGTTGGCGTCGCCGGCAGAGAGGACGCTGAGGACGATGGAGGAATCAGTGGGGCGGCCGAGGATAACGTCGATGGCGTGTGCGGGCGTCTGGATGGCGGGCTGAAAGGCATTTTGCTCGCCTTGAGGCTGCCGGGGAACGCCCTGGCGTTTTCCGCCCTGGCCGGGACCCTGCGCCGGGGTGGCCGAGAAGACGAGCAGAAGGATGAGGGAGGCGTAGAGTGCGGCGGAGAAGCGGTGCAGTTTCATCGGTTGTCTCCGGCGTGCGGATGTGTCTCCTTCCTGTTGAGGGCGCGTAAGGATCATATCGCGCCCAGGGATCAGCGCGCGGCGAAGAGAAAGTCGGTGTTGGCGATCTGGGGATCGCGAATGGGTGTGGAGTAGAGGAACGGTCCCTGTACGTCGTTGGGATCGTTGACGCGCATTCCGTTGAGGGTCTGCTTCTGGGCGGCGGTGAGGCTCTTGCCGACAGCGGCGAAGGCTGTGGCATAGAGGTAAGACATCTCGCCGTCGAGTTCGCCGTAGCGGCGGGAGAGGGCGAGGACTTTGGCTTCGTCGCCCTGGCCTCCGTCGAGGAAGCGGCGGAGTTCGGTGGAGATGGCGCGGCGTGTGGTAACGATCTCAGCCAGATCGCTCTTCTGCTGGTCGAGGATGCCGGTGACGAGCTTTCTCTGGGAGTCGTTGAGGACCTGAAGGAAGGCCTCGCCGCTGTCGCCGGTGAGGGCGGTGCTGATGGAGTAATTCTGCTTGCCCATGGCGGGCAGGGTCTTCATGCCGAATCCGCCAAAGTACATTCCATGGCGCTCGGGGCAGAAGTAAGTGTCGGCCTCGAGCGATCCCGCGTACCAGGAGAACATCTCGGAGGCGTAGGTCATCACGGCAACGTCGTCTTCGTGGGACATGGAGCGGCGGTCGAGCTGCTCGGCGATGTCGGGCCAGGTGCGGGAGTCACCGAACTTGAGCTTGGCGAGCGCGGCGCGCTGAGCAGGGGTGAGGCTGCGCAGAACCTCGGCGGTAGAGCGGGCGCGATCGAAGGCGAGTTTGCCATCCAACTCGTAGAGCGATGCCGAGTACCTCATTACGGCTTGGCGGCTGAGCGCGGTACCGGCGGGTGCGTTGCCTTCAAGGTTACGGCGGAAGGCGGCGATGAGGGGCAGGCGCATCTGGGCGAAGCGCCGGATGTCGGCCTGCTGGCGGCCGGCGAGGGCGACGAGCTTGGCCTTCTGTGCGTCGTCAAGGACAGCGAGCATGTTGTCTGCGATGCGAGTGAGGAAGGAGGTGTTGTGGCCGCCTTCTGCCGCGTCGATGTCGCGCATGTATTGGAAGCCGAAGTAGTCGGAGACCTTGCCGGGGGGCAGGAAGGTGTCGGCAGCGAAGTCTCCGGTGAGGTAGGCGAGGCCGTCGAAGGCGATGGTGTGGAGCTGCGCCTGGTCGGAGGTGGCCTGCTGGATGGAGTAGCGGTCGGCGTCCAACTGCCGCGGAGGACGCTGCTGTCCTGGAGGAGCCGGAGGCCGGTTCTGCGCGGCAAGCAACCCGGCAGAGAGGCAAAAGACCAACGCAATGGCGGCTTTGATCATGCTTTTCAATTTACATCTCCCGTATCGAGGGTGCGTGGTTAAGGAGCCGTGATGGTATAGCTGTCGTCGATTTCTCCATTCTTCTGGGTGGCGTTTACCTGAGATGGCAGCCACGTCCTCACGTACTGCACGGTGACGGTTTTTGGTGCGACGGTGACACGCATGTAACCTGAACTGCTCAGGATGGTGCCGCTCAGGTAGTCGTATGTGGAGGCCAGGCTCGCGCCGCTTTGCTCATTGGCGGCGCTGGGCTGTGGAACTTCCTGGTAGACGATGCCGTCGAGGGACTGGCGCGCGTAGAGATGGTCGTGTCCGTGGAAGACGGCCGAGACCTTGTACTTGATGAAGAGTTGATGGATGGGCATGGTCCATCCGGGCCGGTTCTGGGTGAAGCCGTACGTGGTGTCCTCATTTTCTCCGCCCCACTCATAGAAGGGCGCGGCTTCAACGCCGCCGCGCATCTGGCCCTGTAGTCCGCCGACGAGGTCGTGCAGGAATACGAATTTGAAGGTGGCGGTGCTGGTGGCGAGAGTCTGCTCCAGCCAGTTGTATTGGGCCTGGCCGAGGGTCAGGTTCCATCCGCTGCTGCCGGGCTGGGTTTTGGTGTACCAGAAGGGATCGAGGACGATAAAGAGCGCGTCGCCCCACTGCCATGCGTAAGAGGAAGCGCGCTTGCCCACGACGGGATCGATGGTGGGGTCGCCGCTATAGAAACTGTCTGGGACGGGATTGAGGAAGTATTGCTGGCGGGCGCGAGTTGTCCAGACGGCCAGGTTGTTTTGGGTGCCGTCGTTGAGCCAGCCGGCTTCGCCTTCGTGATTGCCGTTAGCGAGAAAGAGGGGTATCGATGCGCTGATGATCTTGTAGTTGTTGCGCTCGTAGTTGTAGCGAGCGTTGACAGTGGCCTGATTGGTGGTCTGCGTGGAGGTAGCGGAGAGCGGGGCCGAGTACTTCTCGCTCATGAAGGTATCGCCGAGGTCGATGTGGAAGTCGGGCGCGTCGGAGAGAACGTTTGCGAGAGTAAGGAGATAGGTGGGGTAGTCGGAGTTGCCGTCGAGGTGGGAGTCCGCCTGCACGGTAAAGGTGAAGGTGCTGCCGGTAGGCCGGGCAGTGTGGAAGCGGTACTCGGAGGTGGGGGTCGTGGCTCCTCCGGTGGAGGGCTGGAAGAGGATGCGGTAGTAGTACTGGGTGTTGGCGGTGAGACCGGTGAGCGTGAGAATCAGTGGAACGCTGGCAGCGATGTTGGACGAAGCGGTCTGGCTGGAATAGACGCCGGAGGCGGTTCCGTACTGAACGGAGACGGCGCCGTTCTGGTCGGGAGTCATGAGGCTGAGCTTGATGGAGGTGTCTTCCGGCACCCCTAGAACGACGCTGCCGTTGAGCGCGTTGCCAGTGGCTGCCGGAAGTACCGTGACGAGTTGAGCCATGGTGCTTGAACCCACGGAGTTGGTGGCGGCGAGCGATGTGGTGTAGGGTCCGGTGACGGAGTAAGTGTGCGTGGGGCTCTGAGTCGCGCTGGTTGCGCCGTCGCCGAAAGTCCAGGACCAGGATGCGGGCGCGCCGGTGGTGAGATCGGAGAAGGTGACGGGCTGGCCGTTTACGGGGATGAGAGAGCCATAGCTGAAGTTGGCCGTCGGCGCAGCGGTGACGGCGGAGACGGTGACGGCGTGCGAGGCCGAGTTGGAGCCGCCGGAGTTGGTAGCGACGAGAGTGACGGTATACGTTCCCGCTGCCGAATAGGCGTGGGTGGGACTTTGTGTCGTGCTGGTTGCGCCGTCGCCGAAGTTCCACGACCAGGAGGTCGGCGATCCGGTGGAGGAATCAGTGAAGGTAACGGTTTGCGCGACGACGGGCGAGGCGGGACTGAAGGAGAAAGAGGCGACGGGAGCCGGGGCGGTGTAAGTGGATTGCGAAGCGCCACCGCCGCCGCAGCCCTGAAGACAGAGAGCGGCGGCCGAAGCCAGAAGCACGCATGGGGATTTGCGATCGAACATGAACAGCCTCGTGAAAAGACCGCGTGGAACCGATCCGCGGGCTTTGCTCATAATTCAAATTACCCGCTGGCGATTACGCGATTCCCTGCCTCTCAATTACATTTCTGTAATGATGGGAAAAGGCGGGTGGATGTGGGCTACACTCAACCCGAAGAGAGAGCGCCATGAATGTGCTGCTGATCGAGGACGAGAAGAAGATCGCGCAGTTTGTGTGCGCGGGCCTGAAAGAACAGGCCTTTGCGGTGGACCATTGCGACAACGGCGTCACTGGTTTTGAGTACGCCTGCCGCGGCGGGTACGATGTGATTGTTCTGGACATCATGCTGCCCGGTCGCGATGGGCTCTCGATTCTCAAGGGGCTGCGCAAGGCGGGCCATGCCACGCCGGTTATTCTGCTCACCGCACGCAACGAGCTGGACGACCGGATCGAGGGTCTGTCATTGGGCGCTGACGACTACCTGGCCAAGCCGTTTTTTGTTGAGGAACTGATTGCCCGCATCGAGGCGATTCTGAGGCGCGCCTCCGGTGAACGCACGAATCTGGTATCGGTGGGCGACCTGAAGCTGGACCGGTATTCCCGCGAAGTTACGTGGCGTGGTGAGGCGGTGGACCTGACAGGGCGCGAGTTCAACCTGATCGACTACCTGATGCGTTCACCGGGGCGCGTGTTTACACGTACGCAGATTCTGGAGCACGTGTGGGGCTACGACTTCGATCCGAGCACGAACGTAGTGGACGTTTGCATTCAGCGCATCCGCAAGAAGATCGCTTCAATCGGCGTCGGCGCGGATGGCGATTCGCCGATTGAAAGCGTGCGCGGCGTCGGCTACCGCTTCAGGAAGCCCGCATGAATCGCTCGTTTCGCCTTCGGTTGGCACTGCTGGCGGCATTGCTGAGCGGGCTGGCTCTGACCGCGTTTGCGTTCAGCACGTGGCTGTTGATTCGCGCGAGTAAGATGGCGCGCATGGACAGCGATGTGCGGGCACAAGCTGAGCGCGAGTCTGGGCGGACGCGGGATGCGGTGGGCTGGCAGCGAACCGAGGCGGCGATCGTATCGGAGATGGGAATCCGCGACGGCCGGGACCTCCTGCTTGTTGTTGAGGACGGCGAGGGAAAGATTCTGTATCGATCGTCGGGCTGGCCGGCGAGTGTGGATGCGTCGCGGTTGCCATGGCCGACACCGCGAACGGCGGCGCAGCCGGAGGCGCGGCTCTCGGCAGGAGCTGGTGCGGGCGCGGCAGGCAGCGATCGGCCCAAGCCTCCGCCGCCACAGGAAAGCGAAGAGCTAGCTCCGCCGGGTCCACCTCCTGCTTCGCGAGTAATGGAGCACAGGTCGGAGGGGCATGACTGGCACATCGGGCTCGCGGCCACGGACCGCTCGCTAGTCGCGGTTGCGGTGGACGCGGCGGCCATTGCTCCTGACATGAAGGGGATTCTGCGTGCGTTTCTAATTGCGCTGCCGCTCTCGCTCGTCTTGATCGGCATCGGTGGATGGGCTTTCTCAGGCAGAGCGCTGCGTCCGCTGCGCAAGCTGACGGCGGCGGCGCGGCGGGTGACGGCCGAAGGCCTGGATCAGCGCATCTCAAGCCACGGGGAAGACCACGAGTTTGTGGAGCTGATTGAAGTCTTCAACGGAATGCTGGAACGGCTGGAGCGGAGCTTCAAGCAGGCGCGTCGCTTTTCTGCCGACGCGGCGCACGAATTGCAGACGCCGCTTGCAATTCTGCAAGGGCAGTTGGAGCAGGCGATCCATGCGGCAGAGGACGGGTCGCCGATGCAGGCGGAGTTGACGGGGATACTGGACGAAGTGCGGAGGTTGTCTACGATCTCTCGCAAGCTCCTGCTGCTATCTCAGGCCGATGCGGGCAGCCTGAGGATTCATGCCGAGCCGTTTGACCTGTCGAAAGCGCTTGAGGACCTGGTGGAAGATACGATGATGCTGGCCCCGCAACTGCTGGTGACCGGGGAGATCGCGCCGGGGCTGAACGTGGAAGTGGACAGAAGCCTGCTTCCGCAGGTTCTGCATAACCTGATAAGCAATGCCATAAAGTACAACGTGGAGCGGGGCTGGATCAGGATCTCGACGGCACGGCGGGCCGAACAGATTGAAGTACAAGTTTCGAACACGTCGGCAGGAATACCGGCGGCGGAGCGGGAGCGGATCTTCGACAGGTTCTTCCGCGGCGACCCGAACCACGGCCGCAAGGTTGAGGGCGTAGGGCTGGGGCTGAGCGTGTCGCGGGAGATTGCCCGCGCGCATGGCGGCGACATTACGTTTGAAGTCGATGAGAACAACGTGGTTCGGTTCTCTCTGCTGCTGCCTGCCTGAGTGTGGCGCGGGCCAGGATGGCGCGCCGGACGATTACAAAAATGTAATCAACCAAACCTGCGCGGCGTAATCAGCCGGTAGTAGGTTGCTGGATGAAGCAAGATGGCGGGGCTGTGATTCGCCGAAGCTGCTTCGCAATCTGTGGTTCACGGCAAGACGGGTTGAGATATACGCATTGATTGCAATCTTGCCTGAACAGAGGGATTCCGATGAGGATTCGTCCGCTTCTGTTCGTTCTACTGGCTTGTTTCGTGCTTTCGGGTTGTGGAGGCGGTTCTCTCCAGTTCACATCGCCCTCGACACCCTTGGCACCCTCGGCGGGATTTACGTTCTCGCCAGCCTCGCCGACCACGGCGCAGGCTGTTACTCTTACCGACACTTCGACGGGCAGCCCGACGGGATGGTCCTGGAATTTTGGTGACGCGTCGACGAGCTCATCGCAGAGTCCCAGCCACACGTTTGCCAGCGCAGGGACGTTTACGGTGACGCTGACGGCGAGCAATGCGGGAGGATCGAATTCGGCGAGCCACAGCGTGACGGTGAGCGCCGCAGCGAGCGCGCCAACAGCATCGTTCACGTTCTCACCGGCCTCGCCGACGACGGCGCAATCGGTGACGTTTACCGACACTTCGACGGGCAGCCCGACGGGCTGGTCCTGGAACTTCGGTGACGGGTCGACGAGCACATCGCAGAACCCCAGCCACATCTTTGCCAGCGCCGGGACATTCACGATAACGCTGACGGCAAGCAATGCGGCGGGATCGAAGTCGAGCAGCCAGAGCATCACCGTGACTGCGGCGGGCAACTCGGGGATGACGGCGTCGTTCACGGTGGTAACGAACGGACAGGTGGCGACGTTTACGGATACCTCGTCGGGCAGCCCAAAGGTGTGGTCGTGGAGCTTCGGCGATGGCACGACGAGCGCGATCGAGAACCCGGTCGATACATATCTGACGGCGGGCACGTACACGGTAACGCTGACGGTAAGCAACTCCGCGGGAACGAGTTCAAGCACGGTCACGCAGAGCGTGACGGTAAACGCATCCGCTCCGCTGACGGCGTTCAACTTTGCCCGGGCGGCGAACAATGCGACGATCGCGTTTACGGATGCGACGGTGGGCGTACCGACCAACTGGTCGTGGGATTTTGGCGACGGAAGCACGAGCACGCAGCAGAGCCCGAGCCATACCTACGCGGCCAGCGGCCAGTACACGGTGAAGCTGATGGCCGGCAATACCGCCGGCTCGAACCAGGCAAGCCATACGATCTACATCAGCCCGCTGTCGAACCTGGTGGAGTCGCTGGTGCCGGCGGGCGCGTTTGCGATGGGGGACCACTTTGGATTTGTGGACCCGACGCATCCTTCGGACGAGATACCGGTTCACACAGTAAACATCGACGCGATGTTCGTGTCGACCACGCCGACTACCAATCAGCAGTTCGTTGCGTACCTGAACGACGCACTCGCGAACGGATTGATCACGGTCACGAACAACGTCGTGTACGACGCGAGTGGCACCACGATCTACTGCTACTTGTACAACTATCAGTACTCGGCCGGGCACTATTCGACGGCGTACAGCATCGCGTATAACGCGACGACCAAGGTGTTTTCCGTCCAGGACTTCCGGGCAAACCACCCGATGGTTGGCGTCACGTGGAACGGGGCGGCAGCGTATAGCAACTGGCTCAGCGATCAGGCGGGACTTACACCCTGCTACAACCTGACTACGTGGGTTTGCGACTTCTCAAAGAATGGCTACCGGCTGCCCACAGAGGCCGAGTGGGAGTATGCGGGACGGGGCGGACAGACAACTCCGTACTACAACTTCCCGTGGGGCGATGACCAGGACCTTGAGAAAACCAACTGGCCAGGTTCCGGAGAACCGTATGAGGGCACGGACCAGTCTACCTATCCATGGACAACACCCGTTGGCTTTTACAACGGGACTCTGCGCCAGAAGTCAACGTACAACTGGCCCGGCAGCGCCGCTACCTACCAGACGCACAACGGCGCCAACGGATTTGGCCTTTTCGATATGGCTGGAAACGTGTGGCAGTTTGTTTATGACTGGTACGATGCGGGCTATTACTCTGTGAGTCCAACCGAAAATCCGACCGGCCCGGCCTCCGGGCAGCTTCAATCCGATGGACTTGCTTATAGAGGGATGCGCGGAGGAAGCTGGTACAACGGTGACACCGAAGCAGGAGTCAATGACGGGCACTCCCGGGTTTCAAACCGCTGCCCTGCCTCGCCGACGTACTTTGCGGTGCCGCAGTTGGCTTACAGCACAAACGTTGGATTCAGGCTGGTGAGGAATGCCGCGGCCAGTACTCTCGTGGCGGGCTTTACTTATGGGCCGGCAACTCCTACCACAGGCCAGACAATCGCTTTCGCTGACGCCTCTTCGGGCGGCGCGGCAACCTGGTCGTGGAGCTTTGGCGACGGCACAACCAGCACGATTGAAGACCCAAGCCATGTGTATGCGACGTCGGGCAACTACACAGTTACGCTGACGGCGGGCAATGCGACGGGTTTCAGCACGGTGACGAAGACGGTGAGCGTGACGACGTCTTCGCCGATCTCGCCCGGGTTCACGTTTGCGCCCGCGGCTCCGCTGGCCGGACAGGCGGTTGTTTTCACCGATACTTCAACCCGCGGGGCTACGACGTGGAACTGGGATTTCGGAGACAGCTCGGGCAAGAGTCCGCTCCAGAACCCGGTGCATGCCTATGCGGCCGCGGGTACCTATGCGGTGACGCTGACAGTGGCGAATGCGATCGGGAGCCAGACGGTGAACCACAACGTGGTGGTCACCGCAACGGCGAACTCGCTCTTGGCTTCGTTCACGTATACCTTGAACTCGCGGGCCGCGACGTTTACCGATACTTCCTCGGGCAGCCCCACCGGCTGGTCGTGGAGCTTTGGAGACGGAACGACAAGTACAGCACAGAGTCCCGGCCATATCTATTCGGCAGACGGCATCTTCACGGCCACGCTCACAATCACCGGAGCATCGGGAACGAGTACGTTCAGCCAGAGCGTGATTGTGAACGCGTCGGTAGCAACGCGAACGGTTGGTCTGATGCTGAACACCAGCAAGACGTTCCAGGGGTACACGCTGTTCTCGCCCAAGCAGAACACCATGACCTACCTGATCGACAACGAGGGCCGGATTGTCCATGAGTGGACGGCGAGCAAGTACGCGCCGGGGCAATCGTCGTACCTGCTTGAGAACGGGCACCTGCTTCGCCCGTGCTTCAACCAGACAGTGACGCCGACGCCCAATACCGGGGGCGGCGAGGGTGGCCGCATTGAGGAGTTCGACTGGGATGGCAACCTGGTGTGGGAGCTGAACTGGGCCACGAGCACCTACATGCAGCACCACGACATCAAGCGTCTGCCCAACGGCAACATCCTCATGCTGGTGGTGGAGACGAAGACCTACGCGCAGGCGATCGCGGCGGGATTCAATCCGAACATGTTCCAGCCGCAGATCGTCACCGACCAGGCGATTCTTCCCGACTCCGTGGTGGAGATTCAGCCGACGGGCACGTCGGGCGGAAACGTCGTGTGGGAGTGGCATGTATGGGATCACCTGATCCAGAGCTACGACGCCACCAAGGCCAACTACGGCACTCCGTCGCTGCATCCAGAGCTGATTGACGCTGCGGGCAACCATACGGCGCTTCCCGAGTTCTGGAACCACATGAACTCGATTGACTACGATCCGGTAAACGATGAGATCGCATTGAGCGTAAGAGGGAACAGCGAGGTCTGGGTCATCGACCACAGCACCACGTCCGCGCAGGCCGCCGGCCATACCGGCGGGGCGCGCGGCAAGGGCGGCGACCTGCTCTATCGCTGGGGCGATCCGATTGCTTATGGGGCCGGCGCCGCGAGCAATCAACTCTACTATCAGCAGCACGACGTGGAATGGATCAGGCCCAACTCTCCCGGTGCTGGCCATTTGATGTGCTACAACAACGGCCTGGGCCGTGGAACCACGAATGCCTCCTCCATCAACGAGTTCGTTCCGGCAGTGGACGGAAGCGGGAATTACTCGCTAGTCGCCGGGACGGTCAATCCGGCCGGATTCAATTGGTCCTACAACGCGGATGCGGCTAATCCCATGTACTCGGCGGATATCTCGGGAGCGCAGCGGCTACCGAACGGCAACACAATCATCTGCACGGGCGGAACAGGCGAGTTTCGCGAAGTGACTTACAGTGGCGAAGTCGTCTGGAAGTACATCAACCCAGTTGCTCATGACGGACCGGTAACGCAAGGAACCCAACCTCCGGCGGATCCGAACGTAAGCGGCGAAACGCTTAACTCCGTATTCCGGGTCTACAAATATCCGCTCGACTATCCAGCGTTTATCGGAAAGACGCTGACGCCAGGAAACTATATCGTGCAATAGCATGCCTGTGCCCAGGGGCCCCGAGAAAGATGACTGCGAACACCGGCAATCCTCGGGCGTGTATGCAATTGAGCAAGAGAGGCCTCGAGTTGGACGGCGCCGGGGTTCCTTCCTTCACCCGGGATCGGCATGGCTTGCTAGTCGCCAGGGCCAGAAGAAAAGGTCAAATCGTAGGCGGGCGCGAAGATCCACTCATCTCTCGCGTTGAGGAGGAACGAACAATTCTTCACATGATCGTCGCGGTATGAGCGGGAACATTGAAGCAGGCCGGCGCATAGGCCCTTTCAGCGTCCTCGATATACGAAAAACACACAAAATGTTCCGGGAGTGCAGAGGATAGGACACGGATTCACTGCACGCCAGAAATCAGGCATGTTTTGCATCTTTCTTATTATCAGCAGTATACAGTCGCGGATAGCGTTGAAAATATGGCGGAGAGAGTGGGATTCGAACCCACGGTACTCGTTAAAGTACACACGCTTTCCAAGCGTGCGCCTTAAACCACTCGGCCATCTCTCCCGCGCGTGGTCTATCTTTTCGACTTTAGCATACCCGCTCGGCTCCCCCCTTCAATCGCTGCGGAACACGGGCGCAAACCAAGATTCTACTCCGGAAGGCGATACTCGCAATCCGCGAACTGATATCAAAGCTCCTGCCGCCGACAACGCGCTTTTCGGGGCTTCGGGAGTAGCCGCGGCAACAGTTCTCTTGAGCGGCTTCTCGCATCGCGATATGAAGCAGAGGATTTCCCAGCCAGAGACGCGAGCTTGTCTGTGATGTAACTCACGCCAAATGTTCCCTAAAGGACTCATAAACAGCAATTTCTCCCTCCCGAAATTGGGACAGGGCCGCTTGAAAGTGACTATAATCACCAGTGGGTGCGATCCACTACGCGCCCCCATAGACTCTATCCGAAGGGAATCCCGCCACATGGCGACTGGAAACCTGGCCCTGGGTCAAGCACAGGGCAAAACGGCTGCGCCTCAACGCGTCGTCAATGATTTCAGCATTAATGTAGCCACGGTTAACGGCTCCGGCTCGCAGTCGGCAAACAGCACGCTGCTGAAGAGCATCTTCGGCATGGGCGTACCTGTGAGCGGCAAGAACCTGTTTCCGTCGAACATCGCCGGGCTGCCCACGTGGTTCACCATCCGTGCCAGCAAAGACGGCTATGTGGCCCGCAAGCGCGCCAGCGAGATTCTGGTCGCGATCAACCCGGAGTCGGCCAAGGACGACATTCTCGCCCTGCCCACCGGCGGCATAGCCATCTACGAGGAGAACCTCAAGCTCGAGCAATATCGCAGCGATGTGGTCTGTTACCCGGTTCCCTTCGACAAGATCACTGCCGCTTGCTGCACAGAGGCCAAGCTCCGCAAGCTGGTCAAGAACATGGTGTGGGTCGGCGTAATCGCGCAACTGCTCAACATCGACCTAGCCGTCGTTGAGAAGTCGATCAAGAAGCAATTCGCCAAGAAACAGAAGGTCTTCGACCTCAACTTTGGCGCCGTCAAGGCCGGCTGGGACTATTCCGCCTCAAGCTTGACCAAGCAGGACCCGTATTTTATCGAGGCCATGGACCACACCACCGGCAAGATCATCATCGACGGCAACGCCGCCTGCGGCATGGGCGCGGTGTTTGCCGGCGTGACGGTTGTGGCCTGGTACCCCATTACGCCTTCCACCTCGACGATCGAAGCCACCACCGACCTTCTCAAGAAGTTCCGCGTCACACCGGAAGGCAAGGCCACCTATGCGGTGGTGCAGGCCGAGGATGAGCTCGCCGCCATCGGCATGGTGCTCGGCGCGGGCTGGGCAGGCGCGCGGTCCTTTACCGCCACCTCCGGACCCGGCATCTCGCTCATGGCCGAGTTTACTGGCCTCGGTTACTACGCCGAGCTGCCCGGCGTCATCGTCAACGTGCAGCGCAGCGGACCCTCTACCGGTCTGCCCACGCGCACCCAGCAGGGCGACATCCTCTCCACGGCCTTCCTTTCGCACGGCGACACCAAACACGTGATGCTGATCCCGGGCTCTGTGAAAGAGGCCTTCGAACTCACCATCCAGGCCTTCGATTTGGCCGAGCGGCTGCAAACCCCAGTCTTCGTGCTCTCCGACCTCGACCTGGGAATGAATAACTGGATGTCGGACCCCTTCGACTACCCCACCAAACCCATCGACCGCGGCAAGGTGCTCACCGCCGCGGACCTCGATCGGCTGGGCGGCTTTGCCCGCTATCGCGACGTGGACGGCGACGGCATTGGCTGGCGAACCCTGCCCGGAACCCTCCACCCCAAGGCTGCCTACTTCACCCGCGGCACGGGCCACAACGACTCCGCCGGCTACTCCGAGAAGCCCCAGGAATACATCGCCAACATGGAACGGCTGACGAAGAAGTTCGATCACGCCCGCACCCTGGTTCCGGCACCGGTTCTTGTCAGCAACGGCGCATCGAAGATCGGCTTCATCGCCTACGGCACCACCGACTTCGCCCTGCGCGAGAGCATGGACCAGATCGAGAAGCAATACGGCAAAAAGACCGACTACCTCCGTCTAAGGGCCTATCCCTTCTCCCATGAAGTGGCCGAATTCGTTGCCTCTCACGATCGCGTCTACGTGGTCGAGCAGAACCGTGACGCCCAGATGGAAAGCCTGCTCAAGCTCGATCTGCCCGTTGAGCTGGTGTCCAAACTGCGCAGCATCCTGCACTACGACGGTCTGCCCATCGACGCTGAATCCATCACCGAACAGTTCGCGACCAAGGAGGGCCTCTAATCCATGGCTACATCCACACCTGCCCCTAAAGTAAATCGCATCGGCCTTCCCATCCTCGAGTATCGCGGCGGCAAGTCCACGCTGTGCGCCGGCTGCGGACACAACGCCATCGCCGAGCGCATCATGGACGCCATGTTTGAGATGGGCGTCGAGCCCGAGCGCGTCATCAAGGTCAGCGGCATCGGCTGCTCGTCCAAGAGTCCGGCTTACTTCATGAGCCGCTCGCACTCGTTCAATACCGTGCACGGCCGCATGCCATCCGTTACCACCGGCGCTGTCCTTGCCAACAGAACCAACATGGCTCTGGGCGTCTCCGGCGACGGCGACACCGCCTCCATCGGAGCCGGCCAGTTCGTGCACCTGATGCGCCGCAACCTCCCCATGATCTACATCATCGAGGACAACGGCGTTTACGGCCTCACCAAGGGCCAGTTCTCCGCCACGGCAGACATCGGCTCCACGCTCAAGACCGGCGTCATCAACGACCTCCCCGCCATCGACACCTGCGCGCTCGCCATCCAGCTCGGCGCAACCTTCGTCGGCCGCTCCTTCTCCGGCGACAAGAAGCAGCTTCTGTCGATGCTAAAGGCGGCCATCGCCCACGAGGGCACGGTCCTGCTCGATGTCATCAGCCCCTGCGTCACCTTCAACGACCACGAAGGCTCTACCAAGAGCTACAAGTTCATGCAGGAGAACGACGAGCCCATCAACGCCATTGACTTCGTGCCCAGCTTCTCGGATATCGAAGTCGACTACGACTCCGGCCTCGTCCTCGACGTCCAGATGCACGACGGCTCCAATCTCCGCCTGCGCAAGCTGCAGGAGGACTACGATCCCACCGACAAGGCCAACGCCGTCCGCACCCTCATGGAAGCCACCGAAAAAGAAGAGATCCTCACCGGCGTCTTCTACATCGACACCACGAAGCCCTCCTTCATCGGCATGCTCAACATGGTCGACGAGCCGCTGGCGACTCTTCCCGAGTCTGTCACCCGGCCGCCCAAGAGCGTGCTCGACAGCCTGATGTTGAACCTTCAGTAGTCCACAAAGTTGAAAGCCCCCGGTGCATGACCCGCATCGGGGGCTCTTTCTTTGTCTGGACGCGAGCTTCTAAGCCTCCCACCAGTCGAAAGCCTTCATCCGCGGATAGTAAAGTCCGACGCGAATCGCAGCATCGGCCCCCTTCAACTCCCGCAGCACGCGCGCATACATCTCCAGCTGGGGCGCAAAGATCGCCCGCAGCTCCGGCAGCGCCTTCGCCGGTTCCACACCCTCGGCGTGCGCCGTCTTCCAGTCCACGATCCACCAGGCCCCGTCGCCCTCCGTGCCCGGCTTGAGACCTGCAAGAAAGACACGATCGGCGCGCACGGTGCGAATCGCGCCTCCATCGACCCCGGCCCAGCTCTGTTCGGTCGCCGCCTCCGCGCGGGGCGCAAGAATCCATCGCGCGACCGGATCGCTCAACGCCTCGCCCGCCAACTCTGCCGCCCGCGCCACCGTCCGCTCAGCCTGCGCACGATCGAGCCCCATCTCCCGCACCTCAGCTATCGCACGCGGCTTCAAGCCGGCGATCGATCCAGCAGCCGCATCCCATCCCTGCCTGCCCACCAGGCCAGCCAGTTCCTCAAAAATCCTGTGAACAGCCACGCCCAGCGCGCGCGAAAGCAATCCGCCCTCATGCCGGCTGTACGCGGCGCCCGCCTGCTGAACCGGCGTCGCACTCCACGCAGCCCCCGCGCCAGCCGCTTCTGAATTGAAGCCAGTGGGCAACCGCCGCAGAATTGCGGGCTTTACCGGCCTCGGCATCTCCAGCACCTTGTCGCCCCCGGCCGCCATAGCAGGAACAATGAACTCCTCGGCCCCGCGACCTGTGCGCCACACTTCAAAGCTCCGCCGAACCTCTTGCTCCACCGCCGGCCACGCGGTCCTGAGCAGTGATTGCCGCGGCATCTGCAACTCCAGTTCGCCGCTCCCCTCGTCTTTGTACTCGGGCCGCGCGAAAAGATGCAGCTCCTCGCGCGCGCGCGTCGCCGCCACGTAGAGCAGCCGCCGCATCTCCTGCCGCTCGCGCTCCAATCGCTCCCGATCCACCCATGCCTTGGCCTTGCCGCGATCCGCGCCCCGCGACTGAATCGGCGCGACCAGAAACTCCGTAATCTCGCCCTCTTCCCCCGGCGCTTCCAGTCCGCGCTCCAGCCACGAGAGCAGATCGGCCCTGCCGCGTCCTCCGCCGGCCTGCAACTCCGGCACAATCACCACCTCGAACTCCAATCCCTTGGCCTTGTGAATTGTCATCAGTTGCACGCCGCAGTTGCTGTCGGCACGCGGATCGGGCAGCGCCGTCAAATCCTCAAGCGCCGCATCGAGCGCCGGACCCGCAACGTCCTGCTCTCCCTCCGGCAAGCTATCGAGCGCGCGCAGCAGCAACTCCACATTCGCCCGCTCCGCTTCGTTTACGCACGCTGCACCGCCCAGACTGAGCCAGGCCTCCCGCAGCCAGGTTCCAAGCGTGCTCGCCGGCCGCTCCGCACGCCACCTCTCCGCCGCTTCAAGCGCTTCAAGCACCCGCGCGACAGCGGCGCTTCCCTGCTCTTTCAACAGCGGCAACCGCTCACGAATCAGCTCGCGCACGGGCCTCGCCAACAACTCAGGATCGTCGCCGCCCGCCAGCATGTGCAGATCCGCCAGCGACAGGCCGCACCACGGCGCGCGCAGCATACTCAGCCATGCCACACGGTCCTGCGGGTTCGCCATCGCTCGCGCAATGGAAAGCAGATCGCGCACCTCGGGCCGGTCGCCCAGCTTCTCCAGCTCCACCGCGCGAAACGCGATCTTCCTCTTCCTAAGCGCTTCCGCAATCGGCGTCAGAGCCGAACGGGCCCGGCCCAGCACCGCGACTCGCAGCTTCCGGCCATTGCCGCGAGCCGCTTCAATCCTGCCGCTATATCCGGCGATCAGCTCCACTATCGAATGAATCTCTTCTTCGAGTGCAGCGGCGCGCTCTTCCGCGATTCGCTGCCGCGTCTGCTCGTTCTTCTGTCTGCCGCTGGAGGCCGGCATAAACTCCCAGTGCAAATTCACGCGCGGCCCCGGTGCCTCAACTTCCGTTCCGGCTCGCTCGGGCCTAGCCGCCATGAACTCGACACCGCTGCCATCCCTCTCAGCAAACACCGCGGAGAAGAAGCCGTTCAACTCCTCCACCAGCCCGCGCGCGCTTCTGAAGTTCGCCTCGAGCTTGGCGCCATCGAAGCGGAACGGCTCATCGTCCGGAATCGCCAGCCCACTGTCGCGCACCTGCGGAAACAGCTCCGCATCGGCATCGCGGAAGAAATAGATCGATTGCTTCGGATCGCCCACCACAAAGCAGCTGCGGCCTTCGGGCTCCGGCCAGGCCGCAATCAAATGCGCGAGCAAACGATGTTGTCGGCGGCTCGTGTCCTGAAACTCATCCACCAGCAGATGGCGAATCTCGTCGACGAACTCGAGCACGGCGTCGGAGGGAATGCCGTCCTCGCCCTTCAGTGCATCGAGGGCAATCTGCGCAACCTCAGTAAAATCGACAGCGCCGGCCTCGGCAAACTCCACGCGCAACTGTGGCGCGGCCCGGCGAAGCAGCACCAGGCAGGCCCGCACAATCGCCCAGTCTTCTTCGGTGTAGCGGGCCGGAGGCAGACTTCGCACACCGGCAAGCGCCTCTGCAAGCCCCGCAACTGAGCCAAGGGCCTCAGCCAGCGCCTTGACCCTTGCCTTTTCCAGCTTGCGATCCGCGGGAAAGCCGCTCGTCACATCGAACCGGCTCTTGAACGCTCCATCTTGCTTCAGCAGCAACTGCGCAATGTCTGAAAATGCCGCCCGCGCCGTCTCCAGTTCCTCCTCGCTCTCAAAAGGCGCAGCCGGGAACTCAGCCAGCTCTGCCAGATCGCGGCAAAAGCCATCGCCTTTTTGTACACATGCGAATCGCGCAAGCGCATGAGCTTCTTCGCGCGCGCCGGGCGCCTGGTCGAGCAGAGCGCTCAACCGCTCCAGTTCCACGCGAACCGCTTGCGCAAAAGGTCGCTCCAGCAGCGCCCGCAGCTTCTCCCAGTCAAGCTCAGCCTTGAAGACAATCTCCTGCATCCAGCGGTCGCGCTTTGCCAGCATTCCAACCAGCAGGTCTTCAAGCTCCTGCCAACTGTTGTCGCGCCACAGCAGCAACTGCGCCAGCGCCGCGCGCAGTTCGGCGTTCGTGCCGTCGATCTGCTCAAGCGTTCTGCGCGCCGCCTGCCGGTACAACTGCCACGGATCTTCCACGATCTCCGGCTCGCTGCCCAATCCCGATAGCAACGGCCTGCGCACCGCCAATTCGCGGCAGAACGAATCGATCGTAGTCACGCGCAACTGGCTGGACAACTCGACCAGATTCCATCCGCGCTCCTGCGATCGCTGGTAGGCTCTCGACGCCAGCGCCTCCATAGACAGCGCATCGCCAACCGTCGCTTCGCCCTTCTCTGCGCGCGCGGCAGCTTTCTCAAGCTCGGCAACAATGCGGTCCACCATCTCTGCGGTTGCCGCGCGGGTGAACGTAATCGCCACGATCTGCGCAGGCGAATCCACCTCCGCCAGCAGCCGCAGAAAGCGCCGTGTCAACAGATCGGTCTTGCCCGAACCGGCCGGAGCCTCCACCAGCACCGAGCGCGCGGAATCAAGTGCGCGCACTCGCTCGGCTTGGTCGGAAGGAGTAGAACTGCGTCGATCGCTACTCATCGTCCTCTCCCCCGCCATCCTCCGGCTGCTCTTCGTCTTCAACGCCCTCCGCAATTCGGCACAGCGACTGGAGCCCGCACCGTTCGCAGGTCTTGCGCGGATCGATCGGATCGACCTCAACCCGCCCATCGAGAAACGCCTGCACCAGCTCTTCGATCGCATTCTTCCACGCCGCGAGTTTCTCCTCTGTCAGCTTCTGCTTTCCCAAAGACATCGTCCCGTTAATCCATGAAAACAGCGTCTCCTTCGGCTTCGAAAGCGACCCCGCAAACTTCCGGTCCCCGGCGCGCACCTGCGCAAACACCAGCCCACCCAACGGCTCCGTCACCGCATCGAGCGCAAAGGCTGCGTAGAGCGGCAACTGCAAGTCGCTGGCCCGCGTCTCCCATTCCTTCGTATCCACCAGGCCGCTCTTGTAATCGATCACCAGGAACTTTCCGTCATTCAGCTTGTCCATGCGGTCGAGCCGCAACTTGATTTCGAGCCCCTTGATTCGTACCTTCCGCTCCACTTCGGTCGCGGCAACCTCAAACTCCAAACGCGTGCGCTCGAACTCGAGCCACTCGGTCACCAGCCTGGTCAGCCTCACCTCTTCGAGCGCTAGGTACCCTTGCGGCATCCACTCGCGCACCCCGGCAGGCATCTTCGCCCTCAGCACACTGCGCACATGCTCGTTCACAAAGGCCTCAAGATCCGGCACATCGCACAACTGCTCATGCGTGCGCACTCCGCCCGTTCCCCACACCGAGTGCAGCACCTCATGCAGTAGATTGCCGCGCTGGATCGCGGTCAGTCCCGCCTCGGCACGCCCCCAGCCCTGTGCGCCGAGTCTCGCGGTGGCAAAGGCGCGGAACGGACACTGCGACTGCGCATTCACAACGCCCGACCCGCCAGACACCGACGTGTGCGGAAAGACAATCGAGCTCACATCCTCAAAGCTGTCAAGCACTGGATCGCGCTCAACAGCCAGCACAAGCTCCGGCGGCATCTGCTGCGGAGCGCCGGCAATCCTCACAATCAGCCGCGAAGCCCGCTGCTCTACTCCCCCAGATTGCTTCCCGTAGCTGAAGTACACTTCCCGCGCCGATCGAACCAGGCGGTCGGTTGCTCTGCCGGCCAGTTCCCCGTCCAGTTGCGCCGTCGCGTGAGGCATCCGGTACTCCCTCTGCTCTTCGATTGGGATCAGCGGATGCATCCTGCCCGTCACCGGCCACGCCTGCTGGCTCGCGCCCATAAACCAGATCGCATCCGCCGTGAGGCCCGCCGACTCCATCGGCCCCACAATCTGCACAGGCGCATCCTCTGACTCCGGCGCAAACAGCGTCTCCGCGAGCACGCGCCCCAGCGCCGATAGAAACTCCTTCCACGCCGTGCTCTCTCCGTCGAATCCGAGTGAAGCGCAGACGTCCAGCGCCTGCTGCCAACGGCGAAGTGACTGAAACTCAGCGCTCGAAAGCGCTTGGCCCCCTGGCCAGCCGGCCGCTTCAAGCAACTCCGGAATCAGTTCCGCCCAAACCAGCGCCGGCTGTTGCCTGCCCACAGTCGCCCGCAATCTCTGCGCCGCCTCGATCATTCGGCGGGTCCAATCGGCTGGCAGAGCAACGCCGGGCCGCTGGCCCATGAACTCCGCCAGACTCCACCGCGTCCGCTCCAGCCCCCGCCGCCGGATCGCCCGCAGAAATCCCGTAAGCACATAAGTCTCCGCCTCGTTCGCGGCCGTTTTGCCCGATCCCAGCAGCCAGTCCAGTTCATGCTCCTCAATCGAGCCGCCCAGCCACCGCAACAACAAATACGCCGCGCGAATCACCGGCAGTTGCCCCACTGAAACGCCGAGCGAGAGTTCAAACCGCTCTCCCACCGCGCTCAGAAATGCTCGCTCGATTTCGCCCCGCCGCTTCCCCAACTCCTGGGTAACAACCAGAATCCTCGTTCCCGGCTCAGACTCTAGCCGCAGCCTGCACCACTGCGCGCAAGCCTCAAGTTCCGCAATCTCGTCTCCGGCCTCAAAGAAGATTCGCCCCTCAGCCTCCTCCGCCGCATCCGCCTCGTGCCACTCGCCCCACGCAGCCAGCAGCTCTCTTTGCACCGGCGTCATGCGGTCAAATCCAGCCAGCAGCAACGGCATCCGCGGCGATTCGTCGCGCCGCGGGAGCGAAAGCAGTTCCACTCCGAGCCTCTGCCCGCTCACCACACTCTGCCTGTCGCAGCGCCGCTCAAACTCCGTCAGCCAGCCGCTAAATGCGCCCTGGTCCTGGTTCCAGTTCGAGCGATTCCCTTCTTTGAGCAGTTTGGGAGCGTAGTCGCACAGCAGCCCGTGGGCCTCCGCTGCCATCCGCGCCATGCGCCGCCGTGAATCCTCCGGCAGCCTGCCGCCCGGCGCGCTCTCTCCCACGATCCGCGTCCACAGCACAAGCTCCTGCTGCGGATTCATCACGGCGCGCTCATCGCCGGCCGAGAGCCTCTCCCACTCGCGTCGAACCCAGCTGCTCCAGTCTGCGATCTCCGGAGCCAGCCATGCGGAAAGGCCCTCTGCCCGCCGCGCACGATGAAACTCCCGCGCGATGGCCCTGGCCGCTCGCTCGCTCGCCGCCACCACGCGGCCGCCGTCGCGCAGCCACGCGTCCACATCCGGGATAGGCCGCTCTTGCCTCATGACTGGTTCCAGCATACTCACTGCCCCGAACGCCTCCCGGTGGATAAACCGCAAGAGATAAACTACTAGTTATGAAGCGCATCCTTCTCTTGTTACTCCTGATTACGCTGGCTGCCTTCGCGGGCTGCCGCGCAAGCCAAAAGCCCGCCTCCGGAGCAGCTGCGATCGCCAAGACCTTCCACCTGCGCGGCAAGGTCGTCTCCACCAGCCCCTCCACGGGAGAGGTCACGCTCAACCATGAAGCCATTCCCGGATTCATGGAGGCTATGACCATGCCCTACAAGCTCAAGGACCCCTCCATCCTCTCCGAGCTTCACCCCGGCGACACCATCACCGCCGACGTCCTCGTCCCCGCCGACGAAAACGCCGACGTCCTACTCGATCACATTGTCATCGTCGCCCAGGGCAAGCCAGACTACAAACCTGCCGCCTTCTACCACGTCCCGGCGCAGGGTGATCCGGTTCCCGACTTCGCCCTGCGCAACCAGGACGGCAAGCCGATCCACCTCGCCCAGTACCGCGGCAAGACGCTGCTCATCACGTTCATCTACACGCGCTGCCCCCTGCCCAACTTCTGCCCGCTGGTCACGCGCAACTTCGTCGCCATCCACAAAAGCCTCGAGGCCGACCCAACGCTCGCCTCCAAGGCCCAACTCCTCTGCATCAGCTTCGACCCCGACCACGACACCCCGGCCGTGCTCCGCGCCTACGGAGCCCAGTACCTCGGCAGCGACCAAAAGAGCGCCTTTGACCGCTTTGAGTTCGCCGCCCCCGCAAAGGCCGACCTCGACAAAATCGCCCAGTACTTCGACCTCGGCATCACCCACGATGCCGGCGACTCCATCACCCACTCGCTCTCCACCACGCTCATCGGCCCCGATGGCAAGGTGCGCAAGTTCTACCCCGGCAACGAGTGGACCCCGGATCAGATCTTCGCCGACATCAAGGCTCTCTAAGCCCGCGCTAGCTGAACCGAATCATCCTGAATCGCATCCAATCATTAGCCGGCGACCGTGAGCTGGCCGCCACTGCCCCAACGGCCCCCGCCAACCGCCAAGCCCGGGCGATACAATTTCGCAGGAGGATTCGACATGGCAAAGCTGACGATCGTCTTTGCAATCCTGCTGGCCGTGCTTGCCGCAGCCGGTTACTTCTGCCCCAAGTCCGATCACGTTATCGCTCTCACACCATTGTGGTTCGGCATCGTGCTCGGCATCGGCGGTTATCTCGCCCGGGGCGGCACTGAAGCCCGCAAGAAGACCTTTCTCTACATCGACACCGCCATTGGCGTCGTGGGCTTCCTGTTCGCTCTACGCTCGGCCATTAACACCTACGGCTCCGCCCGCACCGAGGGCGTCGACCCCAATCTTTTCGTGATCGCTGACCGTCTTGTCATGGCGGCCATTCTACTTGTCTTTCTCAACTTCGCCGTCCAGGCCATTCTCAAGGCGCGGCAACCATCAGAGGAGTAACACTTGCCAGGATTCGGTGGAGGACTCGGACTCAGCCGCCGTGCGGAGTCCACAGGCAACAAGCGCGGAGGCCAGCGCGAAGACGTCGGTCTGCCCAAAAAGAAACCTGCGCTCAGGAAGATCGGACCCGAGATCTGGGCCCTCATCAAGCCCCGCAAGGGTCTCATCGCCATCGGCCTCATCCTCATGGCCATCAACCGTGTCGCCGGACTGGTCCTGCCCTACACATCCAGGCCTCTCCTCGACAACGTCCTCTCCACCCAGCACCCGCACCCTGAGAAGCTGCCCTACTTCATCGCGCTGGTCTTCTGCGCGATGCTGGTGCAATCCCTCACCTCGTTCTCGCTCACACAACTGCTCTCCAAGGCCGGCCAGCGGCTCATCGCCCAGTTGCGCCGCGATGTGCAGCGCCACGTTGGCCTGCTGCCCGTTGCATACTACGACGAAAACCGCACCGGTCAGCTCGTCTCCCGCATCATGACCGACGTCGAGGGTGTCCGCAACCTCATCGGCACCGGGCTCGTGGAGTTTCTTGGCGGAGCGCTCACCGCCATCCTCGTCTTCTTCTATCTCATGTACCTCAGCCCCAAGGTCACGCTCACCGTCTTCGCGGTCCTCGGCGTCTTCGTCTTCGTACTTCAAAAGGGCTTCAAGACCATCCGGCCCATCTTCCGCGAGCGCGGAAAGATCAGTGCCGAAGTCACCGGCCGCCTCACCGAATCCCTCGGCGGCGTGCGCGTCATCAAGGGCTACCACGCCGAAGAGCGCGAGCACACCGTCTTCTCGGGCGGCGTCGAGCGCTTGCTGCAAAATGTCATGAAGTCGCTCACCATGACCAGCGTCCTTTCCTCGGCCTCCACCACCGTCGTGGCCCTGGTCTACGGCATCATCATGTGGCTGGGCGGGCAAAATGTGCTCTCCTCCACATGGACCACCGGCACCTACTTTCAGTACACGCTCTTTCTCGGTTTCATGATCGCGCCGGTCTTTCAGATCGTCGCCATCGGCACACAGCTCACCGAGGCCTTCGCCGGCCTCGACCGCACCCATGAGCTCATGTCCGAGATCGAAGAAAACAAGGTCCCCGGCCGCACCATCCAGATGCCGCCCATCCAGGGCGACGTGCGCTTTGAGAATGTCGAATTCTCCTACCAGCCGGAAAAGCCCGTGCTGCACGGCATCAGCTTTGCCGCGGTTCCGGGCAGCGTAACGGCTCTGGTTGGCTCCTCGGGCTCCGGCAAGTCCACCATCATCAGCCTCATCTGCGCCTTCCACAGCCCCACCGCCGGCCGCGTGCTGGTCGATGAAACCGACCTGTCCAAAGTCGACCTCAACACCTTCCGCTCCCAGCTCGGCGTCGTCCTTCAGGATTCCTTCCTCTTCGACGGCACCATCCGCGAGAACATCATGTTCTCCCGGCCCGAAGCCACCGAGGAGGAGTTCCTCTCCGCCTGCCGCACCGCCCGCGTCGACGAGTTCGCCGAGCGATTCCCCGAGGCCTACGAGACGATCGTCGGCGAACGCGGCGTCAAGCTCTCCGGAGGCCAGCGCCAGCGCCTGTCCATCGCACGCGCCCTGCTCGCCCAGCCCCGCATCCTCATCCTCGACGAGGCCACCAGCTCGCTCGACTCCGAGTCCGAGGCCATGATCCAGGCCGGCCTGGCCCAGCTCATGCAGGGCCGCACCACCTTCGTCATCGCCCACCGCCTCTCCACCATCCGCCGCGCCGACCAGATCCTCGTCGTCGAGCAGGGCGAGATCGTCGAGCGCGGCAACCACGACGAGCTCTTCGCCATGGGCGGCCGTTACTACGACCTCTACATGCGCCAGCACGGCCTTGAAACAAACCTCTTCCTCGCCCCCGGCGAGGGAGACACGGTTCCGGAAGAAAGCACTACTTAGCACAGATGCCTGCCCGGAGACGTGCTCCGGGCAGGCTTCTGGACTCCCGTCTCTGAGTCAGGTTGATACGAGACTCGATGGCTCACGGGTATTGTGTAAGAACACGGCTTCAGCCGTGCCATAGGTTGCGCATAATCAAGGGAACTTCAGTCCCTGATGGATGGGTTTTCTGAAATCTGGCACTTGATCCGCGCATCGTTAAAGCAACCACAGCAGCCCGCCCCAGAGACCCCCGGGATCCCTGTCAAGAACGGGCGGCTGGTTGCCTTCGCAGCTGTTACCGATCGTATCCGCCGCGGTTGTCCCGCATCTCTTCGCTGCCTGCCGACACGATGTCGTACTGGTTCTGGTGGTTTCTGCCCGCGACCACAGAAAGCACCGTCCTGTGCTGGAGATCGAGTTCCAGGGTCATATTGCGCGAGGGGTCGGAGAGCGTGAGCGTATATGCGCTCTGCCCGGTCTGCCGGTAGGTGTGAACGACTACGCCCCGGTCGTCCACCTCTTCCCAGTTGTTGGCTCCAGCTTTTTGATACGAATACATCGCTTGTCCATTCGATCCGGACTTGAACCACAAAAGGTTGTATCCCGTCACCTCGGCAGCCCGTCCGGAGTCCCGCCGCGGCGGCTCAGGCATCGAGCGAGCAACTGGCGCAGGCAAAATGTCGTACAGGTCTTTGGGTTGGCCGCCCTGCCAGTTGTAGATGATCTTGTTGCGGTACAGATCGATCTCGATGTCCATCTTCCGCGAAGCATCGAACAGGTAGATCGACCACTCATCGCGGCGGGTCTCACGGAAGTGGAAGGCTGCAACGCCCTGTGCATTCCGTTCGTCCCAGGCGCCACGCCCAACTTCCACGTAGGAGCCGAGCAGTCTGCCGCCGGTGCCGAAGTCGACTTCATGGGTGTTGGCGGCATTGCCGCGCGGCTGGGCTGAGACTGGCGCAACCGCTGCAATCGACAGCAGGAGCGCAATGAGGGGGAGCCAGGTGATTGAAAACCGTCTCCGGCGGGTAGACGCAGGAGTCTTAACGCGTGCTTCCATTCCGATGTGACCTCCGTTTGGGTATCCCTGGTTGGGGAGTTCAGGGAGTTTGGAGAATACCACAGGCTCATATCGACTCGGAACAAACGTCTGAACAATTTCCGTAATCCCGAGTGCGAAACTCCCCGCATTCTCTACAAACACCCGGATCGCAAACGAGAGAGTTGCGGTCGTTGAGATTCGAGAACGCCGGAACATGTCAGTTAAAACCGAAGGCGCGCCGAAGAGACGGCGCGCCCATTCAAAGTTCACGGCTTTGGGTACTGAAGGTTGCTTTACTCGCTATAGTGCAGCAGGCTGAAGACGTCGTACTCCTTGAACCGCTCACGGCCCTTGAGGAAGTCCAGCTCGACGGCAAACGCCAGCCCTGCGATCTTGCCGCCCAGTTCATTCACCAGCTTCACGGTCGCCTCCATCGTGCCGCCCGTGGCCAGCAGATCGTCCACCAGCACCACGTTCTGCCCCGGAGCAATCGCGTCCAGGTGAATCTCCAGCGTATCGGAGCCGTATTCGAGGTCGTACGTCACCCGGGCAACCGGGGCGGGCAGCTTCTTCGGCTTGCGCACCGGCACAAACCCGGCGTTCAACCGGTAGGCCAGCGCCGGCCCAAAGATGAACCCCCGCGCCTCGATGCCCAGAACCAGATCGACCTTCCGCTCGATGTAATGCGCCGCAAGAGCGTCAATCATCTGCGCAAAGCCGGTCTTGTCCTTGAGCAGCGTCGTAATGTCGTAAAACAAAATTCCGGGCTTGGGAAAGTCCCGAACGGTGCGCACCAGCTTCTTCAGGTCTTCGGTGTTTACGGGCTCTTGAGGATTCGGCATAGCTTCGATCTGCTCCGTTACAGTGGTCAGTGGTCAGTGGTTAGTGGCCAAAAAGCGGCGACTGAGGAACTCGGTTTCGTATCCAGTCTAAAGCCAAGGGCCCGTATTCCCTAGTCCCTAGTCCCTGTTCCCTGTTCCCTAGGTCCCTTGGTCCCTTGGTCCCTAGGTCCCTTGTTCCCTCGGTCCCTCGGTCCCTGCCCTTACCACGCCCCCTCAATCCGGAACGACTCCAGTGTCTCTGCTTCGCTCTCGGCCAGCACATGCTCCGCCACCCGATCCACGCGGCTGCCGCGCGGGCCGCGTTTCAGGCTCGCCCGCAGTTCGGCCAGCACCTCTGCCTCGCCCGCAGCGACCACTTCCACCTCGCCGTCCTCGGTGTTCCGCACCCATCCGCGCAGATCGAGCTCGCTGGCCTCGCGGTGAACGTACCACCGGAAGCCCACGCCCTGCACCCGTCCCTGAATCAAGAAGTGAAGTACCATCGAAGCCAGTTTGGCAGACGCGCGCGGTGGCGCGCAACCGCCTTACCAGACCAGCGGAACCAGCGCCTTCACCCGCTGGCGGTATACCGGATACTGCTCCGGAAAGGTCTCGGTCATCAAGCGCTCTTCCTGGCGAATCTTGATCAGCATGGCCCCCAGCAGAAGCAGAATGCTCATGGCGGACCGCACCTCCGCAATGGCCAAGCCGGTGCCGGTGGCGGCCAGCAGAAGTCCGGTGTAGATCGGGTGCCGCGTCAACGCGTACGGTCCGCGCACGATCAGTTCGTGCCCCTCTTTCACCATCGGCTTGGCGCTCCAGTTGGAGCCCAGTGTGAACCGCGCCCAGATGGCGTAAGCGATCCCCACGCACGTGATCCCCAGCCCAATCCATGCGATCGTCCACGTCTGATTCCACAGCGGCCGGTTCAGCCATCCCAGGCGGCCCGCCCCGCTCATCAACAGATAGCCGGAGAACATCATCAGGCCCTGCAGCACCCGCAATCCAACCGAGGTGTCGCGCGCCTTTGCCTTACTGAACGGCGCGCTGATCAGCCACACCGCGACCATCGTGCCCCAGGCGATATCGAATCCCATTCCGATCGAAAAATGCATTGCGCTTCTCTGACCTCTCACAGACTATTACGCGCGCTGTTCGCCCGCGGTTCCATGACGCCTGCTCGCGATACACTGAAATGCAAGCATGGTCTTCGTCCTCGACAACTACGACTCGTTCACCTACAACCTCGTCCAGTACCTCGGCGAACTGGGCGCACAAGTCGTGGTTCGCCGCAACGACGAGCTCACCTGCGAAGAAGTCGAAGCCATGAAGCCCGAGCGCATCCTGCTCTCGCCCGGTCCATGCACTCCCAGCGAAGCCGGAATCCTCGTCCCCCTCATCAAACACATGGCAGGCAAAGCGCCGATCTTCGGCGTCTGCCTCGGCCATCAGGCCATCGGCCAGGCCTTCGGCGGCGATGTCGTCCGCGCAAAGAACCTGATGCACGGCAAGACCAGCCCTATCTCGCACGACGGCAAAGGCATCTTCGCCGGCCTGCCCACTCCACTCACCTGTACCCGCTACCACTCTCTCATCGTCGCCGAGAAGTCCCTCCCCCGCGAGCTCGAAGTCACCGCGCGCACGCTCGATTTCGACGGAAAAACCTCCATCGTCATGGGCCTTCGCCATCGCTCACTTCCCATCGAGGGCGTGCAGTTCCACCCCGAGAGTGTGCTCACCGAGCACGGCCACGACATGATCCGCAACTTCCTGAGCCTGTGAACCTATGCACGAGATGAACCACTGTCATCCTGAGCGAGGTCGCCGCGGCGACCGAGTCGAAGGACCTGCGGTTGCATTTACTCAACCCGCCACAAATGCCGGCTGCCCCGGGTGCCTCGCACTTGGGCACCCGGGAAAGATCACCGCCCTCGCATTTACGGACCCGGGAAGGACAGCCACACTCCTCTGCGCCCTCCTCATCGCAGCATCGAGCCTGCACCCACAGTCTCCAACGCAGCCCGTTCAAGGCGCACCCATCGCCATCGTCCCCCTCGACGCTCCCACACCCGATCAAGCTCCCACAGTCACCGGCGCGCTGGAAGTCACCGCCGGCCGGGCCATCATCGTCTCCAGCGGCTCGGTCACCTCGGGCTCAGCGACCACCAGCGTCACGCTTCCCCGCCGCGGCACCCTGCGCGTCTGCGCCTCCACCACCGTAAAGCTCGCCGCCGACTCTTCCGTCCCCGCCGGAAACATGCCCGGACTGCTCATGGCCATCGACCACGGCGCAGTCGAGATGAGCTTTGCCAACCTGCCCGCCTCCGGCAACGCCGACATCCTCATGACGCCCGACTTCCGAATCCTCATCGGCGGCCCCGGCGCTTCGGAGGTCAAAGTTCGCCTCGGCAACAAGGGCGACACCTGCGTGGACAACGCTGGAAAGGACGCGCCCTATGTCGTGGTGACGAGTCTCTTCGCAACCGGCCTCTACCGCGTGCAGCCCGGCCAACGCGTCATGTTCCAGCACGGCTCGCTCGATGAAGTCGTCGATCAGGAGAAGGAACCCTGCGGCTGCCCACCGCCCGTGAAGTCCTCCGGCAACGAGTTTCCGCTGGCGCAAAGCGAGGGCCTCGCGCCCATGCCTGCCGTTCCCCCTGCCCCAGTCGCAATCTCCGGCGAAAGCTCCGCCGCGCAGCAGGCAGTGCCGCCGTTGGTATACGACAGCACCAAGCCGCAGGAATCAGCCAACACCGCACCTCAGACCGCCGCGCAGCCACCCGCACCGGAAAAGCCCGCCACAGACAAGAAGAAGCCCGGCCTCTTCGCCCGGCTCGGCAAACTCCTCCGGCAGGTCTTCGGCGCGGAGTAAGGAATTGATCGCTCTGTGCTTTACTCCAGCTAGATTGCGTTTGTTCTAGGAAGTAGTTCCAGAAATCAAATGCGCTGTTTGCGATTCGGGTATTATTGTGTGCATCTTGATTATGGAGGCATAATGTGGCCGCGAAGGAAGACATTCTTGAACAACTTGTAGAAGATTACTTAATCCACAAAGGATATTTTGTACGGCACAATATCAAGTTTCTTCCGAGGAAGAATCATCCCAAGTTCGAGGTCAAGGAAGATTCCAACCACAGCGACATCGATGTCCTTGGATATAATCCGCTACTTCGCGGTCCAGACCGCGTTTGGGCGGTGAGCTGTAAAAGCTGGCAGTCGGGCTTTCGTGTTAACAGTAAGCTGAACGAAATCAAACATAACAAAACGGTCTCTGGCAAAGATGCATGGAAACATTTTCGAGAATTGATTATTCCGAAGTGGTCAGAGGCGTTTATCGATAGAATTGAAGAAGAAACAGGTCAAAGACAATTCACTCATGTCACAGCTGTGACAAAGCGAATTGGTGAGCCTGAGCCATGGGAAACCAATCCGCTCTTTTGCAAAAGGATGGAGAACAATCCCATCCGAATAATTGAGCTTCGTGAAATGTTAGATGTGGTCCAGGGTAGTGTGGACACAACACTCGCCGGCACAGAGCTTGGACGAATCCTCCAGCTACTACGCGCCGCTGGCATCGAAATCTGAAACATTCACGCCGCAACCCGATCCACAACTTCCCACCGTGCGCCTTCCACCTTCTGCAGGTAGGCGACAAGCTCCAGCAGGTTCTTTGCCTGCGGGTTTCCACTTGGCCCCAGCATCCGCATCAATCTTTTCGGAGAGCGGCCCAGGTCCTCTCCGGCTTTGGCGAAGCCCATGGTGCCGTTAATGTATGCCCGCAGAGAAGGCTTGGCCGTATCCAGATCGCCGCGCAGCAGTGCGCTGAAGGCCTCACTGAGAAATGCGCGGCGGTACTTCTTGAAGCGCATGGCTTTCTTCACTGCTTCACGAAAATCGCTGCTCAACGGCATCTTTCTCCCTTCACATCCCCCGCGCCCGCTCAATCGCCCGCATCACCGCCTGGGCCTTGTTGATGCTCTCCTGGTGTTCGCTCTCGGGGACCGAATCGGCCACAATCCCCGCGCCGGCCTGAATGTACCCCTTGTCGCCGATCGACAGCATCGACCGGATCGCAATGCACGAGTCGAGATTCCCCGAAAAATCCGCGTAGAGAATCGTGCCCCCGTAGGTTCCGCGGCGAGCCGGCTCCAGCTCCTCGATGATCTCCATGGCGCGTACCTTCGGCGCTCCGCTCAGCGTCCCGGCCGGGAAGCAGGCCCGCAGCGCGTCCACGGCGGTAAGCTCCGGCCGCAGCTTGCCCTCGATCGCGCTCACAATGTGCATCACGTGCGAGTAGCGCTCGACGAACATCAGCTTCTCCACCTTGACCGAGCCGAACTCGCTCACCCGGCCCACGTCGTTGCGGCCCAGATCGACCAGCATCACGTGTTCGGCGCGCTCCTTCTCGTCGTGCATCATCTCGCTGGCGAGCGCATCGTCCTCGGCCTCGGTGGCACCCCGGCGGCGGGTTCCGGCAATCGGCCGGTACTCCACGCGCCCCTGCGCAACCCGCACCAGCAGCTCCGGCGACGACCCGGCCAGCTCGATTCTGGGTTCTGCGCCCTTCGATCCGCGGGAAGAGGCTTTCGCCTTCTTCGCGGCCCCGCCCAGCGGCCCCTCCGGCGCAAACCGCAGGAAGAACATATACGGGCTGGGATTCACCGTCCTCAGCGCCCGATACACCTGGAAGCTGTCCACGCCCGGCTCCACGTCGAAGCGCTGCGAGAGCACCACCTGGAAGGCGTCTCCGGCGCGAATATACTCCTTCGTCTTCTCCACCCCTGCGAGAAAATCCTTCTTCGCCGTCCGAAACTTTACATTCACCTTGCGGTTGCCCGGCTTTGCCGCCTTGATCTTCGGCAGCGGCTGTCCGATCCGCTTTTCCAGCCGGTCCAGCCGCTTTACCGCCCTCGCGTAGGCCACGGTAGGCTTCTCCCGCGTCACATCGGCGGTAGCCACCAGCCAGATCTCTTTGCGGACGTGATCGAAGGCCAGAACCTCGTCGAAGAAGAGCAGGCAGGCATCGGGAATCGCCAGCTCGTCCTTGGCGGTCGAGGGAAGCCGTTCGATAAGCCGGACCGCATCGTACGAGAAATATCCAACCGCCCCGGCAGTAAACGGCGGCAGGCCGGGGAGCCGCGCAGGCTTGTGTCCGCTCAGGGCGTCGCGCAGCACTTCGAAAGCGTCCGCCTCAAAGCGCCGGGTCTTGCCGCGCTCGGTAACGGCCACCTGCCGGCCGCGGGCCACGATCCGCTTGAAGGGGTTCAGGCCTATGAAGGTATAGCGGCCCACCTGCTCGCCGCCCTCCACGGACTCAAGCAAGAAACACTCCGGCTGGCTCCAGGCCGCGCGCAGAAAGGCTGAGACCGGGGTCTCGAGATCGGCCGCCAGAATGCGGCAGACAGGCACAAGCGTGTGCTCGCGGGCAAGCGCCAGAAATTCCTTCCGGCCGGGCAGCGTGGATCGCAGATCGCTCATACGTCGAGTGTAATTGGACCGCCTGAGCGATGCCCCATCGTCTTACTCAAACGCTGCGGCCTGGAACTCCTCGCCGCGCCGAGCCGAATCAGCTTCGCACCCATCCCTCGGGAGCTTCAAACTGCCGGATGACACGCGCCGGCACTCCCCCGGCGACCGAACGCGCCGGGATCTCTCCGCTAACAACGGAGTTGGCTTCAATTATGGTGTGATCGCCGATAATAGCGCCGGCCAGGATCTTGCAATTCGCGGCCAGCCACACGTTGTCTCCAATAAAGACCGGCCTCTGGTGCACCGCCGAGCCGGGCTCGGTCTCATGGAAGTTTGAATCGTAGATATAGGTCATATCTCCGATCTTCGTCCCCGCTCCAATCCGAATCCCCACCGTTGCGCAGATATTCACCCCATCGTTAACGAAGACGCCTGCGCCGAACTCCAGAACCGCGCCCTTGTCGACGTGAAAGCTCGGGCGCAATCGGAACGAGCGGAACAGGCAGCCGGGCCCGATGACGAGCCTGCCTTCCCCGGAGACAAGCGGCAGCAGGCCGTGGATCCTGGGCCGGAAACCGCGCAGTTGCGATCGGTTCCATAGCTGGAAGACCCGCGACTTCAATCCCCGGAGCCGCCTCGATATGCCTTCTTGCCAACGGCGTATCAATCTATCCTCCACCAACGCCAGACGCCTGGCCCACCTCTCACTTCCAGTCACGGCGAGAGTCCGTAGTCCCCGGCTTCGCCATAAATATACATGGCAACTGCATAAACTCGCATAACTTCGCTTGCGGATTTCCGCCGCGGAGACCTCCGAGCGCCGTACATCCGCCGATCGGGCCGCCATAACCAGGCCATGCCCGCCTTGGATTCGAGAAGCCCGGCCTGTGCTGGTTTGACAAGCCAGTTTCGTACTGTGCTAAAGAATCTTGACGTATCCGGCTGGCGGGCCTAGACTCACATGGGTTTGGGCCTCGCGCGTTTAGGCCCGCAATCCATCCGGATTTCCGGCCGAACGATCGCCCGGGGGATGGAGCTTTTTTGACCCGGGGAAGCCGGGAGAAAAGCCGCTGGCAGTTCCGCTTGGGAATCCCTAAAGGGGCCTGAGCCCGCAAGCCGGCCGGCAGGGAGAATACATGACGACACCTTCAATTTCTTTGGATCAGGAAATCAACCCGTGGGAAGCACAAAGCGCCCGCTTCGACTTCGCCGCCCGCAAACTCAATCTCGATGAGGGAATTTGGAAGCTGCTGCGCACGCCCGCCCGCGAGATCATCGTGCACTTCCCCGTCGCCATGGACGACGGCCGTATCGAAATCTTCACCGGCTTCCGCGTGCAGCACAACATCGCCCGCGGCCCCTGCAAGGGCGGCATCCGCTACTCCACCGATGTCACGCTCGACGAGGTTCGCGCCCTGGCCAGTTGGATGACCTGGAAGTGCGCGGTGGTGAACATTCCCTTTGGCGGAGCCAAGGGCGGCGTAATCTGCAACCCCAAGGCCATGAGCAAGGGCGAACTGGAGCGCATGACCCGCCGCTACACCTCTGAGATCATCGAGTTCATCGGGCCGGAGAAGGACGTTCCTGCTCCCGACGTGAACACCAACGAGCAGACCATGGCCTGGATCATGGACACCTACTCCATGCACATGCGCCAGACGGTCACCAGCGTGGTGACCGGCAAGCCGCTCGATGTAGGCGGCTCGCGCGGCCGCATTGAAGCCACCGGCCGCGGCGTCGCCGTGGTCTGCGACGAGGCTCTGCGCTACCTGAACATGGCCGTCAGCGGCTGCCGCGTAATCATTCAGGGCTTTGGCAACGTTGGCTCCAACGCCGCTCGCCTCATGATGGAGCGCGGATACAAGATCGTCGGCATCGCGGAGAAGGACGGGGGCCTCTACAACCCCAACGGCATCGACATCCATCAGTTGATCGAGTACAAGTACCGCAACGAGTCCATCCTCGGCTTCCGGGGCGCGGAAGCCATGCCCAGCGAGGAGCTGATCCTCACCGACTGCGAGATATTCATCCCGGCCGCCACTGAGAACGTGATCACCAGCAGGAATGCGGCCAACCTCAAGGCCAAAATCGTGGTGGAAGGCGCCAACGGCCCAACCACCGCCGTGGCCGATGAGATCCTGACCGAGAAGAAGGTCTTCGTGGTGCCCGACATCCTGGCCAACGCCGGCGGCGTAACGGCCAGCTACTTTGAGTGGGTGCAGGACCGCCAGGGCTACTTCTGGAAAGAAGCCCAGGTCAACGACCAGCTCGAGACCATCCTGCGCGACAGCTTCGACGACGTGATCCGTTACGCCGAGGCCCACAACGTCAACAACCGCATCGCGGCTTACATGCTCTCCATCGACCGCGTCGCCTTCACCATCCGCCAGCGCGGCATCTACGCGTAGGCCTCAAGCGGAACGGAAACCCGGGCGGGATGGACTCAACTTCATCCCGCCCTTTCCTTTTTTGGGCGCCGTCGCCGCGGCGCAAAGGCTCGCCCTGAGCCATTCAGCCCCGGCAATGCGATAATTGAGAGGCCGAATCCACCGACATGAACCTCCCCAACTCCATCACGATGAGCCGGATCGTCATGATCCCGCTCTTCCTCTGGATCCTCTCGCCGCACTATCCCTTCCAGCATGGCGGAGCGCAGGAGCTGACGGCTTCCATCCTGTTTGTTCTGGCCTCGATCACCGATGGCGTCGATGGATACCTGGCCCGCAAACGCGGCCAGATCACCACCATGGGCATGCTGCTCGACCCGCTGGCGGACAAGATCATGGTCACGGCCGCGTTCATCCAACTGGTCGCGTACAACCCCGACGTTGTAAAGGTCTGGATCGCAGTCGTAATCATCGGCCGCGAGTTTCTGATCAGCGGCCTGCGCTCCATAGCGGCTTCAGAAGGCTTCACCATCAGCGCCAGCGACCTCGGCAAGCTCAAAACCGTGGTGCAGATCGTCGCCGTTGTGGCAACCATCCTCGCCCACCACTGGGACCACTGGCAGTTCGGCTTCCTCGTCGTCCCGGTGCGCTGGTACGCCATCGCCGCCGTCTACTTCACGGTGCTGGTCTCGTCGGTCTCGGCGATCGATTACTTCGTTGGCTTCTGGAAGAAGATCGACCACGCATCGAAGGACAGGCGCAAGTCCAAGGTCCTTGACCGAGGACGCAGTGCGAAGATCGGGTAGAGGCAGGAACTAGGGAATAGGGAATAGAAAACCACCTGTCATCCTTGTATCTCTAAAAGAGCGGCAGTTTCGGTGAGACTGTTGCAGTGGGGGAGCCGATCGATCGGCTCCCCCGCGGGCGGACGGCTCCCGGTCATCCTGCGGTCTT
>Ga0326728_10003869_pt1 | contig 45462 bp, 29 predicted proteins | sample MB3enrmetagenome_FD_207602 | JGI IMG/M metagenome (GOLD analysis project Ga0326728, IMG submission 207602) | Lab enriched peat soil microbial communities from McLean, Ithaca, NY, United States - MB31MN | ecosystem: Environmental > Terrestrial > Soil > Wetlands > Peat | place: USA: New York...
ATTTCCACTCATAGTATCCAAATCATCACCTGTCACAAAAGTGTGTATAGTCGATACAGCGATGTTGGGATAGATGTTGATCTCGGAAGTGACAAAGAATTGTGTCTCATTGACGGAAAACTTTCCGTTAGTGATGGTGCTTGGCATACCAACATCTAGTGTGAGTGTCTGCCCGTTGATGTTAGTAATGGTGTAGCCGAGCGGAGAAAACCCCGGCTCGTTGATGAAGATGGTGTCTCCCACGTAGATATGGAACTGGCTGAAATTGATGCTGGAAGTAACGATGGGGCTACCCTGTGTGGTTACCAAATCATCAGAACCAACGATATCACGATTGGCTAGACCCGCAATCTCCTCGGGATCCACGGTTCTGAAGTTCTCGTGCAAATATGGCTGCAATTTCTGGCCATACTTGATGATGTTTGGCGCCTCTAGTCCATCTATGAACAAGTGCATTTCATCACGGTTGTTGCGAGTGTTGAGTTTCCAGGAGGCAGCGACCATGTGTGGCACGTTGGTCTGCCAGGCAGAAACATCCGCGCTAATGGTGTACATTTTGCGGTGGCGGTCATATACTCGGAAGTTCATGTAACCGCTGACATCCTTGTAAATGGACAGTCGGCTCTTGTCCCTCTCCAGTCCGAAATCGAGGATGTAGTGCTCTAGATCGGAGAGAAAGGTGATGCCCTCATCAATGCCATAACCGTCTGGTGTCAGTGTCATGGTCACCTTGTTGGTGCCACTAAAAGTCTTCAGATTAGGTGGCTGAGGGTTTTCTAGCGACTTGACATCATAGAACTTGCCGGACGAAACGATCTGAAGCTGATAGGTGTGAACGGCGGGGGCCACGTATCCGTCTAGCACTTCCACGTACCAACGCTGGAAACTTCCAGATGGATCGTTAGCATAGTAGATGAAAACTCCATCTTTGTTGGTATCTGGAAGCCCAGTCGAGCTAAAACTCTTGTTGAGAGTAAAGGTGCCGTTGCTGCTAATGACTGGATGGTACTCGCTTACTCCAATGAAAACTCGGTACGGATCGATAGCATACCCATCTCTGGTGATGGTAAAGGTCAATGTGGCATCGTTATCCAAACCATTCCACTGTGGCAATACCCAAGTCTCGAAGGTTCCCTCTTCCAGCCTTAGGTTGGAATTGACCGGCATAGTGATGGTTTGTCCCGGCTGGTCTACCAAAACACCGTTGCCAAAATGAGCTGGCAACAGTTGGAAGTTGCCTGTGCTCTGAACGCCAATAGGGAATAGCAAGCTACTACCCAAAGACCAAGCCTCAAAAGCCGACTCAATGAGTTGTGGCTCAATGTGAGTGATGATTTGGACCAAGTTTTTGACGGCTGCAACAGTTGGCCCCTGAATAAAAGATGATAGGGCTGCGGTTAGCGCATCACGATAACGCTCCCTCGCCAAACTCAAATCGAAAGTGGAAAGGTCGGGTACATTGACTAAGGTGCCGAAGTTTCGCAGCAGGGCATCTCGTAAAGCCCCTACCGTGTAAGAAACGTAGTACTGCGAGCCTGTTGGAAGGTTGGTGTTCTGACGAAAATCAAGTTGGTTATCGCCCCACTCGTAGCTAACTAAAATCTCATCAGCCACGTAGGTGTAATCAACAAAGTAATCGCCTTTGTTGTAGTCCACAACAACTCGACTTGCCTGCGAAATGGTGTAGGTAAACGTAACGTTGGTCAGCTGCCCTACTTGTGGGGAGTTGATGCCTGGCAAAATAAGCGTTAGTGGGTTGCCGGGCACTACGACACCAGAGGAGTTCCAGAGTGGTTGAGAGTCAGAAGTCCTGGTCACCGTGAATGTGAAGGTGATGTTTGGCGATAGATACGGGATGTTTTGATTGAGTGTCACGAAATAGTTGGTACCATTGAACTGCACACTCTCGAAAGATTGTCCAGTGATGGATCCGACATTGATGTTGAAGTTGCTGCTAGTGCTAGCGTTGACAAAGTTGATTGGGGCCGAGCTGTTGGAAAGGTCGTTGTATTCATAAACACTACGAACAAATTTGACAGCATTGGTAACGCCAGGGACGAAGGTAGAGGTAATGAAGGCACCAACCATACCATTGATTAGTTGGTATGGCGAAGTGGTAACTCCGTTGAGGAAAGCTTCATCAGAAGGGCCAGGCGGTGATGGAATGATAGAACCATCGGAAAAGGACACGTATGGAAACTCTTTGTTCTTGGGATTGAGGGGACTGATGCGGTAGTAGAGATCGTCCACGCTAATCACATGCGGGAACTCTGGAACAATGTTGTTCATCTTGTAGGACACGGTGCCTATGTCAGATCCCTGTGTATTGGAAACGGCTACATAGATGATGCCGTTGTCATAATCGACGGTGTATTCTCCTACCTTCAACAGCCTGTTGATGTTGAATTGGGCATCAAACTCTTGATTGTACCAGATTTCGGTTACGAACACATTGCCGTTGCTCGGCACCAAACTGCTATTTATGGAGCTGCCCAAACAGTCTTGTGTAGAACCAATGATGTCATCATTGGCCAAAAAGATGGTGAAAACTATTAGGCTGCTGCCATTGGTGGAGGTGGTGTTTATTCCCAGCAGCTCGTTGGTGACCGTCAGGAATGTAGCCCTCTCTCCAACTTCTTGCAGCACACGCGGTGGGTTATTGAACTTGAAGTACACCTGGTTATTTTCCCACCTATCCAACAGGTAGATTTCTCCGGAGGTTTCGTTGTAGATCTGGAAGACATTGGTGATTGGAGAGTTTTGCGTGTTTATGATGTTGAGGGCGGCCAGGTTGTTGTTTACGCTCTCATTGATGGACTCAATGTGCACGTCTGCCACGTAATCCACCCCTGGTACCAACACTTGCTCGTAGTTGAAATCAATGGTGCCCGCAGAATTGATTAGGTTTCCCAACGGTAGGGAGACTATGTCCAACGAAGTAGGATCGTAAACGTAGTCTATCTCTGACGTGTAGGTGAACCTGTAGTAGTAGGTTGCGAGAGGTGGTGAGGGGCCAGTTCCGTCATTGGTGGAGTCGGCACCATACACGTAAACTGTGGCGGTAGGATAGTCGATAGAGTAAACGCCAGGAGTAGAAGGCAGAGCACTCAAACTAAACGGTATCTCGGTGATGAATGCTGGATGAGGAGCCCCAGTGTTGGAGTTAGGATCTATGAAAGTCACTCCGCCCAAGGTTGGAATGTTGTTGCTGGCATCTGTAATTGGCGCGTGTTGCAGACTAAAAATGTTGATGATGGGCGGAAGCACCTCTCTAACCGATTGCAGGGTGGTGAATACATCCACTGAGCTGGGATCCACATTGATGCCGAGGCCCTTGTATTCGTATTGAACAGTGGCACTGATGATCTGGTCTATGGAAAAATTGGGATCCTGCAAAATGGCTTCGTTGAGCTTGACTTGATTGGGGGCCAAGAGCAAATAGCTAGAAGCATACGCCTGATCATACGTAGAGTCCAAAAGCTGGTATCCCAGCTCCTGAATGTTGTAGGTGTAGATGGGGGTAGAGGTATTCAACGTAAAGACAATGCTATCTACCTTAGTAACTGGTGAGTTGGTCAGGTTGAAAGTTAGCGTGTCTATGTCGAAGGTGCCAGAGCTAGTGTTGGAAGAGGGTTTGATGGTATCAGTGAACAGCTGACGCTGCAAAGTCACTGGGAAGTAGGGGAAATCGGTGAAGATAAAGGTAGCAGCAACTATGGTGTTGGTCGGGGTGAAGCCAACACGAGTAACGTTGTAGGCAGCCTCTTCGTACAGCCTATCGAAAGGGCCGGATCCACGAATGTGCTGTTCATCCACTACATCGAATGACAGGTAGTTTTCGTTCTGCACCTGCCTAATGTCATACAGGGCTCTGGCAAAGTTGATCGCGATGGCCTGTATGTACGAGGAAACAACGGTAGTAGGGTCAGTGATGTTATAGATGTTGTTCTGATAGAAAGACTGTAAATAGTTGTAGACGGGGTTATCAGCCGGGAGCGGGCCCGTGATAATCACCTGATTGGAGACGCCATTCTGCAAAATCTTAGCATCGCCATTGACAGAGGTAAATGGATTGTTGGGCGTGGATTGGAACTGCAAGAAGTAGTCAGCATAGGGAGTGAGAGGCTGACAGGTGATAGTCAGCATGTTGGCGCTGACTGACAACATCAACACCTTCGAGTCTGGAACGTTGGCCGTTTTCGACAGGATAGAGACGTTGGCCGCTACTAGATTATGCGTCAGTGCCTCGGAGAAGGTGACGGTAATGCTGGAGCTGCTGTTGATCGCCACATTGACGATAGTGAGGATGGCTGTCATAACGATTCGGTATTGATAGTGATAGTGTTAGGCTGGAAATACTGATCCTGGTTAGCTGTTAGGCTGAGGACTTGTCCTGGTTGGCCCACTGCATTGAAGATTAGGATCCTAGCTCTATCGATACCTTGCACCCCTTGTGCTATGTTGATTAGCGTGATTTGATCGATAGTCTGTCCCAGTGTGGTAGAAGTGAGGGCTGCTACCAGCTGATTACGTAGGTTTTGGAGAACAGTTGTGGAGGTGTTGATGAAGGATGGATCAATAACCACGTTCATGGTCAGATTGACTTGCACCAGCTTGGCGGCTCGACATAGCACATCTGCGTTGATAGGTCTGCTTGCTTCCACCGTGAAGGTGACGCTAGAAATCAGCTGATTGTAGTTGTACTGTATCAGGATACGCTCGTTTTGCTTGGGCGCCAAATAGTCGTAGAAGATGGTGTAACGAGCGCCAGTACTTGGCTTGGTGAAGGAGGTGGCCGTAAACTTGGTGACTTGTGATGTCATAAATCCGCTGCTAGCGTAGATTTGGTTGATGAGAGCAAACTTGTTGTTGGTGTAGAGGGAGCCGATACGAGTGTACGACAGGTTTTCCAAATTGCTATCTGTGGTATAGTAGAAGCTCACTTGGATTTGATCGCCTACTGTTGGCACATTGTTAGTAGCGCCAGTAGCGGTATTGTTAGCTGTGCTGGGTAGGATGAACTCCAATCCTGACAATGATGGGTTGGAGTGCATGATGTCGGAGAAGTACAGGTTGTTAGCAATGGTGCTTCCAATAACATCGTAATTGACCAGTGTCTCTAACACAATGTCGCTGCCAGGAGCATAGGTAGATACCTTAGCGCAGTTGACAATCTTAGCAATCCTAATGTTGGAAGGGATGTTGGCCGCAGAGTTGAGGTTGAGAGCCGTTTGTAGCGCCTCTTGCAAGTTTTGTTGCAATCCAGTAGAAGTGGCTGTAAAGATAACATCCTGAGCTAAGGCCATAGTGGTACCAGCGACAGAAATGACTCCAGTGTTGATTATTTGATCCAGCGTAGTACCAATCAGGCGCGTTGGAGCTTTACGGAGGTTAGCAAACCGGAAGAACATGACGTAAACCAAGTCACCAACCGCTGCATTAGGAGTTTGCGGAATCAGCAACCTATTGTTTGTTTGATCAATAGTGCCAGCATAGCTCCATTGTTCTTTGCCATCCAACACTCTGATAACAGAAATCTGATCAGCCGTGATATGAGATAGATTGGTGGTAATGGTGATGTCATTGGTTGCAATGTCGTAGCCCACGATATCGAAGTATCCATCGTTGTTAGGGGCAGTGGCTCCCGAGATCCTGACTCTCTTGTTGGTCAAATCTGGTAGACTAGAAAACACTTTCGACATGCTGCTGATGGTAGCCTGTGTAGGACTAACAGGAGTGAGGTATCCGTCCGTTACGTTGAACAAAACCGTATCGCTATTTTGCTCTACTACTTGGAAATCTAGGCCGCTCGCTTGTGCTACAAACTCAATCAGAGGAACCGTGAAGCTCTTGGTGGCTGAGTCGAAGCCAAGTGGATCGATGCGAGTTTTGATGATCCTGTTGCTGAAGCTGAATGGTTGGAAACGTCTAATGTCAGTAGCGTAGTAAATGACCAAAACCCTATCAGCTGATGCGGGTGTGTTGTATCCGGAAAGAATGAGCTGATAGTTTCCATCTACACCCGTAACCACTTGCCCTACGTTCTGAGGGTTCCATAGCTGAAGACCATCTGACAGTCTGATTACCACAAGAACACCGTATGGATTGAGCATGTAGTCAGAGGCTGGTAGGTTGAGTTCCACATAGAACTGATTACTCAGGTTGAGCTGGACGGACTGATTTTCGCGTCTGGAAATATTGACGATGCTGAAATTGTTGAAGCCGCTGTTGCTGGACAGGATGTATCCATTTCCGATGCGGCTAGTGGGCAACGATGTGATAACCGAAGAGAACAGATCTCCCACGTTAGCTATGTAAGTCACCCTAAGGTTGAGGCGATCTGCGGTGTTGTTGATTAGGGAGGAGGGAATGGTAACTTGTGTGCCGTTGCTGCTACCTTGTGCAGTAGGAGACTGAAAGACGTTGGTGGTATTGGCATACACGGTCACTTCATCACCACTTTGGGCAATGGTGTCGGATGGCAAAATGATGGTGGTGTCGTAAAGGATCTGGATGCCCACCACTTCTGCTGCATTGGAGAAGGTTCCATTGGCCTGAGCAGTGTCATACAACTCTACGTTGGTGTTTTTCCACGTCACTGAATTGATGGTGTTGGTAGCAATCGCCAAATTGCTGATAACTACTGACAAACGGTTGATAAAGACGCCAGAAGTCACTTGCTGAACGTATCCATCCACTTGCAAGAAAGTGCTAGCGGAGACGACAGTATCCACAGGGTGAGTGGTAGTTCCCTGATAGAAATTGTTGCCGGGGCTAACAGTAAACTCTACCAGCTCATTTTTGATAGCAGACGGATAACCCCAGTCAATGCTGTCAGTGACTGAGCGAGGATTTTGCGTATCTACCAATCCGTCAAAATCGGAGTATCGGTCGTAGTCTACAATCCAAGTGTAGTCCACTTGCAAAACATCACTTGGAGATGGCAAAGTGTTACCAGATATCTGTATTCTACCTGTATTGTTGTAGGGAGTGGTGTTGTCGTAGTTTTGATTGGTGATTAGGTAGCGCTCGCCAGTGTTAACGTTGAACACTCTGGTAACGTTGATAGCTGGTGTATGAAGCAGCTGGATAATGGAACGGTCATTAGTGACCATGCTGTTTTCATTGGTGATGCCTAACTGCTGTTGTGCGTCCGTGATCTGCAACACATCCGTAAAGGTAGTGGCGTCCTGGCCGTTGGTCTGTCCTTTGATCAAGTCTTCTTGGAAGTCGATCTGGTTGTTGTTCCAAACGAAGGTATCAAATCCGAAAGGGCTGCCGCCATAGACACCAGTGTCCTTGACCAGTGAGTAGTTTCCGCTACCTCTTCCGTACCCGTCCACGCTGAACTCTACGAAATTAGGGCCGCTGATAGAGCCTGTTACTTGAATGATGGAGTCCACCGGCTGATAGGGCAACTGTCCATTTTGGATATCGGTTATCCTTCTTTGATTGATGGTCAGATTAGCATTGCCAGCCAGCTGGCCCAAAACGAAGTTATTGAGCGGGCTTTCTGGATCGTTGTCGTTGCTTTTATCCTGATAGATGAAGGTGTCGGTATTGGAGACGTCGTTGGTTCCTAAGACTACCACATCGACTTTTCCGCCAGAGCCTTCTGAAACTATGGTTAGTACGCCGTTTTCTACTTCAGAAACGGTACCATCTCTAGTCATCAGTGGATTGCCTGGTCCAATAACCGTGGCATCTTGGACGCCGCTAACGCTCAACGCAGCGTTCAGGAAACCAAGGCTGGTTCCCACACTAGATCCGCTAAAAGCGGCCAGAATACGATTACGGAAAGCCGCGTCTGTCTCTTGGTCGGTGCCACCAGTAAAAGCAACGACGTTGGTAACGTTGCTAATGCCTGGAATGTTGACTTGCGTAAGTGAGTATTGTCCGATGTTGCCAGAAGAACCTGGAGCGCTAGCTGCTACCGTTACTTCTACAGCATATTGATCTGTGATACCAACAAAGGCCAACTGGGCGGCAAACTTGGAAGCCACAGAGCGGTAGAAGTTGATGTTGGAGGGGACAATGGAGATGCCAGCGCTCACCGTGAAGCCTAAGCCACCCTGCGTATAGACTGGTGCACCTTGGTTGACGTTGATAGTAGCGCTCAATGAAGCAAAAGTAAGCAAAGCAACGCCCGAAGAAGGAGTAGCTTGCTTCCTGATTAGGCCGAAGTTCTTGGCCAGCTTGTCCAAATCAGTGCCTACAACTAACCTGAAAGACTGCTTGTTGGAGATGCCTTGCAATTCGTCATAAAGGAGTGATAGCATGGAGGAAGGCCCCTCGATAAATAGATCGCGAACGACAGTGCCTGGCTTCGTATCTGCTGATGGCTGCGCCACCCTATAGAAGTCTATCAGGTTGGATATGATCTCATTTACCGAGCGTATATTTGTCATTCGTATCCTAAGCTATTAGATGGTGTTCACCTGGAAGGCAGTGGTGATTGGCTTGAAACCCTTAGTCATACATTTGATCTGAACATTGAATAGTCTAGGATCAAACGCACTCCTTACTACTGATATACCCAGTATAGCTGCTAATTGCTCATCTGCACTTACCATTTGGAAGGATTTTACCTGCAACTGTTGTAATTGTTGCAAGTTAGTTAGGCAAGTATTGATTTGGGAAGTTGCAACTTGGACTATGACATCAGTAGTCGAGGGGTTTCCAATAACCGACCTGGACAAAAAGGAGCCATAGGAGGGGTGCAGTGGATTGCTGCCCACATCTGTGAGGCAGATTTTGAGGATGTCCTGGATGAGCTTTTCGCTATCCACAACGGTCTGTAAGTCACCCTGATTGATGACTAAATCACCGTTTATTATCTTCAAGTCAAACGACATTCTCTTATCTCCACCCTACAATACCAGAATATCCGATTGCTCTCATTGCTGGGTCAAAGCACCGTTATTGGCATAATCATCGAAAATCTGGTCCATTATCTGATAAAGGACGTTTACTGTGCTAGCTAGAGAAGTGGTCGCTTGGATAATACCCGGTCTTATTGATTGCAAGCTGCCGGTAGGCTGGTTGAGAGACTGTTCGGCTCTAACAATAGCATCATCATCCAAAAATCCCAGTAGGTCGGTTGCTGGCATGATATACATAGCGCCAATGACAGCCACTATGTCGGCCAGACCCAAGCCACTGTACTCGCCCATAATCATCTCCACAATTTGTAGAGCGTCCCCAGCTTTGTTTAGTAGTCTGGTTCTCTTTTTGGTAAGCGTTTCCTGAGTTTGGGAGCTTACGTCCCCCTGTGAGTTAGAAGAGGTAGAGTCAAAGGTCAGTTTGTAGTTGGAAAAAGCGAAGCCACCAATATCGGGCGTGGCCGTAGGTTGGGTTAGATTGGTGCTAAGGCTAGACAATAGCACTTGGGCCTGATTGGCAATGATGTCGAAATCATTAGAGGTCATTAGACTTTGGGAGACATTGACATTGAGCGGCACATCTCTAACGGTAGAGCCTGCTTCTGGTCCAGCATTAGATGGCTGTGGAAGCCAGTAGTACGCTCCCTGGGCAGCGTGAACAATGCGCATAGAGTTTACCAGTTTGAGCATTAGGGACTGTATGGTGGATAGGTACAAAGCTAACGATTGTTGTTGGGCTGAGCTAGGCGTACCTCCATTGAAGACTCCACTGATGGGGATATTGCCAATGTTGCTGCTCTGCAAACTCTTGAGGTTTTGCACAAAGCTAACCAAGTTAGCATTGGCTTGGCCACCACTTGTCTGAGCATTGAAGTTGGAAAGTCTCTCTGTGATGATCTTTTCCAATAGTGGCCTTTCGGCAGTAGCAGTATCGCTAACTTTCAAGTTGGCAGCGCTAGGCACAAACGGTATAGCCACTCTTTTGGATAGCCCAGAAGAGGTCTTAGACTCGGCTGCCCAGATGCTAAAATCAATTCTGGGGTCCACCATAAATGGTTTGATGATATGGCTGTGCTGTAACAGAACTTGTTGGGGACCACCTATGCTAGAGTTAGGCTCAACACCATTGCCATCTTGATAAGTGGACAAGAGTATTTCCTGCTCTCCTACCAGGCTGTAGGAGGACTTTATGTCCCCCGGAGTAGGATAAGTTTGATTAGCGATGGTAAAATCGAAAGGGTCGGGATCCATGATGAATGGCTGAGCAAACTTGCGCTTGTTGATGTTTCCCTGCTTACCATAGGTGCCAGAAGTGAGGGACAAAACACCAGCCTCTACCGACTCTGGGACTGAAAAAATCTGGGCTGTCCCGGCCGCATACTGTTCGCGTGCCTGGGATAGAGCCTCGAACTTGGGATCCAAATTGCTGGCGATCATGATCTTGGTGGCCAGAGTTATTTTGCGAGTGACACCCGCCTGTTTGATGCTGTCAAAACCTGGATTGTAGAAGGTGTAGGTGGAGCTGTTAGTCGAGATAACAGGGAAGCCAATGATGCGATAGAAAGTGTGACATCTGCTTTCCTGAACCTTCTGTACAGGAGCAGTTGTAGTAGTGGTGGGGGCGGGAGCCATGCTGGTTGGGCTGATGTTGAGGGCTTTGATCAGGTTAGCCGTTGTTTGCGAGGTAACGCTAACGCTGATCTGTCCACGCAGATCGTCAATGCCAACGTTTTGGCCAGTTTCGTTATCATCAGGGGTATTTCCTCCTGTAACGAAGTGCTTATACATGGTAGTAACATCGACATCAAAGTTCTGATTGCTCTGAAAATTGGTCTGCGGAGTGTCACCCATTAGTCACCCCCACTACCAGAGCTATCCCTAGACAAATCGCCAGCATCTCTGCGTGGCACGCCGATGGTGTCTCCCTCGCCTGTTGGAGGCAAGTTGTTGCCTGCGAAGATGAATTGATAGTTCTGCTGTTGCAGCGTGTGGCTAGGAGCCGAACCATCCGTGGGAATTGTGTCGGTGCATAGTGTTTGGTTCTGGAAGGCTATCATGATGCTACCACCACCTGGCTCCGTACTGGTTAGTTGGGCCGTGAAGGATTGGTACCCATCATAAGTGAAGTTGGAGACCTTTCCAAAGGTAGGATATGCTGTAATTTGAGTGGCCAAATTGGCGGCTACATCACTCGGCAATCCACTAGTGATGGAAATGCCATTGTTTTCGTTGAGATCAACGGTGACAGTAATTGACAGCGTTGTGAACTGAGTTGAGGGAGTAAGCGTAAAACTGCTATTGCACGGTGAAAATCCAGCACCAATTACACCAGACAAAGCATTCTTGGTGTCATTTTGCAGTTTGGATAGACACAAATTGGCCATGGCCTGGAAGTCAGCAACGCCTGCTACTGTCATATTGGTACGCAGAGTAGAAATAGCTGCCAACAAACACTGCTGCGCTCCGACTGGATCTGGAAGGGTGATGGCACTCAGATCGGCCAGCTGGGAAGCGGCATTAGCAAAAACAACGTTGTTGACGAAGGCGCGACTGAGCATTACTGCTGGCTCACATCCCAAGTTGACCAAATTCTTTTGTAACAGGACAGGCAGGTTAGGCGTAAAGGTGTACTGCATGTCAGTGAAGGTGTATCCGTCAGTAGGAGACAACGATGGGAAGAGGGAAAATTGTCCCGGCATGTGAATGAAGTTTTCCAACGTAGCCTGTTGTGAAATTGGTGTGACGCCATCCGAGTCATATCCATCGATGGGGGTGACACCATCATCCAAATATCCCAATCCACCAGCCAAGTAAAAGACTCCGGTTGGCTCTGGAATATCGGTGTTGTTGTAGTTCTCCAAACTTTGAGTGGGAGCCGCCAAAACGATGCAGTTTAGGAAACGGATATATTGAGGTGCACCAAGTCTTCCCCATGATACCGGGTTGTAAAACAGTCTGAGATTGACGGTGTAGGCGGCTTGTTGTGGAGAGGTGGTGGCAGAGTAGCTGGCATCCGTTGGAAAAAAGACAGGCTTGGGTATCACAGTAGCGGGAATGTCATACCCATCTACAATGTTCCAGAAGGCCTGAGGAACAGTTTGTCCAGCGTCATACAGCTGTATGCTTTCACTTCTGATGTCTATATGGAGGCCGGTAAAGGGGGTAGAAAAGCCGGACTCTGGTAGGTATTGCAAAGTACCAGTTGTTCTGGTGTATGGGTTTTGCACAATGGTGGGGCAGTACTGAGGGCCGCAGCAGCCAGAGTTGCTGTTTCCTTCGCATGGCGGTATAGAGAACAACAGCTTGAGGATGTCTTGAAAAATTGCGATGATGACACCAAAGGCGGCCAGCAAAACGAAGATGTTCTGGAAGACACACAACAGAGAAGATAGCTTGTTGGCAATATTGGCCACACTGGTGTCGTTTGCCGTCTGAAAGGCAATAACCAAAGCGTTGATATTACGAAGTAGGCCCGCAATGAAGGAGACTAATTGCGCAATGATGTATTCCACCAGCTGCAACAATAGCAGCAAAACGGAAATGATCATGGTGATCATCGCAAACTGAGGAAAGAGGTTGAGAAACTCTGGGATGCACTGAGTAAAAAGCTTGTCAAGCGCAGAAATGAGGGCGAATGGATTTAGTAATGCGCACAGCACTTCGATGATACAGATGATGAGATTGAGAGCCGGCAAAAAGAACTTGTAGAGCATCAAAAATGGCATGAACTGATCGAACATGCTCAGGAGAGCATCAAAAATGTCTTTGCTGAAATTGGGGGATAGGCTTGGCTTGAGTGTGCCGGGCGGAATAAGCATTTGTAGGTTGTTGAAGATGCTAATCAGATCTTCGGGAAAACCAGCAGGAAAGGGGATTGTGGATGAGGGCGGAATAGAGAATGGCACCCCGAAAGGCGGAATGGCAGGACCGCTTGGCCCAGACGGAGGTATTATGATGATGTCATTAGCGGTGCAGGGGGACATATCTACCTATATATCATCAGCTAGAACCACCAAATATCTTCTTGTGGGCTCTCTGCTGCATGGTTAGCGTTTCACAGTCAATTTCAATGTCTCCATCAGAAGTCAAAGACATTCCCTGTCCAGCATGGATACCAATACGGCCAGGCGTCATTATCAGTAGTCCTTGACTATCCACTCTAATCATGTGGACGTACCCACCATTGACAATTCTGATATCCATGATGCCATTGAGAATGCCATCCTGACCAAGTGAAGCAAAGCGAGCATCGCCCGAAACACCAAAACCACCAATCTGAATGAAGGCGTGGCCGTTCATATTCATCATAAGGCTGCGCTGATTGAGGTCGCGCCCCAAATTGACAACCGCCCCACCCGCTGTATCCAGCCATAGTGACTGCCTGTCTACGTTATTGGCGCCCACATTCAACTCAAAAGATCCATCCAGGTTGATGGAACCGCTGCGCCCACCGGCATTGGCACTAGGGCCTGCCACATTGATGGTGGAGCTGGCCACGGCAGCATTGGTAGCCGGATCGCTAGCTATGTAGCTGGGGCTAATGTTATCGACTGCACCAGTTGGGTAACCTAGTACATCAATATTTCTCTGCACCAAACACGTCTGTAAAATGTCGTGGAAGACAGTTCCATGTTTGATGTTGTACGGGCTGTTATTGACAAACTGACTAATACGATCTATGGGGCCGGCATTGGCGTTGTTAGATGAGTCCATGAGCGTGATGGAACCATGTGGAAATGTGTTGTTGAACCCAGCAGAGTTAGCGCTAGGTGAAGTTTGTGGGGAAGCAAAGGAGTCCACATAGACATCCTGGCTAGTTGGTTGGCCGGTCTGCAAGAACCACAGTTGGTTGGGGTTGCTGCTATCTGTGGTGGCGAAGGTAGAATAGTTTTCGGCCCTAACTAACAGAGGAATGTTGCCGGTTTCGCTGGAGGCTGGGACGTTGAGCTTGAACTGACCTTCCTTATCCACATCGAAAAAGAACCTGCTACGTTGAAGCTTGGCGTTGTAGTTGTCATCATTGATGCTGAGCTGATTTCCCTGATTGGTGGGGCTTGGATCCTTACGCGCATTCAACTCGAAATGGAAAGCCAGGCTTTTGCGCTCCAGAGCCTTGATGTTGATAAAAGACTGCTGGACATTGGAAGTAGCGGCAGTACCGTTGGTTCTAAGTGTGGTGGTGGCGCTAAGCCCTACTGGAATAGGCATCCTGTTCATGTCTAGGATGTTTCCAAAAATGTCCACTACCGTTCCCTTGACTGACTCAATGAGGAAATTGGGTGCTACCAAACTCAAACTCATGGTGTCAGCACGACTACTGCGGCGATTAGGTGTAGTGTAGATGGTTGGGTTGCTGGCCGTGGTGGTGTACTTGTTGGATTCTGTCTTATCATCGTCCACGCTAGACTGATACTGGAACTCATACACCATCTCACGATGTTCTACAAAGGGAGGGTTCTTGGTCTGTCCAGACATCAAGTCGTTGGTAGTGGCGGACGGATCCAGGCCTATGATTGAAAAGAACGGATCGTAGCTGTCATCTTCCAACTTGGTGCTACCACTGTAGGAGGCGGCCTGTGGATTGGGACGCAGATCTCTTTTGACGAGCCCACCTACTTCACGATAAGCCTGCGTGAAGTGATTTTCGTTCTCCAAGTTGAACGTGATCAGGTTCACCTTTGGATACATCTGGCTGCTAGCAAAAAGGTGGATGCCATTGGTGTCAGAGCCAATGTTGATGTTGCTGTCCAAATCAAGCAAGATGCGGGAGGTATCGGTAGAATGTATCAGGAGCTGGCCTGGAGAGATAGATGGTATTAGATCATCATTCTCTGGCTCGAAATTGACGATGTGGTATTGGCCGCCCAAGCTTTGTGCCACTGTCACGGTGGAGTTTTTGGCAGGCAGAGAACCTATGAACATGCCCGAACTGTCTGCTAGCGGAAAAGTACGCGGAACTGGAATGGACTGGATCCTACCCTTGGTGGCTGGAACTTCCGTCAACTGCACACGGAAGCTGGAGCCAGTGGAGTCGATAACAGAACCAGCACGGATCAGTCCCGGCGGTGGATCAAATACGTTGGAGTCTCTTCTTCCGTTAGTCATGACTTAGAACCCCGGTCCTGAACTATTAGATGACACGGAAAGGCCTGACCCCACGTCAGATCCTGTGGTGCTGGTGGCCCCTCCCACTGAAGTTACTGAGTTAGCGGCTGTAGTGGCGGTAGTAGCATTGCCACCACCGTTACTGGTATTGGTGCTGCTAGTTGGATTAGCCATAGAGGACTCGACTTGCGTGAATACCAGCCAGCAATCAATGACGTATCCAAACAGAGCTGTTCTTAGCGTGTTATTGTCAGGAGTAATAGCAGAAGAATTGGTTCCGTTATTAGTGGTGGACGGACTGGAAGGCAACGGAGTACCATTGTTAGTGCTGACATTACTCATTTGGTTTCTAGCAGCGTCCATAGCTTTTTGTGATGGAGAGCGCCTTTCCGTTTCATCGTCCATATTGACTTGAACTATGCTAACTGCCGTAGATGGTATGTAGTTGGATGGAGTGGGCTGATTTTGGTTGGGAGGGGCTTGTGGTCCCTGGGCTGCGCCTGTCAAACTCTGCAAAACAACATTGGCCTGGGACATGAGCTGCGAACTGGCAGAATGGCTGTTGTCGTAATAAATCCTGAGTTCGATGCTGGCCATGATGTTGTTTCCAACCGTACTATTAGCGTTGATGATGTAGGCAGTGGTATACAAGATGTTCTGGATAACAGTTTGATTGCTGGCAGCATAGTTGCTGGTGCTATTGTTATCTTCTGATCCGTTAGCCGTGATTGGAGAGTTTGGACTTTGACCGCTCAACTGAACAACACCGAGGCTTTCTTCAGGCGAGGAAGAGTCCTGCCTATGAATGACTGTGTTGGCGACTTCCTGGTTCTTGTAGATGAGCTTGCCAATGGTATCCATAACAGTGGGTATGTATTCGCCAATACTGTGTCCGTAAGACAATTCCAGAGTGGTGGTGAAGCCGGTACCTTCTGCCAAATTATGATTGACCGAATTGACGTAGAAGAGCATGTTGCGATTTTCCAGATAGATGACCTCACCTGGCTGCATGTACTCATTGCCAGAAATGGTGAGCGTTCCTCGCAATACATTGTGTCGGTCGCGGGACAAAATCATAGCAGCGTAGGGGCCTAGCTGAGAAACAGGATCTTGTAGGAACGGGATATTGATGGTGTAAGGTTGCTTGAACCCGTAGTTACGCCACATGTCATAATCGATAGCTATGGCAGAAACTAGGGCATTGCCACCACCAGGAAATGAGTTGAGCCCTGGAGGGCCTTGATTTTCCGCAAAGAATGGAAGGGTACCATGAGCTTCCACTGTAGTGTACGGTGGAGCGTTTTCACCAATGCTGATGTTGCGTATTTGGGCCTGCCTAATGACGTATCGCGATCCAGAGCCAGGGCCGTAGTCGTCAAAGGTCTCGTCTTCAATCATGTGCTCGTATACTTCTGGTATGTTGGAGTTGTTGAAGATGCCCGGACTAAGCAAACTATTGGACGTGGTGGTATCGTCATCTAGCGACTTGTACTCAGCCGCATTTTTGATGGTGTGGTAAAAGAGCTTCACGGCCGATTGCCAGCTTTGCATGTAGGTAGACAGCTCGTCTGTTACCTTGAAGACGTCAATGGTCTGTCCAGTATTTACTTCCAAAGCTTGGTTGGGGCCGGCCGAGGTTAGATAGTCTTTGGCGACAATGGTTTGTCCAGATTTGGTCTGAATGCGCGTAATCAACTGTTGTACAACGCTGCTTTGGAAAATAGAAGTGCTGGTGGCATTGTTGGTGTTCTGGCCTTGTTGTGCTTGATTTTGAGCAGTCAGTGCCTGGAACAAAACGACGTATTTCTCCGAACTGCTGAACAATTGCTTGGTTGAAGTGCCTGCGGATTTTATCGCGCTATATGCAGACAAACTCTGATCAACAGCCCCCGTGGTTTGATCTTGGTTGGCTTGCATTATCAGGTTGTTGAAGTCGGTGATAACTCCAGTTGGACTTGAAATGAAGCTGAAGGTGCCGCCCATACCTTGTGTAACATTGGCGCCAGTCAAAAATGCTTCTGCTGTCGAGTCTCCAGTTACGTCCAGAGACGGGTAATTCCCTAGGATGGCACAATCCAGCCTGATTTGGTCTTCCAAGATTTTAATGTTCTCTCGCAAAGTCTTGAACTGATCCGTGAATAGGTCATTGAGGAACTGAGGAAACACTTGCACGCCAACAGTTTGTTTGAGATAGAGCATCCTGTAAAAGATGGAGCTTGGCATCCTGTTGTACTGCGGAGACCTGGCTCGCATATGGCCCTGTGAGTCACAAAACACTTCTAGGTTGAGCAGATCCGCTACTTGTGTGATTTTGCTAGCCACATCTGTGTATTCAGTGCTGTATAGCTCGATGCCATTAGCCAAAGCCTTGTTGAAGGCGGCTATGTCATAGTCGATGTCGTAGTAGTCATCCACGATAAACAGGTTCTTATCCTGATTGGCTCTAACATCGTAGGACATACGCCTGGTCAAATAGTTGGTTTGTCTGCGCAACAACTTGCGTGATTGACTATCAGAAGGATTGTTTTGACCATCAATCAAATAGTTGCTATCAGCCGATGGACTGGTATTGATCTGGTTGTATTGCTGCGCTGTGGATGATTGGAGACTGGAAATGGAGGCAGTGATAGAGGTCTGTAGGTTGGATACCTGTGATTGCAAAGCTATGGTTTGCGAGGAGGCACTTTGACTGATAGCAGTAGGGAGACTATCTAAGGCGTTGAGGGCCCCTAGACTTGTTAGTGCTTGTTGTAGGTTATTCAGTTTTTTGAGCTTGGAGTCAAGATCGGCGTTAGTGACGTTGATGCTGAGCTGGCCTTGCATGGCTTGGGCAATAGCCTGCTCATTCATAACCAGGTTCTTGTACGGAATGAAGTTGCCCCACAGAGTATTGGTCTTGGAGAGGCTGGTTCTCAGCGAGTTGATGTAGGAGTAGGCCGAAGACTGTTTGCTTTGCGGATCACCGCTAAATCCAAACAAGTTAGAAGTGGCCTTGTAGTACGTGGCGTAGTTGTAAGGCGTACCGGTGATTAGCAAGGACAACACGTTCATAACATCCAGGCCAGCGAAAGGCTCTTGATAGATATTGGGAGTGCCCACCAAATTGGGGTCATTGATGGTGTTGATAGAGCCGGTTTGTGTAAAGACTCCAATGCCTTGCTTCCACTTGTAAACTAGTCCATCGGGAGCGTGAAAAACTCGTGTCACACGTCCAGTAGCCGGATCAATGGTCTGATCTTGAATGTAGTTGCCTTGGGTGGCCTTTTCACCAGCAAGCGCCCCCTGCTTGAACCTGACCAGTGATCCAGAACCAGTTTGGGACAGCAGAAACTTGTTTTCATCCAGTAGTTCCAGCGTGCCAGGGGTATTGTTGGTGGTAACGCTATCGAAGTTTGACTTGAAGGGTGTTAGTGGGTCGAAAATCAAACCGTTGAAGGCATCAGCACCTGGCTTGTAGTTGATCTTGCCCTGTCTGAAATAGTAGGTGTTGTCGCTGCCGCTTACCTCGATGGTGAACTTGCCAGCTGACCAGGTGTCAATAGCGCTCTCTACCACGCCACCAAAAACGTGTGTCCCCTCTCGCTCAGTGACAAACTGTGTTCTCATAAGTGCCCATAGATAATTGGGGAAATTGGGCCCCACATACATGGACTTCTCGGCCTGAATAGCAACATTGGCGCCAGGATTGAACAACGTATCTGTGGCATTGACCGGATCCATTGGAGTGTTGATGGCACTCTGTAGAATGCCAAGGCCACTGAACATCTGTGAGATGCCGGACATGATCCTGCCGTCAAAACGGCTCTTGGTATTCATGTAGACGTGAATTACATCCATCGGCTGAATAATTAGTTTGCCGGAGAAGTTGAAGCGAAGTTTTCGGCGGGCGTAATTGTACGTCTTGTTATTGGTGTTGAAGTTGGTAGAGTTGTTGATAGGCTGCTGCGCTATCTCGGATGGATCGTTAGGTGTTAGCTGAAAATTGTCATTGTTATAGAAGAGGTTGGAAGCATCGCTCAATGCTATTTCAATGTCGTAATCGCTAATCAACATAGCCTCGTATGGATCAGCAATGCTTAGGCTGAAACGGCCAGGTGATTTCATATCCACAGTGGTAGTAGTGTTGATGTTAGTGAAGTTGGTTATTTCAATGACGCCAGTTCCTGTCCCGAGAGTGGAGTGGAATAGGCTTGTAGGATCGGTAATCCAAGTGGTGTATGGATTGGTCTGATTGTAAGCGAAAAGAACTCGCAGTCTGTCCACGGTCTGGATGAAACTGGTACCATCCTGCGTTGTGAAAGGAGTGGTTCCTCCCATAGCAAAAGCTTCACTACCATTTCCGTATCCGTTGTTAGCCTGGTCCGCTAAGCCAATAATGACTGGCACTAACTGATCGTTGATGTTTCCCACCGCCGCTACTACCTGCTGTATTTTGCTTAGCTTTTCCAGAGCTGCTATTTGGATGCACTTATTTTGCAGCAAGATAGTCATTGCCTTGTAGTACAGCTTCTCATCCTCGTCCATGAAGTCGGGTCGATAGTTTTCCGCAATAGAGGAAAACATTCTCTTTTTGACCAATACAGTGGCGTTGGGCTCCTGCAACAAAATCTGATATTGCTTGAGATCCGTACTGTAAGGATCTGTCCTCAGATAACCTTCTTCCACGTATCGTCTCTCAGAAGACTGATCGAACTGGGACGATATGCTACCTAGGAAGTTATACTGCCCCTGCTGTCCATCAATAATGGCATCCAGATTGCTGGTAACGTTCTGGTTCAGATCGTATTGCGATGCCAGCTGGTCTGATAAATCGCCCAAGAAACTCAAAACTTCCTCCCTTACAGCAAGTTCAATAGATTGGCCGCATCCAGAGACGCCTGTGAGCTATTAGATACCTGAGCACCATTAGTAGTGCCAAGCGAAGTGAAACCGCTAAACGATGGAGGAGTGTTGTAGGCACTAGGGCCACTAACTGGGCTCTGGCTCCATGGAAAGTAGTTGGTTCTGTAACCACGTCTCTGGGTTACGGTGAAAACCATGTTGTAATCAAGCAAGAAGTTGTCAGCTCGTTCATTGACGGTCATGCTCTCAAAAAATCCTCTGAAGACCCATCCGCCGTAATACATCTCCACAGCAAAAGCCAAGGAAGCTAAAGATGGAATGTTCCTAGCTGACAATACGTTATTAGGCGAATCCAAACCTAACACTCCGCCTAGTATGCCAGTGGAGTTGGTTGAGACCGGAGCAAAGGGACTAAGTCCAACAGACGATAGTTGATCGCCACCCAAACCGTTATTGAGGTTATTCCCCACATCGGCATAGGCGTTGTTGGCGGCCAGTGTTAGACCCACTGCATCAAAAGCGTATTGTTCTGCACGGTAGATTTCGTACAAGGCGTTGATGCCTTCTACTCCTGCGCTACCTGTAACGCCTGAAATGTTGAGAGTGGTCAAGTCTTCTCCCCAGTACTGTAAGGTGTATCCTCCCTTGGTTCTTTCTTTGGTGATGAGCTTTTTGTAGGCGTATGAAATATTCTGGGGGTTGATGAACATACGGACGGTGCCAAACTGCGGCACAAACCAAGTAATGATGTTTCTGCTAATCTGAGCATTGACGCCGGGCGTAATGCTGGTGAACGGCAGACCATTACCATCAGCCGAAGGCAGATAAGATGCCAAGTAGTTGTTAGCTTCCAGAGAGGCTAGTTGTTGCTGACTGACTGGGTTAGCGCCACTAAGCGTAGCTGCTACGTTGCTAACACCGCCGATTGCTTGATCTAGTGAGAAAGTTGCCATGTTGTTTCCTTAGAAGCCAGCTCCGAAAGCTTGAGGTGAAGTAGTTCTTGCCACTTCTGTGGTATGTACGTCTTTTCCACAGTGTGGGCATACGCCGGTAAAATTGACATGAATAGCGGAGCCGCTTGCTAGAACCACAGGTATAGGTTGTTGGCCGCCGCCTCCGCCTATGTGGGCGGCGTTAGTGGCATGCATGCCTCTTGCAGTGGTGTCTTGGGTTCCAGTCGTTGCGGTTGTAGTAGAAGGAATAGAGCGTCCTACCCTCTTTCCTGCTGTGGTATATTCGCTGACATCAGAAAACTTAGGGGCATTACCACCCATCGACTCTATAATGCTGGTGGTCATATCTTTCATAGCCGTGGGCGACTCAGCTAAAGTTCCGCCAGCAGATCTAAGCACGTCAGCATTGGTCATTGGACGTTTGGCAGTTTCTTGGTAGGATCGCATTCTCTCTTGCTGTCCTGGCATTATTCCTACTCCAGTGGCGCTCCTACCCAATATGCCGGATGTGCCAGCTGCTCTACCCAACGTTGCTTCGTTAGCTTGTCCAGCCATAAGTCCCAGATTTCTGATGCTGGATAAGATCTTGGTTAGCTCGGTGTATGACTTCTCTTGCCATTTTTCACCGTGATTCATAGTCTCCAACATAGATGCATCAGCACCCTTACCTGTGGTTGGCAGTTTGCCGCCTTCTTTCATTGCCTGCAAAAGAGCTTCAGCTTCAGGCCTGGTCTTGGCCATTGCGCCCAATGGACCGTTTTGCAGTAGTTGGATTTGACGGGTATATTGTGCTGCCGCGCCCTCACTCTTTTGAGCTTCATCCAAAGAGACAATGGGGCCTGTCATTTTTCTGATGGTCGCCTCTACTTGACGCCTAATACCCTCAAAATCTCCCTTTTTCATGGCCGCATCCATAGCAAAAGCTCCGCGTAATCCGCCTGGACCACCCGACATACTGGAGACGAAAGCTTGTTGTCCTAGTGTCATGTTCTTCATAACGCCAGTGTAGTTTCTGAACATCTCAATAGCGTTTTGAGCTGGAACACCAACAGAGGTCAATTCGCCCACGTAGTTCTTCATGGCATCGGCCATACCTTGTGTCATCTTGGAAGCATCGGCACCATTAGTTACGAACATCTTGAAAGCATCGGCTGAGTCATGCAGCGCACTTTGCACATCTTTTACTTGAGCACCCAAACTATCAGCCACTTCCGTCATCCTAGCTGAAAATCTCAAAGCGTCTGTACCGCTGGTGCCATATTCAGTCATAGCCTTGCTCATGTCCTCAAAGACTTCTTTCTGTGTTCTTCCAGCTCCAGTAGCGAGATGTATTGCATCAGTTAGCAGGTTAGTGCCTTCGAGAACTCCTGTGGTTGGCCCTAGCAAAGCCTTCAATCCTCCAGGCATTCTGTTGATTTGCGCCATATATTCTGCGGCTAATTCTTGATTGCCACCCAAAGCTACTGTGGCGCCCTGCAATACGTTGCTATACCTGGTTGTCACATCATTGAGGTTTTGGAAGTCTGAACCCAGCCCGTTTATGGTTTTGGAAATCTCTCCAAATAGGGCGTTGGAACCGCTACCTTGAATAGTTAGCTGCATAAATGACTCTTGCAAACGCAAAACGTTGTCTGCACTCTCAACCATGGCCAGCGCAGCATCTGTGACACCGCTCTTGAGACCTCTGACAGCGGCAGCGACTCTATCTGCGCCAAATCCGGCGTTTCTCATTTTGGCGCCCCAAGCTTCTAGAGCATCACCAGCCATCTTCGTGCCCGGAGCCTGCTGAAGGATCTTCATCAGATCGTCAATCTGCCCCTTGAAGGTAACCAAACGAGTGGTATCTACTCCAGTCAAACCCTTGAACGCTTCGGTGGCACCTAAAACAGAAGTGGTAATCACGCCAAACTTAGCCGCTGTTTCATCAGTCATGCCAGTCAGCGACTCGAAGGAGGCGCCCACACCTGCCAGTTTGGTATTGAGTGCTCCCAAAACGTTGCTAACCAATCCACCAGCAGCATTCAGACCATTCAATGCCGTAGTTGTATTTGATGCACCCTTTTCGTAGGTCGTCAACCTCTCAATTTCGTCCTGAGAGGGGGCAGCAAAAGTGACGTTAGTTGGGGTTACGGGTGTTGTTGGGTCATTGGGACCAGCCATTTATCATTCCTTTAGTGTGGGGCGGTGTCTTCTTCGTTTCTTAGGCTCTTTCTCAGTTTGAAGCAGTTTGAGGTTGGTTTCGCGAACCATTCTCAGGGACTCTGCATAGTCTTCATCGGAAGACTCGTGGACATTGTCATTTAGCATCTGTTGAACAGCTTCCGAGTTCCAGAAGGAGCCTAATAGATATGCGTGATTTTTAGCTAGTTCCGCATCATCTCTATGGTCTCCTAACCATTGCTCGTAGAGCCACAACTTCAGGATGGGGTCCATCTCTGTGATAAAAGCGTCGTTGGGCAGTTTGCTATACATCTTGCATAACTCCCACACGAAGCGATGTTCTGGCTCGTTTATGGTTTTTTTAGGGCTTCTACCACCTCCTTCACTTGGATCTCTGTCTTGAGACCATACTTATCCTGGGCCTCGTTGGCTAGCGCCACATATTCGTTGTACAGCCTCAACAATAGAGCATGGTCCATCTGCTCAACGAAAAACAGTTTGTCTTGTACGTCATCGGAATACAAAAACTGTTCTATTTCTACCCCAGCTACCATAGTTAGGGCGCGCGCTAATAGCTGTTTGCGTGTCTCAAAAATGAACTGCACACTGCCATCAAACTCGGCAGCTCCCACAATGGCGTCACGCAGCTCTTGGGAGGTCAAAGTTTGCAATTTGTAGAGTTGCCCTTCAATCTCCACGTTCTTGGTTAGGCGGGTCATGCCAATGAGCATCTCAATGCGGCGCCTTGCCCCTTCTGAGAGCCTTTGCTTGCCTTCTCGTTGGGCCTTCTTAGCAGCCAAGATAGCTTCTTCCTCAGCCGTCATTTCCCTGGTGGTTGGCTGTTGCGGTTGCATGCGAGATTGAAACTCTTGGAGAACAGACTGATCGATAATAGGAGCAGACTGACGCTCTCTGTGGCGTGATATTGGTGGTGGAGGTGGGGCACTGCCAGCATCGGGAACGCTTAGCTCCTTCATTGGTTGATTGGGCAGCTGTCTATTTCCTAAGGGTGACTTAAACTCTGGCATCTTTATACTCCATAAATGAAAACATCCTACTGACTATATATCCAGCCAGTAGGATGCTAACATTGATACCGCTAATTGAGCGTATCAGTAGATGTTGGTAGTATTGACGGTGCCGTAGTTGCTGGTACCGATATCGATAAGTCCAGCAGCATCCAAAGAGCCTCTTCTTCCGTTGAGACCTTCGTCAGTAGCAACTTCAATCCAGTTGGTGTTGCCTTGCTGGAAGGACTGGATCTGGTTGTATCCGCCTTGTGCCGCAGGGTTGCCGCCCAAGGTCATGCTGAAGATAGTTTCGGCTTCCCACGTCATTGTGTCTGTGATTACCCAGTCGCTGACCTGATAGGTATAGTCGATGCCAGAGATCCACACGTTCTTGATAACAGTTTGGATTTGGCTGCCAGTAGCGAACTTCTGCTTGTCAAAAACGATGATATCGAAAGGATACACCTGAGAAGCGGCATGCAAGAAGCTTCTATCGAAGGCTTCTGCAATACGCAGTTGATCGAACCTGACTCTTGTGCAGGTACCAGTGATGTTGGTAGATTGGTTGGGAACGGAGTCGATGTGACCATCGGTGCCAACTTCATCAACCATTTTGAGTGGTCTGCGCTCGGAAATAGCCATGGACTGAACAGCGCCGACTGGAACATAACCTCCAGGGGCCGTTGGGTTTCTTACAGTAATCAAGATATTGGTAGCAATAGAAGTGGCGGTAATGTTGATTTCGCCAGTTGTGGTATTGCCGCCTGGTACGTAAAGCGTTGAACCTGTTTGTGGATAAGTTTGACTCATAAGTTATTGTCTCCTAATATCATATATCAGCCAAGACCCAAATTACCAACTGTTACTGTGATATAAACCCAGTTGAGTGGATAGATTGGCTGTACAGCAACGCTGACATCAAACTGGCGAGGATCTACTTGATCTTGTGCCACCGTTAGTCCCTTATAGCCCGCAATCAATCCCTGAGATACTAGGGAGTTGAGTAGAAGCACCGCTTCCGTGTTGAGGGCGATTGGAGTATTGATTGTTTGTGGAGTTCCAATGAAGCCTGCAAACCCTGCACGCAATACCTTGGCCACTCTGTCTCGAATGAAGACGATGGAGATTTCTTGTTCTTCTGGGAAACCACTCTGGCTGGTGGTGATGCCCCATATAACTCTTCCGCCTCCGGCAACTGGCTGCAAAGTCGTGATACCAGCTGATGCCAACTGCTCCAATACCAGGTTGGAGAACATCTTGTTGTTGAGGATGGTAAATCCACTGAACACCTTGTTGGTGAACGGATTAGCCAAGTTGAGGTCAGCGTTAGCATGACCGGCAGCTGCGGCGGCAATGTAGAAGCCATCGATTAGCACGTTGGAAGTGCCAGCTTGGACTACGATCTGATCTGGGTAGTAGTAGACGCATCGGAATGTTTCGCCGTAAGCGTCAGGCACTGAGTAGTTAGCAATGTCTTGGATGTTGCCGGCCAAAGTGCTGGTGATATCATTGTTGGGGATGCCTTCAATGATGCCTAGATCTTCAACGGCAGCTAGCTGGGTGCCTGTCACGTTGGCTGGTGTCAGGCCTTGGATGGCTCCAATGAAGAGGACACGCTCTTTCCTGTTGGCGATGTTGCTCATAGCAATACAGTGGCTTAGAGCGTTTTGGAAGATGACAGTGATAGTCTGGTTGGGAAGTGGCACCAAGATATCGCACTCCACTGTTTCGAGAGTTTCTAGGGCGTTGACCCATCCAGCATCATAGAAGGCCGCATCGCGAGCGTCTACGATGGTAACACGGAGTTGGTTTCCACTAGGAACTACGTTGTGGTTCAGGACCAAATAGGCGCTAGTTAGAGATGGATCCAGCACCTGCCACCTGACGTTGGCCTCGCTGACAAACTCCATTCTGATGAGCAATTCGTTGCTTCCAGAGTTATACGAAACGATATCATACAGACCATCATTTCCGACAGTGGAACCATTGATTTGTATTCTGTATTGCGTGCTTAGGTTGGCCGAACCAATAGAAGTAAATACCGCTTGTGCTTCGGAACTCATCAAATTGGCCGTAGAAGTGTTTGTGAACGCTACAAGGATACCGTCCGTGCCCGCTCCACCTGGCACTGGCAAACCAGTCGAGTTCTGAATCAACTCAAAGGTCGCATATGGCGGTGTGTTCTGGGAAACGAAATCCGGGAAACCCATTGGGGTTGTGTGTGGTGGGGGAAGAGGAGGTTCAGCGCTGGTAATGGTTTGGATAGTCAATTCACCATCGAATACGGCGGTGATGTTGAAGTATCCGACGTTAGCTGCGTTGTTGGAATCGATGATCTGCAATATCTGTCCAACATATGTGGAGTTGAACTCAACACTAGCCGAAGAAAAGAGCGCCTGATCGCCAATTGGTAGACGACCAACATAGCCGTCAAATCCGTCAGACACTTCCTCGAAGCTGCTGATTACAGTGTAGTCGTAGGAATATCCAGCAGGTGGCTGCAAGTTGCTGAATACGAACGTATTGAGCGTTGGCTGACCAGACGTATTTAGTGTGTAGTACGGATACTGGTTTGGCAATATCTGGGTTTCTACCTGCGTAGCTGGGTTGGTAACGAAGACGTGGATTTGAGAGTTGATATCAGGAACCACATTCAGTGGGAATGGGAAAACGAACTCATCTACGTTGGTGGAGTTGGCGTTGACGCTTGGATCTAGAACGTAGGAAGTCCTTCTTGGAAGTGGAGGGGCTGCCTGCAATCCGATCAAAGAAGAGGCACCGTTAGCAAAGAAGAGCTGAGCGCCCAAGCTGAGGTTGTTAGTGACGCTAGCTGGACCAGAAAAGTTGGAGGCGTCAGAAATGCCTTGAAGCAGAGTAGGGTTGTTGATGTTGGCGGTTGGGATTTCATTGGAGGTAAGAGAGTCACCGCGTACCAAAACTCCGCTGGCTACAATGACGGTGAAAGCGTCTCCCTGTACGAATGGAGAGACTGCGACACTGGCTACTTGCGTTTCAGTGATATTGAAGCTAAGGAATCCGTTGCTAACTGTCTCGCCGTTTGCAATCCAAACAATTGGGTTACCATTGGCGTCCAGTTGGGCTCCTGAAACAGAACCGATAGCAAGGAAGGAAGCGGTTCCTCCGATTGGTTGGTTCATAGCGTTTCTCTGCACACCAACGCAGCGAATAGTCCAAGTCTCTGGTGGAGCATTAGGATTAACGAGGGTCAGGTCATTGACGGAACCCAAACCAACGTTGGTGGTGAGTGCCGTGTAGAAAACTCCGCCCTGATCTTGCAAGTGAGCAGATTGCAGAAGAATGTGACCAGTGGTAGGATCCAGTTGGACATCATAGTAGTCGCTGAAGGTAGTGGTAGGGGTGATTGGACCCAATTCCAACAGAACTAGTGGAACACCATTCTTGAAGATGGTGGTACGGTTAGGAATGAGTGGGAAATTGACTAGCGCAAAGTGCCTGCCGTCAGATCCAGTGCTCGAAGTGTAGTAGCCGTCTAGTCCATCTTGACCACCGCCCAAAGCTTGAGCTATAATGGTTTCGTTAGTGGTACCCTGCCCAATCATGGCAGTAACACGTCCACCCCCAGGAATAGCCACTCCGCTTGACTGAGTGATGACATTCGTAAATACGCCAGGAAGTGCGTTTGTTGCGCCCGGTATGTTAGCCATGTAAAGTCCTCATGTTATCTTGTGATACCTGCAAGGTATGTGGGATTATTCGCATATGGCATCTACTTTTTCCGACCCACACTGGGCCGTCCATCCTTGCATTATGCCATGTTTTTGCCGACTTACATGTTGAGAAGGGTCTCTACTATGTTGACCTCGGTATTGATGGTCAAATTGGCGGCTACTGGACTGTTAGGAACAGACAAATCAGAGAAGGTAGCGGTCAACAAAATGGCATCAACAGTGTTTTCGATAGGTATTGCCCTTTTCCACTCGGTTCTTATATCCAATGTCAGAGTTTGCCTAAACAGCTTATCATTTCGGTCATCTGTCTCGGAAGTGCCACTGACAGTAATGGGCTTGACCACGATGCCTATGTCATGCAGAGTGTCAAAATGGACATCCGTAAAACACATGCTTATCAGTTCCACCAAATCATCCCTAGCTCTAAGGCTCCTGGTCATGACATCCACGATAATAGACCCTTCCCAGGCTCCATTGGTCACTATAGCTGCTGGTTTGTATACTGTAGTTTGATTGCCGTATCCATCTGTGAAGAGGATCTTGCTGAAACTAATGGTACCCTGATCACGATTGATGGAAATAGGGACATAGCGAGATCCGCCGCTCTTGACCAAGATAGCCGGGTAGAAGATACCGTCATATCTGTAATTCTCGCCAATAAATACACGAGTGGGGAGGATGGGGTTAGGGTTGAGCTGTGGTTGGGCGCCTGGGCCATATGGCAAGTCAGCTCCCAATGGCAAATCAGTATGGTCTGTGGTATTAGGGAAACCCCACTGGTCCTTGGAAAAGTGGTAGTAGCTATCCTGCGAAAAATAGTCTCGTAGAGTAGCAATGATGATCTCCTTAGGATACACAATCATCGAAGACTGGATGATGTCGTAGATATTGAAGAGATCTGTCTTCGAGAAGTTATTAGTGCCCATGGATCACCATCTGTACTGTACTACAATTGGAGAGATGTAGAAAGTCAATGTGTCTGAGGCTGAGGAACAGACGGACCTCTTGTAGTTGAAGTCGAATGCGGCCACAATTCTATGGTTGCTATCGACTGTAAAACTGTTTTGATATGGAGATATCAGAACAGCTGGGCATGGAGTGTAGTTGGTAGTGGAGGTTAGAGAGCTTGTAGTTGTTTCGCCTGCATATATGATGCCCGCTATAATGGTAGGCGCAACCACAGAGCCTCCAACAAACAAAGTGCTCACCAACTGCGTAGCAATCGATTTATCAAATCCAACACTCAAATTGTTTTGTACGTCTGCTATACCATTTACAGAGTTAGAGGTAGCGGTTGGATTGTAGGCAACCAAGGTTTGTGTGATTTGATTGCTGACATTTGATGTAGTATCGAGAGTGGCAACGCCTGTCGTCTGAAGATAGATGCCAATGGTGGTCGAAATGATTTTTACTCCCGGTGGCAAAGAATAATCCAGTGGGACCGTAAAGCTGTAGTTTCTTTCACCTGCGGCCACACTACCATTTTCCGTAATTAGGAGATACTGAGAGTCTGATGCAGTAGAACCAAAGAACGAAGGTGTGTATCTCTTGACGGTAAAGGTAGTGCTGTCTGTGTAGATTATGTTAGCTGGCAAAGCACCGCTGTTTGTATTCGAGTTGACACCTCCGCTAGAGTTAGCGTAGTTGACATGATCGGTTGGACCCACAGCCAAATAAGCCGTTTGGTTGACGTTAGTATTGAAAGTCCAAGGGACTGGAATGTTGACGCCAACGGTTGTGGTGGTTCCATCGATAGTTGGGCTATCAAAAGTGTTGCCGGTGATAGTTACGTCGTTGATAGCGCCACTGACACCTTGAACGTACGCTGCAATGATAACACTACCACGGCTGAGTAGATTACCACTGCACTTGATGATTGGCCCACCTGTTGAAGATCCGCCCAACTGGATCATGGTGGATGAGCGTCCTGGGCGGTCCATGATGTTGTTGTGTATGTTGGCCGAGTTTTCGCACTTGATGCCAACGGCATAAGTGAAGTTGCTGGTCGATAATCCTATGGACTCCAACGAAGTGCGCGAGTCAATGATGTTGTCATTGATGATGCTTTGAGTGGTGAGGAAATCGGACTGCTGGAAATTGTCATACCTTAGGTGAATAGCAATGTTTGGCGGAGTAAGGGTGCTGTTGTTGACATCCTGATAGGAATTGAGAAACAGTGGGTTCCAAGCTGACAATCTGTTTCTGGCGATGATAACGCCTTCTCCGTTGAGGTTGGTGTAGACGGATGGATTTTGGCTCCAAGCTGCGGCACCTGTCAAAATCCAAGAGGCAGCATTTCTTTCAATGGTGCAAGCGCCAGTTGCTACCTTGACCCAATCAACAGGAGTAGCTTGTTCGGTGGTTCTGAAAGCAATGAACTGTCCCACAGAGTCGAGATTGGTGATCAATTTGCAGGTGTTGGACTCAATGACCAGCTGATCCACTTTATCACGAACGGTACCCTGGTTAGCCGTTTCGGTATTGTTACCAACAGAGATCAAATCCGAGGCGGTGATGTATCCGATAGTTCCGCAAGTGTTGCTGCTAATACGGCAACCAACACAAGTTAGCATAGAGCCCGTGATAGGCTGTCCAGCAGTTCTGACAGTGGATAGCAAAATCATCTGATCGTAATTGCAAACGTTGCCAGAGACTACAACATTGACCAGTTTTGGATAAGCCGGGTAAATAGCTGGAGAGGTTGGTGGCGCTGCGGTAATGGTGGAGGTGATAGCCACTACTGCTCGAACGTCATTGATAATGACCTGGCTATTGAACTCGTTGCTGGAGATGGTAACATCTTGCAGGATAGCGCCATAGTTGAATGGGGCCATGCCTCCCAGCTGCAAACTGATGAATGGAAAGTGATCGGCCACCGTGTTGTTGAAGATGCATCCCGTTACGGTTACGTTGCTCAACGAGGTAGTGACGTTGGCGTACATCATACCAGAGCCGGCATTGACCAAGTCGGACGATGAATAAGAAGGCGAGCCACCAACTGGATTGTAGTTGTAGTTGAAGGTGCAATTCTGGAAGGACAATCCTGAGCCCACAGCAAACGTTTGGGCAGTACTGGTATTGATGGTGGTACCGACGAAACCGGCTGGACCAGTGTTGGTGATTAGTCCGCTCGTGGATATGGTAGAGTTGGTGGCCATAGTACCATTCAGCGTAGCAGAAGAGGCTAGAGTAACGCTGCATCCCACGAAGCTAGAGTTGGTGGCTACCAAGGACGAGTTGAAAGTGACCATAACATTCTCGAACATGACATTGGACATGTTCATGGCACTATTGAATGTTAGGGAGGCTGTTGAGCCGCTGCCGCTGATAGTAAGCGGGAAGTTGAGACCTGGGTCAACGGATAGGGCAAAGGCTCCCTTGACCAGCAGCGTATTCTGGAAGGCACTGTTGAATTTGAGCCAATTGAGAGCCGCTGCCAGCGTCTTGAAATTGCCTTGCGAGTTGTCGCTAGTCAAAACTGCTGGAATGCTGCCATCAGAGTCATTGACGAACCTTCTAACATCACGGATAGAAAGTGAGGTAGTAGCCGAAGCTCCTGTACCTGTTACCGTAGAAGAAACGACATACAAAATGGTCAGATCTTTCCTGTCATTGAGAATGTAGGAGAATGTGTTGGAGTCTACTTGGTAGCTGGTGCTCGAAACTGCGTTGGTGACCGTGACCACACGGCTTGGATTGTTAGGAGTTCCCAAAACTGGGTCGTAATCAGTCAAAACAATGGTGACCAACTCTCCACCTGTGTTAGCACAGAGTGCGTAGTTGATAGGGTATTGAACCGTCAGGTATGTTTCCTGAATGGCTGGAATGGTAAAGATCTGGTCGTTGATTGGTAGCAGATTACCATCGACTAGGACTAAGCCACCATCTAGAGATATGAGACCGGCTGTGCCATAGGCCCCTTCGACATATCCATCAAAACCTCTGATAACTCCATTGAAATGGAGAAGTCGATCTGGCAGGGCGATGTAGTTGAGAGCGGAGGTAGAAAGCTCCTCTTCGCTGGTGGTGCCGAACTCTCGAAGATCTTGGATCTGGTTGACAGTGTTGGTGTCGGTACGCTCCTGGCAGGAGGCCAAGATCATGATCTCTTCGTCTAGGGCCAGCGTTGGGAACAGCTGGAAATCGATGTACTGGTTGGTGAATGATGTGATGACGCTGCTGACGCTAAACATAACGTCGATGTAATCGACATTTGTCTCGTCATAGAACCTGGTTACCTCTCCGATCTTGCCAGAAGTGGTAGGGCCTGGGTTGACAAAGCTAACGCCATTGAAAGATGACAAGTAGCCCGTGTAAACACCGGTGGAACCATTGAAGTTAGTAATCTGCAAGTTGATCTTGTTCACTGAACCGAACTGATATCCTCGCAACTTTGGTGAGATGCTGACGATATCCATGTTCTGCCCCAGAGCTGGAAGAGAGCTGTACAGAGTGATACCATTGACAGAAGCGCTACCGTTGATGCTAATTCTGCCTCTTTCATGGGTGTAGGTATTACCATCACTATCCACGTAGATCTCGAAGTGCCTCTTGAAGACAGCACTGACCGGACTGTAATCTGTTGCCGTCTCAGCATTGAAAGATACCGAGGAGGAGCTGAAGTAGATGTCTACCAGAGATCCAACTGGCGCTATCACGGATGGTGAAGTTCCAGTGGCGTGCACCGCATCAAACACGGTAATTTGAGTTTGCACTGGGGGGCAGCAAGTGAAGTTGACACTCTGGATAATGAAGCGACCATAGTTAGCCAATCCATAGTTGGTTCCGTATGGTTGCACTATAATAGTCTTTCCAGCTTTCAATCCAGATGCTGATAGGTCTAGTGGGATTTGGTAAGTGACCGTGGTGTGCCCTGGTGGTCCAGGATTGTCGCTGTATCCATCGATAGTAGCGACCCAGTAGCCATCACCGTAGGTATCGAGGAATTGTCCCACGTCTAGGTTCAATAGCTCTCGTTCGTTTCCATCAACGTAGTAGTTATTGCGTCTCAACGGAGTCAACAAAATGGTCGGGAACTGGGAAGCTGGAGCAGAGCCATAAGAAGTCAAGAATGGTGGGCTGGCTACAGCAGCACCAAATGGTCCGAAACCTAGTGGGTCCAGAGCGATTGGGCCTGTGGAGGGGAAGACATCGACTACGTTGTTTGGAAAGTTGAGTTGGGTATTGCCCTGATCGTAGAAACCGCCAGGATTGACTACTGCACTAACGATAGAGAACGATGCATTGTTGATGGAATCGGCCAACATGATACCGAACTCGCCCTGATACTGGAAGGCAATGAAACGATAGTTGAAGCCTGGCTGTCTAAAAGCCGAGTTGGTAGCGTCAATAATGGACTGGAGTGTGTAGGCGCCTGGTGTGGTTCCTTGGTTTCCAGTAACGTCAATGGCTGGCAGGAAGGTGTATCCGTCCAGTGGGTTGCCATCAGGATACAGGGCCAAGTAAAGCAAGTAGTGTTTCTCGTTGAACTGATCTGGACTAAAGTTGACACCCAAGCACTGAGCGCCCCTTGGAACGCCAACAATCAAGCTTGGTGTGACAGAGCCCAACAACGATGTGTCATTGGAGGACAGGGCTACGCCTGAAGCGACTGCTAGAACTCCGTACTTGTTGTTATTGAACAAGTCTCTGTCGATACGTGCAACTGCGTTAGGGGAGTAGGCAATGTTCTTGCCAGCGATACGGACGATGTAAATCTTGTTGCCGCCACCCTGGATGTACTTCTTCTCGGAAATGACGAAGGCTACCTCCACGTTGTATCCGTCAGCTCCGTAGTTGACCCTAACGATATCACCTGGTCTGACCAAAGCAAACTGTTCATCGAAACTGTTGCTGGACTGAGCGGCAGCAGACGGCATAAATTGGATGATGTCATCGCCAATAGCAATGTCGTCCACTGGAATGCTGCTGTTTCCTGTGTCCCTTAGGAAGGCAACGGCTGGCGTCAGTGGTACCAATGGCTGACCATAACCGTCAGTGGTTAGGCTGGAAGAAGTGGAGTGTTTGGAAATACCATTGTGATACAGGTTCTGGACTCTGGTTCCCAAGGTCAAAATGCTGTTGTTGTCCAAGAAGTCAGCAAATGACTGGAGGTCTGTATCCGTTTGTGGAATGACCTGAAAGCGGCTGGTGTTGAGGTAGATGCCACTAGCTACGTGAGCGTAGTTGGATGGATAAACAGAACCGTCGTTGGTGGTGATGTTATGAATAGTGCCAAACGGAGAACCATCAGCCCATTGGTGAGCCAACAGCTCGTTGTTCATGTCATTGATGACCGTGTAAGCGTTGGTATTGTTTCGGGCCATCCTGAAAACGTTGTTGAGATACTCTGTGGAGGATGGGGCCACGTCTATTTGGGTCAGATCATGGCGATACAGAGCACCAAGAAGGTGAGGCTCTAGCTTGACACCTGTAACAGAAATCCAACCCAGCGCTATGTTGACATCCCTGGACAAATCACGAATGTAGTTGAACAGATCTTGTGTCGGGTAGTCCAGAGTCAGCTTGGACTCAGGAATGCCAGCGTTGTTGATGATCTGGTTATTGGTAATGGGGAGGGTGACCAAACCGATGCTGGTCAAAGTGGAAATGTTAGGGGAACCGTCTGAATTGATAAGGATACCCAAACGAGCAGCCAAAGACGGAGCCGTTCCAGCAACATTGATGCCCAGAGCTGTTTCGATAGCTACAACGGCATCACGGAGGGCGTTGATGGCATCGCCCCCGATCTCGGTTATGTTGTCATTGACGGCCGGCAGAGTTGAGTCGTCATCTATGGCGCCAGGATAATTAGTCATGTCTTCCTATATGATGGAATATTAGGCGACAACTTAGGGCTGTCCACGAGCTGGTAAATCCGCAACAGAGGGCACCAAAGGAACGGTAGGAACGACAACGGGAGAAGGCCCCACAACAGATGGAACCATAGGAACGGTTGGTGCAACTGGCGTAGCAGTAGGGGTAGAAGAAGCGATGTTGCTGATTAGCCCTTGTATTGTGCTGGTAATCTTCTGTCCCAATAGCGAGGTTACTACGTTTTGCAGGATGGTAGAAAGCGAACCAGCCACCAAACCAAAGATGATCCTGTCGCCTCTAACCACAACACCGTGAGCATCAGGGGTAAATCCTGGGTATGGGAACTTTGTGATCAAAATGGCCGCTGTCACTCCAAATACGATAGGAGCAAGCGGCAAAACTAGCTTGTTCCAAAAATTGGACTGTGTCAAATCCTTTTTGAGAACAGAAAAGACGTACTCTATTATCAGACGCAATACGTATACCATCGCTGCCACAGCTAGCCCAAAAGTGATGAACTGCCATGAAACCAGCACTTGCAAAATCGGATCCATGCGATCTCCTTGGGATAATGCCGGAATATGCTATCAGCCTGGACACAAGACTACAGTGCCAGTGCCACCAGGGTTGCCCGCACTGCCTGCCGCTCCACCAGTGGCTGTACCACCGGCCCCTCCGTTAGTCTGAAAATTGACAACTGGGACAGTATTGGATCCATAAATGATGATAATGACACCACCACCACCTCCACCACCTCCGCTGTTGAAAGAGCTACCACTAACGCTACCACCAAAACCACCGTTGGCAGTTACGAAGCCTACCCCTGTTAGAGTGTTAGCAGCAATCACTATGATACCAGCTCCGCCACCGCCTCCACCTCCACTCTTTCCAGATACAGCAGATCCTCCACCTCCACCACCAGTTCCGCCTGCAAAATAAGCAATAGCAAGGGCTGGCCCTGTAGTACCAGTGGGGGCCGCACATAGTACTCGACTTGATGACAACCAATCAGTTAGAACTAAGTTCAGAGCACTGTATGTAAAGCCAGCGAGTGGATTATTGAGGGTGCCAGCATTGTTGGCGCTGTTTCCACCAGCAGCACCTAGACCCACGTTAGCTTGTGAGAAAGAAGGGGGACCAGCGACAGCTGTATCAGTGGCAAGATTGAGACCGTTTTGGCTACCAGAACTAGACAAACCACTACCACCAGTGGTTCCGCCTCCCAACGTGCCCCAAGGTGCGCCAGCACCAGCTCCAGTTGATGGGCTTCCAGCAGGTGAGCCAGAATTATCGATGTAACCATCCAACGTCAAAGTGCCGGTGCACATGATGATGTATCCGCCTGTTTCAACGGTTGCACTTGCACCAATAGTCATGTTGGTACAAACGATATTTCGAGTCAAAGTATATACTTGTTCCGCATTTGGTGCGAATGACGTACCATTCAATACTACAGTATGAGTTCCATCAAAATTAGCGGAGCCATCAGATCCGTCTCCGAAATATGCTTTGCCAAAGCCTGCATTGGAAGGGGCCCAGTCACTTCCATTATATTGCAAAACCTGACCGGCAGTTGGGGCAGTACTAGAAACCGGAACTGTTTGTATTCCAGATACCGTAGGGTTAGGATAATTTCCGCTGGTGTCGCCACCCATCTCAGCTTGCAGAGCAAAACTGACACCATCACTTTGCATAGCATGCAATCGGCCACTGGCAGACCACAAGATAACGCCGGAAGATGATTGCGTGATAGGAGCCGTTCCAACGTTGCCAACGTAGATGACCTTGTTGCCGCTATTGGTAGGCATTTGCGTAGTTGTCAGTCCAGTGGCAGGTGGAAAAAAGGCCGCCACCAGCTGATTGCTTGACACCTGATCTACTTGGAAAACATACTGTCCAGTGCTGGTATCCACAGCAGGATCACCACCAGCACTTAGTGCTACGCCACCTAGCAAACTGCTGCCAGAGTTGGCGCCACCTGCCAGAACCAAGTTTCCTCCACTACCAGTTCCGCTACTGAACCCCTGTGCCTTGATAACGGTATTGGCGGCTGTTCCCGTAGTGAGATAAGCTTGTGAGATGTATGGAACGGCTGTTGAGATGAATTGTAGGGCGTTAGCAGAAACTCTAACTGTTCCGGCAGTTCCAGTCAGCCCAATCACCTGCTGCGAAGTAGGCGTGCCAGCCAAATCACCACCAGCCATAAAAGCACCAGATGCTACCGGGCCCCAGGCACTGCCATTCCAGCCCAATACCTGTCCAGAAGTAGGAGGGGTAGTTGCAATGGGGCGGCCTTGTATTCCTCCAACAATAGGCCTCAGAGCCGTAGAACTTGAAGCGGCCAAATCTCCACCCAAAGTAATGATACCCAAGTTGCTAGTGGCCGTGCCTATGGTAGCTTGAGGGATAACAGGAGCTACCAACACCCCAGCCAAACCTTGCAAAGCTTGTTGCACAGTGGTACACAATTGGCTATTGATGACCAAGTCAGGAGACAGGTCAATCATAGTGGCATTGTGCCTGAAATTGGTGCCGTTGACATGCGCTTGAAAATCAAAGCGATCTGTGACCAATCGGCCAACACCAGGAACGTAATTTGGGGAGGATGGATTTTGGCTATCCGGCATTATGGCCTTATGCCGTTTTATGCGTCAGGGCAAAATGATGGTATGCGTATGTCCAAGGACTTCCTGAACAATACCGTCCACGACTTCATGGTTGTGACCCATTGCCAGGCCAGTAGTCTGATTGATTTGGCTGACAGACAAGATCTTTTCATTGACCTGAATGGTATGGCTGTGAGGAGGCAATCCAACGGCAAATCCCAAGCTGGTATTGAGCGTCTCTGGAAAATCAGAGGTGTCTCGGAAGACGCGGATCTGATAGGCCGGATCGAACTTACGGATACGGAAGGTTCTGAAATGCTGACCGCCCTCTAGACCCAAAATGGTGTTGTTACGAGTGACATCCGACACTTCGTATCGGAACTCTTCATTGTCATCCTGGTCAAACAGAATGATAACATCTCTGGTCTTGACGGTAGGCACAGTCAGGGTCCACATGTCCAATGGAAACTCGGACTCCAAACCCGCTTCATGCATCTTTAGGTTTTCTGCGGTTGGGCCAGTCCTTACCAAAATACGACCATCTGATCTACGAGGATTGAAATACTGTTGATACCCTAGAACGAATTTGGTGCCGTAGCAGAAGGGGCACCTGTCGTCAGGATACTCGCTAGAAGACAAATAGCAGCTACAAGTAACGCCAGTCTGCACTCTCTTGATCAAAACTGCTGGACGGCCAGTGACAGACAAGAGTACGTCCTGCCTCTGCGTGTTCTGATCTTCCAAGGACAGCCCTCGATAAATATTGTAGTTTCCGTAAGCGTCAATACATCCCATTTCGCCCCCAATATAGCTTCCGACACACGTTCCGTTTAGCAACTGCACCGGGTCAGTTCTGTGATAGCCAGCAAAGTCGTACATGGGAAATTCTACGTTGACTGCATCAGCAGCACTCAAATCCGTAGACAAAATATCCGTGAGAACCTGTTTGTATCCATCCACCATGGTAAATGGAAAGTTGGGATACTCAAAACGAACTTGACAGGCGTAAATGTTGTCCCAACGCAGATCTTCTTCAATGGCTATCTCGCTGACAATAGGGTTCCATGTGTTGTAGCCATCAAACCCAGCAGTGGTGTGCATGGTGATTGGCGTGTTATTGAAGCCCCTGCCACCAGGCACTCCTAGAACGCCCCCTACGGTTTGAGCCGTGAAAAGGTCGCCTACTTGAAACGTAGTCGTCTCTACCACCGAAAAAGACAAGATGCCGTTAGACACCACCGGGCCATTGGCCACCCAGATAGGGTAGTTGCCATATTGATCCACCGGATTTCCAGAAGATGATCCAATAGCCTCAAACTTGGCTGTGCCAGGAATTGGATTGCCCATGTTGTCAGTCTCCACGAAGACACACACGATCCTCCAGAACTCATTTACTTCGGTCTCACTGACCAAGGAAAATCCTGCCAAGCTACCCTGTCCCACATTGGTAGAAGCTGGAAGGTAGTAAAGTCCATTGATCTGCAATGCCAAATGTGCAGGTATTCCGCTGCCAGCAGGCGGCACAATGAGGTTGTTATTGACCGGATCCACCGCCAGATATTGGATCAATTCAATGCCCACTTGAACGATACCGGTGGGAGTGAATCCGCTAACATCCAATAGAGGGACAATTAAATCCGTGGCTGCCATGTTGGTTCGCAGCATGCTGCTGGGATAGAACCTGACATTATCATGGGAGATGGGTAACTCTGGCAGAAAATTGATGACAGTGGGGTCGTACTCCACAGGACGCACAGAAAACCAGTAGTCTTGGCCTGGCGTCAGATCGATAATGTTGGCAGTCACGGATCCATCAATGATAACATACTTGACACCACTGCTAAAAACTGTTCCTTCTGGGTTAGCTGGATCAGAAGAGTTTGCGTCTGGAACGCCAACCGTAGAGTAGTAGATGTGATAGGCTATTTTGTTGGCCGGGTTGTCAGGATAGGCAATAAACCACTGCAAGGTGACGGAATAACCGTCACCCAAAGATAGTGCGTTATTGAGCCCGCTGAGTATTGGGCTAGCGTAGTGAACCATGATGATATGCGATTTTATCCAAGGGCATGTTCACGAGGCGGCTTCTCGACATGCACTCCGCCCACGATAGCATCCTTGAAATCCTGTGGACGGTCATCATAGTGAATTGCTGGCTTCAACGCCAACAAAGCCTCGCCTTTGGTCAAATAGCGTGAGGTAGGGTTCACACTGGGGCACGAGACATAAGGAATATCAATGCCAATGTCATGCAGCATCTTCTTGGCCTCTTGTGCCTCTCGATGATTGCGATGCGTGACCAAAAGAACCCTATCCCCATGCTCCAAATGCTTCCTCAGTAGGGCCACCGACTCGTCAATGAACTTTTTCTTCTCAGGATCCCATAATGTGTTGTCAAAATCGAAAGTGATGAGCTTTTTCTTGGGGTGAGCGGTGGCTTCTACCACCTTGGACATCAAAGTATCTTTCTTCTCCTCGATTTCTTTCTTGGACTCCACTTCATGGTGATCCAACAGGTCATCCACGTATTGTTCCGCCTCATCCTCGCCAAATTGTTCAGCGATATACTCTACTTGGTTCTGAAATCCCTCTTGTTCGTAAGGATTGTCCAGATAGCTGCCATCATCTGAGCTTTTGGTGGCCTTGGTGCCCGAAGTTTGCTGTAACCAGTGTGTAGTTTCATGCACTCCGTAGGAAAAGTCCTTGAAAAAGTCTCCGTCCGTTAGCAACTTGTAGTTGAAGATGATGACACCATGGTCAGTCTTGGCAGAAACGTCCAGATCCCCGAACCTCATTGGAATGAGATCGATTTCATCGATGTCTACCTCGTATTCCTCGAAAACCTTCTGCATTACCGGGTCATTTTTCAGGTAATCGCGCATCTTGTTGAGAAGACGTACCTGTGCCTGGTATGGCAATCTCTTGACAGCGGCCAGAGGGAGCTGCTTTTCTTGGGCAGATGACATATATGTATGCGTTGCAAGGCATACAGGCAAAGGTAATCATGGCTTTTCTTGGCATCAAAATTCCTCATGAAATTGGGCGCTTGCTTTCCAAAATAGAGGTTCCAGGCGATAGAACTGACATATCAGAGATGCATATTACCCTGCTACATTTTAGCGATAATTGGCCAGTTTCCGAGATTGCCAAGGCTCTGGAAGCCACCTATGATGTCATTTGCAAAATCAAGCCCTTCACTGTCAAGGTAGAAAACGTTTCCTGTTTCCCAGCCAGAGATGATAATCCTGTACCTGTCATTGCTAAGGTAAAGTCAGATGACTTGCACGACATGCGAGACAAGCTTGCCAAGGAATTTGATAAATGCGGAATCGAATTTTCTAAAATCTTCAAGGACTTCAAGCCGCATATCACTCTAGCATATGCTAAAGAGCCTATTGATAAGTTTGAAATTGATCCAACCATCGAGTTTGCTGTTCAAGAGGTAGTCTTGTGGGGCGGAGACAATGGGGACGACCGTATTTTTATTACGTTCCCTCTTAAAGGACCAGAAAAGCAAAAGCATTCTCTTCTCCTGCAAAAAGCAGAAGTATTTTGCAAGCTAGCAAATAATCCGCAAGAATTTCTGACGCCTTCTTTTGAGCGAAGAAAAACAGAGCGTTAAATCAATTAAACCAAGAGGTAAGAATTGATTTTGCCCACTTGAATATTTTCATTAGAAAATTTTCTTCTTGCGAGGTTTCTCCAACATTTCCGACAGCTACAGGAGCATTATTGTCACCATTGATATTGAGAGTGTTTTGCATGTTTAATGTAGTCGGTTCTATTTGTTTAGACATTATTTTCTCCAAATGTTGTTTTTTAAATTCCAGCTCTTTTTGTTGAATTTCTAATAATTCTCTATCATAAGTTTGTTTTTCGAGATTATATAGTCTTTCATTATCCAGCTTTCGTTGGTGTTCAGAATAATATGCACTTTGAAATGGCAAATCAGCAATTTGTTGTCGATCTCGTATATCTGCAATTTCTCTTTTAATTGGATCACTTATCAAGATGTTACCTAAACTCCTATAAGGTCTCATCATTGGCTCATTAGGATATCTTTTATAAGTAAGAGGATCAAACTTTTTCATTCTATTATTTTTCTCTTTCTGTCTAAATAAATTCTTGCATCTCGATAGAGATAATTTGCAATCTTTTTGACAATTCCATTTCCGCCATATTCTAAACATCCGTGACCGGATGAAATTCTGATTGGCTTGTCTCGTTCGTCAAGATCGCATTCTTGTTCCAATATATATCTCACATCAGTGAGAAAAGAGGGCGTCCCGCGCATGGAAAAGTAGATTTGTTTAGTTGTTTTTCCCTCAGCTAATCTAGGTACATAGAAACTTCCATCACCATCGTTGTAACCTCGAATAAAGTGATGCTTGAGTAGGTGCGTTTTCATCCATTCGGGGAAAGTATAAGTAAGACTCTTACGCGGCACAATGTTGAAGCGTTGAAGATCGTCACACATTTGTTTGGATGTAATAACCAAATCACTCTTCCAAGTATCATTCCATTCTGGATTTCTTTTAGAATTTTTAACAATGAAATCTCTAATGGGAGTTTCGGCTTTCATAATTTGTCGAAGTTGCTCAAGAAAATCTTTGTCCTCCTTGGATAACCCAATCCCCACTTCATATCGACGATTTCCATTGCTACTTTTTCTGTCTTTTACGCAACCATCAGCCGCAATAAAGCCTGCAATATAAAAGCTTTCTTGATTATCTCTTGAAAAAAATTCATGATCGCAGCCATGTCTAACTTGTGGTTTGAAATCAAGATCAAACTTCTGCATGTATAATTTAACACTATCTTTATCTATTTTCAATTCACGTGCAACTGCTTTTAGTGTGCCAAGACGAACGTAGGCTTCTTCCAAAATTTCTTTGGATACTATTGATGACACATCCTGGCGGACAGAGCAGTCGTAATTTATAATTTTGAATGCCGTATAAACGGTTGCCACATTGATACCATACTTGGCAGCAATTTTGTGGGCGGAGCCTAATTGTTGAAAATCTTGAATGAGCTGTTCGGGACTGATTTGGGAAAGTAATTTGTTTTTCATGCTGACTTATATATCAGCACTTGAACAAACCTTCATGCGCTCAGATGAGCCTGCGAGCCCTTAAATGTCTTAAACGTGCAAAAGCCGGATTAATTCCGCTATTCATGCTGAACACACCCAAGCCTCTTGGCGCTGGACGTAGACTGTTCTTGATGTATTTGAGCTTGTCAGTATAGACCGATAGCAGTGTGCTAACCTGTGTCTGCATCAGTTCGCTCACGGTGGGAGGGTTGAAATTGAGTCCGTTATCCGTTAGCTGAAACTCTCTGCCTCTTTCAATCAACGCCTTGGATCCAAGCGCATAGATGGTGGCCCCCTCTACCAGGATTTCGCCAAACTGATCCACAAAGTCATCATCATCAAACTTGTAAAACGTGAAGTATGGAACCTGATTGAAATCCCACAGAGCAGTAGCAATGAAAGTGGCCAGCATGTCTACAGAAAAGATATCGCAATCTACGTAAATGACGTTGCCATAACCATCTGAGGATTTGGCTTTTCCCGAGCTATTGAGCCTGGCTCGAAGCGACTTGATGAGCTTGTTGACGTTGATGGTAGCACATTGTGAATAGTGGAAACCAGGGTCGTCACCAAGGTGTACATGGCCATCGGTATTGATGGCGGGTATTTGTGTATGCACTACGGCAAAACTGAAAGTGGTTTCTATGCGGAAGCCATTGATATATCCCAGCCAAACATCGTTGAAGATGCCGTATGGTCCATTGATAGGGACGGTGAAAGTGTATTGGTAGTTGCCAGTTCCAATCTGTTGGACGCCCGCAGAGGATGGATACAAAAGCACTAATCCACTTGGCTGCACAATGGAAACGGTAGGGAACGAGTCCGTATTGACGGGATTACCATACATGTCCTTGAACTGCACAGTCAGATTGACCTGGTCTGTGACATCGATAAGTTCTCCTCGTGCTTTGATTGCCATGCTTGTCCTCAGAAGGTAGTAACGCCAAAGTTTCCGAACGGCGCTGTTACAATGACCTGACGCGAGTCGCTAACTATCAGCCCTGTATCGGGATCCATGTAGGCGATGTCCACAAAGTAAGTTCCCACTCCCACGGCCCCAGTAGGAAGGGTGAACTGGAAGTAGTAGAGGCCCACGTCCAAACGGGTCATAGTCTGTGGGTAACCGCTTGCCAAGGTGAAGCTTGGTGGGACGATAATCCTAGTTACAACTGGAACATAGCCGTCATCAGTGCGCTGGTTGTAACCGTCCTTCACTTCCTCAAAGAAGGTGACCATTTGCCCTGGGGTGTAGTATAGAATATCGCTCATTTGATCTCTCTTGCACTATACCAGAATATGAATATGGCCGTATTATAGCATGAGACGCGCCACTCCGAGCCCTACTTTTTGGGTAACCAACATGAGCCCAAGGAACGTCACCTTGGCGGATCTAGCCCTGAACATCAAGGCATACACCACGGTCAATCTTTTGGATAGCAAGCACTACAGCTATACGCTGGAACAACTGCTAAAATCCAAGGAATCCGGCTCCTTATTCCACAAGAGAGGAATGGTATCCGTGCGTGATGTGCCGCCAGAGCGTTTCAAGAGCACCATCCCTATCCAAAGAGACGCAGTAATTCCTTCAAGACAACGCTCTGTCCTCGAATTAGAAGAGAAGGAGTATGAGGAACTGAAAATCTCGGAAGATGATCGGAAGAAGCAAGACGAAATCTATGCCAGAGAAAACGCAGATCTGGCTGACATAGACGTAAGCAGATCGATCCCCAACAAAAAGGTATAACCCATGCAACCACGTAAACAGCTGGCTCACGTCATAGACGAACTCTTGGCCTCCGAAGAAGTATCTTTGGAACAAACCACTTTGGATGAATACAAGAAGCTTTCGGAAGCCTGTGATGAGGTTTTGGAGAAGATCCGCAAACGCAAACAGGAAAAATGAATGAGCGACAAGGACAAGGTGATCCCTTTTGATCAGGTCAATAAGAGAGACCTGGAAGTCATTTTGGAGGTCAATAAGAAAGCCGTCGAAATTGAGACGGAAGTGGCCGATCAAAATGAAGAGATCATTCGTCTGCTCAAAAGCGGTGAAGAAAGCCAGAAGAAGGCGGATGAAAAGCTGGATAAGACAGACGAAAAACTGGACAAAATCATCAAGCAAGGAGAAGATACATCTCGCGATATCTTCACTATGCGCATACTGTTTATTGTAGGGCTATTAGGATTGATAGGGCAGATAGTTAGTATTCTGTACAAGAAATGAAATTAGGCCAATATCTTGACGTTGATGGCCTTGGGAACTCCGCGCAAATTGACGCCCACGTTGAAGGACACCTTTTGCCCTGTGTATAGCGTCTTGAAGCCTTCCATAGACAGATCGCTGAAATGCACGAACATGTCTTTTTGTTTGACGCCATCGGCTTCCCAAGATAGAAACCCGTAGCCTTTCTTGGGCCAAAAGAAAATCACTTCACCATAGTATAGCTGATTAGGATCTGACATACTTCACTTTTTCTTGGGCTCATCATCAGCCACGAGCTGGCCGTTGACAAACAACTGTCCACCACCACCTAGAAGCCTATACATCTCATAGGCGCCCAATTTGCCCATGTCGAGTCTCTCTTTTTCATTGGTGCAGTTGCGCATTAGCTTGTCATACTTATTGAACAACAGCATCATATCTCTTTCGCAGCCTACCATTCGGGCGTGCGTCAAGAGCTTCTTACGAGTTTCACGTTCGCTTAGCACCTTGTCGTTTAGGTTCTCTGGGTTAGCAGCATCTATTCTGCCGCTTGCATCAAGTATAGTTGCCATGACTTACTCCTAAATTATCCTCCTACGGTAGCCCAAGCCTGAACTGATACAGTGACGGGGCCTGTGCTGCCGCTTTGTATGCGAAACCAAATCTTGCAAGCCACTCTTGGATTGAACATTATTGACTGGGTGGCCGAGCCGGTAGCAGGATTAAGTTCTCCATGAAGATCGTTGCCATTGAAAGAATATTCGACCACTTGTGTAGAAGTGGTACCTAAGTTAACGAATTGAAAGCCCTGAGTAGTAAAGGGGATAAGAACATCACAGTCTGTGTTGAAAGTTGATACAGAAACCGCTGTTTTCTGAAAGAAGTTTTGCTGGCGACCCCAAGTTATGGGCGCTTTAGGGTCATTTGAGCGGTCATTCGGGAACGGCATGCTGGTATCTCCTGATGGTACTATGTGAAAATATTACATCATATACTTGTCTCGGGCGTCCTCATAGCCCTGAGCCATTAGCTCCCTAATCTTGTCAGGATCAAAATTGAGAACGTCATCCAGTAGGTTGA
>Ga0326728_10003870_pt1 | contig 45458 bp, 35 predicted proteins | sample MB3enrmetagenome_FD_207602 | JGI IMG/M metagenome (GOLD analysis project Ga0326728, IMG submission 207602) | Lab enriched peat soil microbial communities from McLean, Ithaca, NY, United States - MB31MN | ecosystem: Environmental > Terrestrial > Soil > Wetlands > Peat | place: USA: New York...
ATTTAGTAATCTAGAATGCCAGGCCGCAATCCATAAACACGGTCGACTGCTTACTGAGTGCGCCAAAAAGTTTCAAGCCATTGGAGATTATACCCCGCTGACAAAGTTAAGGAAGCTCAGTCACGTCTTACCGCAAAAATTGCCAACGCCGCATGGGACTCGCTATCAGGGCCATTTTGGCAGGTTTGCGCTAAATGTATAGTGCCCCGCCACCAAAACACTATGCCGGGATGCGCCAGAGCAACGTCATCTCGCGCCAGGGTCTCCTTGCGCCGCTGGGGACGCCGATTGGTACAACAGCACGGAGAGGTAGGGTTGAGCAGGCAGCGTGAATCGGAAAAGCGGAGCGGCCTTGTGAAATGGTCCCACGACTCAGAATTCGCAACGAACCGGTACTCTCGCGGAAGAAGCACGCGAGCTGATTCGCGGTGTTTACAAACTGAAAGATACGTTACTGATTGCTTTGGATACTGACAAAACACCGAATCCGGTGACGACGGCCGCGCGAGGCGCCTAGCCAGCAAATCACATCGAATGGAGGATGAAATGAAGCATAAGCCAACTTTAGGGAACCGGGACAGAAGCCTTGATGAGCTGAGCGCCTTCGCGGCGGCCATGAAAACCATGAGCGATGCGCACAACGCCGGCGACATCGATGCGGCAATGCCGGAGGAGGAATTTGAGGGCATCTACAGGACGATGGCCAAGGGTGTGAATGACATGGTCAACGGCCATATCACCGTGAAGAAAAAGGCCATGGCCTGCGTGGCGCAGTTTGCCCAAGGGAACTTCGAGGCGGAACTCGAGAAGTTTCCGGGCAAGAAGGCCTTCATCAACGAGAACATCGAGCGCCTGCGCGTGGCAGTCAAAGCGCTGTTCACGGAAGTCCGCCTGCTTACCACCGCGTCGGCGGAAGGCAAGCTGGCGACGCGCGCCGACGCCAGCAAGCATCAGGGCGATTTCCGCAAGTTCGTCGAGGGCGTCAACGAAATGCTGGATGCCATCCTGCTGCCCATCGGCGAAGGCAACCGCATTTTGGCCCAGATTTCGAACGGCAAGATCGACGAATCGGTCACGCAGACCTACAAAGGCGACCACGAGAAGATGAAGCTGGCCGTGAACAACGTGGCCACAGTGCTGCAAGGCTTGCAGAAAGAGTTGGGGCGGCTAACCGAGGCGTCGCGTGACGGACAACTCTCGGAACGCGGCAAGGCCGACCGGTTCCAGGGCGCTTACGCAGGCATCGTGAAGGGCGTCAACGAAATGCTGGATGCCATCCTGCTGCCCATCGGCGAAGGCAACCGCATTTTGGCCCAGATTTCGAACGGCAAGATCGACGAATCGGTCACGCAGACCTACAAAGGCGACCACGAGAAGATGAAACTGGCCGTGAACAACGTGGCCGCCGCGTTGCAAAGCATGGCGGGGGACATCAACGGGCTGGTCAAGGCAGCGGTGGAAGGCAAGTTGGCGACCCGCGCCGACGCCAGCAAGCACCAAGGCGACTACCGCAAGATCGTGCAGGGTGTGAACGACACCCTGGATGCGGTCATCGGCCCCTTGAACGTGGCGGCGAAGTACGTGGACCAGATCTCGAAGGGCGCTATCCCGGCCAAGATTACGGACACTTACAACGGCGACTTCAACGAGATCAAGAACAATCTGAACATGTGCATCGACGCCATCAACGGCCTGGTGGCCGACGCCGGGGCGCTGGTGAAGGCGGCGGTGGAAGGCAAGTTGGCGACGCGCGCCGACGCCGGCAAGCACCAGGGCGATTTCCGCAAGATCGTGCAGGGTGTGAACGACACCCTGGATGCGGTCATCGGCCCCTTGAACGTGGCGGCCAAGTACGTGGACCAGATCTCGAAGGGCGCTATCCCGGCCAAGATCACGGACACTTACAACGGCGACTTCAACGAGATCAAGAACAATCTGAACATGTGCATCGACGCCATCAACGGCCTAGTGGCCGATGCCGGGGCACTGGTGAAGGCGGCGGTGGAAGGCAAGTTGGCGACGCGCGCTGACGCCGGCAAGCACCAGGGCGATTTCCACAAGATCGTGCAGGGCGTGAACGATACCCTGGATGCGGTCATCGGCCCATTGAACGTGGCGGCGAAGTACGTGGACGAGATCTCGAAGGGCGCCATCCCGGCCAAGATCACGGACACTTACAACGGCGACTTCAACGAGATCAAAAACAACCTGAATCAGTGTATCGACGCCATCAACGGCCTGGTGGCCGATGCCGGGGCGCTGGTGAAGGCGGCGGTAGAAGGCAAGCTGGCGACGCGCGCTGACGCCAGCAAGCACCAGGGCGATTTCCGCAAGATCGTGCAAGGCGTAAACGAGACGCTGGAGGCCGTCATAGCGCCGGTGCAGGAAGCCGGAACAGTGCTCCAGAATATTGCCCAGGGCGACCTCACGGCACGTGTGACGGGTGAGTACAAAGGCGACCATGCGGCTATCAAGAACGATATCAACCAGATGGCTGACACGCTCTCTTCCAGCCTGGCCCAGATCGGACAGAACTCGCAGGCACTGGCCAGTTCGTCCGAGGAACTGAGCGCGGTGAGCCAGCAGATGAGCGCCAACGCAGAAGAGACCGCCACCCAGTCGAGCGTGGTGTCGGCGGCGGCGGAACAGGTGACCAAGAATCTCCAGACCGTGGCGACGGCGACGGAAGAGATGACCTCCAGCATCAAGGAAATCGCCAAGAACGCTAACGAAGCCGCCAAGGTGGCGACCTCCGCCGTGAAAACCGCCGAAACCACCAACGCCACGGTGGCCAAACTGGGCGAGTCGAGCGCCGAGATCGGGCAGGTCATCAAGGTCATCACCTCCATCGCACAGCAGACCAACCTGCTGGCCCTGAACGCCACGATTGAGGCGGCGCGAGCCGGTGAGGCGGGCAAGGGCTTTGCGGTGGTGGCCAACGAGGTGAAGGAGTTGGCGAAAGAGACCGCCAAGGCGACCGAGGATATCGGCCAGAAAATCGAGGCGATTCAGGGCGATACCAAGGGAGCCGTGGAGGCGATCGCTCAAATAACCACCGTCATCAACCAATTGAATGACATCTCCAACACGATCGCGAGCGCCGTCGAGGAGCAAAGTGCCACCACCAATGAGATTGCTCGCAACGTGCAGGAAGGCGCCAAGGGTGCTTCCCAGGTGGCGGAGAACATCGTGTCCGTGGCGCAGGCGGCCAAGGGCACAACGCAAGGCGCCAACGACACGCAGACCGCCGCCGGCGAACTGACGCGCATGGCGGCGGAGTTGCAGAAGGTCGTCTCCCAATTCAGGTTTGACGACGACTCAAGAAACGCCGGGGCGGCGGAGTCGCGTCCGGCAGCCCAAGCCACACGCGATGCGCATTTGGCGGGCCGGGCGAAAACTCCATCGGGCGCCGCCGCTCGCCTCCAGTAAAGTGGCGGGCCGAGTTCCTGTCGCAACGCGGCTTCGCGAAGGCCGCGTTTCTTTGGGGCGGGGCGTCACCCCCCGCCCCTTTTTTTCTCACTCCCGGTCCGCCACGCTAGCCGACCTTGATGACACACGGCCGGCGGAAGAGGGGAAAGAATGAAAAAAACCGTTAAGGCTATCAGCGACCTGAGAGAACGAGCGGGCCTGCTGTCCAGCAGCGCCGGCGCGGAATACACGCGAATTTGCGAGGCCGAAGAACGTCTGACGGACCTTGTCAAGCAGATGAGCGCGCTCGCGGGCGAAGCCGTTGAACTCACAGGGGACCCGGACGCCGGGCTGATCGTCTTCGAGAGCGATCTTGGTCCGGCCGTGCAGGCGATCACCTTGATGACGCAAATCCTCAAGCGCATAATGGACCTCTCGGACACGGTTGAGAAAGTGGTGCAATCGCGGATGAGGACAGGGCAAGATCTGGTTGAAGCGGTCGGTGAAACCGCCCAGGGCAGCGCTTGCATTGCGAGCCATGTCGCGGCCCTCGCCCACGCTATTAAGACCGCCCTGCCCCACGCCGGCGGGGAGGGCAGCGTGGAAGCCGAACTCGCCTCCCTAACTGCGCAGGTTCGCGAAGTCCTTGGGCACTTCCAGATAAGCCGGGAAAACAAAGGCACAGAAGATCTGCTCGCGGCCGGATGTTCGCCCCTCAGTAAATCATTCTCAGTGAACTGACCTAACGTGATTGGAGGGAGGAGCATCGGCAAACGCGCCGGCAGGACCAGAGCCGCATCGAGGCGCATGGGCTTCGAGCGGTAGCTGCGAACGTGTAACTCGAGGGCTGCGACGAGCTTCCAAGTTCGACACCCTTAGTGTGGTGTCCAGGAAATAGCTGGACAACACTCCTTCTCGTAGCGCTGGCATCCTGCCGGCAGATGCCGCCGGGACGGCACACTAGTTGGGGGCGCCGGTTGCCTTTTTCGTTGACGTGGCGGCCTGGGCTTCTTGCAGGGTCGGGAAAATCGTCAGGACCTCATCCACTCGCGTATTCTTCATCAGAGTTTTGATCCGGTCCTGTACGGCCACCAGTACCAGGTTGCGCCCGGAGTTGAGACAGGAAACATGCGCGTTGACAATGGCCCCCACGCCTGCTGAATCCACGTAAGGGACCTGGCTGAAATCGAGAATCACGGTTTGCGCCGTCTTTTCGGCCCGCACCGTATCGCGCAAGCCAAAGAAGGTGGTGATAGTGATCGGACCATTGAGTTGGAGAATCCGTTGACCCTCCGGCGTGCCCTGCGCATCTGTGATGGTAAGTTTTTCATCCCACATAATTTTGCAATATACGGGGTGTCACAGGGCTGTGTCAAGTAAGGGAAGCATTAGCCCGAAAGTACCCTTGACAGAATTGATTTCATGTTAGCAAGATGGTAACTTAGAAAGGGGAGATAGCGACCCGGCGATGGAACGAGCAAGTTCGATGCATTCGAGTTCCCGGATTAAACCTGCGGTGGATTCCCGCTCCCCCGCCTTCGCGGAGGACAGGCTTCGCGGGAATGACGTGTGGACTGGGACGTGCGTCATGTGGCGTCAAGCCGCAAAGATCGCGCCGCTCATACTGATTTTGGGCTTGGGAGCGGGTTTAGCTCTGGCACAACAGGATTCGTCGAGTTCAGAATCCCTGGGCGACCTGGCACGCCAAATCAAAGCGCAACGCGCCAAGTCTCGTGAGAAATCCAAGGTTTACACGAACGACGACCTCGAAGCCTTGCCATCGTTGCCTGGGCAGTCAATGGCCCCGCCTGTGACGCCGTCGACAACCTCTGAGGAAGCCCAGCCAGGAGCTGAGGCGAAGCCAGCGGAGCAACCCGGTAATGAGAAGACCGGCAAAGAAGGCGATAAGGAATCCATGAAAGCACCTGTGGGCCAAATCGCCGAGGAACCGCACGGAGAAAAGTATTTTCGCAGAGAAATGAGCAAGCTAGACGACCGCTTGGAAACCGACCAGCGAGAGCTCGACGTCCTCCAACAGAAGCTGGGCCAAAACCAGATGATGTACTACCCGAATCCCAACCGGGGCTTGTACGAGGAGAGCGGGCCTACCGCCATGTCGGACGTCCATGCCCTGCAAGACCAGGTTGAGAAAAAGAAGAAAGACATCGAAAAAGATGAGGAGGCTATCGAAAACCTCCAAGAGCAACTGCGCCGCGAAGGTGGTGACCCGGGGTGGCTTCGTTCTCCCGATTTACCTCAAGCGAGCAAGCCAACCAGCCAGGTAACCGAGCACCTCCAGGGCACTCCTGAATCGGAGAAGCCGGAAGACAACAGTGAAACCAAGGCATACTGGCAGGCCCGATTCAAGTCTGTGCGGGCCCAATTGGCCGATGCCCAGGAGCGGCAACACCTCGCAGAAGACGAATTGAACCTCCTCGAGATTCAGCACACGCGCGCACTCAATGCCGACGTGAAAGCTGAGCTCGCAAGTCAGATCAGCGCCAAGCAGGATGAGACTTCGCAAAAGCAAGCCCTCACGAGTGAAGCTCAGAAAGCCCTTGACGACCTTCGGAAGGAGTTCGAGGCAAGCGGGGCGCCGGAGGAATGGAGCGGGGAGTCAGAAGTCGAAAAGCAGGAGTCAGAAGTCAAATAGAGAAGGGACTGGGTGCTAGGGACTGGGGGCTAGGGAAGAACACGAAGCCGTAGGCGGAAGCCCCAGCCCCTAGCCCCCAGCCCCGTTTTCTGACTCCTATCCCGTTCAACTTCTCTCGGCTACATGCAGCGCTACGACGCCACCTGTGAAGTTGATGTAGCGGATATTGTGGAAACCGTGCGCGCTCAGTAACTCTAAGAGTGCCTGCTGGTTGGGGAACCTAGCCACAGAATCGTGCAGGTACTGGTATGGTCCAGGAACGCCGGAGACCCAACTGCCGATTCTGGGCAGCAAATGACGGAAATAGAACCGAAAGAACGGTCCGAAGAGCGTCCCCCGGACCTCCGAGAACTCAAGGATGGCAAGGACGCCCTGGGGTTTGAGAACCCGCCGTATTTCCTCGAGGCCGCGCACGTAACCGGCCAAGTTCCGAAAGCCGAAAGCAAGTGTTGCCAGGTCCAGAGACTCGTCAGCAAAAGGCAAAGCTAGAGTATCAGCTTCAAGGAAGAGCGTTGAGCGGTGGAGGGCCTTCTTCTTGGCGAGCACAAGCATGGGCTGGCAGAAGTCCGTCCCGATCACTCGACCTGCCGCATACCGTTCCAATTCGAACGCCAGGTCACCCGTGCCGCAACAGAGGTCCGCTACGGTCGAACCCGGACGCTCCAGGAGGGGACGCAAAATCTTTGCAGCGGCCGTCCGCCACGCGATGTCTTGACCCAGGGAAAGGAAATGGTTCAGGAAGTCGTAATGCGGCGCAACCGCTGAGAACATCTTGCGGATGGCGCGGGCGGTGGATTCGGCGGCTTTGGGAGAACCCCGTGGGCTATCCCCCGGGGGAACGTGTGCAGCATCATTCATGCCAGCCGCCCCGTTGCACTTCCCGGAAAGCAGTTTCGACGAGGTTCATCGGCACTTGATCCGATATCCGCACCTTGCCGATCCTTTCCGGAAGAACCCAATGGATTCGGCCGCCAACCGCCTTCTTATCCTGCGGCAGGAGTTCCAAAATGCGGCGCGCCTGAAGGCCGCGCAAGGTGGGCAGGCGGCCGATCTGCCGCACCAGGCGGGCAATTCGCTCACCTTCCGCCGGCTCGAGCACACCCAACAATTCGGCCAAGCGCAACACGAGCAGAATTCCCCAACCCACAGCCTCCCCATGCAGGAAGCGCTTGTAGCCGCTCGCTTCCTCGAGCGCATGAGCGAAAGTATGGCCCAGGTTGAGAACGCGGCGCAGGTCAGCTTCGCGTTCATCACGGCTGACCACCTCCACTTTCACTCTCGCTGCTCGCGCCAGGATTCCCTCGAGGTTCCGGGCCTGCTTTGGAACGAGATTCGACGTCAACACTTGCAGTTCTTTGAAAAGGCCGGGCCCAGAAAGGATGGCATGTTTTGCGACCTCAAAGAAGCCGGAACGGAAGGAACGCTCATCCAGCGAAGCAAGGACATCAGGCTCCGCCAGGACCATGCGCGGAGGGTAGAAGGTCCCAAGAAGGTTCTTCATGGCGCGTACGTTGACCGCCGTTTTCCCGCCAATAGAGCTGTCGACTTGGGCCAAGACGGTGGTGGGCACCTGCACGCAGTCAATGCCGCGCATGTAAGTTGAGGCGACGAACCCACCCAGGTCGCCAACTACACCCCCGCCAAATGCCACCAGTAACGATCGGCGGTCGGCGCTCTGTGCCAGCAGCTCGAGTCCGACCCTTTCCGCCATCAACACGCTCTTCGAGCTCTCACCGGGCGGGATGAACAGAGGCCGCGCTCGCTTCAGGCCGGCTTCGCGGAGAAATCTCTTCCCCCAACGCTCCCACAAATGTTCTTCGGTGAGGATGAAAACCGCCGAGTAGCGGTCTTGTGGGAAGCCGCCAAAGACGCGCCACGCCCCGCTTCCCACGTTGACGCTGTACTTGAAACCTCTAGAAGTCACCCAGAAGCGTTGCATAAACAGCCTTCAGCTCTCAGCTATCAGCGGCCAGAAATCCTCTCGACGTGCTACTGATACCGCGGCAGCACAACAAACCGCAAGCGCAGGTACTTTCCTGGTTTGAGTTGGTTGGGACGCAGAATTTCTTTGAATTACACTGACCCCAGTTCCTGTTCGTGCAGCAGCACGCCGAAATTGCGACGGTACTGTGAGACTTCAAGGCACGTCTCCCCGGTGACGGCGTCAAATCGCCTGCCCGTCCGGCGTAGAAACCAGCGCCCTGGCTCATTCCTCAATCGCGATATGCATACCCTCCGTTCGCCCCTTAGCGGCCATAAACACGGCATCCCGCCCGTCTGCAACAAGGATTATACACCTTGAGTCTAGAATCAGGACCTGGAGGTGAGCCCGGCGAATCGTAAGGATCACATCACGACTACCCCCACTAGGCACTAGCCACTAACCACCAGCCACTGCTCTTGAACTTGTTGCAGCCTCGCGAGGTGAAGGCTATCATGGAATGATATGGCAGGTAAGAATGAGCTCCAAGTCGATTTTCTCATTTTGGGGGGCGGGATTGCCGGCACTCGGGCCGCTATTGAACTCGCCCCAGCGGGTGAAGTCCTGGCTCTAACCAAAGGCGAGCTTTACGAATCCAGTACCGAGTACGCTCAAGGGGGAATCGCCGCTGCCCTGGGCGAGGACGACGAAGTGCGACTGCACCTGGATGATACCTTGCGCGCGGGCGATGGGTTATCCCGGGAAGACGCCGTGCAAATCCTGGTGAGCGAGGGCCCCCAGCAGATCGAGCAGTTAATCGCCTGGGGAATGCGCTTCGATCGAGAGGGGAATAAACTGGCCTTCACGCGCGAGGGAGCGCACAGCCGTTCACGTGTCCTGCACGCTCAGGGCGATTCCACGGGCAGCGAGATCCTGCGCGCCCTGATGGCCAAGGCTAAGTCCCGCCGCGCTATCCGGTTTTTGCCTCATGCCTTTGCCGTTGATTTGGTAATGGATGGGAAGCGGGTTTGCGGCGTCACCTTCCTCGAGGAGAGAACCTCCACGCTCAAGACCGTGCGCGCCAAAGCGGTGCTGTTGGCAACGGGGGGGTTGGGACAGGTTTATCAGGAGACTACGAATCCTGAGGTTGCTACCGGAGACGGCGTAGCCATGGCGTATCGCGCCGGTGCACTGAGTAGCGACATGGAGTTTATTCAGTTTCATCCAACCGCTTTGTACGCCAAGGAAGCCCCGCGTTTCCTCCTCTCGGAAGCCTTACGGGGCGAAGGCGCTTGTCTGCGCAATGTGCTCCTGGAGCGCTTCATGCCGCGCTATCACGAGGCTGCGGAATTGGCTCCCCGCGACGTCGTCTCGCGCGCCATTGTCATGGAAATGCAGAAGATCAGGAGCGAATGCGTTTACCTGGATTTGACTGAGCTTGACCCACAGCAGGTGAAGAAGCGCTTTCCCAGGATTTTCTCGACTTGCCTCAACTACAACATCGACATCACCGCCGACCTCGTTCCCATTCGTCCCGCCGCTCATTACGCTATGGGAGGAGTTGCCACGGACCTGCACGGTGCTACATCACTGAGGGGCCTCTACGCTGCCGGTGAGGTCGCCACTACAGGCGTACACGGCGCCAACCGTCTGGCCAGCAATTCTCTTCTGGAAGGCCTGGTTTTTGGCGCCAGAGCGGCCGCCGCGATGATCGAACAAAGGCAGGAGCTCAAGCCGCCCGCGCCGTGCAAAGTGCCGAACACCCGTCCAGGCCAGGCCGCACCGCGACCGGGCGTGAAAGCCTGCCAGGCTGAGCCGGTTCACCTTACTCCAGAAGTGGGCGTGAATGAAGTCCGTTCCGTTCTCTGGAATAACGTGGGCATCATCCGTAATGGCAAGGAAATTTGCGAAGCCCTGCGGCGGCTCGATTCGCTTGTGCTGGTCTCCCCGGCTGCCCCCTCCAGTGGGTACCACCAGGCGCGCAACATTCTCGAAGTCGGCAAAATCATCACCCGGAGCGCGCTGGCGCGGGAAGAGAGCCGCGGCGCCCACTACCGCTCCGACTTCCCCTTGAAAGATGAAGCCCACCCAGGGAAGCACTCGTTTGCTTCGAAAGACGCGCCGGTGTTTTTTGCGTAGGCATGGCGTCCCCGGCTCAGGAAATTCGACCCCTTCAGGGTCGGGGGACGCACATCGCGCGTTCCGGGGGCGTTGCCCCCGGCTACTATCTTGTTCCCTTGCAGGGCACGAAAAATCTACGGTGCAGTTTGCGGGCTGGGCTGGCAGTTGTCTTCTGACTTCTGACTCCTGACTTCTGACTCCTGAATTTATGTGAGGCTGGAACGGCAGGCTAGTGCTTGGGGGGAGATTTTTCCAATTCCTCGAGGGAGGCGGCTACCACCCGGCCCACTATGGTTAGGCTCAAGGGGCTGCAATGATCGAGGGTATCCTGAGCCGTATGCCAGTAGCTGTTGTTCGGTCCGTAATCAAAATCGATCAGGTCCAGTGCTGACACGCCTGCATTAATGAATGGCATGTGGTCATCTTCGGCCGCATCCTGGCTGTTCACGAAGTACTTGCCGTAGCCGAGGCGTTGGGCGACGTTGAAGACCAAATTGGTCAGCCAGGGTGTCGAGTTGGATTCCCGAGGTATGCGGAGCTGAGCATCACCGACCATGTCAACCAGGATCAGAGCTTCAATGCGGCTGAGTTCTCCGCTCGCGGAAAGCTTCTCGACCAGGTGCCGGCTGCCATAAACGCTGTCTGTAGCAGTCCACTCGCGGACGGCCTCTTCCCCGTCGAAAAAGACCAACCAGCAACTTAACGCATGTTGTCGTCCTGCCAGGACGCGTGCAAGTTCCAGCAGGAGCGCCGCGCTCGAGCCGCCGTCGTTAGCGCCCACGAAACGGAAATCGTCGAAGCGTTTCGTATCGTAGTGGCCGGCCACGATCACCGTCTCGCGACGCGAACCGGGAAACTTGGCGATCAGGTTGGTCATGGGAATCGGCCCGATGGGGGTCGTCGCCGCGAAGGAATCTTCTTCCACTTTCGCTCCGGTGCTACGCAGCTCATGGACTAACCATAGGCGGGATTCGAGCAGAGCTGGGGAGCCGGAAGGCCGGGGACCGAATGCCACGAGGTGCTTAAGATCATCAAAGGCACGGCCGCCATTAAAGGCGGGTGGCTCGGCCGCGCTCGAGACGAGAGCCAGCATCAGGCACATCCATCCTGACATCAAAGCCGGGGGACAGAAGCGCGTTGCACGTTTACGCCTGAGCATGCTTTTTCTTCCACTTCTTGCGCATATAGACAAGCCAGGAAAGACCGATGCTGAGAACGTAGAGTCCGACCATGGGAATCCAGAGTATGAAGATGGTGGCCATGTCCGGGGTAGGAGCGATGGCGGCAGCAAGGACCGCCGTCAACAGGACGGCGTAGCGCATTTGCTTGAGGAGGAACTTGGGAGTCACAATTCCAAATAGAGAGAGGACCAGAATGACGACAGGGAGTTCAAACACCAATCCCACGCCCACAATGATGGTCATCGCAATACTCCAATACTCATTGATGGTCACCATCGGTTGGAAGTCGTGGCCGAACGTTAGCAGGAAGCGCAATGCCGGGGGGAAAGCCAGCTTGTAAGCAAAAAGGCCGCCGGAAATGAACAAGCCGCTGGTCAGCAGAACAAACGGCCATACATAGCGCTTTTCATTACGGTAAAGACCGGGAGAAATAAAGAGCCAGAGCTGATAGAGGACGTAGGGCGAGGCCAAAAAAAGGCCGGCCATGGCGGAGATCTTAATGTAGAGATTAAATGGGTCGATGGGATTCGTATAAACTAACTTGTCGGGCATGTGAAGGGCGCGGAGGGTGTCGGTGAGAGGTTTCGCCAGGAAACCATAGATATTTTCGTGAAAGTAAAAGCAGACGCCGAATCCGACAATGATGGAAATGACAGAGCGCACCAGCCGCTGGCGAAGTTCCTCGAGGTGCTCGAGGAACGACATCTGCCTGCCGCTCAGCTCTCCGTCCTCAGAATCACTGTCCGGGTTCTTTGGGGGTGGGTTCTGGATCGTTGTGGCCATACTTAGGGCTTGAGTCGGCTGGGCTCTCCTGGTGGCGGTCCAGGTTCTTGATTTCCTCTTCCAGCGAAATCTTCAATTCGTTGGAGGCACGGCGTAATTCACCCAAACCCTTGCCCAGTGTCCGCGCTATCTCCGGGAGTTTCTTGGGCCCGAACAGTAGGAAAGCAATAAACAGGATGAACGCAATTTCTGGAAAAGCACCACTAAACAAATTCAACCTCTCAATGCACATGATAGGTGAGGGGTTGAGGGTTGTCAAGCAGGATTCAGGATTGCTGTTTTCCCGCAACCTCGAGCCACTTGCGAGCGTCTAACAGTTAGTAGCAGGGGGTGGCAGGAAGTGTCCGTTCTGTGTTTGAGCCAGGGAACCCCTGTGATATACTTGGCAATGCAGGGGTGAGGAGCTGCAATCGACATGAAAAAGGCGCCACGGCTATTGTGGTTTATTCTGAGCACCGTTTTGCTTTGTACGCTGCTGGGAGGGCTGTACGGGCGGCAAGTCGAAGCCACCACGGGTAGCGATGACTCGGAGGTTAAGAACAGTCTTACCGAGTTCACGCGTGTCTACAACGTGGTTGAGCAGAACTACGCCGACGCGGTGGATCCGGACAAGGCCATCTACGGTCCCAGCGAAAGCAATGTGGGCGCCATCCCGGGGGCTCTGCGGAGCCTGGATCCTCACTCTAATTTTTATGACCCGCTGGCCTTTTCGCTGTTGCGCGAGGACCAGGAGGGCAAGTACTACGGCGTGGGAATGCAGATCGGACAGCGCGCCGGGAAATTGGGCAAACTCATTGTCTTTGTAGTGGCTCCCATCCCGGGCTCGCCCGCGTTTCGGGCTGGTCTGCGGCCCGACGACGTGATCGTGAAGGTCAATGGGCGTTCCACCGAAGGGATGGACACCCATCAAGTTGCGGAGAAGCTTAAGGGTCCCAAGGGAACTCAAGTTCACATTACAGTCACGCGCGAGGGCTACGATCAGCCGATCGAAGTCGATATCACGCGCGACGAGATTTCGCAGCAGAGCGTGGACGACGCGTTCATGGTGAAGCCGGGAATAGGCTACATTCACATTAACCGGTTCAACGAGAATACCAACGACGAGCTATCCGAAGCATTAAAGAGCTTGGGCGAGAAGAACCTCCAGGGGCTGGTTCTCGACTTGCGTGGAAACCCCGGCGGCCTGCTGCAAGAAGCCGTGGAAGTATCCGACCATTTCCTTGAAAAGAGCCAGTTGATCGTGTATCACTACGGTCGCCACTCGCAGGAAAAACGCTACTACACAACTAAGGGAGATGGCGGCAGAGAGTATCCCATTGTGGTACTTATCAACCGGATGACGGCGAGTGCGGCGGAGATTGTAACGGGAGCCTTGCAGGATCACGATCGCGCCCTTGTAATGGGGGAACCCAGTTTCGGAAAAGGCCTGGTCCAGACCGTTTTCCCTCTCAGCGAGCATACCGGCCTGGCGCTTACCACCGCCCGCTACTATACCCCCAGTGGCAGATTGATTCAGCGCGACTATAACAACGTTTCCCTCTACGATTATTATTATCGGCCTGAGAACTCCCCTACCCCGCATACGGATGTGCGCCTCACTGACGGCGGGCGGGAGGTTTATGGCGGAGGCGGGATCACGCCTGATGTCAAGTACGAGGAGCCCAAACTTACTCCCGCCCAGGAAACGCTCCTCCAGCACAGCGCTTTCTTTGGATTCACCAAGTATTACCTGGGAATCCACAAGACGATTCCAAACGACTTCCAAGTTACGGATGCCGTTCTCCAGGAATTTCGCCAGTTCCTGGCCGACCAGAAGATCCAGATATCGGAGCAGGACCTGAAAGACAATGCGGATTTCATTCGAACCCGCATCCGCTCCCCGCTGGTTGAATTCATCTTCGGCCAGACAGAAGCGAGCCAGATTGCCGTGGAAAATGATCCGTTGGTTGAGAAGGCGGTGGGGAGCATGTCCCAAGCGAGCGAACTGCTAGCTAAAGCCAAGCGCTACATCGCCACTAAGAGTCAAAGGTAAGGTGTTTCGTGGCGCGGGCGTCTTGCCCGCGCCACGGCTTCTCAGTCTCGGCGGAATCGCGAGAAGACATACCTAAGCAGCGAGAGTCCCCCCGTCAAAGGAATCAAAAGGATTTGCCGCGCAAGTGAGGCATTGTTCCGCGTCTGCCTTCGCTTTGCCTGCGCTCCGTCCCTCGCCTGGAAAACTAGCATAGCCGCATACTTGGCGAAGTCTACGCCGCATCGCTCGCATTTGCCACCGTGGTCCTGAATGTGCCGGCAAGCAGGACAGACAAAGCGCAGAGGGGCGTGACATATGGTGCAGAACTGCACCTTTTCGGAATTCTCATGACGGCATTTGGGGCATTGCATAAGAGGAAATGGTGGACGCGAAGGGATTCGAACCCTCGACCTCAGCGTTGCGAACGCCGCGCTCTCCCAACTGAGCTACGCGCCCCAGCCTCTCTCTACAGCCTCTCAATATAACACGCGAGTGTCGGCGTGTCGACATTTGATGCAGCGCACATCGGATGCAGCGCGGGCGTCTCGCCCGCGCTACAAGGGCCGTGCCGCCGTTGTTAACAGCGCCTCGGCGTAACCCAACGCTTCCTCCATGCGGCTCTCCTCCAGCCCCCCGCCCTGCGCAAAGTCACGCCCGCCGCCCCCCTTGCCCCCGAACTTCGTGACTGTTTGCTTGAGCACGCCGTTCATCTCTGAAGTTCCGCCCGGGGTCTGCGCGAAGAAGAGTTTAGTCGGTTGCCCCTTGACTCCCAGCAAGGCAACGGCGCCTGGCAACTTCGCCAGAGCTTGCGCCAACAATTTGACCTGCGCCGAATCCTCAGCCTGGAAGATCTGGCGAACAACGCGCCGCCCCTCGACCACGGCAGCAGATTGCCACATCTCTCTGGCTTGGTATTCGGCCAGGCGCGCGAGCAGTCTTTCCCTTCCCCGCATCTCAGCTCGCAATTCCTGGCTCTGTTTTGCAATGAGTTCGGGAAGCGTGTCTGGAGCGGCAGAAAACAGCAGCGCCGCCTCGCCTAATATTTTGAAATCCCGCCGCGCCTGCCGCAGGGCGCGGCTCCCACACACGAACTCGACGCGGGTCAAGCCCTTCATGCGCTCTACCTTGAGCACCAAGATCAAGCCGATGGCTCCTGTGCGGTTGACGTGAGTTCCTCCGCAAGCCGAGAGATCAAATCCCTCCACTTCCACCAGCCGAACTTCTCCCTCGCGAGATGTGGGCTTACGCAAATCCATTCGGCCGGCCTCTCCCGCCGGCTGAAAAGAGATTCGCACCGTACGGTCCTCGAAGAGGACTTGGTTCGCTGCATCTTCCGCTTCTTCCAGTTGACTCGAGCCGAGGCGGTCCGAATCCAGATCGATGCTCGAACTCTCCTCCCCCAAGTGGAAGGAAACTGTCTTGTAATCTCCGACTTTTTCGAAGGCGGCCGATAAGACATGCTGCCCGGTATGTTGCTGCATATGGTCAAACCGCCGCGCCCAATCGAGCTTCCCGGTCACGACTTCCGGCCCCGGTGCTTGGCGGAGGAGGTGCGCGATCTCCTCTCCTTCGTCAACGACGTCGGCCACCTCGAGGCCCGCGAGAGTCCCGGCATCCGCCGGCTGCCCTCCCGAGGCAGGATAAAAGGCCGTCCGGTCAAGGTAGACCTTGAAGCCGTTGGGCGCAGCTTCAGAACGAAGCAAGCGCGCCTCGAACTCACGCAAATAACAATCGGTGTAGTAGAGCCTGTCGGTTTTTGCCATGCGATTGGGTGGGGCAACCCTTGCGGTTGCCCGAGCCGCCGGGCGGCCACGAGGGCCGCCCCTAGGAAGTTAGAGTTTCAAGTACTTCTTGATATTTATATCCGCCGGCGGTGAGAAACAAGACGATGCTTTCGTGACCGGCCAGGAGCCCGTCCCACAACAGTTTTTTGAGTGCCGCCAGGGTTGCTCCGCCTTCCGGTGAGGTAAGCAATCCCTCGGTTTCCGCCAGTTCCCGCATGGCCGCAAGCATGTCAGAATCGGCTACCGCCAGGGCAACCCCTCGGCTTTCGCGGAGCGCGCGCAACATCAAGAAATCGCCGATCGCCGATGGTACGCGAAGTCCGGAGGCAATCGTTTGTGGTCCCTCCCACTCCTCGGCCCTGTCGCTCCCTTGGGCGAAAGCGCGAACGATGGGAGCGCAGCCCTGTGCCTGCACGGAAAACATACGGGGCCTCGCACCACTGGTCCAGCCAAGTTCTTCCATCTCCTCAAAGGCTTTCCACATCCCGATAAGCCCTGTGCCGCCGCCCGTGGGGTAAATCATGGCTTGAGGCACTCGTCCCCCAAGCTGCTCGACCACTTCATAGGCCATGGTCTTCTTCCCTTCCAGGCGGTAAGGCTCGCGGAGGGTGGAGACGTCGAACCAATCTTCGCCCTTCAATTGCTCCCTCATTTCCCGGCCGCAATCTTTGATGCTGCCTGAGACGCGTACGACCTTCGCCCCCAGCAGGACACATTCCTGCCAGTTCGCTCGAGGCGTTTCCTCAGGCATATATATCGCCGCCTCCAGGCCCGCTAGGGCAGCATAAGCCGCCAAAGCCCCACCTGCGTTCCCTGCCGAGGGCATTGCCAGCCTTCGAATGCCCAACTCGTAAGCCATGCTGGCGGCCACGGCCAACCCGCGGGCTTTGAAAGAGCTGGTTGGATTCCGGGATTCGTCTTTCAAATACAAATTGGGCAGTCCCAGCCGCTTGCCGAGCCGCCGGGCATGAATCAGTGGCGTGAATCCTTCACCCAAACACAAAACCGATGAGTCCCGAGCTGTCGGAAGAACTTCCCCGTATCGCCACAGCGTGGGCTGGCGCGAGGCCATTCGCTCGAAAACTAATGTCTCTGCCGCCCGGCGAAGGTCGTAGCGTGCCAGAAGAGGAGCGCCACAACCACAGAGGTTGTGCACGCGGGCGGGCTCGTGCTGCTTCCCGCAGCGTGCGCACTCGAGGTGTGTGAGAAGAGACATGAGTAGGAAGTCTAACAAGCGGCGCGAGTCAGGTCAATTATGGGTGATTTGCGGATTGGAAGGGCGTGTAATCTCGACCTCCTGGCATTAACACATGAAGGCCACTACCCGATTCGGCCTCTTCCGGGTTAGAATGCTCATGCATGTCGATCCGTCTCGTAGCCATTGACCTTGACGGCACTCTGCTCAACAGCCGCCGGGAAATCTCGGAAGCCAACCGCCGGGCGATTCTCGCGGCAGTGGAACACAACGTCCAGGTGGTCATCGTCACCGGGCGCAGGTTTCATTCCGCCCTCCCACTGGTCAGCCAGATTCCCTCCCTGGTGAATCTGATTACCTCCAATGGCGCGCTTATCGCGAACTCTTCAGGAGAGGTTCTCCATCGGGATTTCCTTCCGCGGCAGGCCGCCCAACAAGTCCTGAACGCGTTGCGAGATTACCGCCCATACTCCGTGGCCATATTCCACATCCCTGGCTATGGCCAAGTCACAATGCAGGACAACGCGGTCCCTGATGGGCCTCTGGGTTGGTATACCCAAAATAGCCCCCATTGCCTGCGTCTGGTCCCTGACCTCGAGGCGACGCTTGACACTGATCCCATTCAGGTGATGATCGGCGGCCCCCCGGCGGGCATCGAACCGGCGGAGACGATATTAGAGAAGGCCCCCATCCGGTCCAGCATTCATGTCACCTGGACCAAGTACCTGACCACGAATATTTCCATCCTCGACGTTCTGAACCGCGGCTGCTCGAAAGGACGCGCGTTGAAGATTTGGGCAGAGCGGTGCGGAATCGAGCCCGGAGAGATCATGGCGGTCGGGGACAACTTCAATGACCTCGAGATGCTCCAGTATGCGGGGCTTCCCGTCTTGATGGGAAACCACTGTCCCGAACTGCACCAGCCTGGCTGGACGAAGACTCTCGCCAATGACGAGGATGGGGTCGCAGCAGCCATCCAAAACTACGTTCTGTAAGGAAAAAATTCCTCCCAGCCGGTTGTTTTTTCCCTCCACCTGAGTTTCGCACTTTTGCTAAGTGGCTGATTCTAAGAGCCTTGGGTTAGGACGCGAGATTTGCGACACTCTTGCAATGGGATTGCATCAAATGAGGTAGGCCGGGTGGGACTTTATGACCACTTCTTTGCTTGGTTGTGTGTTGGCCTCTAGCGGGCGGATTCCCGCACCCGCGGGAATGACCGACATAGGAGGTGAAACGATGCAGGACCTGCATCCCTTGGTGTCTCTGCTGGCGCTGGGGCTATTCCTAGGCTTCCTCCAGCTAGCTTCCCGGTATTTGTACGGCCAGAGTGCGACTACGAGTTCGCGCTCAACCAGGAAGCGCTTCGGCGGCCCTGTGGAGGCAAGGACCTTTATCGGTCGAATCCTGCAAGTGAACGGCAAGTTTGTTCTTAAAGACGGCGCAAGCCAGGATACCTATTTGCTCGACGATCAGGAAAAAGCCAAGCCCTTCGGTGGGCGGCGTGTCAAAGTGATAGGAATGTTAGACGCCCCGAACAAGACCATTCACGTTCTCTAACATCGAGTTGCTTACCCTGGAGATTCAATCCGAGCACCACACCCAGGAGGAATAGAGCAGTCAAGTGACTCGGCACAGGCAAGAAGACAACGGATTGGACCAGAACTGCTCTCCAGGCGGAAGAGCTTTGCTTGCGGTCACCATCAGCACTCGGGCGCTATGTGTCTGTAATCCGCTCAATTGGCAGAAGGGGCGGCTGAACCTATGCGCATGAGCTTACGCCTTACCGTTGCATTGATTGTGGGCGTGACCCTGCTTTCGGCTGGTTTTGCCATATTCCAGCAAAGAGCGGAGAAGCGCGGCCTGCGCAATGATCTGGCGAAGCGTGCCGAGATCCTGGCGGAAAGTCTGGCCGCGAATGTTGAGCCCCTTCTGGTTAAGAGTTCACGCAGCAATTTGCAAAAGATCGTCACCCAGTTCGGAAATCGCGAGCGTGTGGGTGGAATCGCAGTCTTTGATAAAGCGGCAAACCGGCTTGCCATGACTCCAGGCCTGGAGGATTACATCCCCGGAGAGCGCGCAATCGTTTTGCGGGTGATTGCGGCGGATACAAGCTATGGGGGCTTCACCACCCTGAACCAGAACCCCACCTATCTTTATGTCTTGCCTCTGCACGGGGAATCGGGCATAGCCGGGGCTCTGGCGATCTTTCACGACGCCAGCTTCATCGACCGGCAAGCCGCGCGGCTGCGGCGGGAGACCTACTTCCGCGTCCTGGCGCAAACTTTGTTCATAGCGTTAACCACACTGCTGATCATTCGCTGGAGCATCTTGCGTCCGATTGCCCGAACTGCGAAGTGGATGCGGGACCTCCGGTCCGGGAAGCGAGTGCCCCGCCCCAGCTTGGCCGAAGAGGACCTGTTCAAGCCGCTGGCGCAGGAAGTGACCCAACTGGCCAAAACCCTGGAAGCCGCGCGTGCCGCAGCCGAAGAGGAAGCGCGGCTGCGTCAGAGCGCAGATTCACTTTGGACGCCCGAGCGGCTGCGGATCCACGTGCGGAGCAAGCTGGGCGACAGGCCTCTCTTCGTTGTTTCCAATCGCGAACCTTACACGCACGTCTACCGGGGCAAGGCAGCGGAGGTTGTGGTTCCGGCCAGCGGCGTGGTCACGGCGCTCGAGCCCATTTTGCGAACTTGCGAGGGGACCTGGCTGGCGCACGGCTCGGGAGATGCGGACCGCGATTGCGTGGACGAGCGGGACTGCCTGCGAGTTCCCCCCGACGATCCGCAGTACACTCTGAAGCGGGTTTGGCTCAGTAAAGAGGAGGAAGAAGGCTACTACTTCGGGTTCTCCAACGAAGGCTTGTGGCCGCTGTGTCACATCGCCCACACGCGCCCCACGTTTCGCGCCAAAGACTGGGAGCATTACCAGGCCGTGAACCGGAAGTTCGGGCAGGCGCTGCTGGAGGAAATGGAGGGAACCGAGGAGCCTTGCGTGCTTCTCCAGGACTACCACTTCGCGTTGCTGCCTCGCCTCGTGAAGCAACGACGCCCCGATGCCCGCGTGGCTATTTTCTGGCACATCCCCTGGCCGAACGCGGAAGCCTTTGGTATCTGCCCATGGCAGCGCGAATTGCTGGACGGGTTGCTGGGCGCGGACCTGGTGGGATTTCACACACAATCGCATTGCAACAATTTTCTGCAGACCGTCGACCGCAGCCTCGAATCACGCGTGAATTGGGAGCGTTTTTCAGTTGAACGCGGTAGCCACCTTACGCAGGTGCGCCCTTTTCCCATCAGCGTGCCGCTGGCCGACGCTGGCCGACTGGACTCGCCGGCGCACGGCTCTCACTATCTGGATCGGGGAGCTTTATTGCGAGAGCATGGCGTGGAAGCCACCTTCATGGGCATCGGCGTGGAACGCGTGGATTACACCAAGGGGATTATCGAACGCTTCCGAGGGCTGGAACGCTTTCTGGAGAAGTATCCGGCCTACTGCGGCCGCTTCTGCCTGGTGCAGATCGGGGAGCCGAGCCGCACGCATATCAAGCGGTACCACGATCTTCTGGGCGAGGTCGAGGCGGAAGCCGGCCGTATCAATTGGCGCTTCCAGACGAATCATTGGCGGCCCATCATTTACCTGCCGCGGCATCATACGCACCAGGAGATCCAGAGATACTACAAGGCCGCAGACCTCTGCCTGGTTACGTCCCTTCACGACGGCATGAATCTCGTCTCAAAGGAGTTCATTGCCGCGCGTGACGACAATCAGGGTGCTCTGATCCTCAGCCGGTTCACCGGCGCCAGCCACGAATTGCGGGATGCGCTCATCGTCAACCCTTATGATACGGAACAATTGGCTGACGCCATGCATTTTGCCTTGGAGATGGACCCTGCGGAAAGAAGCGCTCGGATGCATCGCCTGCGGCAGGTGGTCAAGGAGTTCAACATCTACCGTTGGGCGGCAGACTTGATTTCGGGTCTCACTGAGATCCGCCTGGAGGCAGGCACGGAGGTCGAGCCGGGACGAGTCGTGATTCGAGTTGCTGCGAGGCCGCTCGAAGAAAGCGCTCAAAATGAGGCAGAGATCTCTGCTGGTCGAGAGGGGGTCGGGTACTGAGGTAGGTTCGAACAGCCGTCCGGCGCGTCGTAGGGGCAACTCTGGTGGTTGCCCGAAGGCGGCCTCAGGGGCCGCCCTTACAACAGAGCCATTGAAACGCAACACTTAAGGCCTGAGGAAGGAAAACGTTGGCAGAGGCAATCCTGAGTGAGCACATCGCGGAAACGCTGGGAGGGCTGGGATCGCTCGAGGTGATCGTGGGCATCCCCAGCTTTAACAATGTCTCGACCATCGGCCAAGTCGTCAAAGCCGCACAGGAAGGCTTGGCGAACTACTTTAAGGATCGGAAGGCGCTGATCGTTAATTCCGACGGGGGCTCCGAAGATGGGACCGTGGAAGCCGTCGAACGGGCAGGCACGGATACTCAGGCGCTGATTAGCGTGAAATACCCGCTCGATCCGGTGCATCACCTGACGACGCCTTACCACGGCTCGCCGGGCAGAGCAAGCGCCTTCCGCAGGCTCTTCCAAATCGCTCAAGCGGGTCAAGCCCGCGCCCTGGCAGTAGTGGATGCGGATCTGAGGGACGTTACTCCGGAATGGTTCCATTCTCTGCTCGAGCCGATCCTGTCCTCAGAGTTCGACTACGTGGCTCCGTATTACACGCGCCACAAATATGACGGAACGATGACCAACAGCATTATCTATCCGCTCCTGCGGGCGCTGTACGGACGCCGGGTCCGCCAGCCCATCGGTGGTGAGTTTGGGGTTTCCGGGCGTCTGGCGAGCCATTTTCTCAAGGAAGAGGTGTGGAACACGGAGTTGGCCCGCTATGGCATTGACATCTGGATGACCACCACAGCCATCGCCGACAACTACAAGGTGTGTCAATCTTACGTGGGCGCCAAGATCCATGAAGCGGAACAGGGGTTGGATCTCAGCGCCGTGCTGGTTCAGGTCGTCGGGTCGGTGTTCAATTTGATGGAAAGCCACGATTTGGCGTGGCGCAACGTGCTGGGATCATTACCGGTGCCTTTGCTCGGATCCCCTTTCGCTGTTGAGCCGGAGCCGGTTTCGATCAATCGGCAGCGGACCTGGAGCTCCTTTCAGCAGGCGGTGCGAGATCTGCGGACCGTTTACGAACAGGTGTTTTCGTCCCAACAACTCAAGCGGCTAGAATCGTGCGCGGCGGCGCCAGCGGACGCGGCCACCATCCCGGACGAACTCTGGGTGAGTCTCATTTACGAGTTGACGCTGGCCTATCACCGACGCGTGATGGATCGCGAACACCTGCTGAAATCGCTCGCTCCGCTCTATCTGGGTTGGGTGGCCTCGTTTGCTCGCCAAACCGAAGGAGAGTCCGCCGCGCAGGCGGAACGCCGGATCGAGAGATTATGCCTGGTCTTCGAGCAATTGAAACCGTACCTGATTAACCAGTGGCCGCTTGGGAGCCGGGAAAAGAGGTGAGAACCATGGAGGGAATGTGGGCAAGAGTCGTTTGGGGGCCGCTACGCCAACTCGGCGAGCAGGCTGTAGCCACCCTCTCCAGCCTGGTCGGCATATTGGTTCTAATTCTGCTGGGGTTGCTCGTGGGATGGCTGGCCAAGCAAGTCGTTTACGGCGTGCTGCGCGCTCTGCGCTTCGATCGCCTCTGCGACCGGCTCGGGGTGGGGATGTTGGTAGAACGGACTGGCTTGGCGCGGTCGAGTTCCTATTTGGCCGGCGAGATCGTGCAGGGGTTGATCGTTCTTACCGCGCTGCTGGCGGGCCTCAACGCTTTGGGCACGCCGCTGACCACAAACCTTGTCGAACGAACGTTCGTCTACCTGCCGCATATTCTGGCAGCAGTGCTGGTTTTGATTTTGGGCGTGCTGGTAAGCCGTTTCCTGGGGCGCAGCGTGCTCATCACCGCCGTGAATGCAAACTTGCCCTCGGCGCGCCTGCTGGCAGGCGTGACGCGATTCTTCGTTATGGCGGTGACCGTTGTGGCGGCTCTCGATGAGCTGGGCATCAGCCGCACGACAATTATCGTTACCTTTGCGATCATGTTCGGAGGTCTGGTGACCGCTGCGGCCATAGCCCTGGGTCTGGGGGCCCGGGATCTTGCCCGGGACCTGCTGCTTTCGCAGTTCCGGCCCAAGCCCAGCGCCGAGCCCAAAGACACGATGCATCATCTGTAGCGCAACACCAGGTGTAGGGGCGGCCCTTGTGGCCGCCCCCGCACAACTACAAGTGTTGCCCCACTGCAGGCCGGGTGGCAAGGGTTCGGCGGTGGGCAATTTGAAAAAACTGGAGGCCGAAATCGCTTGCAAAGGGCTGAGACCGCATTTCAATTCAAGACCGTGTCTTACTTGTTGAGAATCGGAAGCGAGATGGCAACCACCCTGGCGCAATTGAAGCAGGGCTTGGAGAGTTGCAGCGACGCTTCGATCTTCAACCACACCTTTCAGACGTTGAGCCGCCACCACTTCCTTACACAGGGATTCTCGAACGACTTCGCCCAATGGGTATTGGCATCGTGCAACCGTCCTGAATTGGCGGAACACCTGGCCTCACTGGATATTCGAGATTACCTTTCCCTGGCCGAATTGCGCGCCGACTTGAAACGGCTCGTGTCGGAGTACTGCGAGCAGAATCCTCAACAAGCTGAGCAGTCCGCCTTCGAGCCGTTCTTCTTCTACGAAGCCATCGGGGTCGAGGTCCCCTTGGAAATGGAAGCCTGGACACTCGAGGAATTTCGAAACGGATTGGAAAAACTGAGCCATGCGTCGTTTCATTTCCACTTTATCGCGTCCCGCCTGCGGCTTCAGTTGCGCACCAACGATTTTTCGTATTGGCTCGAAAGCCGCCTCGGTTTAGGAACGCTCGCCCGGCGCGTCAACCGCATCGACATTTACACCAATACACTGCAAAGCGCCCTGGAAAGAATCATCAGCCTGATTGAAAAGGAATTGGACTCATGAGCGAGACCATGCCCATCCCGCTGTTGATCCGTCTGGATGATTACACTCCGGTCCTGGGAGAACCGGAAGTCGCTGAACTGCGCACGCTGGCTTCCCGCCTTCAGATGCGCACGGTGCAAATGGTGAACTCCACCGCGATGGGAGGGGGCGTGGCCGAGATGCTCAACCGGCTTGTCCCCATCCTGCAAGAATTAGGTCTCGCCATCCGCTGGGAAGTCATCACCGGTGGCAACGACTTTTATGAAATCACCAAGGCCTTTCACAATGCCTTGCATGGGGGGCCTTATACTATGCCGCCGGAGAGCTTCGACACATTTCTTGCTTACAATGAGCAGAACCTTCTTCGCCTGCAGATGGAAGCCGAATTCATCGTCATCCATGATCCGCAGCCGGCGGCGCTCATCCGAGCGCGCCGGGATCACATCGGCCACTGGATCTGGCGATGCCACATCGACCTCTCTCACCCCAACTTAACCGTTTGGGGCTTCCTGGAACCTTGGGTCAAACGCTACGACGGCGCGATATTCTCCTCTGCCGAATTTGCGCGGCACCTGCCCGTTCCTCAATATCTGTTCTATCCTTCCATTGATCCGCTCTCGGAAAAGAACCGCGATCTGGAACCTCAGTTTGTAAGAAGCATCCTGGAGCGCTTCAGCATAGATCCTAAGCGTCCCATCCTCACCCAAATCTCACGCTTCGACCGGCTAAAGGACCCACTGGGCGTGGTGCGGGCGTTTCAGATCGTGAAGCGCTATTTCGATTGCCAGCTTGTGTTGGCAGGGGGCGGAGCAAGCGACGATCCGGAAGGAGAGGCCGTTCTTTCCGATGTTCGCGAGGCCGCTGCTAACGATCCGGATGTTCACATCCTCAACTTGCCTCCCTGGAGCGCGACTGAGATCAATGCCTTGCAACGGGGCTCGACCATCATAATTCAGAAGAGTTTGCGAGAGGGATTTGGTCTAACGGTTACGGAGGGTCTGTGGAAAAGCAAACCGGTGGTCGCCTCGGCGGTGGGCGGGATTCCCCTGCAAGTCATTCACAAGCACACAGGCTTGCTCGCCCATTCCGTCGAGGGTACGGCCTACCAGATCCGCTTTCTGCTGTCGAATCCGGCGATTGCGGAAAGGCTCGGACAGCAGGGCCGTGAATACGTTCGGGAACACTTCCTGATCACTAGTAGCGCTAAGCGTTACCTCACCCTGTTCTTGCATCTATTGAGCGAATCTTAAGCTACTTATCGAGCCACAATGACAGGACCAGCCGCAGAGTCTCTGAGGAGCGAGACTCTGCGTTACTACCTGGGCGCCGACCCTTTATGGTTGAGGGTTGGATGTGGACTGCTGTGCTTGGGTCTCCGAACTCGTTCCCTGCTCCGGTTGGGCCTCCGCTGTTGCTGACGATTGCGGAGCCAGTATGCTCACATCTACTCGACGATTCTGTTCTCGTCCGTCGCGCGTCTTATTGGGAGCAGCAGGATCATCCTCGCCGTAGCCAACTGAGTAGACACGGACTATCGGAATCTGCTTGTCGAGGGTGAGGTAGCGCACGACAGCATCTGCACGCTTGCGGCTGAGTTGCAGGTTGTATGGCTTTGCACCGACGTTGTCCGTGAATCCCCTCACCTCGATAGCGTAGTGTTTCATGCCGCTCGCGGTTTGGGCCAGACTATCCAGCGTTTCGATGTCCTCCGGACTTAACTTGCTCTTGTTGAATCCAAATAGAATCGTAGCTTTCTTAACCGATTGGAAATTGTCCGCGTTTTCCACTTCCTGTTTCACTGCGGCGGCATCGGAAATTCCTTGTTGAGCGAGTCCGCGCGCATCCATCGCGGATTGCTGAGCTCTGTTAGCGAGTTGGTTGGCAGCGTCGGCGGAAGTTTGAGCCTGAGAGATTTCCTTTTCCGTTTTCTTGTCGAGGTCGGTGATCCGTTCACCGTTCTCCGCCACCTGCTTATTGGTATTGTCGAGCTTCACTTCGAGAGGGTGGATGTTGCTCTGGATGTTGCTCTGGACGTATTTCTTGGTTGCGCATCCGGCGCTCAAGAAGACCAAGCAAAACGTCACTCCTGCGGTTGCGAACTGCCTAGATCGTTGCACGTCCATGGGTTTGACCTCCGTTAGCCTCCTGTTCAGAAATATCTACGCTTGGAGAAGAGCAGCTTGATGACCAAAATGTCAAGCTGCCCTAACTGGCTGTGAATTAACGTGTTACGCTGAAGATGCGGGGTGTTGTCGGCTGACTTTCTTATACGGTCGGGAAAATTCTACATAGGCTCTGCCGATCTGCCGTGGTTGGGGCTCAACGCTGGTCAATGACTTCGCTCCCGGGTGGAGGAGTGAATCGAAACAACAGCCGGCTGAGTGGGACGTCTCGCTCGATGTGGTCAAAGTCAAACTCCATGGTGCTCTGGTCGGGAAGGGTCACGAGCAAGCGCCGGATATCGAACTGGGGGCTTATCACCATGAGCACCTGTTGATAATCCTCTTGGAACGGCTTCTTGGGGTACCCGCGCAGAACGCGGTCCGCCGGCTGGTGCTGAAGCGCCTCGGGTGCAAACTCGAGCCGCGCAAACACGCGCCCCAAATCGATCCTCGAAAGCAAGAGACGAAACGGGACCCGAATATCATCGCTGGCTTTGAGAGGCGAGCGGGTCAGTTGCTTTTCCTCCGGGATGTAAAGCAGCAGCGTCTTGCCATCAGAGATGAAGAGCTTCGGTTGCGGCCGCTGGTAGTCCCAGCGCATCAAGCCACCCCGTGCGAAGTAAACAACGCCGGACTCGACTTGTGTCTTGCCCTCGCTAACGTATGTCTGCGTGAAATCTGCGCGGATGCTTCGGACCGCATGATAGCTCGACTCGAACTGACGCACGAACTCTTCCAGGAGGTTTGTGTTCCCACTGACTGCGCTGCGGCATAGGGCAGGATTCGGAGCCACCCAGCCGAGCAGAAGGAACAGCGCGAGGAGGCACGCTACGCCAATCTGAAGATCGGTTGACCGGGAGATCAGGTGATCGGGAAAACGGAAGCCGGCAAACCGAGCGCTGTTCACCCGATCACCCGATCTCCCGATCAACCGATCTCTTGATCTCCAGATCATTTCAACAACTTCTTTAGCCGTGCCAGCGCTTCAAGCGCGGTGGGATTCCTCGGATCAGTCTGGAGCCCTGCTTCATACTCCCTAAGCGCTTCGTTGTTCCGGCCTTCCGCTTCCAAGACAGCGCCAAGGCCAAAGTGCGGACGACTGTCGAACGCGTCCAGGGCCAGCGCCAGCCGGAAGGCGTGTTCGGCGTCTTGCCAGCGATTCCAGCGGCTATAGATTTCTCCCAAGGAATTCCAGGCCTGAACCGTGCCGCCGCTCGAGACCGAACTACGGTACTGCGGCTCTGCCTCCGTGAAGCGGCCGGCGTCAAAATAGAACTTCGCCAATTCGTTCCTGGCCGGAACGTAGAGCGGGGCGAGGTCCACTGCCGCCCTCAACTGCGCCTCCGCCTTTTCATCGTCCCCCGTTTCGGCATACGTCCGCCCCAGGTTCATATGGGAGTCGGCATAGCTCGGGCGAAGCCGAATGGAGCGCTGAAAATCGTCGATAGCTTCGTCGTAGCGCTTTTTGCGGGCAGCGACGAGTCCCAGGTTATTCAGAATCAACCAGTGATTCGGGGCCCGGCGCAGGGCCTCGCGCCACTCCGCCTCGGCTAGATCTGGTGAGCCCAAATTCCAGTATGCCGCGCCTAGGTTGATACGGAGGGCGATGGCGTCCGGCTGCGCGGCCAGAGTGCTCCTGTAAAACGTCGGGTCGTCGCGCCAAATGCGGTTGCGCGTGACGATTCGAACCACACACAGAATGGCCACTATCGCTAAGCCCGCGGCGTAGAACTTGCGAGCGGCAGGTCGTTCCGCCAGCGTCGTCCACAATCGCCGGCCTCCCCACGCCGCGATCCAGCAAAAGCCCAGGGAAGGAAGGTAAAGGTACCGCTCCGCAAAAACGTTGGCGCCCAGCCAGCGCGCATTGAGGACAGGCGCGAGATTGAGGAAAAACCACAGCAGGCCGAAGCAAATAAGGCGCTGTCTCGTCCAGAAATAAGCAAACGCCCCGAGCGACACTCCTAGAACGAGGAGGCCCGCGATCACTCGAGGGTCAGAGAGCGCAAGGCTTTTGTGGAAAGAGTAAAATCCGCAGAGATTCACCGGCCAGAGAAGTTTCCACGCATATTGCGCGACTAACGCGAAGGATGAGTAAAAAGCTTCGCGCCGGCTGATCTGCGGCAATTGCAGAACTGGCGCTAGCCCTCCCAAAATTCGGATTCTGAACAACAAGTAGGCGATATCCACCATCCACAACGCGAGATACCGTGAAAGCTTTTGTCCCCAGGTCGTTTGCGCCCGATCGTCACGCAGGAAGTGCTCATAAGACGTTGCCAGAAAAGGCAACGTCGCTGCCGGCTCTTTGGCCAGCAGCGCCAGTGCGAAGCTCAGGGCCATACCGAGTTGTACGGCGCCAGCCCGTAGTCCCGTTATCACGATGTAGCGCGGGCTTCCCGCAGGCTGTCGCGCGGGCATTCTTTCGCTCTCCTCAGGGCAGGCTTTGCCCGCGCCGTTGCGGGAGCCAGACGCTTCCGCGACAGTGCGCGAGACGCCCGCACCACGTCCTGAAGAGGGGACCAAACGCAAGAAGAACCAGAAGGCAAGCAGGTAGAAGAACGTGAGCTGGACATCGGTGACGGCAGCGACCCAGTCAACAGACTCGCTATGAATCGGATGCAGCGCGAAAATAATCGCCGTCAGAAAGCCCAACGTTCGGTTATGGAAACCGCATTCAGTAACGAGAAAAACGAGGCAGACCACGCCGGCATTCAAGACCACGTTGGCCAAATGAAATCCGTAGGCTAAGGGTCCAAGAATCTGGTAACAGAGCAGGTAGCCGAGGGTCATTAAGGGGCGGTAATAATTGGTCGTGCCTTGCGCACCGACGTACGACCACACATTTGTGGCAAAGATCTCCCGCAAGTGGGAAAAGCTGCGCAGGTAAGGGTTGTTCAGGATCTGATGGTTATCGTCTTGCACGAAGCCGTTCCACAGGGAATTAAGATAGGGCAAGCCCGCAACCAAAATGAGAAGCGCAAGCAATTCCTGAGTCGCCAATCGGCCGAGGCCACGCTTGGCGGCGCCGCCGGAGTTATCGTCCGAAAGCGCCGAAGCCGGAGACGCAACCCCCTCCCCCGGGGGAAGGGTGTCGCGCGACGGCGCGTTCTCCAGCCGTCGCGGGACGGGTGAGGGCTTTCTTCCCTTCTCAACCCACCTTGGTTCGTTCATGGCTTTTCCTCGGCTTTGCGAGGCGGCTCGATCGTTTCGTTCCCGCCAACTCCTAGTCGAGCCAGTCCGTCGGCCCACGCCACCGGAACCGGGATTGGGATTGCGACGCTGCCGAAACGCCCAAATAGCCAGTTCGCAAGGACGAAACTCGCGGGCGCGAGCAACAAACCCGCCACGACGTCGATAAGGTAGTGGTAGCGAAGGTAGACGGTCGAAACCCAAAGGCTCAGGACCAGTGGAGATAAGATCCAGAAAAGGATGCGCGAGTTGCGCCACGCGTAGAGCCACACGAGAAAGGAAATAGCCACGTGCATGCTCGGGAAAACGTCGCGATGGATGCGAGCCAGATCCATAAACGCGAGTTGCTGGTTGAAAATGGCGATCGGCTGGCTGAGTGAAACGGTGTAAACGTCGTGCAGGCTGTACAAGGGGCCAATCGCGGGAACCAGAACGTACCCTAGAAGTCCCAGGAAAGTGACCACCATAAGCCCACTCATCATTTCCCGGAAGCGCGCCCGGGGACGGCAGAGATACACAAAGCACGCGACGAGGGGGATGTTCAAAATGTGATAGAAGTAAGCAAACTCCATCCAGGCCGTACGCGCCGGCGTAATGAAACGCTGGACGGCCACGCTCGCCTGAAACCCAAACAGCCATTGATCCAGAGCAATCAATTGTCCGTCGCGGTCCTGCCGCACCAGGAGATGCGTCGCATCGCCCCATAGGGAATAGTACATCAACAGGATGGCTAGGAACGGGAACCAGTCTCTGACGATTTCCCAATACGGCCGCACGAAGGTTCGCGGGTCAGCACTGGACGCGGGCGACTCCTTCTTCCCGACCACGAAATAATGGATCAATTCCTTTGCCAGGAGAAGGGTCATGGCGGGAATGATGATCAGGACATCGGACGGGCTCAGGATGGCATGCGCTGCGCCGCGGAAAATCACTCGCAACGCCAAGTTGAGCAGAAAAAAGGTGAGCGCCACCAGGTCTTCCAGACGCGAACGAATAATCATCCGCTGGTTACCGGCCATACATGCCTTTCAGCGCCTCAAACCTCTTTTGCGCCTCGCTGGGAAAAGGAAACTTGGATGTGTCCTCGAGCACCTTGAGCGCCTGTTGGCGGTTCCCTTCCAGAAAGTAGGCGTGCGCCAAGCCTTCGACGGCCGCTTGGTCGGTGGGCAGAACGTTGAGGGCAGCCCGGAAAGCCTGTTGGGCTTCGCCATACTTGCCTTGGGCAATCAAGATATGCCCTTGGAGAATGGAGGGCGGCAGATAAAAACGATTCTGACCGATAAGCCGCTCGGTGATGCGCAGCGCCTCATCGTACCTCCCCAAGAAAAACAGGCTGACCGCCAGGCGATACGAGTCCGCCTCGTCCAAATCCCGGCCCGTGACTCGCTGGAGGGCTGGGCTATCGTCAACCACGGAGGCCCACTGGCCTAGACTGAACTTGGCCGATTCGAGGGCCTGCCAATAGCGCGGAATCCCCGGACGCAATACAACCGCCTGGAGAGAATTGAAGTAGCTCTTGGAGGTCCGGGAGTGCTGAGCATCGCTCAAAGCAGCCCAGTAATAGACTTCGGCTGCGATATCATAACCCAAGTTCCAGGCGCCAAAAACTACCAGGGCCAGAATGAGGGCGTACAACCACGGCTTGGCGCAGGCCAACCTGCTCGCCAGGGTGTTGTCTGCCGTCGCCTTCAAGCTTGCCACGCCCTTCACCGCCAGCAGACTGATAAACGTCACGCCCAGGATTTTCAAGAGCTCCCAGAAAATGAAACGGACCTGCTCCACTTCCCTACTCCTGGCCCGCGGTGCAGCGGCGATTTTACATCGCCACGGTAGTGGCAAAGTGGCTAGTGGCCGCTACTGAAACAAAGTCAAATCCACCGAGCTGCGTGGGTTTAGCCTTACATGCCCGTCCGCATCAAGAACGTACGGCTTTCCCGAGGGGTCGCGCGGCAACGCTCGCAGGTAGCCTGCTGCCACCAGCGCCTGGAAGGAGCGCGCCGGTCGTTCCTGGCGGGAGTTGTAGAGGGCGACCAACTCCCGAAGCTTGGTGATCTCTTCCGTGGCCTGGATGGCCATCAGGTGCTCCTCGGCATTCTTGCGTATTTGTTCGTTCCCCGCCTGGCGCGCGATTTCGGACCACAGGAACCTCGAGGTCGTCAGTTCCCCCCCCTCCGCTGCCACCTTTGCCGCCAGGGCCCGCATCCACTCCATGGCGCCCGGCCTCTCGCTGCCAGCTTGGAAGGCTCGCGCCGCGGCAGGATAATTCTTCAAATCCCAATAGTAAACGAAGCCAACATCTTCCCAAAGCCGCCAGTAGTCCGGATTGGCAACAACGCCGCGGTGCAAGAGCGCCAGCGCTTCCAGCGGTTCACCAGCTCCTCGCGGCGGCTTGTCGGCGAGGAAAATTGAGCCAAAACGGTAAGCAATCAGCAAGTGGGGATCCAGATCCGTCGTGATCTGAAGCAAGGGTCCCAACAGCTTGAACTCGGTGGAATGCGCCACTCGTTTTCCGCCGAAGTATTGCACCACGCGTGTCCAATAAATGTCGGCGAGCAACCCTTCGTAACCTAAACTGAGTTGACGCAAAACCCTTCCTGACGGCAGAAATAGAACCTCGGTAATTGTCCGGTCACTTCCGCTTCGCAGATCAATGCTCCGTTGAACTGGGATCAGTCCCAAAAAACAAAGCAAGAGCAGAAGCCAGCAGGCTCGGCGGCGCGAGCGGGGATGGGAGAGGAAAGCGGAAAAAGACATCATCGGAATTCCCGTTCCTCAAAAATCAGGATGGCCAGGCCCAGGAGTATTGCCAGGTAAAGAAGAGTGTAAAAAGAATTTCCCAGCCATAGGTAGGCCGGGATTCTTTGCGCGTGGGCCACCTCGGTGATGACATTGAAATTCGCGAAATTGGGCAGGGCGTAATACAACGCGCCGCTCACAATTCCGAGAATGGGGCTCTGACTTTCCTGGCCGAAGGCGCGCAAGTCGGCTGAAAAATTACCTATGACGTAAAGACAAAATGTATATACCGCCGATAGTACGGGTGTAGATATACACGAGAAGACCACCGCAATTCCCACCACCATGGCTAGTTGGAGCAGAATGAAGTAGACCGCGCCTAGATATACGAGGTCGCCGGGCCCCAGTGCTCGCTTCTGATAAAACAACGCCGCATAGAAGCCTGCCATCATGATGGCTGTGTTCACAATCAGGGTGAGCAGAAGTCCCAGGTATTTTCCCAGAATGAATTCGGCGCGGGTGACCGGTTTGGAGAGAATATTATAAATCGTCCGGCGATCGATCTCTTTCGAAACCAGGTCGATTCCAATGAAAATGGCAATCAGCAAACCGAAAACCGAAATCGAGGAGAGTCCCAGAGTTACCAGGATAATCTGCTCGACACCCACGGAGATGCTTCCGAAGAGGATGGAAGCCCCGATCAACAGGAGGGCAAAAGCCACCAGGTTGTATAACACTTTTTGCCGCACCGATTCCTTGAAGGTGTGAACGGCAATTGTCACCACGCGCATGGTTTGTGTCCTAGGGCAGTCGAGGAGTCGAGAGTCGAGAAGTCAAAGAGTTAAACACCTGTTCTCTGACTTTCCAACAGAGTACTGACCACAGTCAAGATGCCGAAGACGTGGTCCTTTGCTCTTCGACCCTTCGACTCCTCGACTCCTCAACTCTTTGACTCTTCCCCTCCCGCGCCTCCGACTTGCTGAAGGAAGTAATCCTCGAGCGATCTTTTCACCGGATTAACCGAGATCAGCTTTGTTTTGCTTCGCATGACGATCTCAAGTGTTACTTGAACTTGACTCTCGTGCGCTATCTCGAGGCGCACTCGCGCGCCCGTCCAGATTACCGACGAGGCATAAGGCATCAGCTCGGCCATGACCTCAGCAGAGGGGTCCTCGAGCACCAGTTCGGTGGTGGACACTCCCAGGCGAAGGATGGTATTCAACTCGCCGCAACCTTGCAGCCGGCCGTGGTGGAGCACTGCCACTCGGTCACACAGCGTTTCAGCGTCTGAAAGGATATGAGTGGAGAAGAATACGGTCTTCTGCCGCTCCCTCAACCGCAATATGACCTCGCGGACTTCCCTTCTCCCCAGGGGATCCAGGCCGGACATGGGCTCGTCCAAGAACACCAGGTCAGGGTCATTGATCAAGGCCTGAGCAATTCCTACCCGCTGAATCATGCCCTTGGAGAATTTGCGCAGCGGAACATTGCGGGAGGCGGAGAGACCCAACTGTTCGATGAGTTCGCTCGAGCGGTGGCGCCCTTCGGCAGCCGGCAAACCAAAAAGGGATGCGACGTAGGTCAGAAACTCCTGCGGGGTGAGATGATCGTAGAAAGCGGGATTCTCCGGCAAATAAGCGACCCGGGAGCGAACCGCGAGGTCGTCGAGTCGCTTTCCCAAAAGGCGCGCTGTGCCTGAGGTGGGGAAGATCAATCGAAAAAGCAATTTCAGCGTGGTTGTCTTGCCGGCGCCGTTCGGGCCCAACAAGCCGAAAACTTCACCTCCCTCGACACGGAGGCTAAGCCGGTCGAGCGCCCGCCTGACTCGGCTGCGCCAAAAACCCAGCCGGTAGTCTTTCGTCAGCTCGATGGTTTCAAGGGCTAGCATGATCACCGCGCCGCGTCTGGGCAGCTAACTCCTTGGCTGCACAAGGTCGCATTCCTTCGACGAGGGATACTATACCTGATGGCGCGAACCGGAGGGAAGTCCAACCCGTAGTTCGCGTTCGTCACTCACGGCCCAGTCCTCGGCCCCCATTCTCGATCTCCTTGATCTGCGCCGCCGCGGCATGCTGATCCGGGTTATTCGCCAGTTCCTCTTTGAACTCCCGAAGAGCCCCGTTCAAGTCGCCGCGATTTTTCAGCATCACCCCCAGAGCGAAATGGTAGGCGAAGCCCGAGGGGTTAATAGCGATGGCACGCCGCACAGAGGCAATGGCCTGGTCTGTCCGGCCGGACTTGAACCACGTCATACCCAGGTAGAGGTGCTCGTCCGCTTTGTGAGGGTTTATACGGACGGCATCCAGGAAGTACTTTGCCGCTTCCGGCAGATTCCCCATTTTGTAATAGGTTAAAGCCAGATTGTAAATTGCGGACCAATAGTTGGGATCGCGGCTCACTACATCCTGGAACTTCTCGAGAGCGGGACCGTATGAGCCCCCTTCCGCCAGAGTAGTAGCGTAATTGGATTCGGCGGCAAGATTGTGGGGCGCCGCGGAATTGTTGTAGGCGTAGAAAGCCAGGTTGTCGCGAAAGTAAAAGCTCTGCTTGACGATCGCCAAGCTCATAACAGCAGCCAGGCACAGCGCGGCAGCGAGCATGGAGGCCGGAAATCCCCGCCATTGCGCCGCGCCCCGACACACCTTTTTTAGAATAAGAGCCACCAGGATGGCGAAGCCGACAGAGGGCAAGTACAAGTATCGATCGTGGGCGAAGTCATCGGCCACAAAAACCCGCAGATCGAGGAGGGGAACCAAAGGCAGAACCACCCACACCGCGGAAAGAGCTGCCACCGGACTCCGGCGAACCCCCACGAGCAGCGCGCCTCCGACACAAGCATCGAAGATGGCGGGAAGCACGAAGTTTTCGAGCGTGGGGTGGACCACGGCAGGAAAGTTATAGAAAGTACTGAGGCCGTAAGGCCAGATTAGGTGGCGAATCCAAAAGCAAACCAACGACGGCCACGTGAAGACCAACTGCTCGATACTGAGCGGGGTCACGGCATGACTAAACCCTTTGAGGGCGTAAATTCGCGCTGGAATGTAAAGGACAACGAGCAGGAAGAAAGGCCAGGTTCTGCGCAGGGCTGCACCGGACCGAGTGACAATGCCCCTCAGGTTAATGGGCGCCATTCCCACGGAGCTTGTCTCGAAGATCCAATCGTAGACCAGCAAGAGGCCGGGAAGGACGAGCGCAGTCTCCTTTTCACCCAGCGCAAGAGCGAATAGCGCGAGGGACAACAGTTTCCACTGGCGCGCGCTCTCACGGCGCCACTGGATGTAAGAGAGAAACGAAGCAACCAGGAGGAGGCCCAAAAGCGGTTCAGTGACGCCGGAGATCCAGGCCACAGCTTCGATGTGCGCGGGATGAAGGCCGAAGATCAAGGCCGTCACGAGCGCTGCGTCATCACTGACGCCCAACCGCGACGCCAGGAGATACACGAGAAAAGTGGTGAGGACATGGGCCAGGATAGTAGTGAGATGCCAGCCCCACGCGTGGCTTCCAAATAGCGCATCGTTGATTCGCAGCCAGAGCAGGAAAAGCGGCCGGTAGTAATTCCCTAGTTCCGCCGGCATAACTGCTGCCCAAACATGGGACGCAAAGTAGGTGGGGACGAAGCGCCAGGAATGAATAGCCGGATTCTCTACAATCTGTCCACGATCGTCGTGGACAAACTGGTAGCGAAGGGTGGGGGCAAAGACCGCAAACGTGAGGGCGAGAATAACCGCGATCCCCTTCCAGCACGGAAGGCTCGAGGCTTTGTTTTCATCCACATTCCCGCTTCGTTCGTGCATTGTGGGGCAGAAACGCCGCTGAGTCGTGTCATTCCGAGCGCAGCGAGGAATCTCGCTCTGCTTTCGAACTATCGGGGAAGACGGCTCAGTGCAAGATTCCTCGCTGCGCTCGGAATGACAGGGTTGGGTGAAGTTCCCGGAGCGCGGCAGGGACAAAACAACTGACCGTATGCCAGGGCGTCGCCGCGGAGCTGGCGCAGTTGCTCTATTACCTCCTGGGTATTTACGCTGCGACGCCCTGGAAACCGTTCAAAAATCGCAAGCTGACCCGTGGGTCACAAGCTTGCTAATTGCGGAGATCCTTGGTCGTCCCAAAGGACGGGACTTCTCACGATGACAGCGAGAAGCGAGATTGGGGGAGGGCTTCCCCGCCCTCCCTGTGGCGATTTCCCTTTCGAATGCCTATCCAGCCAACGGCGAATCAGTCGAACCAGCCACCGCAGTACTGTTCTGGCGGATCACGCCGGACATATCGGTGTAATAGTAGTTGGTTCCCGTTGTACCCACAGTGATCGGTGTAGCAGTGATGCCGTAAGTGTTAATCCTGCCGCTCAAATCGGTGCCCGCTGGTGTGTAAACGAATTGATATCCACTCTTGACGCTCGAGGTGGCGGTGGCGCCGTTATTCCCGGCCAGCACACTGTCAATTAACCCAGCGGCGGTAGCGGCAGGGTTTGCTCCGGCAGCGGGTGGGCCCAAGTCACCCAGCGTCGCAGTATATCCAGTGTTATAGGTAGTGGCGTAGGTGATCTCCGCTGTGTTAAGGGTGCGCAGAGATCCAACCGCGGAAGCTTGATTGGCGGCAATGCGCGAACGCAGCAGATTCGGGATAGCGATTGCCGCAATGATCAGGATGATCGCGACCACGATTAGCAACTCAATCAGTGAAAACCCTCGTGAGCTTTTCTTCATTCGTCCTCCTATCGTAAGTTGAAAGCGCATGGAAACTAGCCGCTCAGTACGTGGCATTTCCCTTGCCAACGGGGCCGGCGGGTGTATTTTTCAGGCGAAGCTAAGCCTCTCGGAATCAGATAGTTAGATGAGCCGTCCGGGGTACTCGCAATTTGTCCCACTTACGAGAGGCGATTTTCGCCGCTTTTTGTCCAAAGAGCGCGACGGAAATTGTCACCCAGTGCGTCTCTCGTCACTTCCGAGTGTAGCGCGGGCTTCTTGTCCGCTGTCGCGGGAGCGTCATGCTCCCGCCGGCATAGACGCGGCCGAAATGTCCACCGTCAGGGAACGCGTTGTAGGGGCGGCCCTTGTGCCCGCCCTGAGGCAACCACAAGGGTTGCCCCTACAATGCCCGGGCAAGATGCTCGCGCGACGTCAGAGGCGCGTCCTACTCGTGGGGCTAGACGACGTGTAGGACTTTAGCTTCTTTAGAGCCAACTGCACCGTCTCATTTCGCGGGTCAAGGAGTTTGGCTTTCTCGATTTCGCGCCGCGCCTCATCAGGCCGGCTCGATTCGAGGTATGCCAGACCGAGCTGAGCGTGCGCAAGAGCTGACTTCGGCTGAGCTCCAATGGCTTTCTCAAGGGCCCCGATGGCCTCATCGTGTTTCCTCATTTTCAGCGCGAGGACTCCAAGCCTAAACTGGGCGTTGGCGGAGTCGGGGGCGCTCCTCACGATTTGCTGATAGAGTTCGAGTGCTGCTGCCTGCTTTCCTTGATCTTCATAAACGCCGGCAAGGGCCAAATAAGGCGCCTCATTGTTTGGAGCAAGCCGGATGGCGCGGCGGAACTCGGCTTCCGCGGCGCCGAACTTCCTTTCGCGAGACAAAGCGGCTCCCAGGTTCAGGTGAACCGGGGCAGAAGAAGGCTGGACGATCGCGTCGCGGCTTAGGAGGTCCTCCGCCTCGCCGAGCCGACCCTCTTGCAAGGAAAGAAGCCCCAGCTCGAAAAGGGCCTCGGGATCATTCGGGTCAAGAGACAAAGCTCGCGCGAACAGATCGCGAGCCTCTTCCTTGCTGCCGCGATAGCTGGCTATCTTGCCCAAGGCGAGAAGGGGCTTCGAGAAAGTGGGGTTCAACTGAGCGCCACGCCTCAGGACATCCTCTCCGGCACTGGTGTTCCCGTCATCGAGAAGGACGCCCGCGAGGTCGACGAAACCCTCCCCGGCTGATGGGTCTAACGCGATTGCCGCCACGTACTCGATCCGTGCAAGGTTCCGCTTGTCCTCCAGTCTGTAAGCATTGCCTACGAAAATGTGGAACATCGCCGCGGTGGGGTCTTCGCGCAGGGTGGCCAAGCCCAAGGTGAAGTTATTCCGCCAGGCCGGCAGTCGCACCAGGGTTCGAAGCGACGCCACTAGCAGCACTACCACGCCGAGCGCCACGGCCGCAACTCTCCGAATAGCCCCGAGGGGTAGGCGCAACCCTTGTGGTTTCTCCGCGGCGGCCTCGAGGTCCGCCCCTCGATACGACCCCGCTATGGCTTCCAGGGCTTGACCTGCTATCCAGCAGATTCCTACCGACGGGATGTAAAGGTACCTTTCCCCGTAGGCCGGAACGCCGACTCCGGCGATGTTGAGGACGGGGGCAAGGGTAAGGAAGAACCAAATGATGGCGAAACTGACGGGCCGGTCCCGCCGCCACCAAACCACCACCACTCCCACCGCCCAGAGTGCAAAAAGCATGCCCAGCAGCACTGCCGGATCGCCCCAGCCTAGAGGGGGGTGGAATTTCCAGGAATACGAAAGGTGCTGAGGCCAGATCAACTTGGCAACATATTCACCAAGCTGAGTCAAGCCGAAGATGAGGGATTCCCGAAGGTGCATGCGGCTGGGCAGCCCAACAGCAGAAACGCCCCCAATCACGGCAAGATGCACGACGACATAGAATGCCGCCAGTAGGAAGCTTGGCAGGTAACGGCTCCACCGCCGGCGGAATCCGGCGGCTGCATCGCGGCGCAGGAAATGCTCGTAGATGACCATGAGCAGAGGGACAGCCAGGGCCACCTCTTTGCACAGGGCCGCCAGCAGAAACAATAGCGCGCTCATCCAGGCCCGGACCCGCGAAAAACCTCTTGCATCGCTGGGCTTGGTATAGATGAGAATCGCCGCCAGGAAGAACGCAGCGCACTCGAGATCAGAAATCCCGGAGACGGTCGCGACATCCTCGGTGTGGACAGGCAAGGCGGCGAAGAGCAGGGCGGCCCACAAGGCTCCCTGCCCTCTTGGCCAAAACCTCTTCCCGAGCTGGTAGACCATCAGGACTACCCAAGAATTCACGAGGACATTGAAGAGATGGAAGAGGGCGGGTCGAGAACCGTACAACACCGACTGCAGCAGAAAACTGAACATCACCAGGGGCCGGTAATAAGAACTATCTCCGCGCGCGCCGCGGAAGCTCCAGAAGTTCTGGGTGAAAATCTCGCGCAGAAAATGGAAGCTGCGCACATAGGGGTTGGCCCCAATCAAGATCGCATCATCCCCAACCAAGTCGAAACCAGTCGTGGCGATATACAGGGCGACTGAAAAAGCAATGAGGAGGGGGATTGCCAACCGGTCGAAGTTCCGTTCAGATGTTATATTTCTTGGCATAGTGACGAAATGAACGGTAGGACATGCGCAGAAGTTCCGCCGCATGAGTTCGAACGCCTTGGGCAGCGCGCAACGCTGCCATGAGGTACTGCTTCTCGATCTGCGCCATTCGGGTTTCGAACTCCAACCCCTCGGGGGGAATCTCGACTAGGGTATCACCGCTGAGTGTGATTCCGGTCACGGATTGAGGCAGTTGTTCCAGGCACAGACGGCCTTCGTGTTCTCCACACATGGCCACTGCGTATTCGACCGCATTTTCGAGTTCCCGGACGTTGCCCGGCCAGGGATACCGCTCGAGAACCTCCAAGAGGTCTCGATCGAAATCCAGCACTCCTTTCCCCATCTGAAGAGCGAACTTCCGCAGAAAGTTGCGTGCCAGGGGCCCAATGTCGTCCGGCCGCTCCCGCAAGGGAGGGACGTGAATAGGGATTACGCTGATGCGATAGTAGAAGTCTTCCCGAAACTGTCCAGCAGCCACCATGCGCTTGAGGTCCCGGTTGGTGGAGGCAATCAATCTCACGTCGATGGAAATATCGGTACTTCCCCCCAGCGGCCGCACCCGCCGCTCTTGCAGAACGCGCAGCAGCTTGACTTGCATGGTGGGGCTGGTCTCCCCGATTTCGTCCAGAAATAACGTGCCTCCGTGGGCGGATTCGATGATCCCTTTGCGGTTGGCGTCGGCCCCGGTAAAGGCCCCCTTGAGATAACCGAACAGTTCACTTTCCAGCAGGGTTTCCGGAAAGGCCCCACAGTTGATGGAAACGAAGGGCCGCTCGCGCCGCAAGCTGGCCTCATGAATGGCCCGCGCCACCAACTCTTTTCCCGTCCCGCTTTCGCCCGTAATCAGGACCGTACTGCTGGCAGGGGCCACGGTTCGCACCATTTCAAGGATGCTCTGAATCTGGCGGCTTTGGCCAATAATGTTGTTATGCGCAAAGACGCGGAGTAATTCCCGGCGCAGGCGCACATTCTCTTCGCGTAACGCGAACTCCTGTAGCGCCCGGTTGACCGTGAGTTTCAGTTCCTCGATTAGTTTGTCAGTCTTGATGACATACTGGTAGGCGCCCAAGTTGAGGGCGTTGATAGCCGTGGCCATGCTGGGGACAGCCGTAATCAAAATAAACGCGGCGGGATTCCGGCTCTCGCGGAAGAATTCCAGCAGTTCAATGCCGGACAAGTCCGGCATGCGAATGTCGGAGATGATGAGATCGTAAACTTGGGATTCGAGTTTCTTTTTCGCTGCCTGGCCGGTGGATACGGTCTCGACTTGGTGGCCGTCCTTACGGAAGACAATTTCGAGCATCTGGCACAACGACTTCTCGTCGTCCACAATCAGCAGCCGAGCCATCTGCCTCCTCCGGATTTCGCCCTCGCAGGGGAAATCCTTGCGGTTCCTCCCGCGCGGCCATCAGGGCCGCCCCTACGAGGTCTCACCCCGACTTGCACCCACGGGCGCGAACGGCACATGTTCGGCGGCCGTCGGAGCGGCCTGTTTGGGTAATTCCAAGACAAAGCGTGTGCCTTTGCCCGCCTTTGACTCCACTCGGACCGTGCCCCCGAGTCCTTGCATAATCTGATAAACGATGGCCAGTCCGAGGCCCGTTCCACCGTTGAACCCCGGCTGAAAGGGCTCAAAGACTTTTTCGAGTTGCTGCTCGGTAAATCCGATTCCCGTATCGCTCAGGGTGACGCGGACCACACTATCGCCGGCTTCCTCCGCCTGCACCGTCAACTGTCCTCCGTCCGGCATCGCTTTGAGCGCATTATCCGATATGTTCCAGAATACCTGACGCAACCTGTCGGCATCAGTCCAGAGAGTGAGGGGGACGGAAGGAAAGCGCTTCTCCACCCGAATATTGACTCCAAACAGCGGATGATTTGAAAGCAGCACCAGCGTTTCTTCCATCACCTTCACCAAATCGACGTGCTGGAGTTCATGGCGCTGGTCCCGGCAGTAAAGTAAGAAATCCGAGACCAGTTTGTTGAGTCGCTCCGACTCATGGCTCACAATTTCGATCAATTTGGTCTGGTCCTCATCCAAACGCGAGATCGACTGCAATAATTTGACCGAGCCGGTGATCGACGCCAACGGGTTCCGAATCTCGTGCGCGATTCCCGCCGCCATTCGCCCCAGCGTCGCCATGCGCTCCTTGGTGCGGTATTCGGCCTCCCGCCGTTTTTCCTCCGTCAGGTCTTGGAAATTGTACACAAAACCGACCACCCCGATGGTGGGAACCATCAGCGGAGAAACAGAAAAACCCAGGGTGCGGTGTTCGGCGCGCGGATTCACATAAGTCACCTCCTGTCGTGTCGGGAAGGCGTTTGCAGAAGGTAACGAGAGGGTGCCCGTTTGCAGGCCGGGAAAAAGCGACTGAATCGGTTTTCCGCGCAACTTCTCCGGCTTGAGACCCAGGATGGTGGCGCCGGAGCTATTCAACTCACTGACGACACCCTCGAGATTCGTGCTCACCAAGCCATCGCGCATGCTTTCCAGGATGTTTTCGGTCTTGGCTTGCAGGCTGGCCACTTGCCCGTTCATTTGGCGCAGCTCTGCTCCAACCTTTCGGAGCGTCTCCGACAGCCGGCTGGAAAGATAGGCGACGACGAAGAAACCGAAGAAGCTCGCCCCGATCTTGACCTGAAGGGTTCGCAGGTCTACCCAAAGCGGCGAGGTTGTGACGAGATAGCGAAGGGCCGGATAGTGGCTTGCAAAATCCGGAAGGATAACCGGGAGATACGCCAATTCCAGCATTCCACCCATGCAAACAAAACTCACCGCCGCCACCAGGAAGACCCGGCCGCGCGGAAGAAGCGTGCTGGAAAGGATGATCACCACCAGATAAAGTGAGAGGTAATTGCTCTCCAGATCTCCCGTAAGGTGCAATACCGCGGTGATGAGGGCAATGTCAGAGAAGATTTGCAAATACGCCTGCAAAAGGTAATCACGGCTTAGCTGATTGTAAATCAGGTAATACAAGCCGAGAATGTACCAGAGAACGATGACAATGCCGAAGTATTTGAAAGATGCAGGATTCGGATTGGCGACCAGGGTTCGAATGGCGAAATCGATCGCGAAAACAAAGCTGATGATGACGAAGCGGATTTTAATGACCCACGGGAGCCAGTCCTTTAAGGGGTCAGCTAACCCTGGCGAGCGGCTGGTCGCGTTAAGGTGTTTTTCCATAAACAAGCCTGCAACCGACAATTCTATGCCCTCTTGGGCTGCCGTCAATACTTCTTTCGCGTTGAATGCGGGGCCGGGACCGTGCCCCCCAGTCGGTCAACCTGAGCGAAGCATCATGCCGTGGTGCGGGCGTCCAGCCCGGCGTTGCGCGGGCTTCTTGCCGGCGCCCGAAAGCGGGCGAAACGCCGCCACCACGCTAGCCCGCCAGTTTCCCGATCAAACTGAAGAGGGGCAAGTACATCGAGATTACAACCCCTCCCACGACCACACCCAAGAAAAGGATGATGAGCGGTTCCATTGCGGTTAAGAGATCAGCGACGGCTACATCTACCTCGTCTTCGTAGAAATCGGCAATCTTCTGGAGCATGGCGTCCAAGTTTCCAGTCTGCTCGCCCACGCCGATCATCTGCACCACGAGGTTCGGGAAAACGCCGGTTTCGCGCAAAGGATCCACGATGGTCCGGCCTGTCTCGATGGCCCGCCGAACTCTCAGGATAGCTCTCTCGATGACAGCATTGCCCGACGTGCGGGCGGTAATATCCATGGCCTCCAGCATCGGGACGCCGCTCGAAATCAAGGTTCCCAGCGTGCGAGTAAACATTCCCACCGAGATCTTGCGCAGCAGGTTTCCAACCAGAGGGAGCTTGAGGATCAGCCGATCAATAGCGAAGCGCCCTTGGGGCGTGCGGTAAAAGAGTCTCAGTCCGAACCCTGCCAAGCCGAACAGGACGATGGCAGGCACAGCGAAGCTGGCGACGGCATCGCTCAGGCCAATAACGATTCGGGTTGGCAAAGGCAGGGCCACTTCCAGGCCGGCGAATAGGGTGGCAAAAATGGGCACCACCTTCCAGAGCAGGAGCGTGATCACGCCTCCGGCAATCAGCATCACCGCGGAGGGATAAATCAGTGCCGACTTCACCGCCCGGCGCAACTTGACGGCTTTTTCAATGTGCGTGGAGAGCCGTTGCAGTACGCCATCAAGAATTCCCCCCGCCTCGCCCGCCTCGACCATATTGCAATAGAGAGCGTCAAATACCCTGGGGTATTCGCGTAGCGCGTTGGCGAGCGTCGCGCCGCCTTCCACCGTCTTGCGAACTCCGTTCAACACACCTGTAAAATCCTTGTTCGCCTGTTGCCCGGCGAGGATGTCAAGGCACTGGACGAGAGGAAGGCCGGCATCAATCATCACCGAGAATTGACGAGTGAAGATCGAGAGGTCTCTGGGACTCACTTTTCCCTTAAGCTGCGGTTTGGGAGGGGTGGCTGCGCGTTTGGACACGGTGCGCGCCGGGGTAGTCTGCTCCCGGCGAAGCGCCGCGTCCAGGGCTCCGCGGGTCGCTGCGGCTCTTACGCCGCCGACCTGCATGCCGGTTCGTAACGTGCCTCGAGATGCAAACTGTGGCATCGGTCCACCTCACTTCGCCGGGGCAACCCTTGTGGTTGCCTGCGGGCGTTCCCCCCGTAGCGCGGGCGTCTCGCCCCATGCGACTACCTGTGGAGAGAACCACGGAGGGCGCTCATTTGTTGCCCCACGGCGCCCGTAACGCTGTTGCGGTCGATCATGTCCTGGAGCTCGTCGACGTTGCTCGAATGCGCAAAGGCTGTCTCCAGGGTAATCAGCCTTTGAGAGTAGAGAGAGTAAAGAGCCTGATTGAAGGTCTGCATTCCGAACTTTTCCTGCCCCAACTGCATGGCAGAATAGATCTGGTGAATCTTGTCTTCCCTGATGAGGTTGCGAATGGCGGGGTTGGGAATAAGAATCTCCGCCGCCATGACGCGGCCCTTCCCGTCGGCCCTGGGCAGAAGCGACTGGCACAAAATGCCTTCCAGCACTATCGAGAGCTGCGCGCGAATCTGAGACTGTTGGTGCGAGGGAAAAACGTCGATAATGCGCGTAATGGTGGAAGCGGCGGAGTTGGTGTGCAAGGTCGCGAAAGTGAGATGCCCCGTCTCGGCTATGCGAAGAGCTGACTCGATGGTTTCCAGATCGCGCATTTCGCCGATCAGTACCACGTCAGGATCCTCGCGGAGCGCCGCGCGCAATGCATTCGCAAAGGATGCAGTGTCGGAGTGCACTTCGCGTTGGTTCACCATGCACTTCTTGTGGGAATGAATAAACTCGATGGGATCTTCGATGGTGATAATGTGCTCATGCCGCGATTGATTGATGAGGTCAACCAAGGTCGACAAGGTGGTTGACTTGCCGCTCCCGGTGGGCCCGGTCACCAAAACCAACCCGCGGGGTTTCTCGCAAAGCCCCCCCAGCACGGGAGGCAGCCGCAACTGTTCAAAGCTCTTGATCTCAAACGGAATCCAACGGAAGGCTGCGGCTACGGCGCCGCGCTGATTGAACAAGTTGGCGCGGAACCTCGCCAGATTCTTAATCCCAAATGAGAAGTCAAGCTCGAGATCTTCTTCGAAGCGGTGCTTTTGGGCGTCCGTCAGCACGCTGTAGGCCAGTTGCTTGGTGTCCACCGGTCCCAGCGGGGGGACGTCCGAAAGCGGTTTCAACTCGCCATGAATACGAATTCTGGGCGGAGAGTCGACGGTGATGTGCAGGTCGGAACCTCCCGTATCGACCAACCGCTTCAAAAGCTCGGTAAGACTCGGAACCGGCATGACTACGATGTCTCCTTCAGTTGGTAGGGGCAACCCTTGGGGTCGCCCGGGGGCGGCTGCAAGCGCCGCGCCTACCACTCGTCAACCGCTCTACAACACGCTCTCCCGCATCACCTCTTCCAGCGTCGTCATCCCCGCGGCTACCTTGGTTAGCCCGCTGCGACGCAGCGTCATCATGCCCTG
>Ga0326728_10003871_pt1 | contig 45455 bp, 36 predicted proteins | sample MB3enrmetagenome_FD_207602 | JGI IMG/M metagenome (GOLD analysis project Ga0326728, IMG submission 207602) | Lab enriched peat soil microbial communities from McLean, Ithaca, NY, United States - MB31MN | ecosystem: Environmental > Terrestrial > Soil > Wetlands > Peat | place: USA: New York...
ATGCCAAAGTTCATGGGGGTAAACGGGAAGTAGACAAGGCGCAGGTAAAGGACCGTGGCGAAACCGTTTCGCTCGATGGCCTCATCGTATTTCCTTAGCCTGTCTCCAATGAGCGACGCGGCAAAGTCGCGCCCCAGGTAGCGCCCGATAAAAAATGCCAGGCTCGATCCGATCATGGCCCCCACCCAGACGTAAATAAAGCCGAAATAGGGTCCGAAGATGGCCGCCCCCAAGGTCGTGAGCAGGGTCCCCGGCACAAACAGGCATACCCCTACTGCGTACACAATCACGTATACCAGCGGGGCCAGCAATCCCGCATTCTCCAGAATGTGGCCTAATCTTTCAGCGGTGAGGAATTCTTTCACCGGCGTAAAGCGAACGATGACCACGGCCGTGATTACGAAAAGAACCAACGCGGCCGCTTTTAGAGTTCTGAGTTTTGAGTTTTGAGTTTTGAGTTTCAAATAGACTCCTAAGAGTTTTGAGTTTCAAGTTTCAAGTTTCAAAAACTAACAACTAACAACTAAAAACTCTTTTCACCTAAAAACTCTTTTCCAGGCAAGCCACCGTCGTAGAATTGACTTTGTAAATGGAGTCAGTCGAGTGCGGTTGTACTCATCGGCAACCTGCCGGATGGCCTCAGCCTGTGTCGGATAAGGGTGGATCACGTTGGCTATAGTCTTGAGGCCAAGTCCTCCCACCATGGCAAGACTGATTTCACTGATCATATCACCTGCATGACGGGCCACAATGGTGGCCCCGAGGATCTTGTCGGTTCCCCGTTTCACGTGCACCTTCACAAATCCCCCTTCCTCCCCGTCGATAATGGCCCGATCGACTTGATTCAGGGGCCTGATAAAGGTATCTAAAGCAACGCCTTTCTCCTGAGCGTCTCTTTCATACATCCCGACGTGAGCGATTTCCGGGTCGGTGTAGGTGCACCAGGGAATGTGGAGTGTGCTCAGTTTCTTCCGTCCCATAAAGAGCGCATTCTGAATCACAATGCGAGCGGTGGCGTCGGCCATGTGAGTGAATTTATACTGAAGGCAGATGTCTCCGGCAGCATAGATCCGAGGGTTCGTTGTTTGGAGATAATCATTCACTTTGACCCCGTCTTTATTGTCGTACTCGACCCCTGCAGCCTCAAGATTGAGCCCCTCGACATTGGGGGCCCGCCCAAGGCCAAGGAGAATTTCATCCACAATCAAACTCTCTAATTTACCGTCTCGCTCGTAGCTGATCTGCTTTCCCTGCTGGGTAAGAGTTACCTTTGTGGGGCGGGTTTTGAGGATGAGTTCAATCCCCTCCCTGAGAAAAGTCTTCTGGAGTATTTCGGCTGCGTCTGCATCTTCGCGGTTTAAGAGATGGTCGGGCCCCTGAAAAATAAAGATTTGCGATCCCAGCCGCTGGAATGCCTGGGCCAGCTCGGATCCAAGCGGGCCGCCTCCGATGACGGCAAGGCGTCCGGGCCGCTCCGTCAGAGAAAAAACCGTTTCATTAGTGAGGTATCCCGCTTCTCTCAGGCCTTCGATCGGCAGTTCTATCGCTCGTGCTCCTGTGGCGATTGCGGCCTTGGTGAAGTGAAGAGCTTTGTCTCCCACAACGACAGAATCCGGTCCGGTGAATTGAGCCTCCCCCAGAAACACGTCGACTCCCAGACCCTGAAAACGCCTGACCGAATCGTGGTCGCTCATTCCCGACCGCAGTCGTCTCATTCGCTCCATAACGGCGGGGAAATTCACTTCAACCCCATCATTCAGATTGACGCCAAATCCGGCCGCAGCACGGATATCCGCAGCGGCACGTGACGAGCGAATGATGCATTTGGACGGAACACATCCTACATTAAGGCAATCGCCGCCAAGAAGATGTTTTTCTACGAGAGCGACCCTGGCTCCGAGCCCGGCTGCGCCTGCCGCCGTTACCAGACCCGCCGTGCCGGCTCCAATGACTACTAGATCATAGCGGTCGCATGGTTCCGGGTTCCTCCATTCAGGTGGATGCAGGTTGGCAACGAGGACGCTGTTGTATTGATCTATTGGCAGAACTTGTGGAACGGTATCGGTTTTCATCGAACTCTCCATCGCTGTGAATCGCCGGCCTGCAAGGCAGCACTGAAATCAGGTTATACTGATCTTAAGCTCAAATCAGGTGTAGCGCCGGTAACCACACGGCAAAACCTACTTTGTGATGTTAAGAAGCCTCGGACGATGAAGCGGCTGATCATGAGCGATTCGCCTTCCACCCCCTGAATAAGTTAATCCCCGATGTCCATCCGGGATAGTGCAGGGATTAACGGTTCTTGAAAATGATAACCACCCCGTTTATCAGGTGCCTTCACAAATGCGTACAAATCTCAGCCATATGGAAATCCAAATTGCAAACCTCATCAAGGCCGGAGAGGACAGCAAATAAATAGCCGATATACTTGGAGTTTCGGTAAACACCCTCACAGCCCGCCGGTTTCATCTGCGCACGAAACTCGGATTGAAAAAAGAGAAGGTCACTCTGAAATCCCCCCTTGAATCAATCGCCCTTTGGTGATTTAGCATCACCAATTGTTCACCTTTTTTTCAGCTTCATGCCCCCTTCAAACAATGACGATTTAAACGCAAACGGGTTCGTATCAAAATCACTCATAAAAACTGGCTCTGGGGTATTTCCTGGCGGCAATAATTGAGTTGTACGGTCTCTTGCACGCGACTAACCCTTTAGGCCAAATGGAGGCAAAAGGGTGACGCGCATGTAAATGTAATGAGGGCCACTTCCAAAGATACTCCAGTGATTCCCTGGTTTGCCGGATTGATCCGATAGGGCCTGGAACCTGGCCCGGACTGCGATCCTGAGCGCCATATCATATCCTGAGGACAGCCTTTACATGAGTGCCTCATAACAACAGAAAAGGAGAGAAAAATGCTAAGGGGAAGCGTTCAGGTGCGGCTAAGCATCATTATTGTTGTCGTCACCACGTTAATTCTTTGCGGGTATACCGCCTTCGACTATATGAAGAAAAAGAAAATGATGATGGGTGATTTAAAAGATCACGTTGATATTACTTCGGAACGATTGGGAAAGGCCCTCGTCGATCCACTGTGGAATATCGACAAGAAAGCCATTGACGACCTCATTGCGTCCGAAATGACAGAAAAAGATATGTTTGCAGTACTCGTCAGCGAAGGCAAAGACGATAAAGTCCTCAAAGGGGTAAAACGGGATTCGAATTGGAATCCTGTTGCAGTTCAAGACAAAATAGATGGGAATTATATCACCAAACGAACAGATATCGTAAAAGGAGCAGAAAAACTTGGATCAGTAGAAGTATTCGTAACACCCAAATTTGTATTAGAGACTCTAAGGTCTGCCCTTATTAATTCATGTGTTGCTTTTACGATTCTTAACCTTGTCCTCTTGATTGCTGTCACCATAAGCATACGAAGAATAATTATCAATCCTGTTAGTAATATTGTAAATGGTCTTACCGAAAGCTCACAGCGAGTCTCTTCGGCGTCCGATATCCTCTCAGAAACAAGTAGTTCGATGGCCGGTAATTCATCAACTCATGCAGCCGCTATAGAAGAGACCTCCGCCTCTTTGGAAGAGATGTCGGCTACTGCTAATCAGAACGCTGAAAACATGAACAGAGCAAAACAAATGATGGAAGATGCCTCCAATATACTGAAGACGGTTAAAAACCATCTGAATGACATGATCCAAGCGATTGAGGATATCACAAAATCGAGCGAACAGACCGGCAAGATAATCAAAACCATTGATGGGATAGCCTTCCAAACGAATCTATTGGCCCTGAACGCAGCGGTTGAAGCTGCCCGGGCAGGCGAGGCCGGTGCGGGATTCGCTGTGGTGGCGGACGAAGTGAGGAACCTTGCGATGCGGTCTGCCGTGGCAGCAAAGGATACGGCCGATCTGATAGAAGGCACAATCAAGACGGTTCGCAACGGGAACTCACTTACCCAGTCTACCCAGAAGGCATTCATGGAGAATATGGCCATTTCGCAGAGGGTCGGCGAGCTCATAGCGGAAATTGCAGAGGCATCCAACCAGCAGGCCGTGGGTATTGAACAGATCAATAAGGCCACGGCCGAGATGGACAGGATAGTCCAGCAATCAGCAGCAGAATCGGAGGAGACGGCTTCAGCTTCAAAAGAAATGCATGCCTTGGCCGGGCAGATGAACTCATTTGTCACTGACCTGGTCCGTATTATTGGAGGAAGAGCCAACGGGGGCGGCAACGGAAAAATGGTTGATACTGGTATGGAGACAGGCATCGTAGCGGCAAAGTTCCAACAAGGCGATTTAGACCTGGCATAAGGGAGACCGGGAGCACCTGCATTTCTCCCAACTAAAACAACTAACCATCAAAGCAAAAGAGGAGAATTGTTATGAAAAACCGTTTCAAGAACGAAATACTTATTCCACTGTGCGTAATGCTTTCCGTGATTCTGCTCATGGCAACTCCAGCCATATCCAAAGACCTGACCGCGAGTGTAGCTTTACTGCCCAATATCTCTGAATCGCCGGAAAAAGGCGTATTCATTGATCTGATAAAGGCGATGAATGAGCAATACCCCGAAGGGAAGTTCAATATAGAAGTCTTTCCTTTTGGCAGGTCCATTGACAATGTGGTCGCGGGAAAGGCCGATTTTCATATCCCCATGCTTCGTAATCCCATTGTCCCTGAAGAGAAACTGCCCTTCCGATACGCATCCGTCCCCATGGGGAAGGTCTGTTTTGTGATTTATTCAAACAAGGACAACCCCATCACCAAAGAGATGATCGAAAAGGCCATGACCCAAAACCCGTTTCCTTACAAAATAAGTATGATGAGAGGGCTTGAAGGCTTTTTCGGCTTTCCTGGGGAAGGTGAAACGAGCATAGAACAGATGATGGAGAAGGTCGGGAAAAAGCGTATCGATGCCTGCATACACGCACAGGAAGAATCTGACTATGTAGTGAATCAACTTAAGCTTAAGGACATCCATAGGGAGTCCTACACGTCATTTGATGATGTCGTCCTTGTTCAAAAAGGAGAGAAGGGAGATGAGGCCGATAAGATAATCTCCGCCTCCCTGAAGGCCCTTGCATCGAGCGGACGCCTCGAAGAATTACATTCAAAGATTCACGTACCCTATCAGGACTGGCAACCCGAGAAGATGAACTGGTAAGAGGGAAAATCTACAAGAGGCGCGCTGGCGAGGACAAGCCAATTGTTTGTAACATGGCATGGACCTCTATTTCAAGGAGGCAGTGTCAGAAATGACCCTGCCTTTCTTGTTCTTTTCGGTCACCGGCTGCGAAGAATCACTGGAAGCAATTTGTAATGTTTCCATGCACAGAGCGGTCCACCCCTGATTATTATTTGCGAACTTTTGTTAAAGTTCCAGCCCGGGTTGGCCGAGTAAATATACTAACCCTTCTGGATAGTAGGAGTTAGAGCTTCATGAAGACAAAGCAGAATACCGAAAATGCTAATCAGGCCAATGCCCTGATCAAAAAGACCACACAGGTTGTCGGGCAAGCCAACGGATCAATGGCCCAGCCGGCCGCTTCCATGGAGAAGATTTCAAAAGCCGGTGAAGCGACCTCAAAAGTCATCAGGAACATTGACGAAATCGCCTTGCAAAACAACCTGCTGGCGCTGAATGCAGCAGTCGAAGCAGCGCGGGCGGGGGAAGCTGGCGCTGGCTTTGCGGTGGTGACAGATGAAATGAGACTTTTGGCCATGGAACTGCTCATATGGCAACAAACACGGGCGACCTGATAGAAGGGACTGTCAAAAAGATCAAGGAAGGTTGTCGAATAGTACGAAAAAACCATGCCGAGTTCTCTCAGTTTGACTATAGGATGGCCGATTTTGATCCCTCAGTCCCAAGGGCTGTTCTGTCCCGGGGATGGTTTCCGCTTTGCGTCTAACCGATGACCGGTCACGGACAACGGTCAAGGGGGCTGGACCTCAAAAATCCTTTCGGACCAAGACAAAGTGCTCAGAGAGGATAGATCTCCGAGATACGAAATGTGGTCGAAGGCTGGATAGCGTATAACAGTGAAAGATCCGATAAACACTGTTTCACATTAATAATTCTTGAAATGTGATTACAAGGAATAATTACAATGCGCTTAAGTCTAAGAACAAAGTTCCTGCTGCCAACTATTGCTTCGATTGTGTTGGGAACTTGTGTATTGACCATGGTTTCTTACTACAAATCCAGTTCTGCCATACAACATACATGTCAGGACCAACTTTCTCAGCTCGTCGAGTCAACCAGAAAAAGTATCGATTTATCAATATCCTATTTCAAGCTGGTAGTAACAGACTGGAAAAATGAAAAACTGCTTGCTGCCGCTTCTCAGTCCGGCATTGAGGATCAGAATGCGGTAGCGGCCTGCAGTAGGCTGAAAACGCTTATGACACTTTTCCAAAGTTTCGAAAGAATAAACCTGACCAATAGGCAGGGACAGGTGATTGCTTCCAGCGACCCGGTTACTGTCGGGATACTGGTGTCCGATCGTGGCTATTTCAAGGAGGCGTTGAGTGGCAAATTGAATGTATCCGAAGTCATGATGGGAAAGACAACCGGCAAACCTGTAGTAATGATATCCGCACCTGTCAGAGATGGTGAAGAAATTGTAGGTGTCCTGTCGGCTGTTTTGGATATGGCATCTTTAGGCGAAGCCTATGTAGAACCGGTAAAAATCGGGAAAAAAGGGTATGCTTATATGTATGGTCAGGATGGCCTAATGCTGTCCCACCCCGATAAGACCTTCAACTATAAGTTCAACATGAGCGATACCAGCTTTGGCAAAGAGATGCTCTCAACCAAGCAGGGAATTATTGCCCACCTGGAAAGAGGGGTGGAAAAAATAACCGCCTATGCACCATTGAAAGAGATCAATATCACTGTCGCTGTTACAGCGGACGTGGAGGAAATCCTGGCTCCCATCAGGTCGATTCGTTGGATAAATACGGTTGTTTCCGCATCGATAATACTTCTGATTGGGCTGGTCATATTTTTGGTGGCCAAATCGATTACCAACCCGATAAGAGAGAGGGTAATCGGTCTTATGGACGCCGCGGATGAGGTTAGTTCAGGTTCCGGGCAGGTCGCATCCGCCAGCCAGGAACTTGCCGAAGGGGCATCCGAGCAGGCGGCGTCCCTTGAGGAAACGTCCTCCTCTTTGGAAGAGATGGCCTCCATGACAAAGCAGAATGCCGAAAATGCTAATCAGGCCAATGCCCTGATGAACAAGACCAGGCAGGTTGTCGAGCAAGCCAACGGGTCAATGGCACGCCTGACCGCTTCCATGGATGAGATTTCAAAAGCCAGTGAAGCGACCTCGAAGATCATCAGGACTATTGACGAAATCGCCTTTCAAACCAACCTGCTGGCGCTCAATGCTGCGGTTGAAGCCGCCAGGGCCGGTGAGGCCGGAGCTGGATTTGCCGTTGTTGCCGATGAGGTGAGGAATTTGGCTATGAGAGCTGCTGAGGCGGCAAAAAATACTGCTGGTCTGATTGAGGGGACCGTCAAGAAAATAAAGGAAGGCTCTGAAGTTGTCCAAAAAACCAACACCGAGTTCTCAGAGGTACAAACCACCTCCGCCAGGATGGGTGAGTTGGTGGGGGAAATCTCGGCGGCATCCGGTGAACAGGCTCAAGGGATTCAACAAATCAGTAAAGCCGTGACCGAAATGGAGAAAGTGATTCAGCGAAATTCCGCCAATGCCGAGGAATCGGCCTCCGCCTCCGAGGAAATGAGTGCACAGGCAGAACAGATGAAGCAATTTGTGGCCGAACTGGCGACCATGGTCGGAGGCGCCAATGGCCGTTCAACCATCGGAAGTGCCACGGCATTGCTGAAAAAGGTCGCCTTGAAAAAGGTTATAAAAGAGCCGAAGATGTTTGTATCATACGACAAGAAAGCAAATGGCCATCACAGGGAGGGCAATGGAAAAGCCTCGGTCCCTCCCGGCAAAAGCGATTCGGGCCCGGAGCAGATCATTCCTTTCGATGATGCGGAAGTCTCGGATTTTTGATCCCGGCGTGAGTAGCCGATGGCATATCCAAATATAGTCTGAGCGATTCAGGCCCCAGCCGGTGTGACGAAGGGCGCTGAACGTTTATTCGGAATAAAGTTGTCATATATAATGGGGCAATCTGAGGGCAATTCGCATTCCCTATTTTCCCGTTTATCTTTGGAACGCTTTTTGCCGATTCCTTATCTAAAGGGTTCCTGAAGTTCCATACGCTAAGGACAAGGGCCAAAGTGCAGAATACCCATCTGAAAACTGACTCGGCAGGAGTAGCCGGCGATTTATACGTGAGTCCTTTCCAATTGGAATCACAGGCCGTATTAAAATCCGCTTTGAATCTTGCATTCGAGGCAAAAACGACCGTTTACTGCGTCGTGCCTGGTCAGATGAGTCACTGTCAAACAATGAGAATGGGTTACCCTATTCTATTAAAAGTTGGCCTGCGGATCACGGCTGACAAAGGAATGAGCCCTATCGTCGGGCGTTGTATTAAGCCCAACTCGTAATGATACAGGGAGAAAGCGTGGCACGTACAGATCAATTACCATTCATTAGATACAGGGACTTATGATACTTTTGGATTTCACCAATAAATGTGATTTGGAATTGGGAAGTGAAATTAGCCTGAGGTCGGAAGCGCTGTTCCGCTTGGTTGACGGCATGCCTCATTTGGCATGCCTGGTGAAAAATAACGCCACTATGTATACCAATATGGCTATATGCCCATCTATGGCTGATGAGTTGGCTAAGTATATAACCAACAGTGATCAGGAATTAGTACATGAATCCATCTTAAATGGGTTTTTATTCCGCATACATACGATACCTTTAGATAACGTATTGAAATTGATCATTTTAGTCAACACAGGAGATGTTAGTCTTTCAATTGACACCCTGACCAAGCTTCCAAATAGAGACTGTTTCGAACCATTCTTACGAAAGGTACTGGATAAATCAAGGGCAGATAATAAAATTATGTCTCTTCTTTTCCTTGATTTAGATGGATTTAAGGCAGTAAATGATACATTTGGCCATGACGAAGGCGACCTTCTTCTCAAAACTGTTGCTGACAGGATCTCTAGGAGCATACGAACAAATGATTTATGTTTCAGGCTCGGCGGTGATGAATTCGCAGTCATTGCGCGAGATGTCAAGGATAGACTCCACCCGTGTCTGATTGCCAGAAGACTCATTCATACCATATCCGAACCCGTTGCACTAAGCGGGTCGAACTCGACAAAGGTCGGGTGCAGCATTGGCATCGCCAGCTATCCTTTCGATGCGGAAGATCCGGATGCGCTTTTAAAGAACTCCGATGAGGCCATGTACCGGGCTAAGAAACTAGGGAAGAACAATTATCAGCTTTTTGGACAATGAGGGGTCTCATGGTTTCTGAGAAAGAAATAATCGAACAGTTAATGACACGCGTGACAGATGACGTATCTAGCGTTATTAAAGCGACTCTGTCAGAAATCGTTCAAAAAGAGATTTCCAAAGCTCTCGCCAATGCCTTGTTTGAGGGAGAATTCCATCGCGGAGTCAACAACGAGGTCATAACTGGAGTTGAAAGCATATTCACGGAAATAAGCTCGTTTAACAAGAATCTGTCAGCAACATCAACTACATCTGTTGGTTTACTTGATGGTTCAGCCTCCCTGTTGGATGGAATAATTAATTCAACAGAACGTGCAACTTTGAATATTCTAGATCACCTTGATCGAATGCAACTCCTGGTACAGGAAGTAAGATGTCATGCCAATGAAGGCAATGGCCTATCGGAAAAAACTCAATTGGATAATATGGAAACCATTTTGACGGATATCATGACGGAATTGAGTTTCCAGGATCTTACGGGCCAGCAGATTCGAATGGTAATTAAATTGTTAAAACGGGTAGAAGAATTAGTCTATAAAGTCTACCTCACCGCTGAAGCTTTAAGAAAAACGAAAGAAAAGTCTCCTCATAAAGACATCGAAGAATTAAAATTGGAAGCCAGAGAGGTTGTGGAAGGTTTCAAGCACAAAGGGAATATAGTCGATCAAAACGAAATAGATTCCATGTTTGAGGAGTGCGGGCTCTAGAGTTTTCCGGCATAAGCGGCCGCTGTAAAGGTGGATAAGTATGAACTCATCTGGATGTCGCTCACGGCCAAAACTCCCACGTGTGCGGCTAGATCGATCAACCTCGAAAGGAATTGACGTTCAGGCTCGATAGCCCGCCGCCCCCATTTCGGTCTTGAGGTTTCTGGCTCCAACGCTTACGAAATATCTCGCGCAATCGGAAGACCGTTTCAAGAGAACGGCCAACGATCGGCCCTGCCCTGCGCCAAAGATACTACCCGCTGTTTTTCAGGTTGCAAGCTGCGGAACGCGGGAAGTTGTCGCATGGAGACATGCGCCCGGCATTTCTACCCTACCGTAGTGACGAATCCTTTGGTATAGTAGCGCATAGTATATTCTTCAGCACGAGGGCATAGTATTATACAAAGCTGGACATGGGACAGAGATCCTTCCGTTGTCCGAGTTACATCGAACACCATGTCCGTTTTCTGATATGCGCCTCCAACTCATTTACGGGAAGGCCGAATATGAGTCATCTGAGATTTATCCTCTGTGCAATATCAGTCGTTATCCTTTTTGCCATTAGCCTTGGGATTGCTGCAGACCCCAACAAGGCTAACCGGACAGATCTTCTCACGCCCGAAGAACAAAAGTGGTTGTCGCAACATACCGTCCCCATACGGATCGGCATAACCGAGATTCCTCCTCAAGTATTGCGCGGCGAAACAGATGGAGATTACAAAGGATTATCCATTGACTACATAAAACTTGTGGAGCGCCATCTCAACTGCAAATTCGAGCTGGTGTATTACACTACCTGGGATGAAGTTATGCAAGCGGCAAGAAACAACGACATTGATATGATTTTTGCAGCCCATAAAACCCAGGAACGCTCAGAGTACCTTCTGTTTTCGACTCCTTACATTGAACTTCCCAATATGATTGTTGTGAGAAAGGACATGGAGGGAGTTTTCACCCTCGATAAAATGGCGGGTTTGAAGGTTGTGTGCTCTAAAGGCAGTGCTGTTCACGAGTTCTTGAGAGCCAATTACGGCTATTTGAATATTTACCCGGTCGAGAATGAACTGACCGGACTGATCAAAGTGTCCTTTGGTGAAGCTGACGCGATGGTCGTTGAGCTATCACGTGCATCCTACGACATCGAAAAGGCAAAAATCACAAATCTTCGTGTTGCCGGAAATACCGGCTTTACATATCAGTTACGCTTTGCTTCCAGGAAAGACTGGCCTGTTCTCAACCAGATTTTGGATAAAGGGTTGTCATCCATAAATGACGAGGATCGTGATGTCATCACCCGGAAGTGGATTGCTGTAGGCACTGAACCAATTGTTCTAGGCAGGAGGTTCTGGGGCGTTTTTTCTGCCGGGCTTTTAGCCATGGCGTTGATTCTACTGGGGATCATATCATGGAATCGGACTCTCAAGGCACGAGTCACACGGCGCACCATGCTGTTACAACAAGAACTGTTGGAGCGCAGGCGGGCGCAGGAGGCACTGAGAGAATCGGAGCAACGATTGTCTCAGATTATTGATTTTTTGCCTGATGCAACTTTTGCTATCGATCTGAATGGAAAAGTGATCGCATGGAACCAAGCCATTGAAGAGATGACCGGGATCAAGACTGAACAAATGCTGGGAAGAGGAAACTATGAATACGCCTTGCCATTCTATGGGATTCGACGGCCTATATTGATTGACCTGGTATTCACCTCTGATGAAGAGATCAAGAACCAATATCATTTTGTTAACAAAGAAGGAGACGTTCTTTTGGCCGAGGCGGAGGTGCCCGTAAAAGGGGAGGAATCCCGTACCCTCTGGGGAAAAGCCAGGCCTTTATATGACAGTGCCGGGAATATTGTAGGCGCCATTGAGGCTATGCGTGATATTACCGAACGTAAGCGCGCCGAAGGGGAGATCAAACAAACTAACTCCTACCTCGAGAACATCCTTGACAATTCGCCCGATGCCATCGGCATTGTGGATAATCATGGAAGGTTTATCAGGTGGAACAAAATGGCGGAGGCGCTCTACGGCTATACCTTTGAAGAAATGAAAAGCAGGTCTGCGTTTGTGCTGTACGCCGATAAAGATGAGCTCGAAAACATGCTTGCGAGCTTGCGCAGGGACGGCTCCGTTAAGAAATTGGAAATGAGAATGGAGAGAAAGGATGGCAGCATTGTCCCATTTGAAATTTCCATTGGCTTGCTGAAAGACGGCCAAAACGGGGTTCTCGGCAGCGTCGGCGTCGCAAGAGACCTAAGCGGCATCAAGGAGGCATTGGCCGCCGCCAAAGCTTCTCACGAACGGTTGTATCGGGAAATCGCCGAACGCAAACAGGTAGAGGAAACAGTTGAACGGCTCAGGCGCCGGAACGAGCTCATTTTGAACTCGGCGGGAGAAGGGATTATGGGACTGTGTCCCGAGGGAAAACACACCTTTGTCAACCCTGCTGCTGCCAGGATGTTGGGGTATACGGCCGATGAGCTTATCGGCCGCAAGGGTCATGACCTTTATCATCACACCAGAGAAGATGGCGGGTTGTACCCTGAAGAGGATTGTCCGATCGTTCAAGCTTTCAGGTACGGCAGATTCCGCCAGATAGCGGAAGAAGTGTTCTGGAAAAAGGATGAGACAAGTTTTCCGGTCAGATACAGCAGCGCTCCTATTATTGAAGAGGGTAAGGTTGTAGGCGCCGTGGTCACATTTCGCGATATCACGGAATACAAGCGGGGAGAGAAGGAAAGAAAAAAACTCGAGGAACAACTGTTCCAGGCCCAGAAGATGGAGTCGGTAGGGAGGCTGGCCGGCGGCGTGGCGCACGATTTCAACAACATGCTGGGCGTCATCATCGGCCGGGCGGAAATGGCCCTGGAACAGGACGTTCCCAATGACAAACTTCAGCGCAACATCAAGGAAATCCTCAAAGCGGGCCTGCGTTCAGCGGACCTTGCCCGGCAACTGCTGGCATTTGCCCGCAAACAGACCGCCGTTCCTAAAATACTCGATTTGAACGACACGATCTCAAGCATGCTCAAGATGCTTCGGCGGCTCATCGGCGAAGATATCGACCTGCTCTGGGCGCCGGAACTCGATCTCTGGAAAGTCAAAATCGATCCCTCCCAGGTGGACCAGATTCTGGCCAATCTTGTGGTCAATGCCCGCGATGCCATTTCCGGCGTGGGCACCATCACAATGAGGACCGAAAACGTTGTGATCGATGATTCCTACGTTGCAGAGACCCCCGAATTCATTCCAGGAGAATACCTCCTGCTGACCGTGAGCGATACCGGAGCGGGTATGAGTCCGGAAGTCTGCTCGAAGATCTTCGAGCCTTTTTTTACCACCAAGGAACTGGGCAAGGGAACTGGGCTGGGATTGTCCACCGTTTACGGCATCGTCAAGCAAAACGACGGCTTTATTTATGTTGCCAGCGAACTGGGCAAAGGAACCACGTTTAACATCTACCTGCCGCGGTTCAAGGCTGAAACCGCACAGGATCTCCCTGCAAAGGTGGCCGATAAGCGCCGGACAGGTACGGAAACCATCCTGCTGGTCGAGGACGATGAAGCGATCCTGAACCTCAGCAAAATGATTCTCGAAAACCTGGGTTATACTGTGCTTGCGGCACGGACTCCGGTACACGCCATACATCTTGCCGAGCAACATCCAGGCGCCCTGCACCTGCTGATCACCGACGTGGTGATGCCGGAGATGAACGGCCGACTCCTGGCAGAACAGCTTCGCTCCATCCGGCCACGCCTCAAGTGCCTGTATATGTCAGGATATACCGCCGACGTGATAGCACATCGGGGCATTCTGGACGGAGGAGTAAATTTCATTCAGAAACCTTTCGGCAGCGATGAGTTTGCGGCTAAAGTCAGACAAGTGTTGGACCGCTTGGAATAGAGCGATGGGGCAAATCCACTGAAATGCTAATTATTGTTGCAAGGGTGGGCACTCTTATCGTGCCCACCGGTCAGAAGCTTTAATGTCCATGGATTGATTGAAGAATAATCAAAATGGAATCACCTCTGAAGACGATAGTGGCCTTTCCATTTCCGGATGACTCGGCCGCGCCCTTTCATTGTCATTCCCGGAAACAACGTGAGCACTTTCAGCGCCCTTCGGCATTCTAATTTCCGCGCTTCCGTTTACCGCTCCACTGCCTTTGGATCCGCTGACAAGAGCCTCCAGTTCGCTGACCAATCCCTTCATCCGCTCACTTTGAGCGTTCATCTCAGCGGAGGCCGAAGCTGACTCTTCGGCATTACCGGCGTTTTGCTGGACCACGGTGTCCATCTCGCCGACCGACTTGTTTATCTGCTCGATCCCCTGGTTCTGTTCCTGCGAGGCTGCGGCGATCTCTGTGACCAACTCGCCCACCTTCGAGGTGCTACTCGATACACGGTGGAACTCGTCGTTTGTCTTTGCAACCAGGGCGCTGCCGGTCTGCACTTTCTTGACCGTCGATTCAATCAGTGTCGCGGTATCTTTTGCAGCGCCTGCGGCGCGCTTGGCCAGATTTCTGACCTCCTCGGCCACAACGGCGAAGCCCGCTCCGGCCTCACCGGCTCGAGCGGCTTCCACGGCCGCGTTGAGGGCCAGCAGATTCGTCTGGAAGGCAACCTCATCTATGGTCTTTATGATCTTCTGGGTCTGCTCACTCGCCACGGAAATTTCTCTCATCGAAGTCGTAAGGGCCTCCATCGACATGTTTGCCTGTTCGATGGTCCCCTTCGATTCCACCATGAGGCGGTTTGCCTGATCGGCATTATGGGCGTTCTGCCTGGTCATCGAAGACATTTCTTCAAGAGACGAAGAGGTCTGTTCGACGGCCGCGGCCTGCCTCGACGAGCCTTCGGCCAGTTCCTGGCTGGCATTGGAGACTTCGCCGGAAGCGGTGCCCACCAGTTCGGCAACTTCGGTCAAACCCCTGATTGCATTGTTGATCGGCTTGGTGATAGACCTGACGAGCAAAACGGATAATCCCCAGAAGAACAGCAGCGCGGAGAAAATGATCCCCGATATTATCCTGAAGGCCGTGGCCTTCAGCGCGGCCATGGAATTATCGACCTCAACAAACAGGGTACCCGCAGTTGCCAGAATGCTTGCACCGTTTTCATTGAGCTTTAGAAGTTTTTCAGCCTCTTTTTGATAAAGGCTTTGAGAATGCTCGATGTAGCCCTGGAACTTGCCCAGAGATTCTCTGACACGGGCGGCGGCTTTCACCCAGGAATCATTTTTGAGCGCGGAGGCGAATTGCTCCAGAGCAGTCAGATACGCCAGCACATTTCCTTTGGCAAGAGCTTTGTATTGCGCGATGAATTTCTGGTCCCCGCTGATAAGATATTGTAGTTGCAGATTCTGAAGCTGAAGGAACGTGTCCTTACAATCCTTCACCACGTTGAGCATACCGAATTCACGGGCATTGAGGGTCTCCCCGTCCATCTGGAGCTCTGACTGCCGCTGTTCGATGTCGGTCTGTATGCCCCGCAAAAGCTCGTCTGAAACGCGCAGAGGCTTGACCATCTCCTCCTTCAAGTTGCTTTGCTGCCCATGGACCTCATCGATCTCATAGAACAGCTTACGGTAGCTCTCGAACTCGCCCTCCATTGCGAGGATGAGTTTGTTCCCATGTTCACTTACCCTTGCCGCCTTGAGCTTTTCTATCCCTTCACTTACTTCCGCTGCCCTCGCACCAAACTCGCTCTTCAACTCTGCTGTGAAAAACTGAAGATAGGTTTTTTCGGCCCCTCGGGTGACAAGCATCTTCTCCACGGTCTTACCGACGTTTTCCTTCATCAGATTGGCTTGTTCGATGTGCGAATAGTAATAAAATCCTACTCCCAGAGCAGCTAGAACCAGGAAGGAGGTCAAGGCAACAAAGCCGAACAGTTTCTTGTTAAGGCTGATACTTGCAGATCTTAGCTTCATCGCCCACCCCTGGTTTGGAATTCAAACCGCGCTATTTCCCAAGTACTTTCTGGACATCTTCCGGACTCATGTCGTAAATGCCGCAGCACACTACCAGGTTCTCCCCGTCCACCTTGACCATCTTGACATAGGAGACCTTGAGGACCGGCGTCTTTTCCCCCGGCTTGGGCCACATATAATCCACCCAGCCCGCGCCCTTAGTCTTGGCGATTTCGTTCATTGCGGTGAAGAAGAGTTTCCCGTTGGAATCCTTGAGATCTATGAGAAGCTTGCCTTCCATTTTGTACATTATCGGATGCATGCGCATCAGGCCCGTTTCGTCATGTATCCAGATGTATGTGCCCGCAAAAATGAATTTGCTGTCTTTTCCCTTGAACTTGGGGAAGGCCGCCTTGCCCTCCTTTTCCAGAAGCGCGGCAGCTTCGTTCACCTTGTCTACTATCATCTGGGGCGTGGCCTTCACCGATTCGCTCGCCTTACAGGCCTCCGCGGATTCCTTCGAAAGCTCTTCGGGCGACTGCTGCGCAAGCACCGGAACCACACCGAGAACTACAAACATACACAGAAACACGATCGTTGCGTTGACAACTGGTTTCATGATTTCCTCCCCATTTTTTCAAACGTTCATCGCATTGAATCACACAATGATTCTCACAGACCTGCCCGGCTTAACTGGAACACAGTGAGTTACCCGATAGATATGGAGTCGAGGTCGGCAAATATGGATCATCGCGGGATTCTCCATACCTGCTGTATGTAAATTCGGCAATTACTTCGAAAGCTTAAGAAATTTTTAAGACCCGCAGAAGGTATTAAAGCATTTGCGAAACGCTACGCTACAGTAAGTATTTCTAAGTCATCAGAATCCTGTTGATCTTGTTGCACAATAGCACTAGGCGTTGACCACAAAGCATGCCCCTGACCCTGGATCGAGTCCTGGGCAGGCTTTAATCCGGGGATGAAACCACCTCACAAAGCGTTCAGATTTTGGTCTGGCAAACGGGGCCGGGCTCACCTGTCGCGGTGCCGCCTTCAAAGTCATTATGGAGCCCGTTGCAGCTTCACAATATGAACACCCTCCTCGACACCGGTTGAAATCATAGTTAATCATTGCTTGGAACATCACCAATTTTTAGAACTCAAAACTAAAAACTCCCGAAGGGATCTGAGATGAGAAAGAAAGATTCGATATGGCTGGCTCTGTTCGGTTTAGCGGCCCTGCTCACACTGGCTGTCAAATACCTGCCATTTCTTCCTGGTGATGTAGGTTGCACCCGTTTGGTGCAATCATTGCTGCCGGAATCCAAACAATGGGCCAAATGGTTGTCCTCGACGGCCGAAATGCCTGCGGTCCTGATATTGATAAGCATTACGTTCCTTATTTCCCTGGCGGTCGCAGGATGGCGGGCAGCTTCGCTATCTGTGGTCAGCTTCACGGGATTGCGGTTGCTGGGGAAAGCACTGGGACCGATTATCGCCCAACCGCGTCCATCTCCCGAATTAGTTCACGTCGCTGGATCGCTATCCGGGTCGGCCTTTCCATCCATCTTTGCTCTAAATTATATATCGACGGTTGGATTCCTGGCTGTTCTGGCAACAGTCAAGACATCGGGAAAGCTTCGCTGGGCTATACTGCTTGTCTGCTCTTCGCTCCTTATCATCGGATGGATTGCCAGGGTCGCTCTTGCGGCTCATTGGCCAAGCGATGTGGCGATATCTTATCTCATAGGGTTTTTGTGGGTGACCCTGCTCATCCGTTTTGCTTAAAGGCAATGCAGAGTTTTTAAGTTTCGAATTCTTAGTTATTCAAAACTAACAACTAAAAACTAAAAACTCTTCAGTCCCCGCCGCTCAAGAAACACGACTGCCGGGACATTAGCTTCCCCGGGCCTTCGCTTACTTCCTGCAGGGCATTGCAGATGGAGACTTCCAGGGGGGTAAGGCGAAGCGCAATGATTTCCCTGATCCGGTTGTCCCGGCAGATCACTTCGTTTTTCAAGCCTTCCAGAAGCGGGCGTGCCACTCCGGTGGGGACAGGAGTAAACATGCCGATCCATATCGAAGACAGGACAGGGGCGAGAAAGGGGATCGAAACGATTGCCCGCTTCAATCCGCGAACCCTGGCGTAAGTGGTCATCATATCGCGGTACGTGATAATATCCGGTCCTCCTATGTCAAATTCCGCATCTTCCGTTTCAGGCTTATCCACGCACTCCGCCAGGTAGGCGATGGCATCGCTGATGTCTATGGGCTGACACCGTGTGTCTACCCATCGGGGGGCGAAAATGACCGGCAGACGTTCGACCATATGCCTAAGCATTTCGAACGGAGCGCCTCCGGCTCCTATAATATTGGCTGCCCGCAGGATGGTAGCCTTAAAGTTGCCCGATCCCAGAATTTCGGCAACTTCCTGCCTGCTCGCGAGATGTTTTGAAAGGTTATCCGCAATTTCACCGAGCCCTCCAAGATAGATGACTCTTCGAACTCCCGCACGCTCAGCAGCCCGCACGAAATTGGTTGCGGCCTGCCTGTCGCGTTCAGCGAACCTGGCTGTTTGGACGAAGCTGCGCCCGCCCATGGAATGAACAAGGTAATAGGCGATATCGATCCCTTCGAAAGCCGGATCGAGACTCCGCGGCGCAAGCAGGTCCGCTTCAACTATCTCCTCACAGCCGTAACCCTGACAAATCTTTCTAAATCTGTCCGCCGACCGGACCATGCATCTTGGCGTAAATCCACGCTCTCTCAGAGCGTGGAGGAGTCGGCCCCCTATGAAGCCTGTAGCGCCGGAAAGAAGGATCTTGGGCATTCTGACTGCATCCCTGGTCTCGCTTTGAATTCTCCCGACGGGAGGACCCCCGCTGAGTATTTTACCATTGGTTCAAGATGGGGAAACCGGGGGCCGGTGTCAACCCGGCTCTGGAGGGCTTGAGTAAAATCGCAAAACGCTCCGCGCACTGTGGCTATTTATTTGAACCTGAGACAAGATTACTTTAATTTAGCGCCGGATGACAATTTTTGCGAATTTATAAAGGAGGATGTAATGAAAGTGGAAGCGGTGCAAACTTCGAAGGCTCCGGCCGCTATAGGGCCTTATTCTCAGGCGATCCGAGCTAATGGTTTTGTTTTCGTGAGCGGACAGATCCCGATAGATCCTGAAACAGGTGAAATCGTAAGCGGAGGATTCTCAGACCAGGCCCGGCAGTCACTTGAGAACCTGAAGCAGATTCTTATCGCCTCGGGGGCCGGCCTCGAAAAAGTTGTTGCCGTGGACGTCTTTATAACCGATATGTCCCAGTTCACGGTTTTCAACAAGATATATGAAGGATATTTTTCCGGCCACAAGCCCGCGAGGGCCGTTGTTGAAGTAAAGGGGCTGCCCAGGGGCGTGATGGTCGAGGTGAAGTGCGTAGCGGTTGCATGAGGATTTTTGGTTTTGAGTTTTTAGTTTTGAGTAGCGACTAAAAACCCATAACTAATAACTCAAAACTCTTTCATAAGCAGGGGCTTGGCTACGAATAGCTGGACGAGAATAGATATAACGTGCGGGGCTGAAACAGCCGATATCCTGGCAGTGGAATTTGCCGAAGTTTTCGGGGTAAGCGTGGAATTCATTTCCGGGGGCATCCGAATCTATCTGGATTCGGCCCACTTTGCCGAGCAGGAGGAACGGCTCAGGCAGATCGTCCGATCAACCTCGGCCAGGTCGCAGGAGGCCCGGATCGAACTCGCCCTGTCCCTTATAGCCGACGAAGACTGGTCGCAGACCTGGAAGGCGCATTTCAAGCCGTTGCAGGTAGGGAGGCGGTTTCTCGTATCACCCACCTGGGAAGCCGTACCTGCCGATCCGGATCGTCTGGTAATTAGAATTGATCCGGGGCGAGCGTTTGGAACAGGCCACCATGAGACCACTCGCCTCTGTCTCGAATGGCTCGAAGATTGCCTGGAGTTGGATTTCAACGCGGTCCGGGATTCCGACCGCCTCCCTGCGTCTAAAAGTGGGACTTCAGGCGCCGCCGAAGGTTTGAGTTACAATCCTTGTCGGCGGTCCCACCGCCTGCTCGATGTCGGGACCGGGTCCGGGATACTCGCAATCGGCGCTGCCCTGCTCGGTTTTCGCAAAGTCGTAGGGATCGACTACGATCCCGAAGCTATCGAGGTGGCCGAAGAAAATATTGTACTGAACGGGCTTTCGGGCAAAATCAAGGTCTTTCGCGCTATCCCGGAAGAGGTAAAGGGCTCCTTCGACGTCGTGATTTCAAACATTCACTCCATGCCTCTGATAAGGATGTCTGAAACGATTGCGTCCAAATTGAGCGATGATGGCCGGCTGGGGCTGAGTGGAATTCTAGTGGAACAGGCCGATGAGGTTTGCGCCGAATATGAAAAAAGGGGCCTCAGGCTTACCGGTACTAAAACAGCCGGAGAGTGGGTGCTTCTTGCCTTTACGAAGTAAAAGGGAGCGTGCATGAAACAAACGGAATTCAGCGGTGAATGGATCACCCTGGGTGCGCACAAAAACATTCGTGTCCCGTCGAAGCCAAACATTGGCTTTATCGAGGGCGACGGAACGGGGCCTGACATCTGGGCTGCGGCAAGGCCGGTGTTTGAGGCCGCAGTTCTGAGAGCTTACTCAGGGGAAAGAAAGATTCACTGGTTCGAACTTCTCGCAGGTGAAAGGGCCGCTAAAGAAACAGGCGCTCCGTTGCCCCGGGAGACCATCGAGCTGATCAGGAAAAGCGTGGTCGCCATTAAGGGCCCTCTCACTACCCCGGTCGGGGCCGGCTTTCGAAGCCTCAACGTAGCTCTCAGGCAGCTCCTGGATCTCTATGCCTGCATTCGTCCGGTGAGATATATTCCAGGTCTGCCCTCACCGGTTCGCCACCCCGAAAAAGTCAACATGACCATCTTCAGGGAGAATACGGAGGACGTCTATGCCGGAATCGAATGGGCATCCGGGTCTGAAGAGGCAAAGAAACTGACGCGGTTTCTTCTGGAAGATCTTAAGGTTTCACTCCCCGAAAGCTCCGGAATCGGGATAAAGCCGATCAGTCCCGCAGGGACCAAGAGGCTCGTGCGGCGCGCCGTCTCATACGCAATCGAACGGGGCTGTCCTTCCGTGACTATTGTCCATAAGGGAAATATCATGAAGTTCACCGAAGGCGCCTTCCGCACATGGGCCTATGAAGTGGCGCAGGAAGAATTCGGCGACCGGACTGTCACCGAAGCTGATATACAGCTCAAGTTCGGTGGAAAGACCCCCAACGGCGCCGTCGTCATAAAAGAGCGCATCACGGATTCAATGTTCCAGCAGGTGCTGCTGAGGCCTGAGGAATACAGCGTAATCGCAACTACCAACCTGAACGGAGATTATCTCTCAGACGCCCTTGCGGCACAGGTCGGGGGGTTGGGAATGGCCCCCGGCGCAAATATCGGGGACGAGGCGGCGGTCTTCGAGGCTACGCACGGTACAGCCCCCAGGTATGCCGGCCTGGACAAGGTGAACCCCGGCTCGTTGATCCTTTCAGGTGTTATGATGTTTGAGCACATGGGATGGAACGAAGCTGCGGACCTTATAAGACAAGCCATTCAGCGGACAATCGGGGACAAAATCGTGACTTATGATCTTGCCAGGCAGATGAGGGGCGCAAAAGAGGTCAAATGTTCCGAGTTCGGACGGGCGTTGATAGAACACATGGGTTAGCCCATTAAATCCATAACATAATGGATTTAATGGGGAGGCTTAAAAACGAGGAGGGCGTGACTATCGTAATGGTTTTTCATGACCTGAATCTTTCAGCCATGTACGCAGATCGTGGGCATCGACCTCGATAGAGCCAAAATAATCCCCGAACCTGGAAATCCAGCCTCGGGGATACCGTTTTTTATCCTCTTCGTAAGTCCTGGAAGCCAAGCATAAATTTGGGGGCACCTTGTCGACAGGATCTGGTTATCCTATCGGATGGAAGGTTCAGTTTTGCCAAAATAAGCGCAATTCGATCATCGCTTCTTTTCCGAAAAAAGCCGAACTCACTTTCCCTGTCAGAATGTTCTGCCCCCTGTTTGATGCGCTGACTATCACACAGGTTTACACACGGAATAGATCCTCCATAAGAGCCTGATAACCTCAATTTTCGCTATACGGAAAAAAATCGAAATCCTCAGGGGGTTCCTGCCAGAACACGACGTTCCCACTTCTGGGGTCGTACCGGCACAAAATCTTGCGGCTCAGGTCAAAGCCGGCGTCCACCATTTCTTCCCTGCAATAATCCTGGAAAGCCTGTAGCGTCCAGCCTCTATGCGGATGAGGCGGTGAATTATCGAAGAAGAAACTCTTGTGAGTGCGAAAAATAGGGTAAACCATTCTTAATCTCCACATTTTCCAGCAGCCATACGGCAGTTGAGCTTGAGGGTATCATAATTGGTTCAACGTTAACTGTTTCTTTCCTGCCAAAGGGTCCAAGGCGCGCGCGAACTTCGCAAACATGGCAAAGCAACGAATATGCCAAAATATGGCATATTCGCCGTATATGTTTGTTCTGATTGGATAAAATATTCATCAGCTTGAAATGGAGCTCATATTCTTTCTCCATTTTCGTGTCAAAGTCAGAATTGTGACGAAATGTGTAACTTTTTGGTGCTTACTTTCACGATTCCACTGAATACCGGCAGATCATGAGGCTAGAGCGGATTTAGTGTAAGAAGAGCGTCGCCTCCGCACCGACTCCTTCACGATGCACCAGGCGATTACCCATTCGAATGGCCCTCTTGCTGTTGATCGCAAATCTTGGACGAGTTGAGACGAGGGAGTCAAAAAATAAGTGAAGTGTACGCCGGCAATGTCCCACCCGGTACTATGCCCCATCGATCCCGCTTCGCGGCCGATTACCGGGGGGGCTGCATAGAGGCTGATTAACTGAAATCTGATTGAGTCATCGTTCGTTTAAGATGCTTGTGAGACTGGTCCGGCTAATCCGGAAGATTTACCGGCGGCTTGGTGTGGACTACGAGGGGATACTTTCGTTATGGTTTCCCATGGCCTGAACCTTGCGGCCATGGACGCAGATCGACTATTGCTGTGGAACCGGGGAACCATTGCCGGCATCGGGCGCCCCGGCAAAATGCTCAATCTTCAGACATTGGAAGAGACTTATGGGGTGATAGGCCTTTACACCTCATAAACCGGCAGCAATCCTTTCGCCAAGATCCATGCACTGCTGCAGTTCCTCCTCCCCGGGCACGTATACAACCTCCAGCCCTGGTTCTAAAATCTCGATCCCCATGGCCTTCATCTCTGCTTCTACAACCTTGATCGCCTCACCGCTCCAGCCGTATGAACCAAAGGCCACACCTTTCTTCTTAAGCGGGTGAAGCCCTTTCAGATAAGAGAGGAGATGTGCAACCGACGGGAAAACTCCTTCGTTGAGGGTCGGAGAACCTATGACCAGCACCTTCGCTGTTAAAATCTCTTTTACGATGTCACTATAGTGATTCTTTCTCAGGTGGATCAGCTTGTTCTCCAGGCCCGCTCGGCTCATGCCCTGCGCGATGGCTCTGGCCATGGCTTCAGTACTGCCCCACATGGAGTCGTAGATTATCAGAGCCCGGTCCTGAACTACGCCTGTGCTCCAATCCGTATAGGCCTGAATGATTTTGCCCAAATGTGAACGCCAAATGATCCCGTGGCTTGGAGCGATCATATCGATCTGCAGGCCCATCTTCTCCACCTTTTTCAGCAGTGGCGGGATGAGCGGTGCGAGCGGCATAAGGATGTTCGCGAAGTATTTGGCGGCCTCTTCCATGACGATTTCGAGATGGTCGATCTCATCATCGAAACGCTGATAGCTGGCGTAATGCTGACCAAACCCGTCGTTGGGCAGAAGGACTCTATCTTCTTTAACATAGGTGAACATGCTATCCGGCCAGTGCAACATGTATGCTTCGAGAAATTGCAGTGTTTTACCCCCGAGCGAGATTTCATTGCCTGTTCTCACTTTGAGGCTCGGCCAGTCCTTTCTGTAATGGCGAGTCAATCCCTTGACGCCATTGTCCGTAGCGACGATTTGTGCTCGAGGTGTTCGTTCCATGAGCAGCGGCAAAGCCCCTGAATGATCCATCTCCACGTGATTGACAACCAGATAGTCGATTTCTGCAGGATCGATCAAGGATTCGATCTTTGAAATCATCTCCGGAAAGAACTCCGCCTTGACGGTGTCCACCAAAGCGGTTTTGTCACCCCGGATCAGATAAGCGTTGTAAGTCGTACCACGGGAAGTGGAATAGCCATGAAACTCTCTGACATTCCAATCAATCGCCCCGACCCAGTGCACACCATCCTTCAATTCTATGGACCCTGACATGTTGGACCTCCTCAATGATCGGTCAGTTGTTCTAAATCATGAACCAGGTTCCAGAAATCTGTCGCCGATTTTCGATCTCTAGTGAAAGATTTCCACTTGTGGATCGTCCTATTAATAGACTTCGTCCATTAGAGGATAAGCTTGCATTTGACAACACCTGGACAGTGCTGAGAAAGATATAGAATTCTCTTTAAGAACGATCATTCCAGACTTTCAGAAATAGCCTTTTTTGCACTTTCCCAGGCCCTGTAGAGGATGTCCAAGGTTCCCTTTCGCACCTCGGTACGAAAGCCTAGTAAATCATTGAATTCCTCTATGTTCTGCCTCATCGTTTCTTCTAAGGAAACAGGAGTTGGGATCAGAAGCGACCGCTTGTAGCTGCTGAAAATGCGTTTGGCCATTTGCGGATCTAATTTCCCGAATTCTTTTTCAAAAAGGCGTCTCCAGTGCTTAGTCCACCCTGGAATCATGAAAAAGGTCCCGGCTTCCTTGCATTGTTCTCCGTAGTAATATTCCCGCCCGCCAATGATAAGTCCGACGCAGTCGTCCACCGGGTGATCCTCGTCCATGGGGATGAATATGGGAACACCTATATCGGCGAACAATTCTTCCGGTTTTTCCAATGCATTCCCGCATAGGCCATATCCCAGAACAATGCCGTCCACGAAGTGCGCCATCTCCTTGACTGCTTTTCCCAACCCCTCCTGCAGCAACCGTCTCCTGTTATGGAGAGCCAATTCCAGAACGCGCGCCAAAACCTCCAAACGACCGCTGAAAGCCGGGCCGAATCCTCTCAGCATGGGAATCGTGCGCGGTTCAAAACGTCCCATGGACTCCAAGGCATCGATGAATCCAAAAGAGGTGGCGTCTTCTACTACGGTTACGCCGGCGATATCCGGATCTCTTGACAGCAAGTAAGCAAATTCAAGCTCCAGGATCTCGCAGGTAATGACGCCGACTACCGGCATATGAGAACCTTTCGATCAGTGCCGACTCCCTACGGTTGTTTACCGTGTATTTTGGATAAAGCCCTTACCGGACTTCCACAAATTTTTTCGCATCGACACCGCAATAGGGACATTTCTCTGGCGGCTCGTTCATGACCGTGTTGCCGCAGACCGGGCAGACGTAATAAACCGCCTCCGCGTTTGCATTAGGGTCTTCCAGCGCCTTTTTGAACATTTTAGCGTGAATCATTTCGATGGACATCGCATATTCCAGGCTATACCTGGCTTCCGGGTGGTTTTCAGAGACCGCATCCTTAATCATGGGGGGATACATCTTCTTGAACTCGTAAGTTTCACCTTCCAGGGCCGTCTTCAAATTAGCAGCGGTCTCAGCAACTACCCCAAGTGCCCTGAAGTGAGATAAAGCGTGATACATCTCTGCTTTGGCAGCGGCCCTGAAGAGTTTTGCCGCACCCCCATAGCCTTCCTCTTCCGCCCTCTCCGCAAATGCTAAATACCGGATACAGGCTTGCGATTCACCTGCAAATGAGAGCTCCAGATTTTCTGTTGTCTTGCCCATTTACGATCTCCTTGTTTGGTCGAGACACAGCTTCACCCCTCCCAGGAAGGCTCATTCCAACAGGATCAGACTGTAGCAGTTGTGTTCTTTCATGATATCTTTTGCTATTTCAAATTGTTTGCCGATATTCTGAAGTGTTTTGAAAACGTCTATGGAAAAGGATTCAACGGAAGGACGCCTGTCCATAGGAAATTTGCAATCTTGCGGATAAGTGCACTCCCTGCAAAGTGCGCAACTTTCAGATACCAGAGCAAAAGCCTTGTAATACCCGGCCAAAAAGAGCTGCCTTTCCAGGGCAACGGTGCCTTTCCAAATCTGGACCTGCTTGCGTCTCTTTCGGTAGTTATCCTTGTGAAATTCCAAACTTGTAATACGTCCACAGAGCAGCAGCGCCTTTTTGTATTCATCCAAAAGGGATCTCACCTGGTCAGGCGTTGGCGTCTCGGGTGGGCAACACCAACTTTTTCCAAACTTCTTGCAGCCATATTTACACTTCATCTGCACCCAATTTGCCACGCAGATGTCCTTTACATTTACTGGTAAAATTTCATCGATGCCGTGTTTCTTACCCAGTGGCTGGATCGTCCAAAGAATTTCTCTTTCTTTTTGACAATCTTCCAAAGAGAGCACTTTCTCTTCGTTTTTGGAGCTGCACTGTATCATTTGCTTCATTGGCTTATTTCTGGTCCCCACTTTTGACACCCCTTCGCGGAGAGGTCTGAAATCTCGTGTGCCGGCCATATGCATCAGATTGTGCAACTCGAACGCTGTTTGGAGTAACATCCCACCAGGGCGGATCGCGGGAAAGAAGAACCATCGATGAATTCACAAAGGTTAACAACCTCTTCAGAGGGACGAGGCGCCAGGCTGGGATTGCCCCCCAGCCTTCCCGCTCGACGGCAGGAGGACTGGGGGGGAGGTCGCTAAGATTTCGGTCCTGACTTTGAGATACGATGACCTCTTTAGACTCGTGCATTCGTCGCCGTATGAATGCCGCCCAATATGACTCCGAGTTGCTGCGAGTCCCTAGTCCACAGCGCAGCACACCAGGCCGACAGCTACTTTTGATGCAAAACCTCTGGCGGAACTACTCCCTCGAGGTGGGGAAATTTGTCCTTCATATGAGGGATCTGCATCGACTCCATGAAGTGTTCCTGGAAGTCTTTTTCAACCGTAAGTTCAATGTATTCAACGTTGCGGGACACCCAGTTGGCCTCAGCCCGTTTCTCTCTGTTCAAAAGGGCCGCTCGCGCTCCATCCCCTGCAGCATTGCCCACAGATTCAATCTTGTCCAGCGAGCAATCGGGGAAAAGTCCCATGATTAAAGCCTTTTGGCGATCCACGTGAGTCCCGAAGGCGCCGGCAATTTTTACTTTATCGACCTTCTCAATGCCCATCCGGCGCATCATAAGCTTGCAACCGCAGTAAAGGGCGCCTTTGCCCAGTTGGATCTGGCGAACGTCTTTTTGGGATATGATAATGTCTTTCCCGATAGAAGACTCATCTTTCCATGCGATGACAAACTCCGGTTGTTTGTTGTCGGGATTGATCCTGTAACGATTGGATTTCTGCACCTTGTTGAACCTGCCGCTCTTGACGACAATCCCGGCGGTGTAGAGTTCGGCCAGTACATCCAGAATTCCAGAACCACAAATCCCTTTTGTTTTCATCTCTTCGGGTTTCGAGAAACTCTTCCACGCATCACGTCCGATGACCTTGTAGTCGACTTCATGGGTCTCGGGGTCAATCTTGATCCTCTCGATGGCGCCCGGGGCCGCCCGCATGCCAAATGCCATTTGTGCTCCCTCCAGCGCAGGTCCGGTCGCGCAGGACGAAGAGATGAGTTTTTCTTTGTTGCCCAGGACCAGTTCGCCGTTGGTGCCGATATCGATTATGAGCTGAACTTCCTCTGACTTATAGGGCGCTTCACAAATGAGCACCCCCACGTTATCGGCCCCTACAAAACCCGCTTCATTGGGCAGGACATGGATATAAGCCGAATTGCACATCTTGATTCCGATGTCTCTCGCCTTGATATCCAGGCTCTTGTGGATTACGGGTGGAAAAGGGGCCAGTCCCACAAATTGAGGATCGAGTTTCAGAAAAATATGGTGCATGGCCGTATTACCCACGATGGTCATATCGATCACATCATTGGGCTCAAGGCGGAGGTAGTGCTTTTCTTCCTTGTCTTTGAGGATCAGTACGTCGCCCTCCTCCACCATTTCTGTTTCTCCCGCAGCTTCCTCGGCCTCTGCAGCTACTGCTTCCTCAGCTTCACCATTTCCTTTCTTCTTTTTCTTTGGCTTGGGGGGATGAGTGGCCTCGCAGGCCTTGACGACCAAACCATTGAGCCCTTCGATCATGTCGTCACTCATCTTTTCCAGGCCGCCCGGATTCATCATGTGGTAAGTGATGCGACTCATCACGTCTTCACCGAACTTGCACTGAGGATTCATCATGGAGACCGTTTCCACCACTTGCATGGTGCGCAGATTGCAAAAGTAGGCGGCTACAGTAGTGGTGCCGATGTCAATGGCAAGTCCATAATAATCCTCTACCTTCCCCGGCAGGAACCTTATGATTTCCTTGTCCATCCAAACGGACACTGTCACTTTCCACTTGCTCCCCGGCTCTCTTAGTCGCGTGGGGAGCGTTTTTAGGGCAAAGTAATCAACGTTTAAGTCCTTGAGCCCATACTCGCACTCGAGTTGTCCGAGAATCCGTTCCAAATCGGCCGTAGGCTCCTCGAAAGTAGGTGGCACCACTTCCACGTAGTAGTGTTTTACCGCAGGGTTCCAATCGATATGGATGTCCCTGGCCGCCTTACTCACCACCTGTTTGCCGGCCCTTGATTCCTCGGGCACGAAAACCAGCACATCACCCAGAGCTTTTGCGCAACACCCCAGCCGGTAGCCCTCTTCGCGCTGAGTTGGATTGATGAATTTTTCCTCTTCTTCCTGCCATTCGCTTAAATTCGCCTTGCTGGAGTGAATGCCATACTTTTCGTAAAACCCCTCTTCGATGCGTACCTTGCATTTGCCGCAGACCTTTTTCTCACCGCACAAGGCCTCAATATCCACGCCCAGTTGGCGGGAGGCCTCAATTAGTGTTTCCCCTTTAGCAACCTCGCCTCGCCTTCCTGAAGGCTGAAAAATGATCTTCGCTTTGTTGTCCTGCTCCATGCAGAAAACTCCTTCCCTGTCAGAAATGACCTCCATGAAGACCTTTGGTCCACACGCAGTTGCCGACAGTATTGAGGTTATTTTTTGTGCATTTCTCGCAAGCGGCTGATCATCTTAATCGCTTCCTGGACCGCGTTGCCTGCCGATTCAGCGTAGCCGTCAGCGCCGAACAGATCGGCGACGTCCTTGGTTACCGGTGCGCCACCAAGCATGATGGCAACATTGGGGTTTTTCTCCTTGATCATGTCGATAACTTTTCTCATGCCCATCATGGTTGTAGTCATCATGGCCGACATTGCCACGATTTCGGAGTCGGTACGGAGTTGCTCCGATACGAAATTCTCCAGGGGAACGTCCCGGCCCAGGTCGTGGACCGTGAAGCCGCCCACATCGAACATCAGTTTGATGATGTTTTTCCCGATGTCGTGGACGTCACCCTGAACGGTGCCGATGACCACCTGCCCTTTCTTTTGCATGCCTTCCGCCTTGATATGAGGACGCAAAATGTTCATGCCTGCATACAGCGCATCAGCGCACATGAGAAGTTCGGGCACGAAGTATTCCTGCTTGTCATAGAGGTCACCCACGATCTCCATTCCGGCGGCCAATCCGTTCATGATGGCGTCAAATGCGTCGACTCCTTCGTCCAGTGCAACTTGTGACCATTCCTTTGCAACATCTTCATCGTATTCCACTACTGCATCGCTGAGTTTCTTGAGGATTTCTTCCCTTCGCGCGCTATCCATTTTCTTTTCTCCTTCTCATGGAACCGGCCCCGTCTCTTAACCTGCGGGCCAATTGCTAAATCTGTTATCTTCTCACCAAGCCTATGTCCTATCAAATCCTACCCACCGCAGGTGAAGGCTGCTTGCCGTACTTGCGGATCGTTGCCACGTAAGCTTCCAAGCTTTCTTTCTTGGCGTCGGGCCAGATATCGCATCCCGGCCAGACCGCGTCAGCTCCTTTGTCGATACACGTCTTGATCACCCCTTCAACCTGAGAGGTTTCCATCTGGACCAGAGTGGAATACGCTTCGAAATCACCAAAGATCAGCACGTCGTTGCCCACTTTTTTGCGGGATTCCACCATGTCGTTTTTGTGGTCCACGCTGAGCGCATCCGCGCCGCATTCGTTCATCATCTCGATGATCAAGTTGGTGGAGCCGCAGATATGATTGACGCGAGGGGGTTTGAGCGCGGCAAAGATCTTCACCAGATTGGGCTGAATGAGATCTTTCCACATGCGCGGTGAGAGAAGGTCTGTACCGGTGCCCATGTCCCGAATACTGATGTAGTCAGCGCCCAGTGCCTGATAATGCTGCGCCGCTTTAATCACTACGTCGGTCATTTTGTCGAGGAATGCCAAAACCCTTTCCCTGTCCTTCTTCACGCCTTTGAGCAGCAGATCCAGTTCGATCACCTGTCCCGCCATGGTGAAGGGGCCCAGGACCCAGGCGCCAATGGCGTATTTCCCATCCTGTTTGGCCTTCAGAATGCTGAAAGCTTCGTCCACCATAGGCATGCGTCCCATTTTCAGGAAGTTATCGGGGATGGTCACTTCCTCCAGCTTTTCCCACTTGTAAGGTACGGTGGGATACAGGATGTCCTCAGATTTGTCATAGAGACTGACTCCTCGGCCCAAGGCTTCAGGGATGGTGCACATGTCGTAGGGGATGATGACTGCGTCAAAACCGAACATTTCCGCCGTGATCCGTGCGGAATCGGCCAGATACTCGGCGGAGGTGTGCACCTGGGGAAAACGGATGCCCATCTTCTTGATCGCCTGGATCGTGACCATACCCTGACCGCTGAAAATGGGCATGGTGTCGATGGGTTCCTTTTTGAAAAGCTTCTCTATTCTCTCTTTGGGTGTCATGTGCCTAATCCTTTCGAACTGTTTTTCCCTGTTGGTTCGTCAGTAGTAACTCGTCAGGAGTTATGAGGCTCCTGATTCAACGCCCGATTGCGTTTTGTCGTCTAATTGCATCTGTATCTGCGGCGGCTGAAGGGCAGCCGTAGGACAGATGGCTATACACTCGCCGCACGACGCACATTTATTGCCAGGTGTCGAGGGCACGGCAGACAGGTTGAGCCTTGTTCTGTAACCGCGAAAGGCAAAATCGATGAACGATTGCTTGTTTTTCTCCCCACACACCCAGACACATTTTCCGCAAAGGATGCAACGGTTAGGGTCATAAGTGATAAATGGGTTCGTTGTATCCAGGGGCTCCCACTCGGTTGGAAGCCCTCTAAATTCTGCGGGTCTTTTGAGCTTGACCTTGACTTTGCTGGCAATCTTTTGGAGTTCGCAATTTTTGTTTTTCCAGCAAATGCGGCAATCAAGATGGTGATAGGCGAGGAGCAACTTGAAAGCGGTCTGTCGAACCTTGCTTACTTCCGGCGTCTGCGTGTGAATTACCAGGCCGTCCCTGACTGGCTGCGTGCAGGCGGTCACCAATCCTCGTCCTTCAACGTCCACATAGCAGAGGCGACACCCCCCAAAGGGCAGTTCGGCCTCAGGTATGTAACACAGATTGGGAATATAGATCCCGGCATCCAATGCAGCCTTCAGGACCCTTGTCCCTGGCTTTGACTGTACTTTTGTTCCATCGATCGTCAGTTCAATTAGGTCCATTGCGACTCTTCCTCTATCCTTAGGCGGGCAGCTTAGGGATCGGTGAAAGTTTAACCACGGCGTTGTATTCGGCCGGGCAAACCTCCAGGCAGTTGCCACACTTGACACACTTTTCCATGTTCACGACCTTGAAGCGCCTGGCATGCTCGGTTATGGCCTCCGAGGGGCATACGACCACGCAATGTTCGCAGCCTCGGGCGCATTTTTCGGGAATGATGTAATACGAGATCAGGTCGCGGCACAGAAGCGCCGGGCAGCGTTTCTCCAGGATATGGGCCTCGTATTCGTCACGGAAATAGCGGATCGTGGTGAGCACCGGGTTGGGCGCCGATTTCCCAAGCCCGCAGAGCGATCCATTGATAATATCTTGAGACAGGTTGGCAAGCAGGTCGATGTCTTCGGGCTTACCCCGCCCGGCCACTATGTCTTCCAGGATGCTCAGCATCTGCTTTGTTCCAAGGCGGCAGGGAACGCATTTGCCGCAGGATTCCTGCTGAGTGAATTCAAGGAAGAAACGGGCGGTATCGACCATGCAGTTGTCATGGTCCATGACAATCATACCGCCGGAACCCATTATCGCTCCAGCTTGGGTCAATGAATCAAAGTCTATAGGCGTATCGAGAAAAGATTCGGGCAAACACCCGCCGGAAGGACCGCCGATTTGTACGGCTTTGAACTCCTTGCCGTCTTTGACACCCCCGCCGATATCATGGATGACCTGTTTGAGAGTCGAACCCATGGGCACTTCAACCAGCCCGACGTTTTCCACTTTGCCTGCAAGCGCAAAAACCGCCGTGCCTGTGCTTCGCTCGGTGCCGATGCTTGAAAAGTAGTCGCTGCCGCGGTTGAAGATGACGGGGATGTACGCGTAGGTCTTGACGTTATTGAGCTGTGTGGGTTTCTGGCGGAACCCCGCCTCTATGGACTGGGGCGGCCTCACGCGGGGAAAGCCCCTTTTGCCTTCGATGGAGTACATCAACGCGCTGGACTCGCCGCAAATGAAGGCTCCCGCACCCTGAAACACCTCGATATCAAAGTTAAAGCCGCTCCCAAGGATATTTTCTCCAAGGCAACCCAGTTCCTTTGCCTGCCTGATGGCGGTTTTGAGCCGTTCCACCGCAAGAGGGTACTCCATCCGGGTGTAGATATAGCCTTGTGATGAACTCAGCGCGCGCGCCAGAATAATCATGCCCTCCAGCACCGCATGGGGATCGCTCTCCAGGACTACGCGATCCATGAAAGCTCCGGGATCACCCTCATCGGCGTTACAAATCACATACTTGGGAGTCGCAGGCGCCTTGAGACAAGACTCCAGCTTTCTCCCGGTGGGAAAGCCGGCTCCCCCCCTGCCTCTGAGTCCAGCCTGCTTGATTTCTTCGACAATTTGCTCTGGGCTCATCACGAGAGCCTTGGACAGAGCGCTGTAACCGCCGAGAGCGATATAATGGTTGATATTCTCCGGGTCGATGAAGCCGCAGTGTCTGAGCAATAAACGTTGTTCGTGCTCCGACCGTGTCAGTTCGGGAATGTGGGGAGCTTCGCCGCAGCCTCCATCTCCTTCGAGGGTCCCCAGCGCAAGCTCCATGCACGGGTCGTCTTCGACCAGATAGCCTTCCACAAGGCGCGTAACCATATCCGGCGTCACCTTCCCGTAGCAGATCCGTGGATAGTCGGGTTTGCTGATAATCACCAAGGGTTCGTAGTTGGAAAATCCAACGGAACCGGTCGTCACAATCCTGGCTTCGACATTCAATCTCGCCAGTTCGTTTTCAAACGCCGCGATGACTTCCAGCGCGCCCGTAGCTCTGTCGCTGGTCGCAGCACCGATACGGATAATCGGGACCCCACCCTGTTCCAGGGCCTCCCATTCGGCAATAGCCTGTGTATTAATATCCTCGAATTTCATCAGGACCTCTCAGCTAATCTTTCAATGAGGACGCTTGTTCTGCCGCGGACCCATCCGCATCAGCTTCCATTTTGGCAGACTCATCAGCTTTCATTTTTAAATTCACCAGTGCCTCATCCACTTTGGTGGACGTGCATTTCGGATAAATCTTATCCGAAATAACCATTACCGGAGCCAATCCGCAACACCCGATACAGGCAACCCTGTCGAGGCTGAACTCCCCATCCTCCGTGATACCCCCCACGTTGATTCCCAGCGCTCTTTCCAGGGCCTCCAGGACCAAAGGGCCCCCTACCATGTGACAGGCGGTCCCCAGGCACATCTGTATGGGGTTCTTTCCCAGGGGGATAAATCGGAAATGGTTATAAAAAGAGGCCACTCCGTAGACCTGAACATCGGCCATCCCAAGGTGGGAGGCTATCGCGCCGATAGCTTCCGCCGGGAGATAACCAAAAGTTTCCTGTGTCTGTTGGAGAACTGGTATCAAACGGCTCCTGTCCTGTTCGCACTGAGCCAAAATCTCGGTCAGTTTCTCCTTTATTTCCTGTTCATCAAATTTTCCGCGCTCTCCCATTACTGTTTCCACTCCTCTGACAAGAATTTTGGGATATCGCTTGCCTCATTCGGCCCTAATACTATCTCCCAGCCGGGAAGATCTTCCTCCAGTTCCTCTTTCAGCTTCTTCGCCACCCCCGGGATGATCAGCTTGCGGTGTTTGACCTTCTTTTCCACACCATATTTGGCGAAAAACTCGGCAATGGCTTCGCCGTTGAATTTGCCCGAGGTCCATGATGCCAGGACCCCCAATCCCTCGGTGTTCTTTATGCACAGGTAAGCCGGCAGGCCGGCCTCTTCGATGGCGCCGGAAACAATGAAGAAGTCCAGGGCATAATTAGTGGTGATAAGAATAGGAGAATTTTCGTCGGGGTTACTGACCTCGTAGACTTTTTCCTCAACCGTCATCGGGCGGCGGGGATCGCTGTAGATGTTGAACCTGTAAATTAGCAGCGGCAAAAGGAAGTGTTCGTCCGGCTGAGACAATACTATTATGCCCGCGTACTTTGTCATGAAAGCCGCGGCCGCCAGGGATTCCTTGAGCTTGTCTTTGTACATGAAGCACGGAAACGCGATCGTTGGGTATCCGAGAGGCCGGAAGCCTTTCTTGAGGGCCGATCTTCTGATCAGCGTATTATCCCTGACCCCCTCCAGCATGTTCTTGGGGCCTGAATCAAGGACCATCTCTCCGATCCCTGCATCTCTCAGGGCAGAAGCCACCTCGATCAGTTCATCCAGGCCTTTTCCATAAACGCCGGCCGGAACTTTCAGTTCTTTTAGCCTGGGAATCGCCGCGCTCAGGTTTTCTTTGCCTATGGGATAGACCAGCGGCTTTCTGTCAGCGCAAAGGGCGGCGGCGGAAAACAGCACGTCGGTATCGCACGAGATGAGAACGAGAGCCATTTGGGTGGTTTCAAGGACTTTCTTTACCAGAGCCTCGTATTTAGCCTTGTCGCCGGATTCGTAGGAGAGGGCCAGGAGGTTTACTTTGAGCTTTTGACCAATTCTTTCGAAGTCGAAGCCGGTTATCTTTTTTAGCTTTTGGTCGATCTCCGCTTCGGCTTCCTTGTCGGAGATGAGGATCGCTATGCCCGGTTCGTGAAAGAAGGTCTTTTCATGCCTGAACATGACTTCTTCTTCCCCGATGACCAGAGCGTTCGCACCGGTACCGATAGTCACCAGTTTGATTGGGGGAGACAGTTCCGCTTCCAGTTCCGCCTTGCTTTGAGGAGAGATATGAGGACAATCGTCAACTTTGGCGCCCCCGGTTGCAATCTTCATGGCAAATGCAAAGCAAGTGGGAAACCCGCACTCCTTGCAGTTGGTCTTTGGCAATTTTTTCAGTATATCAGCACCCTTGAGAGCCATAACGTTTTTCTCCTGCAGCTTTATGAGTGAGTTAGCATTCCGTGATCATCTCTTTTAGTACTCTGAGAGAGTCAGGATGGCGCAATATAAGGATGTTGGCCCCTGCTAACAGGAATGAAAGCCCGCTGATGGCCTCCCACAGGATGCCCTGGTCTCGGTTTGCCTTCGCTTCCTTGGCTCTCCAGCATTCCACTCCCACATCGGCTAGAATTGGCATCAGCATCATGTTGTCCCGATCAGCCAGCCCAAACTGCTTTATTCTCTCTATGATGGAGAAGGTGAATTCGAGTCCGTAACCCAATGCGGAGGAAGTGGGATCGACGACGATCTTGTCCGCAGGGAAGAATTTACACAGAGCTATGTTCAGCTCTTTCGTCAGGTTGGCGTCCATGGAAGCCTGAGCCACTATCCCGTGGCCATGATCCATTGCTGCCTTGGCGATCTCTGCGTAATTCTGTTTGAGCACCGGACCCAAAAGCAGATTCTTGCCGGCGCATACTCTGGCCACTTCCGTCAAAACCTGCGTATCTTTTTCCTCGTCTCCGGTACCCCATACGATGAGAGGAACGTCTATGGAATCAGCTACCGTTTTGGCGGTCGCCGCGGCTTCCTGCGGCGATGCATTTCTGCCCAGGGGATCAGTGCTCAAAAGGCGGAGGCAGATAGCATTTGCTCCATAAACGTCCACGCATTTTTTTGCCCACTTGGCCGGGGAGGACACCACATCCCGGTACTGTTCGATTAATTCAGGCGCCCAATTTTCAGGTTCGATATCCACAACTTCCAGTGCAAGCCCGGCGAGATTGGGGAGCGCTCCCTCAAAATAATGGAACGGCAGCGCGTTTTCCCCTCCTGTGCGCACGATTTTTTCACCGTGGCCCCATGCGACTTCTCGAATTTTTACGGAATATTTTTCCAAGGGTGGTTCAAAGCTCATGATCCGTGTCTCCTTTCAAACCTCTAGCCAGGAACTGGAAAACAGGCTTCTTCCCATAAGCACTTCAGCGGTCTTCACATACTGCCGCTCCTTTTCAGAAAGGGAAGAAACATCGATGTCTTCTGCATCCATAGTTCGGTGAATGAGCTTGACGATTCCGGGCAAACCCCCATTCATGAGCGTCGAGAGTTCCTCGTCATAGCCGCTCACAATGGCTGAATGCTGGCCAATTCGGTCTAACATCACCAGAAAGGTCCGGTTGAGCAGTCCCCTGAGTTCTTTGGGCACGCCGAAGGACAAATTAGACAGGCCGCAAAGCGATTTCGCTCCCGGCACAATGTCGGGCAGCATCTGCACAAATTCCATGTAGGCTGCGACCTGGCGTTGATCAACGCTAACCGGCATCATTACGGGATCAACCCAGATATCCTCACTGGCAATACCGATGTCATTGGCGTAAGCCACCGAATCCATGATGCTCGCCGCTCTCTCTTCAGCGTCGGAGGGTAGCCCCGAATCGTTTATGACGGAGAGAACCAGGCTGCACGGGTACTTGGCCGCTAGAGGCATCATCGTCTGCCTGCTCTCTTGGGACCCGGACGCTGAATTGAGTATAGGTTTCTTTTTGCAAATTTTGAGGCCTGCCTCCATAGCCGCCACGTTGGTGGTATCCAGGCACAGGGGAATGTCGGTAATCTCCTGTACCGTTTTAACGAGCCACTCCATCGTACCGACCGGATCTTTTTTGACCGGACCGACGTTAAGATCCAGGTAATCCATTTTGTTTTTTACCTGCTCTGCGATACATTCGCGGATCGGGCCCGCGTCGCGGTCCTTAATACCTTGTCCGATTGTCTTGGACATCACGTTCAACTCTTCGCCGATGAGAATCATGGCACATCCTTTCCTGTCCTAAGGTTATGGTAGTCTGTGCAAGAATTGCTGTAAAGATAGGGTCCCGGCAACATCGACTGGATTCCACCCCTCCAGCGGGGTGTAGATGGATTTTGACGCCCATTGAGCGTGAAGTATCAGGATACTGCCGGGCACTGGGCGCATTTGATTGCCTTGAGATATTGTTTCCGTCGAAAATGTTTGAGACCACAACAGTCGTTCCTAAAGGATCGTATGATCGTTTGTTGTGCCGGAGCGGCTGAAGCTGGAAGGGATGGTGCTCGCATGTGCGGTTTTCCGTGTGAGAAAATCAGCTACTGTAATCGAGCATCAAACACAGAGGGGAACGGTTCGATTTTTGGCCGTGGAGAGGGGAGAAGCACCTTTGAGACAATCCATCCCTATCAACGGTCGCATTATAAAAGGCAGAGAACCACGCCGCTATAGTCTGACGGACTATTTGATCTGACCGGGTGGACGATATTTAAACATGAGAGGAATTGTAGTAACAGCTTTTCACGTCCCGCCGGGACACCCTGAAACCATGAAAAGATCCGTAGGGTGGGCTGAGCGGGAAGCGCAGCCCACCAGAACTTCTCGGAACAACAACTCATGTCTAACTGGGACTCCTTCGCGTCTTCGCGTGAAAGACTGTCTTTTCGAGACAGTTGCTCACGTCCCTGTCGGGACACCCTGAAACCATGAAAAGGCGTGTAGGGTGGGCTAAGCGTAGCGGAGCCCACCGAAACTTTTCGTAACAGTCCGGGATGTTTTAGCGCTCCAAACAAAAGACCGAACGACACGACACTCAGGACTGGATTTCCACGAGCCCGAGTTCAATCGCAAAATGGATTAGCTGCGAAATGTTGTCCATTTGAAGCTTTTCCATAATATTGGAACGGTGGGTCTTAATGGTGCTCGCGCTGACGCAAAGGACGTCAGCAATCTCCTTGGTCGAGCGCCCCTCTGCGATCATTTGAAAAACTTCACGCTCTCGGTTGGACAGTTGGCCGTAGAGCTCTTCGCGCGAAGATTTGGTCCTTTTCAAAGATACATAGTCCTCAATGACTTGACGCGATATGGAAGGACTAAGGAAAGTATCTCCTCGTACGGCTGCATTGATGGCATTAACGATGTCCGTTCCGCTGGAGTCTTTCAGAAGATACCCTGAAGCGCCAAGGCCAAAAAGTTCACTTATGAATCGGTTATGGGAATGCATGGAGAGGATGATGATTTTTGTATTGCGGTTGGCCTTCTTGATTTGCCTGGTAGCTTCGATTCCGTTCAGCATCGGCATCGTTATGTCCATTATGACGATATCCGGTTTGATTAGTTCCACCTGGCTGATGGCCTCCCGTCCATCCCTGGCTTCTCCAACAACGCGGAACCCGGGCTCTGCTTCGAGAACTTTTGCCAGCCCCTGTCTTACGATGGTGTGGTCATCAGCCAGTAATATGGTAATCGGCCTTTCACTCATCCGAACTCTCCTTAATAGGGATTTCTATACGGATCCGAGTGCCCTTTCCCTTCCCGGTGCGAAGTGAAAATCTTCCGCCTGCCATGGATGCGCGTTCCCGCATACCCAACAGCCCCAGAGCTTGCCTGTTCCCCTCGAACTGATCCGGTTCAAAGCCTACTCCGTCGTCTTCAGCCAAAAAAATGATATTGGGGTAGCTTTTTATGATGGAAAGTCTGAAATGCTTCGCTTGTGAGTGCTTCACGGTGTTATTAATGGCCTCTTGAGAAATGCGGTAAAGCAGGGTCTCGATTTCTGGATCCATGCGCTCTTCAAACCCCACCATCTTGAAGTCAATTGCTAATTGGCGGTACTTCGAAATGTACCCTAGGCATGACTCCAGCGCCGGCTCCAGGCCGAGATGACTCAATAGCGCAGGGTGCAGTCTGTGAGATATACGCCGGATCTCCTGGTAAGTCCGGTTGACTTGTTTCTTGATATCGAGGATCTCCTCTTCAATATGAGCCATCTCAGGCGAGTTGGTTTTCAAGATTGTGTCCAGCGCGAAGCCGATGCCCGTGAGGGCCTGTCCCGTCTCGTCGTGTAATTCCCGGGCTATTCTTTTTCGCTCCTCCTCCTGGGAATGAAATAGTCGGGCGGTGAGTCCTCTCAATTCCTCTCGATGTCGTCGAATGGTCTTACCTAAGCAGGCATTGTCAATCGCGCTCCCCAGGAAATTCCCCAGGGAACCCAACATCTGATGATCGCGGTCGGAGATCTTTCTGTTCGAGGCAAGTTCTAAAGCAATGAAACCGGAAGCCCTTTTTTTAGCTGTGATCAGGAAGCACAGAAGTTGTACTGAGTCGTCGCCTTCCACTGCTTTCAAGCTGGCCTTGAAAGGCGGGAAAGTACGCTGCGGTTTCAAAGAGCGATCTTCCTCGAGCAACGATTGCATTAAGGCTTGATCGTGAAGCACCAGATGATAAACGCTCCCCATAACTTTTTCAGGCAGGCCTTGGCGCACCTTCAGTACAAAAGCTGATTTTTCTTGATTGATCAGGAAAATGGCCCCCGAACCAAGGTTCAATACCTCCAGTACTTTTCTCAGGGCCATCGTCAGAATTTCTTCGAGGTCCTGTGTGACATTCATTGCTACAGCTATCGAGTGTAAAAGTGACAATTCCCGGTTCTGCTGATGCAAGTTCCGAAAACCATCCATCCGAGCCGTAATATCTTTCGAGATTGCCTCATACCCTGTGATCTTGCCATCGGTGTCTATTACCGCGTTGCCGCTGACCAGACAGTGAAGGCGGGTACCGTCCCGCTTCTGGAAGCTGATCTCGAAGTCTTTCGCAAACCCGTAGCGGTCGATTTGTTCCTGAAACACCCTCCTGTGCATAGGGTTGACGTAGATTCTTTCCACAGACGCAATAGAAAGTAATTCTTCTTTGCTGCTATAGCCGAGTGTCTCCACGCAGGCTTGGTTTACGTCTTGGAATATGCCCCCCTTGGAATGGATGAAAATCATGTCTTTAGATCCATCGAAGAGACTGCGGTATCTATTTTCAGAACGCCTGAGATCGTCTTCCAGAGGTTTACAATCCGTCACGTCTTCCATTACGTGCAGTTTTGCAATTACTGACCCGCGCGCGTCCCTGATTGAAGAACTTGTGCGCCTGATGAAAACGGCTTCGCGATCCCCGGGAGACATTGCGGATTGGCTTGTGCTCACATCTGCGTGCTCCTGCTGATCTTCTATCAGGGCAGATTCAACTCCGTTATGAGAGCTTAAGAAGATGTCCTCAGATGTCCTGCCGATAAGCTCATCGGCTCGCAATCCGGTAATCTGCTCAGCAGCTTCATTGACGTAGTTGATACGGTCTTGCTCATCTGCGATCAAAAGACCGCACGGCAAATTATTAAGAATCTCGAGATACGTTTTCTCCCGGCATGCTGTCGTCTTGTCCCCCATATGGGTCAGATAGCCCATTTCATCGGCCAGAAAATGGTTCCACCCTCGGGGGTCACCTTCGGCTTTCAGCTTAAAAATCGGACAAATCAAACAAACTTCCAATTTGCTGCTGCCGGGGAATTGACGACCATTTGTACAACAAGCATCGGGCAAGCGCCAACAAAGGACTTCTTCATTCAGGCTGGAAGACCGTTCAGGCAGATACAGCATCATAGGATACCTCTTCCCATACAAAATATGCGATTTTATCAGTGTTTAATTCCATAAATCCTGAGATATCCGAGCAACGTCACCCTGCGAAAGCCGGGGGGCAGAACCTCGCCACAGTCCGGATCTCGGCTTTCCGCCACAATGGCGGCAGGGCGCCGGCATAGAGCACGTACCTACGCAATCAAACACTAAATACCTATAATTTCACTCCAATAAGAACAGTTCCCGATCCTTTCACATCTGCTCCGTGGAAGTACTGGTCTTTCAAAAAGATATCGCAAGGGGTAGAAGGGGAACCGAAGACGATTGAGTGGCATTGCAGCTCACCTTCTCCTATGATACACCAATCCGCAGGATGGCATGGTATTTCAAAATAGCAGATTTTCTTCATGACATCCTGGGGAAACGAGACTTTGTCTTTGTAAACAACAAAGTTCTTGTGCATGAACCACACATTTTTGTTGCCGGCGAGTCGAGATATGGTTTCTTTGTCGGTAACTTCTTCTCCCACTACGTCATCACCTTTTTTCATAACCAGGTTGGATCGGCAACTCCAGACGAAGTCCATATCGGTTAGGGCGACATATATCCAATCACATTTGGCCACTTCCCGAATCCCCGCATTGACCACTTTCCCCAATCCCATAAGAGACTTAGCTTCCGCTTCATGCTCAAGATCGACAACTTTGCGCCGGTCTTCATCTGCAAGCGGCTTTGCCTTTGTAATACCTTTGACTCGCTTGAGGGCTTCCAGAACAAGTTCGTCCGCTTTTTCCCTCTCTAACATTGGCTTTCCTTCTTATGCCTGAATAAAGTAAGGAGCCTCAATGCTAACAGGTGAGCAGGGAGATGAGATCAAATGATTTTTCGCTGCACACCCTCTCGCATCGCCTGCAGGCAACTCCATTGCACAAAGCCATGTTAATGGTAATTTCGAAACTGTCACCCCTGCGCTTCATCTGCAGAGCATTCTCCGGACATTCTACCACACACTTGGCGTCGCCCAGGCATCCGTCAAAAACAAGAGTCTTTCTCTCCCCGATATCGGGGATAATAGTTAACCCCATCACTCCCAAATCCGGTATGTCTCTTTTGACAGTCCTTATAACCTCCGGAAGATCGGCTACTTCCACCAAAATCGGCAGTCCGTATCTCGTCAGAAATTTTTGATACTGCTGGTGGGACATCCCCTCAGTCCAGTAAGAGAGTTCCAGAATATAAACTTTTTCGAACACTTTGGATTCGGCAAACATACAGTGGTTCTGGCGAAGATTGTCGGCAATTTCCTGCATTTTCCAGAGATTATCCACGTTTTTTATAACATCCCCCGCCATGGCCAGGGAAGTGTTTCCCAACTGATATATTTTTTTCACTCTCGCTGGAACCATACCGATTTCCAGCGCCTTAACGGCATCCACATAGGTGCCCGAGGCTCCGCACATGTAAGCGATTTCAATGTCCTCCAGCCGGATGCCTGCCTCGTTACACAATGTGATGTGCCCGGCCCTGATCGCGCCAATGGCTTTTCCTGCCTCGATTAAGTCCTCTTCTGTGAATTTGAGGCCGTCCGGCAAGTGAATTTCCGTGTCTGGAGTATCGATTCGGGGAATTCGAATGAGCTTGGCTTTTAGACCCTGACTGAGCAGGGCGATCACTCCGGTCCCGGTGATGCCTACCGCCCTTAATTCACCAACGACGTCAACTCTCCCAGTATCGGGATCAACCGTATCTCCCAAGCGAGGCATCATCTCCTGATCGAGCACATAAGTTTTCAGTCTTCCCCTCAACTGTTTGCCATCACCGCCTGTGACGCGTCCCTTAGAGCCGGCTCCCTGATCTTCATCCGGTTCGAACTGAACATCGCTGATAGCGCCGGGAAGAGCTAAAATGCCATCCTCGATCTGTTGACCCTCCAGAGCAGGTCCCGCCGCAGTCGAACCGGTATAGACAACTCCCTTTACAATGAGGGCCATCTCCGCATTGGTGCCATAATCCGTTACGATGGAAATCTCATCTTTTTCCAGCATTCCGGTCTGGATCATCATTGCAAGGGCATCAGCTCCAATTTCATGCCGGACAGCGGGAGGGATCAGGACGTCTGTCTGATTCGGCAGGGCCAGTCCTGGAATCTCCAGGGCCTTTATGATTCGAGCGTTTCTTTTCGGGGGGACCACTCCCAGGGCTTCCAGTTTACGCTTGCCCGCATAGGCCAGGTCCCTTATCTCAATCCCTTGAAAAAGGGACAACTGAATTGGATTGCCGCATACAGCCAGCCGGACTACCTGGGCTTTGTCGACTGCCAGATTATCCAGCACTTTGTTGATAGCGTGAATGATGACCTCGTGGGCCTTATCGATTCCGACCTCCAAGGCAAAGTGGAGATGGTCTATAACGTTGGCCCCGGGAAAGGGATGACGCGTGGTGACAGCGGTGCAAAGGATTAGTCCATTTTGATCCAGATCGATTGCCTGTCCCCTGAACCCGCTTGTGCCAAGGTCTAAAGCAATGCCTAATCTCGCCATTTCATACTCCAGCAGTTTCTCACGGAGAACATACGCGAAAATTTTCGTGATGAATCATAGTAACTTACGTTTGCACTCAAAGCAAATGGGCGCTCCGGAATTGTCTGTGGTCATCTTTGCCGGATGCCCATAAAGTTCTTTGTGCTCACTGTTAATCTTAGACCAATACTGTTTGACCTCGGTACAGGACAAATCTTTATCCAGAACGCGTTCCGCATCGCTATGCCAATGTCCGCAGCGGGTGCAGGCGAGCATTTCAGTGCATCTCCTTTCAAGACGGGCTTTTGCGGTAAACAGGCAAAAAACTAAGGAGGGGCGTAGTCCCGGCGGTAGTGCTCACCGGGTCATGCCCCCCTTTTATTCTACTTAACTTAATCTATCGAAACTTCCAACTATGGACTACAATCCGTACGATTTCGGGTTGAAGCCCTTAACATCCTTGTACTTCTTCAGACACATATCAATGAAGTTACCCTCATTGTCGGGCAGGGCCTTCAGGTCCTTCAGGGCCTTTGTCAGTGCATCTTTTTCGTGGGCGGTCAATTTCATCTTGGAGTCGCCGAGGATAATCTCGCCCGCCTTGATGGCTCCCGCTCGGGCGCTTAGGTAATTGCCCTTGCTTCGATTGCTGACGATGGCGTTACCAACCTCCCATGCATTGTCGGGGGCCAGAATAAGACTGTGGGAATCCCTGTACATGTCGGAGTTGACCAGGACCTCTTTCAACGCCTCCTGGTGTCCAAGTTCGATGGCGCTGTTGAGCATCGCTACGTCGTAACCGAGGATCTCCGCAAAAACTGATGTGGTGGTGGCCCCGAACATATCGTGGTACTCGACAGCCTCGTTGCTCCAAACATCGGTTACCGCCATGATCAGGTTGCCGCAAAGGTCGGAATGGGCACAGGCGCTGGTCTTGCCTTCACAAGAGATGGGAACTCCAGCCATGGCCTTAATGATCGGATCTTCGTAGGCACAATCCTTGGTGGGGCCGGTTGCGCCGCACTCGTAGGCGACCAGGGTTCTCGAAGCCGCAATCGATCTGGCAAGGGCTGCGATCACATGGGGCACGTCTTTCGAAGTCATACCACCGGCCATAAACATGGCTGTGTTCGCTTCCGAACAGTTCGTGTCACCGCCGGCAATACAATTATTTTTCTTTGCGATGTCCACGATCTGATTCCACATCCACTCCATATCGATGGCGCCAAGCACTCCAATACCGAAAAGAATACCCCCGATGTCATTGCGGATGATGCAATGGTCGAAGATCTCCTTGCCTCCCATGGATTCGATGGAGAGTATATCAGCGTATTTCGCACACTCTTTGAAAGATTCAATAATTTCGTTGGTATAATCGCTTTGCCGCATATCGACCATGTCGGGCTTGCGCAGGTCCGCTATGGTGGCCCGGTAAGCAGCTTTGAGACCATATTTTTGCAGGTAATCATCCATCTGCTTGGCGGACTGGGCTGCGATTTCCCCTCCCCACTTGGGATTGTGGGTCATCTGAAAAATGTGCTCGTTTTCGATCTGCAGCGTAGGATGGCCAACAATGACCATTCTTTCAAGGGCATCCCCATTGGCCCTCTCATACTCCCGCAGCAGGGTCTTCATGGTTTTCTCGCTTCCAGGCCGAGGATGAGGAACCACCTCGGGATGCACAAATCCACCGCCTAGCACCATACCTCTTTTGGTGGTCACCGGTTTTTTCGCGGTTCCGAACATCATTTCTGCGCCATTCTTGTACGCCATCTGTGTGAGTGGTTTTCTTGCCATGTCGTTCTCCTTGCCAGGTTAAAAGATGTCTGATTCTCCAGGTCTCTCAAAAGCAAAAACCGGTCAGTACCTCCTTCCATTATCGAAATG